>Ga0111539_10011243_pt1 | contig 11245 bp, 9 predicted proteins | sample RhiMethybrSRZTD1_FD_79667 | JGI IMG/M metagenome (GOLD analysis project Ga0111539, IMG submission 79667) | Populus rhizosphere microbial communities from Tennessee, USA - Rhizosphere MetaG P. TD hybrid SRZTD1 (version 2) (version 2) | ecosystem: Host-associated > Plants > Roots > Rhizosphere >...
GCCTGAGCGAAGTCGAGAGCGAGGATTGCGTGGATCACGAGCTCAGCTTGCTGCTCGAGCGGCGCCGCGACCTCCGCGAACTCCTTCTGGTCCCGCTCGAGAATGGCGATAGAGTCGGCGATCTCTTTCGAGAGCGCGGCGGGGTAGCTTCCCTGGATCTTGCGGTATTCCCCAATGGCCCCCGCGAAATCCCCTTTGGCCACCGCCACTCGAGCGGCATCTCGAGTCTTCTGCAAGCTCTCGCGCGCTTTCTGCTCGAGCTTGTCGACCTCGGCGTTGATCTCTTTCAAGTTGAGGGGGTTCTGCTCGCCCATCCGGACGAGCCGCAAGGATGCCTCGCGGTACTCCCCTTGGTCGAGGAGCTGGCCGAGCTCGCCGGTAACGAATCGCGAGAGCGCAGCTTTCCCCACTTCGATGAGCCCTTCCCGGGTCTTCTGCAACATCCGGTCGGCTTCGGCGACGTACTCCGGATCGGGATGGCGCCTCTTGAAGTCCTCCAGCGCCGCAAGGAATCGCTTGGCGTTGATCTGCTGCGAGATGTACTCGCGCTGGAGCCCTTTGAGCTCATTCAGGACGGGGTCGGCCGATTTGCGCGGGGAGCCCGAGCTCGTCTTGGCCGACTCTGCGCCGGTCACGGCCGAGCGCTTGGCTTCCTTCGGTACAACGGAGTCCACGGACGGCACGCTCTTCGACGCGTTGGTCGAGGGCGTTGCCACGATCGGCCCGCCGTTCCCTGAGCCACTGTTCCCTGAGCCACCGCCCACGGACGTCGGAGGCGTACCCGACACCGGCCAGACCAGCGCAAAGAGCACGAGAATGCTCGAGCCGGCCAGGTTGAGCTTCCCCGGTGTGGACTCCACGAACTGCTTCCAAGGGGATCCCCGCGAGCTTCGACGCTTGCGCCGGCGTGGCAGCGCAGCTCCCACGTCGGGGGCGGCGGCATCCGCTTCCACCTCGGCAGCCTCCTCGGCGTCTTCCTGGAGCGCTGTCGCGCAGTGGTCGAGAGCTGCCACAAGCTCGGCGCAAGACCTCGGCCGTTTTGCCGGGTCCCGCGAGAGCGTCTGATGCAAAAGGTCCGCAACGTAGGACGGGGCCGTCGGCTCCACCTGATCGAGCCGCGGCGGATCCTGCGAGCATTTCACTTTGAGCACTTCGGCGGCCGACTTGGCGTCGAACACGTGGCGCCCTGCGATCGCGCGGAAGAGCGTGCTGCCCAGAGCGTAGATGTCGGCGCGGTGGTCGACGGCCTTCTTCTGGCACTGCTCCGGCGCCATGTACCTCGGAGAGCCGGCGCCGTGCAACGCGTCGACGCCTTCCATCATGCGGTCCATGTCGCCCGCGATGCCGAGGTCCGCGAGCTTGACTGTGCCGTTCGCAGCGAAGAGCAAGTTGGCCGGCTTGATGTCGCGGTGAACGATCCCGTGCTCCTCGGCGTAGGCGAGCGCCCGCGCCGCGTCGCGGCCGATCGCCAGCGCTTTCTGCACGGGGATCTTGCCGTCCCGGTCGAGCAGCTTCTGCAGCGTCCCCCCGGGCAGGAACTCCATCGAGAAATAGAAGACTTTGCCGGTGCCGTCCGAACCCGCCGCCGGCGCGGACACCTCCGCGGCGTCGTACACCTGGACGACGTTCGGATGGTTGAGCTTCGCGGCGGCCCGGGCCTCCTCGAGGAACTTGGATACGAATGCGGCGTCTTTGGTCAGCTCGGGCGAAAGGATTTTCAGGGCGACCGGCCGGTCGAGCGAGATCTGCGTAGCGCGATAGACGGTGCCCATCGCTCCTTTGCCGAGGAGCGAGTCCACTCGGTAGCCGCCGATCATCTCTCCGAGGAGTTCATCGCGCAGGACCGTGTCGAAGAGCAGCGTGATGTCTCCCGCGAGGATCCTATCCCCCGGCTCGAGCATCTTCTTCCGGACCGGCTTGCCGTTGACGGTGAGCTTAGCGGCTTCATCCTGCACGAGCACGGCGGCCCGGCCGCCCGCACTCTTGACGAAGAAGTGAACGGGCAGGACCCCGTCACCCGAGATGAGGATCTGGCAGTTGCGCGCAGTGCCCGCACGCAGCACGCCTTCGGTAGGCAAAGGATAGACTGTTCCTTCACCCGCCCCTTTCTCTACCGTGAGGCGATACGCGCTGTCCGACATGGCTCTGCCGTTGTGCTGGCTCTCTCTGGCTCGGTTTCCCAGGGTCTCTTTTGAGAGAACCGGCCGGCCCACCCGGAACTGGTTTAGCCCGCATCGCACCGCCGCCACCGCTGTCGGACGGCCCAGGAAGGCATCAGTTTCCGTGATAGGTCCGAATATTGTAAGCAGCCTGCTGCGCGTTCTCACCGAATTTGTCGGTGCACGTATTTGTCGGTGCGCGAGGCTGCGTGCGAAAGAGCGGCTTCCGCGCTTCGGTCGATGGCACCGCCGCGATGCCGCGCCGCTCTCAACGCGGAAGGTAATCGGAGCAGCGCGTGGCGTTGGGGCGCTCCGGTCGCGAACAATAGCGCGCATCGTTCAGCTTGCAGCTATCGCAAAGGAATTCGCCAGAGCTCGCCGACGCGCTGCCGCCGCCAGCTCGCAGCGCGAGCGCCGCGCCGAACGCCAAGAACAGCGCCACGCCCCAGAACGTCACGATGTCCATCGAGCCGTGGACCTGCTGCCAGGTCAACGCTGCGATGGCAATGACGGCGATGAAGGCCAGCACTGGCTTCGACATGAGCGGGCTCCCCGAGACTACTGGACGGGCCGCTCGGCGAGCAAGACGTATTGCGCGCCCAGCGGCAGCCGCGACAGGAAATCTTCGAGCGGCCGGAGCCAGGCCAGGCAGCGCGGGAAGTAGAAAAGCGATCGCTGCGAGATGGGCGAGAGGCCCGCACCGCGCGCCAGCGCCGCAGCTCGGAGAATGCTGAGCGGCCAGGCGCGATCGTCAAACGGCACTCTCGCCATAACGGCGCGCGTGCCGGGATTCCAGGGGTTGTTCTCGAACACTGCGAGGATCCCGCCCGGGCGGAGCGCAGCCGAGACTCTGCCGAGGAGGTTCGGCCGCTCCGAGGGGTCGACGTGGTGCAGCACGTTGGCGGCGTGCACGAGGTCGAACTCCGACGCCGGCCAGGCCGCGTCGATCTCCAGGCTCGCGAAGCGAACTCCGGGTGGGCAGCCCCGCCGCCGCGCCTCACGCAGCATGGTCTCGGAGGCGTCCAAGCCGACCACCTCGGCGGCCGGCAGCCGGCGCGCTAGCGCGCGCGTCCCTCCTCCGTCGCCGCATCCCAGGTCGGCAATGCGCTGCACTCTTTCCCCGAGCCCTCGGGAGCGGAGCCAACGCAGCAGGAACTCGACGCGGCCGGCCGTGAAGTACTCCCGAGTCTCCCCCGACATGCGGAGGGCGGAGTTCACGACGGCGTCGTAATCGGCAGCGTAGTTGTCGAAGTAGCTCGAGCCGCTCAAGACGCGGGAGCAGGCACCCCGGGTCCTCCCCGCGTGGCCGGAGCGGGCGCTGTGGCCGGAGCGGGTGCGGTCCCCTCTTCCTGAACCAGGAGCGCGATGAAAGTCCCGAGGAAGTTGAGCACCATCGGCCCGTAGATGAAACCCAGTGGCCCGAATGCCTTGAGCCCGCCAAGGATCGAGAGGAGCAGCCAGAGCGAATGGATCCGCAGCCCGTCCCGCATGAGGAGGGGCTTCACGATGTTGTCAATCGCGGCGATCACTATGGCAACGATGACGAGCACGATCCCCTTCCAGACAGGCTCCTGGAGGAAGAGGTAGACCATCATGGGCCCCGTGATGAGGAAAGTGCCTAGCGGCGGGATCAGGGACGCGAATGCCGTCACGGCTCCCCAGAAAACTGCCGGCACACCCAGGATGAGATACGCGACCGTCGCGACGGCGCCCTGGATAGCGGCAGTGCCGAGAGAGCCGCGGATGATGGACCGGCTCATCTGAGCAAAAACGCGCGCGACTCGGTCTTGATACTGCGGCTCGAGGGGGACTTGCCGCTTGATCGAAGAGAGGAGAGGTGGGCCGTCTTTGAAGAAAAAGAATAGGAGCAGGATCATGAGGCAGAGCTTGAGGAACAGCTCGAAGGTGCCGGAGAGGACCGGCACCAGGTTCTCACGCACGACGCCGAAAACGTCGCCGATGCCGCTCCACGTGACGGCCGTGCCGTTCTCGCCGTGGCCGCGGGAGGAGCGGAACTCCTTCAGCTCCTTCCAAAGGTCCTGCACGATAGGGCGGTTCTTGTAGAGGGACGACTGCTCGAAGCCCTGCTCGAAGTCCTGGACCCACTTGACGAAATCGTCTTTGCTCGGAGCCTCCTGGGCGATCGACCAGCCCATCCACGCGAGCGGGAGGAAAATCAGGAGCACGAGAAACGTGCACGTGAGCCCGGAGGCCAGCCCACGCCGCTGCTCCCCCACTTTCGACTGGATCCAGCTGAAAAGAGGATGCGCCACGATCGTGATCACGAGGGCCAGGAGAATCGGCCCCGTGAAAAACGAGAAGACCATGTAGGCGGACGCGAGAAGGACCGCGAGCGCTGCCAGGATGACGAGAAGCGCCGGCAAGTTGTGCCTGCGCTTGCCGGAAGCCTGATGGGCAGCGCGATCGCTGCCACTCGGGCCTCGCGGGGATCCCCTCGGCGCTCCCGGACCCGGCGCGGACCGCTGCTGGCCGCCGAAACGATCATCGTCTTGCCGGTGCCGGCGCCGGCGATGCCGCCTCCGCGACTCGTCCCCGTGCGAATGTTGCGGCGGCGCAGGGCGCGGCGGATGCGACCCGGGTCCCGAAGCGTGCGGCCCCGGCGGCGGGTTCGACGCCCGTTCGGGGCCCCGTCCCCGCGGCTCCTCCGGCTCTCGAGGCTCTTGCCGCCCCTCAGCGGGCACTTCGGTCACAGCGCGTTCTTCGCTATGTAGGTCAAGATCCCGCGGATCGAAACGAAGCCCACCGGGCTGCCATCCCGCAGAATCGGCACGTGCCGGTAGCCGCCGACGGCCATGCAGTTAAGGGCCTGGGCGATGGTGTCGTCCTCGGTCAGCGTCTGCGGATGAGGCGTCATGACGTCGCTGAGCGGGATGCGGTCGAGGGGCTCCGTTCGGTCCTGGAGCTTCCGGCACAGGTCGCGCTCCGTGCAGATTCCCTCGAGAGACCCCGACGCGCCGACGACGAGCACGCTGCCAAATCGATGCTTGCGCATTAAGTCCACGGCGCGGCCCACGGTGTCCGAGAGCTTGAGCGTGATCGGGCTCGGGGCATTGAGCTGCGATATGGGGTCCTCGAGGATGAGCTCGTGAAGTCGCCCCCGCTTCGGCTCCGGCACGGAGTGTGTCAGGTCGTGCCCGCAGTGTGCACAGGCGTCCTCGCCGTCGAGGTTTTCATGGCCACAAGATCGGCACTCCACGGTTCGCCTCCCTCTAGGAGCCCGTAGAAAAAGTCATTCAGACTACGTCCGGTCCTCTCGACCCAGCTCTGCGTTGCCTCGCCTACGACGCCACTCCAGGACTTCGTGCGGAGCTCTACTCCACGGTCCAGGTGTCGCCCGACGCGAGCAGCGCCTGCAAGTTGCCCGCATTCGGCTTGGATTTCGATGTCTCCACCTGCGACTGCAGCAGCTGGTCGTAGGTCGGACGGCTCACGTTGCGGTACACGCCCAGCGGGATCGGGAACTCCGGCTCGCTCAAGTGCGCCAGCAAGTATGCCAAGGTCGGATCCTCGGACTTCTCGTCATGGACGAGCAGGTCCGCCTCGGTGATGCCCTGACCCAGCGTCACGACTTCCGGCTTCAATCCCTTGAGCCGAATGCCCTTATTGCGGTCCTTACCGAAGATGAGCGGCTTTCCGTGCTCGAGGATGAGCGTCTTGTCTTTCCTTACCGAGATATCTGCGAAGCTCTCGAACGCACCGTCATTGAAGATGTTGCAGTTCTGGAAGATCTCCACGAAAGCGACCCCGCGGTGCGCGGCAGCCCGTTCGAGAGTTTCCTGGAGATGCTTCGTGTCCGTGTCGAGGGAACGCGCCGCGAAGGTCGCTTCCGCGGCGAGAGCAATCAGCAGCGGATTGATGGGCTGCTCCACCGTGCCCATGGGGCTCGACTTCGTCTTCTTTCCCATTTCGCTCGTGGGAGAGTACTGCCCCTTCGTCAAGCCGTAGATCCGGTTGTTGAAAAGCAGGATCTTCAAGTCGATGTTGCGGCGGAGCGCGTGCATGAGGTGGTTTCCGCCGATCGAGAGGCCGTCGCCGTCGCCCGTCACGACCCAGACCATGAGCTCGGGGCGAGTCGACTTCAGCCCCGTCGCAAACGTCGGAGCGCGGCCGTGGATGCTGTGGAACCCATAGGTGTTCATGTAGTACGGGAATCGGCTCGAGCAGCCGATCCCCGAGACGAACACCACGTTCTCGCGGGGAATGTTCTGCTTGGCGCACACCGACGGCATGATCTTCTGCATCTGCGCCAGGATCGAGTAGTCCCCGCAGCCGGGGCACCAGCGCACGATCTGGTCGCTCGTGAAATCCTGCTTCGTATAGGCCGGCTGAGGAGGCTGCGGTAGGACGGCGGCTAGCCCACCGGCGTCCGCGGGAGCTCGGAGGGGGGAATCATTCGAAGCGAGAGGCATATTGCTTTCCGTCATGGTGAGTTCTTAGAGGAGCTCCTCGATCTTCTTCTCGATTTCCTTGATTTTGAAAGGCTGGCCCTGCACCTTGTTCAGCCCGATGGCATCGACGAGGTACTTGGCCCGCAGCAGCCAGCGGAGCTGGCCCAGATTCATCTCGGGCACGAGCACTTTCTCGAACCTCGAGAGCACGTCGCCGAGATTGGCAGGGAACGGGTTCAGGTACCGAAGGTGGGCGGCCGAGACTTTCCCGCCGCGGCGCCGCACACGGCCCACGGCCTGGTCGATCGCGCCGTACGTGCTTCCCCAGCCAATCACCAGCAGCTCGCCGCCCTCTGCATCGCCTGCCACCTCGAGTGGGGGGATGTCGTTCGCGATTTTCGCGACTTTCTCGGCGCGCAGCCGGACCATTCGCTCGTGGTTTTCCGCGTCATAGCTGACGTTGCCCGTGACGTCTTCCTTCTCGAGCCCGCCGATGCGATGCTCGAGGCCGGGCGTTCCGGGCAGCGCCCACTGGCGCGCGAGCGTTTCCGGGTCGCGCCGGTACGGCTGGTAGGTAGCGGGGTCCGTCGCGAACTTCACTGAAATCTTCGGCAGGTCCTCGACGCGCGGGATCGGCCAGGGCTCTGCGCCATTGGCCAGGTAGCCGTCGGTCAAAAGGACGACGGGCAGCATGTGAGTGAGCGCAATTCGAGACGCTTCGATCGCCATGCGGAAGCAGTCGCCGGGCGTGGCCGGAGCCAGCACGCACAGCGGGCACTCTCCGTTGCGCCCGAACATGACCTGGAGCAGGTCGGCCTGCTCCGTCTTCGTCGGCAGCCCGGTGGATGGGCCTCCGCGCTGCACGTCGACGATCACGATCGGCAGCTCGGTCATGACCGCAAGCCCCATGGCTTCCGACTTGAGGGCGATTCCAGGGCCGCTCGTGCCCGTGAGCCCGAGAGCGCCTCCGAAAGAGGCGCCGATGCAGGCCCCGATCGCCGCGATCTCATCTTCCGCCTGGAAGGTGTAGACGCCGAACTCCTTGTGCCGCGACAGCTCGTGCAGGATGTCGCTCGCCGGCGTGATGGGATAGCTGCCATAGAAGAGCGGCCGTCCCGAGACTTTCGCGGCGGCGATGAAGCCCAGCGCGGTCGCCTCGTTCCCCATGATCATCTTGTAGGTGCCTTTCGGCAGCTGCGCCTTGGACACCCGGATCTGGTTGGGAACGATCTCCATGGTGTCGGCGTAGTTGTAGCCCGCTTGGAGCGCGAGGACGTTCGCCTCGGCGATCTCGGGCTTCTTGCCGAACTTCTGCCGGATGGTGCGGATGGTCGGCTCCATGGGCCGGTCGTAGATCCAGAACATGAGCCCCAGCGCGAACATGTTCTTGCAGCGGCTCGCGTCCTTCTGCCCGATCCCGGTCGGCTTCACGGCCTGCAGGGTCAGGTTCGAGATCTGCACCTGGATCACCTGGTACCCGGCGAGGGTGTTGTCCTCGCGCGGGTCCACGACGTACCCAGCCTTCTTCAGATTGTTGCCGCCGAAGGCGTCGGCGTTCAGGACGACCATGCCCCCCGGCACCAGGTCCGAGAGGTTGACCTTGAGCGCGGCGGGGTTCATTGCCACGAGGACCTCGGGCGCGTCCCCCGGCGTCTTGATATCGAGCGAGCTAAAGTTGAGCTGGAAGCCGCTGACGCCGGGCAGCGTGCCCGCGGGGGCCCGGATCTCGGCGGGGAAGTCGGGGAGCGTCGAGATATCGTTCCCGACCAGGGCCGAGTTGTGCGTGAACATCGACCCGGTGACCTGCATCCCGTCCCCGGAGTCTCCGGCGAAGCGGATGATGACGTTTTCCGGCTCTCGATTGCGGTCTTCGACTTCCTTGGGAACGGACGCTACTTGAGTATTCGGTGCCATGGATTCTTCGATATTGCTCGCTGACTCTGTTTTCGCGTTCTCCGAGTCTTCCTCATTCTCCGGGCTGCGCTCCCGGCCCGCCACTGCGGAGGAGTCGAGCCCGCCGTCGGAATTCTACTCGTCCGGGGCATGAATGCCCGGCCGGTGTTCCGAAACCATTCTTACGGTAAAACTTGGCTATTCAGGCCTTTTTTCACTTCAAAATTCGACGCGCCGTTGGATTCTCCCGCTCCCGGGGGGGAAAAGCTCCGGGTTATCCTCCATCCCTCGCCTGCACGGACTGAGGGACTCGCGGGGGGAGATTCATGATTTCGACCGGAAAGAGGGAGGCGAGGTACGAAATGATGTGGCGGGCCGAGAGGACTCCTACGAGGCTTCCCCGCTCATCCACCAGCGGCAAGTGCCGATAACCTCCCCGGGTCATGAGCTGGATGGCCGTGTCCAGGCATTCCTCGCGCGAGATCGTCTTCGGTGACGGCGTCATGAAGACCGCCACCGTGGCGCCAGGCTCGAGGGGCTTCCCGGCGAGCTTGTCGAGGTAGTCGCGCTCGGTGAGGATGCCCACCGCACGGAGCTGAGCGCCGGACGCGGCAGCGCCGTCGGCGGAGGAACCCTCCTCGACGACGATCACGCACCCCCCGGAGTCTTCGCGCAGCTTGCGAAGGGCTTCGGGGAGGGCAGTTGTGGGGTTCACGACGGCCGGCTGCGTGCGGCAGAGGGACCCCACCTGCTCTTTGCGGAAGATTTCTTCTATGGGCCGGTTGCCCGCCGTCTTGCTCGCGACCATGTGGCTTGCGTCTCCCCTGGGCGACTGCGGACGAGATGACTCGGTGCCTTCGTGGACTCGATGCCTCCGCGCGCAATCGGGCAGCCTGAGTGCTCCCTGCTCGGGCGAGGCCAGCTCGGGGCGAGGGCCAGGGGCACGGCCGCCATGGGCCAAAAGTTCTGCTGACAATACTCCAGTTCATTTCGTGACAAAAGCGGTTTCTGGACAGATTTTGGACCTGCTCTATCGCTCGGACGAACTCGCTCGCCTGACAAGATTTGGCGCAGTTGACACGGCGCGGCTTTCGGTTGCGACGCTGAGGGTCACTTCCTGACGGTTGGCACCGACTTCCGTCCTCGCACTCATCCCGCGCAAGCGGGCCGCGAAAGTGAACTTGAGGCGGTTCCGTAACGGCGAGGCCGGCCCCTCGGCATGGGTCTTGCCGAGTAGCTTACGGGCTCTGCGTGTCGCCTGAGGGCGGCGCCAGAGAATGATCGAGAGAGGGATAAAGCGGACAAGGAAGGAGGGTATCGGTATGCCCAGAATTTCCCTGGGGGTATTGATGTTGGTGTGCGGCGCTGGAGCGCTTGGGCTCGCCGCAGTCGGTGAAGACGAGCGCATCCTCGGCCGAGGAGATTCGAACAACGATTCGCTGGTGAACGTCAGCGACGTGATCTTCCTCAATAATTTCCTTTTCAGCGGCGGCCCGGCTCCGCCTTGCATGAACCAGGCCGACACGAACCACGACGGCAGGGTCGATAACTCCGACTCGATCTACCTTCTGAACTGGCTCTACAACGGCGGCCCCGCGCCCCCCAGCCCGGGCCCCTATAACAAGACGTGTTTTCTGAACGCACCTACTCCGACCATGCACAGCTGCCAGAGCGCTTGCTACTAACGTTGGAGAGCGATCTCAAGTAGCCGGACGAGAAGCGCTTCTTTGAGATCCAGCCCATCCGTCCGCGTTTCGTTCGCGGGGAAGGTGAGGTTCGCACTGGCGGAATTCACCTTCCCCGCGCGCATTTTCGGGGCGAATTCGCGCTCTGCGAAAAACCTTAGACAGGGTCCGTTTTTTGTGTTCTGATTTTGACTGGTGTTGCGCAGATCGCGACCGAATTCGAAATGTCGAAGCTGCCACCACGAAGATCAGACGGGACGGGATGGAAAACACCAAGCAGAGTGATAGCCCACTGCCCCCGGGCTGGCTCAGTGAGCTTTTCGCCACGGTCGACCTCGAACGAGCATTCCTGCAACTGCGGGGGCTGAAGCACTTCTGGGTCGAGGCCTGGAAAGGCCACATCCGCGCGCAGCAACTTCGGTTCGACACCGCCTGGAAGTACTTCGACAAGGCCTACGCCATGGCGGCCGAAGCCGAGGAGAACATCCCGAACCTCGTCCGCCAGTTCATCCTCAATATTTGGTGCTTCGAGAATGCCCTGGCCGAAGCGCCCATCTCCGACTCCGTCACCGACATCCCCGAGTCGTGGATTCCGGAGCTGCGCGAGGAGGTGCTCGAGGAGTACCCCGAGGTCCGCCTCGTGATCCATCTGCGCCGGAAGTCGGAAGCCTGGCTGCGCCTGCACCTCGGCCAGTTCACCGACGCCGCGGAGATTTTCGGAGAGCTGATCGAAGAATACCGCGACGAGGAAGAAGGCATCGCTGCGCTCCACTATCTCGGACTCGCCGCCTGCGAGCACAACATGGAGTTCAAGGATGCCGCGGTCCGCAACCTGGAAAACGCCGGCCTCATGGTGGCTCTCAAGGGGAAGACCTGGAACCAAGTTCAGGCTGCCGCGATCCTGCAAGCTTTTTACAAGTTCCTGAAGATGGACGCCGACGCGGCAAGCTGGGAATGCTTTATCGAAAAGCTGCCCTGCCCGCAGGCGACCAAGAACCTCTACAAAAAGCGCGCGAGCCTGGTGCACACTCGCTGCCTGCAGAACTCGAAGCTCATCCTGGTCTGACGGCCTTCGCCGCGCTTCCACCCGTTCTTCCAC
>Ga0111539_10011244_pt1 | contig 11245 bp, 12 predicted proteins | sample RhiMethybrSRZTD1_FD_79667 | JGI IMG/M metagenome (GOLD analysis project Ga0111539, IMG submission 79667) | Populus rhizosphere microbial communities from Tennessee, USA - Rhizosphere MetaG P. TD hybrid SRZTD1 (version 2) (version 2) | ecosystem: Host-associated > Plants > Roots > Rhizosphere >...
CCGCCGCCGCCGGAGCCGAAGCGGTTACCGCATGGCATCGCGATGACGATCCGGGTGCGCAAGCCGTTCTTCCGGCTGCCGTGGCCCTTCCGCCGTCGCCGTCGTCAGGCGATGATCATGTTTTCGGATTATCGAATCAGCTAGAAGGAACAATCCGGCTCAAGCCGGATGCTACGGGAGAGTCGGCGTGTATTGCGGCGCGCGACGCGCCTTCGTCGCCTGCTCCAGCGCAAACCCGAATCCGATCAACTCGCCTTCGCTATACGCGCGGCCCATGAACGTGATGCCGAGCGGGAGGCCGTGGCTGTCGCCGATCGGCACCGTGAGGCTGGGCGTGCCCGCGACGGCGGCGATGCCGTAGCCGGCGCCGACGAAGTGATCGCCCAGCACGTGATCGGTCGGCCAGGCGGGCGACAGGCTCGGCGCAATCAAGGCATCGAGTTTGTCTTTCCCGAGAGCGGCGACGAGGCCATCCTTTCCTGCAAGCCTGCGCGCGGTGTCACGCGCCTTGATGTAGGCGGCATCGGTCAGCGGACCCTTCAACTGTGCCTGCTCGAAGATTTCCTGACCGAAGATCGGCATCACCTGTTTTTCGTTGGCCTTGTTCCACGCGATGAGCGCTTCGAGCGATGCGTGGGGCGCTCCTGCCTTTTTCAAATAGCCGTTCAGGCCGTCCTTGAATTCGTAGAGCAGCACCGCGAATTCCGGATCGTTCCACTGGTTGTAGGTCGGGATCTTCACGTCGATCACTTCCCCGCCGGCGGCCTTGATCGCATCCGTCGCCTTCGACATCGACGCATCGACATCAGGGTGATACCCCATCGCCTGCCGCACCACGCCGAAGCGCTTGCCTTTCAACGCGTCGGCCTTGAGGAATGCTGAATAATCCGCGGCGACTTTGCCATTCGCGGCCGCGCCGGCGGGATCCGCTGGGTCAACACCGGCCATCGCCGTCAGCAGCAAGGCGACGTCGGCGACCGAGCGCGCCATCGGGCCCGCGGTGTCCTGCGACACCGAAATCGGAATGATGCCCGAGCGGCTCACGAGTCCGACCGTCGGTTTCAATCCCGCCAGGCCATTGACCGACGACGGGCAGATGATGCTGCCGTCGGTTTCGGTGCCGATCCCGATCGCGGCGAGACTGGCGGCGATTGCCGCGCCGGTGCCGGAGCTCGATCCGCACGGATTGCGATCGAGCACGTAGGGATTCTTGGTTTGCCCGCCGCGCGAGCTCCACCCGGATGTGGAACGCGTCGATCGGAAATTGGCCCACTCGCTGAGATTCGCCTTGCCGAGAATCACGGCGCCGGCATCGCGCAGGCGTTTCACCATGAAAGCGTCCGCGGCGGGATGGTTGTCGGCGAGCGCCAGCGAGCCGGCGGAGTTCACCATGCCGGCGACGTCGACGTTGTCCTTGATCAGGATGGGAATGCCATGCATCGGCCCGCGCACCTTCCCGGCCTTGCGCTCGGCATCGAGCGCGGCCGCGTCGGCGGCGGCTTTCGGATTGATTTCGATCACCGAATCCAGCTTCGGTCCCGCATCGTCGATCGCCGCGATTCGATCGAGATACGCCTTCGTCAGCGCCTCTGACGTGATCGTCCCGGCCGCCATCCGATCGCGCGCCTCCGTGGCGCTCAACTCGATCACGTCGATGACGGGCTTCGCGGGGGCCGGCGCTTCCGCGACGCGCGGTCCGCTGCACCCAGCGAGAACAATCACACAACCTGCAATCAGCAATCGATCAGACATCCGAAATCCGAGATCCGAAATCGTCATGAGGTCTGTCCCAGGTTTTTCATCATCTGAAGACCGAATTGAGCGCCCTTTCCTTCGTCTTCATGCTTGAAGTACACGAACACGTCTTTCGCCGTCGCGCCGGCCTGTTTCGCGGCTTCGGTCCATTTGGCGATGTCGGCATCGCCGTAACCCTCGTCTCGCAGACGGAAATATGCGTAGTCCGCGGTTTGCACGAGAGGCGTGTCGCGTGTCTCGCTGTCCGCGTAGCACAGCGCGATGTTGCGCGCGCGCAACGCCTCGAACACATCGTCCTCGAGCCACGACGCGTTCCTGAACTCGAACGCCGCCGTCGTCTTGGGCGGCAGCAGCGCGAGGAACTCCCTCAGCAGGCCGACATCTTTCTTGAAGTTCGGCGGCAGCTGAAACAGCAGTGCCGCCATCTGCGGACCGAGCTCGGACGCGGCGGTGATGAACCCGTTCACCGATTCGGCGACTTCGGCGGCGCGCAGCCGCTTGTCGTGCGTGATTCGCTTCGGCGCCTTCAGCGTGAAGCGGAACTCCGGCGGCACCTGCGCGCGCCAGCCCGCGATCAACTTCGGCGTCGGCATCCGGTAAAACGTGTAATTGATCTCAACGGTCGAGAACTTGCTCGCGTAGTACGGCAACATCTTCGACGCCGGCAGGTCCGACGGATAGAAGCTGCCCTTCCATTCTGGATAGTTGTAGCCGCTGGTCCCGACGAGGATCATGAAGAAGGACAGTATAATTTCAGATCTCAGATTGCAGATTGATGATCAATTGCAGATTGCTGATTGGTGGATTGGCGTTGGTGGCCGCGTGCTCGCGCGGACCCGAGAGCAAATCCTATGAATTGACCGGTCAGATCCTGGTCGTCAAACCTGGCACCAGCGAGGTGCTCGTCAAGCATGAAGACATTCCGGGCTTCATGCCGGCGATGACCATGCCGTATACCGTGAAGGACTCGGCGGAGCTCACGGATCGCGCCGCGGGCGATCTGATCAAGGCGACGTTGATCGTGGAAAAAGGCGGAGTGCCCTTCCTCCAGCACATCACGAAGACCGGATCGGCGCCGCTTCCCGAAGACGCGCGCAAGGACATTCCAGTCGCCGCGGGGGTTCAGTTCCTGCAAGCCGGCGATCTCGTTCCTGATACCTATCTGCTCGATCAGGACGGCACGCCCATCTCGCTCAAGAGTTTCGGCGGCAACGCGCTCGCCGTGAGTTTCATCTACACGCGCTGCCCGCTGCCGCAGTTCTGCCCGCTCGTCGATCGCCGCTTCGGTGAAGTGCAGAGGCTCGCGGCCGCCGATCCGCTGCTCAAAGGCAAGGTGACGTTGCTGTCGATCAGCTTCGATCCAAAGTTCGATCGTGCCGCGGTGCTTCGCGCGCACGCGAAAAAGGTCGGCGCCGATCCTGAGGTGTGGCGCTTCGCCACCGGCGAAGAAGCCGTGGTCGATCGCCTGGCCGCGGCGTTCGGCGTCAACGTGATTCGCGAAAAGGACGGCTCGATTACCCATAACCTGCGCACGGCGGTGATCGATCCGTCCGGTCACGTTGTGTCGATCGTCGGCGACAACGCGTGGACCGCGGACGAGCTCGTGCTCGCCCTCAAGAATGCCCTCGCCGCCGCGCGTTAATTCACGACCCGCCGTACCACCGCCGCTCCCCTTCACGAAGCAGGAGCGCGCCCTGATCGCGCGGCTGAACACGCCGTCGAAAGTGCAGCGCTGGCTGAACGCGCTGAAATACAACACCGAGAAGGGCGGCGCGACGCAGCGCAGTTTCCGTCCGGTCGTGCGATCGAGGACGGCGCATTGCATGGAGGCGGCGTTGTTCGCCGCCGTCGTCCTCGAACAACATGGCTACCCGCCGCTGGTCATGAGCCTCGAGTCGCAGGACTGGCTCGATCACGTGATCTTCGTGTATCGCCACAAGACTGGTTGGGGATCGGTAGCCCGGTCCCGCGATCCCGGCCTGCACGGCCGCAAGCCTCGCTTTCGTACGCCGCGAGCGCTGGCGCGTAGCTATTGCGACGGCTACGTCGATTACACCGGCCGCGTGAAGGGATACGGCGTCGCCAACCTCGCCGATGCGATGGGCGGCTACGATTGGCGCTTGACGACGAAGAACGTGTGGAAGGTCGAGCAGATGTTGATCGACCTGCCGCATCGCAAGATCAAGACGTCGATCAGGCGTTATCGCGTGTTGCTGAAGAAGTACAAGGCATACCGGGCGTCGCACAACGACCGGAAGCCAATCTACTATCGCGGCCGCGAGAAGTGGGAGCCGCTGCCGAAAGAGTTTCTCTAGTCGAAACCGATCTTGAGATCGGCGACGAGCGGCAGGTGATCGGACGCCATCAGCGTCATCCGATCGCGCGGCATCGTGACCTTCAGCACTTCGACCTTGCCTTCGTAATAGATGTGATCGAGGTGGAGGATCGGGAAGAACCCTGGATAGGTCCGCTTGCGGCTCAAGTGCTTCGTCAGATCGATGCTCTGCAGCCGTTCGGCAAGAATATCCTTCGCGATGCCTCGCGCCCACTCGTTGAAATCGCCGAGCACGATCTTCGGACCCGCGACGCGGCGATCGTGGACCAGCGACGCCACCTTGGCGGCCTGGTGGCGGCGCTCGAGCAGCGACGTGCCGAGGTGGACGTTGTAGAAGTGCAGCGTGTCTTCGTCGAGCGCCAGATCGACGCGCTGCACGCCGCGATGCTCGCAGGTCTTCCACGTCAAATCGTATTGAGCGTGATGGCGCATCGGGAAGCGGCTCAGCACGACATTTCCGAAGAGCGCGGTACGGAGGTGTCGCGTCGGCGCCATCACCCATCCCATACCCAGCGCGGCGCCGAGCTCCGCCGCCTGTCCGGGCTTGAGCGGGCTCGCGCCCACCACCTCCTGGAGCGCGACGATGTCGGCATCGATCATCGCCAGCACGCCGGCAATGCGCTCGAGGCGGGTGCGGCCGTCAAGACCGCGGGCGCGATGAATGTTGTAGGTGGCGACGCGTACTTGACGCGTCCGCTTGGCCTCATCCGGCATTAGTCGAGATCGAATCCGCGAATCGGTTTCGTGACCGGCTCTTTCTTCGCCTCGCGCAACGCTTCTTCGAAGCGCTTCGACAACGCATCGCCCTTGTTCTTCTCGTTCTGGAACGACTGCTCGAACAGGGCATCGCGCTTGGCGGCCTGCTCGGCGAGGATGCGCTGGGCGTTATCGAGCTCGGGCCGATCGGGATTCGGCGGGGCCTCGTGGCTGACGACGCGACCGAGGTTGAGATCGATCGTGAGGACAGCGCCGCAGCACGGGCATGGAATCTCGCGTTCGCTGGTCAGCTTCGCCATGCGCTCAGCTTAATTCAACCTCAGGGGAAGGGGTCGGGACTATTTTCAGGCCCTTTAGATTCAACGGGTTAGCTCGGCCTTGACAGAGATATTAAAATGATATCATAATGCAATCGTCCTGAAGGAGGTCCCCAATCCATGGTTCGCGAACGTGCCTACAACGGAATCCCCGGCTTACCGATGCTTCTGGCCTTGATCCTCGCCGACGCGGGGTTCATCTGGATGCTGGCGATGAACATTCGCTCGGAGTCACCGCGCGAAATCGTCCTGGCGGCGGTGCTGATCGCGCTCGCCACGTTCCTCACGGCCGGCCTGTTCATGGTGAATCCGAACGAGGGTAAGGTGCTGCAGCTGTTTGGTGAATACAAGGGCACCGCGAAAATCCAGGGGCTGCGCTGGGCGAACCCGTTCTTCACCAAGAAGAAGGTCTCGCTGCGCGTGCGCAACTTCGAGAGCTCGCACCTGAAGGTGAACGACATCGATGGCAACCCGATCGAGATCGCCGCGGTGGTGGTGTGGAAGGTGTTCGAGACCGCGGAGGCAGTGTTCGAAGTGGACGACTACGAGCACTACGTGAAGGTGCAGAGCGAAGCCGCGCTCCGCAACCTGGCCACCAGCTACGCGTATGACGCGCACGACGACGCGCAGGTGTCGCTGCGCGGGCACACGGGCGCGGTTGCCGATCACCTGAAGCGTGAGATCGGCGATCGCCTGGTCAAGGCCGGCGTCGAAGTGATCGAAGCGCGCATCAGCCATCTCGCCTACGCGCCCGAGATCGCGGCCGCGATGCTGCAGCGGCAGCAGGCCGGCGCCATCATCGCGGCGCGCCAGCGCATCGTCGAAGGCGCCGTGGGCATGGTCGAAATGGCGCTCGACATGCTGTCGAAGAAGTCGATCATCACGCTCGATGAGGAACGCAAGGCGGCGATGGTCAGCAACCTGCTCGTCGTGCTGTGCGGCGATCGCAACACGCAGCCCGTGATCAACACCGGCACGATCTACCAGTAAGGGTGTCGTGGCCGATCGGAAACCCTTCCTGCTTCGTATCGATCCCACCGTGCTGGACGCCGTCCAGCGCTGGGCGAACGACGATCTGCGCAGCCTCAACGCGCAGATCGAGTTCCTCCTGCGCCGGGCGGCGCAGGAGGCCGGCCGGCTGAAGGACGAGACGAACAAACCGCTGAAGCCGTAATTCCCGCCGCTCGAGTCGCCTGTCGAAAACCCGCTCGCTCAAACGACGTAACTACAAGCGTGCAGCCGGAGAAGTTGCATTTCGCTTTTTCTTCGCATATCATCTCTGGCTTCACTTCGAAAGTAGCTGAGCATTGGCCGATATCGACGACCTTTCTGCCCTGAAAATCGAACGAGAGCCGCTTCGCACCGGTGGCAGTCGCTGGGTGACGTGGATTGCGTTACTCGTGGTGCTCGCCACCGCCGGGTTTGCCGGGTGGCGATGGTTCGCGCGCGAGCGGCCAATCGAAGTTGAAGTCGCTACGGTCACCGAGCGGGCCGCGGGCACCCAGGCGTCCGTGCTGAACGCATCGGGTTACGTCACCGCGCGCCGGCGGGCGACCGTCTCCTCGAAAGTCACCGGCAAGGTGATCGAAGTGAACGTCGAGGAAGGCATGGAAGTCCGTGAGGGCCAGGTCCTCGCGCGCCTCGATGATTCCACGCTGCAGGCGGCGCTCAGGCTCTATCGCGCGCAGCTCGAAGCGGCGAAGCGGCAGATTCCCGAGAGCGAAGTGCGGCTCGCGCAGGCGCGCGTGCAGCTGCAGCGCCAGGAGCGGCTGCGGAAGGACGGCCTGAACACGCCGAACGACATCGACAACGCGAAAGCCGAAGTGGATTCGCTCGTCGCGCGCATCGAGTCCGCGCAGGAACAAGTGAAGGTCGCCGAGAGCCAGATTGCAATGCAGCAGACGGCGATCGACGACACGATCATCCGCGCACCGTTCAGCGGCGTGGCGATTTCGAAGGATGCGCAGACGGGCGAGATGGTCTCCCCTGTTTCCGCGGGCGGCGGCTTCACGCGCACCGGCATTTCGACGATCGTCGACATGCGATCGCTCGAGATCGAAGTGGACGTCAACGAGAGCTACATCAACCGGGTGCGCTCCGGCCAGCCGGTGACGGCGGTGCTCGATGCGTATCCCGACTGGCAGATCCCGGCCAACGTGATCGCGGTCGTGCCGACCGCGGATCGCCAGAAGGCGACGGTGCTGGTGCGCATCGGCTTCAAACAACTTGATCCGCGCATCCTGCCCGACATGGGCGTCAAGGTGACGTTCCTGCGCGAAGCAGATCCCGCCAACGCGTCCAATGCCCGGCCGGAGGCCGGGCAAAGCAATGCTGCGGCGCAGGCGGTCACCCTCGTGCCGCAGGCCGCGGTCAAGACCGACAGCGGCACCACGTTCGTGTTTCTCGTCAACGGGCAGACGGTCGAGCGCCGCGCCGTGAAGGTCGGCGGCACGGACGGCGATCGCGTGGAAGTACTCGCGGGACTGAGGGGCGGCGACCGCATCGTGATCGCGCCGCCGGCGGAACTGGCAGCAGGCAAGGAGATTGTCGTCAAATGAGCGCACTGGTCAAAATCAACGGCGTCCACAAGTACTTCACGCGCGGCAGCGAGCGCATCGACGTGCTGAAGGGTGTGACGCTCGACATTCCACAGGGCGATTTCCTGGCGTTGATGGGGCCGTCCGGCTCCGGCAAGACGACGCTGCTCAACCTGCTGGGCGGACTCGATCAGCCCTCGGGCGGCACGATTGAAGTCGGCGGCGCCAACATCGGCGGGTTGTCGGGCGGCGAGCTCTCGCGCTGGCGCTCACACCATGTCGGATTCGTGTTTCAGCTCTACAACCTGCTGCCGGTGCTGACCGCGGAACGCAACGTCGAGCTGCCGCTGCTGCTGACCAAGCTCTCGAAAGCGGAGCGCATGAAGCGCGTGGCGATCGCGCTGAGGGTGGTGGGCCTGTCCGAGCGCTCGAAGCACTACCCGCGCCAGCTGTCGGGCGGCCAGGAGCAGCGCGTCGGCATTGCCCGCGCGATCGTCACCGACCCGACGCTGCTGCTCGCCGACGAGCCGACCGGCGATCTCGATCGCAAGTCCGGCGACGAAATCCTCGACCTGCTGCAGGCGCTCAACCGCGATCACGGCAAGACGATCGTCATGGTGACGCACGATCCACGCGCCGCCGAGCGCGCCAAGCGCACGCTGCACCTCGAGAAGGGCCAGCTGATGGAAGGAGTGTTGCACGCATGAAGTTCCTGCCGCTGCTGTGGAGCTCGCTGTGGCGGAAGAAGATCCGCACGATCTTCACGCTGCTGTCGGTGTTCATCGCTTTCCTGCTGTTCGGGCTGCTGATGACAATCAAGGGCGCGTTCAGCTTCGGCGTGGACATCGCCGGGCTCGATCGCCTCGTGATCATCCACAAGGTCAGCCTGATCATGCCGCTGCCGATCTCCTATGCCGATCGCCTGAAGGCGACCGAGGGCGTGACGGAGGTCTCGCACCAGACGTGGTTCGGCGGCGTCTACCAGAAGCCGGAGAATTTCTTCGCGCAGATGGTGGTCGAGCCCGAGCCGTTCATGAAGATCTATCCGGAGTTCAAGATTCCGCCCGATCAGGTGAAGGCCTGGCTTGCCGATCGCCAGGGCGCGATTGTCGGCGTCGATCTCGCGAAGCGGTTCGGCTGGAAGGTCGGCGATCGCATTCCGATCACCGGCACGATCTGGCAGCCGAAACAGGGTCAGGTGTGGGACTTCAACATCGTCGGCATGTACGACGGCGATGCCGCCGTCGACAAGACGCAGTTGTTCTTCCGCTACGACTACCTCGATGAGAATCGCCTGCGCGGTGAGGGTCTCGTCGGCTGGTACGTGGTGAAGATCGCCGATCCGTCGCGCGCGCAGGAGATGGGCGCGAAGTTCGACACGATGTTCGCCAACTCCTCCGCGGAAACCAAGACGACAACCGAAAAAGGATTCGTCGAAGGCTTCGCGAAGCAGATCGGCGACATCGGCGCGATCATGATCGCGATCCTCGTCGCGGTGTTGTTCACGATGCTGCTCGTCGCCGCCAACACCATGGCGCAGTCGGTGCGCGAGCGCACCAGCGAAGTCGGCGTGCTGAAGACGCTCGGCTTCTCGAATGGCGCGATCCTGACGCTGGTGCTCAGCGAGTCGGTGCTGATTGCGGTGATCGGCGGCGCACTCGGGCTGGGACTGGCGTGGCTGTTCGTGCAGAACGGCGATCCGACCAACGGCATGCTGCCGATCTTCATCCTGCCGGCGCGCGATATGGCAATCGGCGCGGCGCTAATCGTGGTGCTTGGCCTCGTCGCCGGCGCGCTGCCGGCGCTGAACGCCATGAACCTGAAGATCACCGACGCGCTCAGGAGAAGCTGACGTGAACTTCATCAAGCAGACCATCGCGGTGACGCTGTTGAACCTGCGGACGATTCCGCAGCGGCTCGGCTCCTCGGGCGTCGCGATCGTCGGCATTGCCGGCGTCGTGATCGTGCTGGTGTCGGTGCTGTCGATCGCGCAAGGCTTCTCGGCGGCGATGGAACAGTCGGGCTCCGACAGCCGCGCGCTGGTGATGCGCAGCGGTGCGGACAGCGAAATGACGAGCGGACTCGGGGCACAGGAAGTGGACCTCATCAAGCAGGCGCCGGGATTGCGCCGCGAGGGACAGACCGGCCTTGCCTCCGCGGAGCTCTACGTCATCATCGACATCCCGAAGATCGGCACCAACACGCCGGCCAACGTGCCGATGCGCGGCGTCGAGCCGCAGGCCGCGCAGGTCCGCGAGGAGTTCTCGATCGTGGAAGGCCGGATGTTCCAGTTCGGCACCAACGAAGTGGTCGTCGGCCGCGGCGCCAAGGTGAATTTCCAGGGCCTCACCGTCGGCAACACGATTCACTCGGGACAAAACGCCTTTCAAGTCGTCGGCGTGTTCGAAACCGACGGCAGCATTGCCGAGACGGAGATCTGGATCGACGCGCGCATCCTGCAGGGCGCCTATCGGCGCGGCAACACCTTTCAGACGGTGCTGGCGCGGCTCGACTCGAGCCAGAGCTTCGACACGTTTCGCGACTGGCTGATCGCGAATCCACAGGTCAACGTCCAGGTCCGCCGCGAGACGGAGTACTACGCGCAGCAGTCGCGCGCGCTGTCCACATTGATTCGCCAGGTCGGCTTCGGCATCGCCGCGCTGATGGGCATCGGCGCGGTGTTCGGCGCGATCCTCACGATGTATACGGCGGTGTCAACGCGCTCGCGCGAAATCGCCACGCTCAGGGCGCTGGGCTTCAACACCACCTCGGTGATCGTGTCGGTGTTGAGCGAGTCGCTGGCGCTCGCGGCAATCGGCGGCGGAATCGGCGGCGTGCTCGCTTACGTCGCGTTCAACGGTTACCAGACGTCGACGATGAATTTCTCGACGTTCAGCCAGGTGGCATTCGCCTTCCAGGTCACACCGCGATTACTCGGAATGGGCCTCACCTATGCCTTGATCATGGGATTGATCGGCGGCCTGTTTCCTGCCGTGCGCGCGGCCCGTCTGCCTATCCCCTCGGCGCTCAGAGAGTTATAAGCACGAGCTTGGCGAGGCCCGGGGTTTGCATTCTCACCGTTCGTGAGAATGCGAAACCTCGGCCTCATTGGCGCCCTCTTCCTTGCCTTGTTGCCGCGTCCTGCCCAGGCGCAAGGCGACTTCATCAAGAGCAACCTCAAGCACCTGATCGAGAAAACAGGTGTCTATGTGTCGGCCACCACGCGCACCTCGCTCGATGACGAAGTGGACATGGGTATGTCCATCGGCCTGGGTTTGGGGTTCGCGTCCGAGCATCAGCGCGCCGGTCGCAAGTACCCACTGGGATTCTCGACCTACAGCGGTGATCTCGAAACGAACGGCGGCGAGAACTTCGGCCGCATCAAGGCGAGGCAGATCATGACCGGCATCGGCTACCAGTGGGCGCACGGCAAGCTCACCTGGGGTGGCCAGATGGGCGTGGGCTATTCGTTCAACTCGGTGACGCTGGACCCGGGCGTGGCGGTGGCGTTCGGCGTGCCCGAGCCGGTCGGCGTCTCGGTGAGTAATTCATTCGTGCTTCGGCCGCAGGCCAAGGTCGAGTAC
>Ga0111539_10011247_pt1 | contig 11244 bp, 8 predicted proteins | sample RhiMethybrSRZTD1_FD_79667 | JGI IMG/M metagenome (GOLD analysis project Ga0111539, IMG submission 79667) | Populus rhizosphere microbial communities from Tennessee, USA - Rhizosphere MetaG P. TD hybrid SRZTD1 (version 2) (version 2) | ecosystem: Host-associated > Plants > Roots > Rhizosphere >...
AGGCTTCGGCCGCGTCGGCCAGATCGTCGGGCGGATTCTCGCCGCCAAGCAAATTCCCTTTACCGCCCTTGACGCCAATCCCGAGCACGTGGACGGCATGCGCAAGTTCGGGGCTCGCACATTCTACGGCGATGCCAGCCGGCCCGAGATCCTCGATGCCGCGCAGACGGACAAGGCACGCGCCTTCGTGCTGGCGATCGACAACGTCGAGGCGTCGCTGCGCACCGCGCAGATGGTCAAGCAGCGCTATCCGCACGTGCCCATCTACGCCCGCTCGCGCCATCGCCGGCACACGCATCAGTTGATGGATCTGGGCGTCAAGATCATCCGCCGCGAGACGTTCCTGTCCTCGCTCGACCTGACGCGCGAGCTGCTGCGAGGCCTCGGGCTGTCCGAGCGCGATGTGCGCTTTGCCGTCGACACCTTCAGGGACGCGGACCGGCGCCGGCTCTACGAGGACTACAAGTACTACACCGACATCGAGAAAATGCAGGAACTGGCCAAGAGCCACACGCAGGAGCTGGAAGAACTGTTCACTCAGGATGCCAAGGAGCAGGCGGCTCAACAGCAGCAGAAGAAGAAGCCGGGCGAACGGATGGCCTCGTAGCTGGTGGCGAGGCGCAGTCATGCATTGGGTCAAGCGAAGCGGCGACCCAACGTGGTCTCAATTTCTCGCGGATGTTGGGCCGTCGCGAACGCTCGACCCAACCTGCGGGCCCGCGGACGGCTCAGCGGCGGGGCTCGCCCGTGGTGCCGGCGTCACGCAGACCGAAGCTGGTGCTGCCGCGCATGATGTCCGGACCGGGTCCAGGCGAGCCTGAGGCCGGCCGGGCCGTCGTCGGTGACTGTGCATCCGAGCGATTGATGTCGAGCACCTCGCCATCGCCGCAGGTGCGCTGCGGCTGGGCCTCGCGTTCGGCAAGCGTGGAATGGTCGGCCGGCGCGGGGGGACGCGAGAACATCTTGCGCCACACCGCGACGATCCCGCTCGCCTGCTTGCGCGTGCCCGTCGAGGTACCGCAGAAGATGTTCTGATAGACGTCCTCGATCCAGATGCGCTCGTGCGGCGGAGCGTTCTCGACCGCCATCGTGATCAGTGCCAGGGCGCGCCGCGGGTCCTTGGGGACGAAGCGGCCGCGCCAGTAGAGGTCGGCGAGGAACGCCTGCGCTCCGGGGTGTCCTTCCTCGGTCAGCACCGAGAGATAGTGAACGCCGCGTTTTGCGTCCTCGGGATCGGAGCGCGCGCCGACGCAGATCTTCGCCAGCTCGAACTGCGCGTCCTTGTCGTTGAAGAACGTCGCCGCGTGCTGCAGGTACTCGACCGCGCGGTCGGCGTCGGGGCGCAGGCCGATCTCCTTGAGGCCGTTGCGCAGGTACCCCGCGAGCGCGGTCAGCGCCTTGGCAACGAACGGCGCGCGCCGTCCGTCGTCGGGATCGGCGTCGACGTTCTCATCCGCCAGCTTGCGGAAAAGCTCATAGGCCTTGGCGTGGTTGGTGAGCGCGCTGGCATTGTCGGAATAAATGCGGGCGAGATAGAACTCGGCGAAGAACCTGTTGATCTCCGCGCCCTTCTGGGCCGCCTCCTCCAACGCCGGAATGGCGATCTCGTAGTATCCCGCCTTGTAGGCGCCGAGACCCTGCTCGAACGCCGCCTGCGGAGATGCGTACTTCACGCTCGCAAACGCCGGTGCCGCGCAGACGACGACCACCGCAGTCGCCAGCGCCCTTCTAAATGTCCGCATAGCAAACAACTTCCGCTCTCCCGCCAGCATGCGTCACCGCGCCCTTGCGGGCCGGCCCCACTTGATCCGCATATTTTCTCAGTATACCGCTTTGATATGGATTCGCCGGCGCCTTCCAGGCCTCGCGCCGCGCCTCAAGCTCCGCCGCGCTCAATTCGACGTCGAGTGTGCCCTTTTCGGCGTCGATGGCGATGATGTCGCCGTCGCGAACGAGTGCGATCGGCCCGCCCACGCCTGCCTCCGGTCCGACATGGCCGATGCAGAAGCCGCGCGTTGCGCCGGAAAAACGGCCGTCCGTTATCAGAGCGACTTTCTCGCCGGCGCCCTGGCCGTAGAGTGCCGCGGTGGTGGAAAGCATCTCGCGCATGCCGGGGCCGCCCTTGGGACCCTCGTAGCGGATCACGAGAATTTCGCCGTCCTCGTAGTTGCGGTTCTCGACTGCCTGGAAGCAGTCTTCCTCGCAATCGAAGACGCGCGCTGGGCCGCGGAAGTTCAGTCGGGACATGCCGGCAACCTTCACGATGGCGCCTTCCGGTGCCAACGAGCCTTGCAGCCCCACAACTCCGCCCGTTGGTGATATGGCCCTTGAAACGGGATAGACAACCTTTTGATCCGCATTGAACTTCACGTTTTCGAGATTCTGCTTGATGGTCTTGCCCGTCACCGTCAGGCAATCCTCATGCAGATAGCCGCCATCGAGCAGGGCGCGCATGATCTGCGGCACGCCGCCGATATCGAACACGTCCTTGGCCACGTACTTCCCGCCAGGCTTGAGGTCGGCGATGTAGGGCGTCTTCTTGAAGATCGCCGCGACCTCCATCAGGTCGAAATCAATGCCGCACTCGTGCGCCATCGCCGGCAGGTGCAGGCCGGCGTTCGTCGAACCGCCCGTGGCCGCAACGATGGTGGCCGCATTTTCGAAGGCCTTCCTGGTGCAGATGTCGCGCGGGCGGATGCCGTCGGCGACGAGCCGCATCACGGCCTTGCCGCTTGCCGCCGCATACTCGTCGCGGCTCTCGTAGGGCGCCGGTGCGCCCGCCGACGCCGGCAGCGCCAGGCCGATCGCCTCGGAGACCATCGCCATCGTATTGGCGGTGAACTGGCCGCCGCAGGCGCCGGCGCCCGGACAGGCGACGCACTCGAGCTCATGCAGGTCCGCGTCCGACATCTTACCGGCGGAGTGCTGGCCGACGCCCTCGAATACGTCGACGACGGTCACGTCCTTGCCGTGGAACTTGCCGGGCAGGATCGTGCCGCCGTACATGAATACCGACGGCACGTTGAGGCGCAGCATCGCCATCATCACGCCCGGCAGAGACTTGTCGCATCCGGCCAGCCCGACCATGGCGTCATAGCAGTGTCCGCGCATCGTCAGCTCGATCGAATCGGCGATCACCTCGCGCGACACAAGCGACGACTTCATGCCCTGGTGGCCCATGGCGATGCCGTCGGTGACGGTGATGGTGCAGAACTCGCGCGGCGTGCCGCCGGCTTCGTGCACGCCCTTCTTGGCCGACTGGGCCTGGCGCATGAGCGCGATGTTGCAGGGCGCGGCCTCGTTCCAGCACGACACGACGCCGACGAACGGCCGATGGATCTCCTCCTCCGTCAACCCCATGGCGTAGTAGTAGGAGCGGTGCGGCGCGCGCGACGGCCCCTCCGTGACGTGCCGGCTGGGAAGCTTGGACTTGTCGAACGTCCTTGCGTCCATCGTACTTTGTGCTCCTCGCTGGCGTGGGACTCAGTGTCGTCCTGCACACCAGCACCCGGTCCGGCCAAGGACCGCTTGGTCCGACAATACAAACGCTTCCCGGGTCTGCCGTTCGGCAGGCCAAGCTGCGGAAAGCGCGCCAGTGTTGGGCGGACGCCTTCCCCATGAATGCGATCCGCAACCAACGTGGCCGGTGTTTGTGGCCCAACAGTGGCATGCGTGCGCTAATTCGTGGCTGTTGGGCAACACCATGGTTAATCCTTCGCGAGGAATCTCCTGAGGGAGGCGTATGTCTGGGAATGCTTGTTCCTTGAGAAACAGCGGCTTCGCCTGGGGGTCGATAGGGATGGGGACGGCAGGCGCGGTCCGCGTTTCTGGGCGCCGGCCGCCATGCTAAATTGTCGCGCCCTGCGCCGCCCTGCTCGAGGCCCGCATGTCCTTGGTCGACCAAGCCGCCACGTCGCCGCCCATAGCGACCGTTCCCCATATCAGCTGGGTGCACCCCCCTGGCGGCTTCGCTGGCCTCAGCATGCTGAACGGTGTGCTGCGCATTCTTACGCTCGGCATCTATCACTTCTGGGGCAAGACCGAGGTGCGCCAGCGCATGTGGTCCGCCATCCGCATCAATGGCGAGCCGTTGGAATACCGGGGGACCGGGGGTGAACTGCTGCGCGGCTTTCTCATCGTCTTCCTCGTCATTCTGCTGCCGATGCTTCTGGCAAGCTTTGGCGCTTCGCTGCTGGGTCCGGCCGCCTACGGCGCCTACTCGATCGCCTTCTGGATTGTGCTGCTTCTGCTGTCCGGCATCGGCATCCACCGTGCCCGCCGCTATCGTCTTTCACGGACGCGCTGGCGCGGCATCCGCGGCGGCTTGAGTGGAAGCTCGGCCGGGTTCGCCTGGACCTACCTGTGGACCATGGTGCTCATTCCCTTCACGCTCGGCTGGATCGTGCCCTGGCGCACCGTCCGCCTGCAGCGCGCGCTCCTCGAGGACACGCGGTTCGGCGACAAGGCCTTCACCTTCACGGCGACGTCCGGGCCGCTCTACAAGCGCTTCCTGGTGGTCTGGCTTGGGACACTGCTGCTGGTCATTGCCACGGGCGCGGCCATCGTCGGCGTCTCTGCGCTCGGGCTGCGGCAGCCGTTGCCCGGAACACCACAGGCCATGCCGACCGTGAAGCCGGAATACGTTGCCGGCATCGTCGCCGTCGTACTGGTAGCGCTGCTCGCCTTCGCCATGCTGCGTGCCTGGTACAGCGCACGGGTGCTCAACTACTTCGCGGCCGAGACGAAGCTGCAAGGGGCGGGCTTTACGCTCAACGCCACCGCCCCGAGCCTCGTCTGGCTCACGGCCAGCAACTACCTGATCCGCATCCTGTCGCTCGGCTTCCTGTCGGCGGTGACCGAGGCACGCTCGATGCGCTACATCGTCGACCGGCTCTCGTGCGAAGGCGCCATCGCCTGGCACGAGATCGGGCAGAACCCCGACGCATTGTTGAAGCGCGGCGAAGGGCTTGCGGAGGCTTTCAATGTCGATGCCTTCTGACGGCGCGCGTTTCACGGGTCTGCTTAGCGACGGCAAGACTGCCGGCGCGAAGCCCGTATCGATCCGCATCGCGGGCGGCGGCCTCGAGTTGCGCACCGACGACGACCGCAAGACGCGCATCTGGCCCTACATGGAGCTGTTCAGCAGCGTGCCCGTGCGTTCGGATGCCCCCGATGTGCTGCTGACCCAGCGCGCGGACGGGGCTGAGACGCTCTTCGTCAACAATCCGACGTTTGCCAACGTGGTGCGCAGCCGCGCCCCTTCGCTGTCGCCGGCGCACCGGCGCTGGCAAGGCCTGAGGCCGGGCCTCGCCGCGGTCGCCTGCGTGGCGGTCCTCGTCGGCAGCATATGGGCGTTCGATCTGCAGCCCTCGCAGGCGCTGGCCCGGGTCATGCCGCAGCACGCGCGGGCGACGCTTGGAGACGCAGTGGTTACATCGCTGGCCAAGGACCGCAAGGTGTGCGAGACGCCCGCCAGCAAGGCTGCACTGGCGCGAATGACATCGCGCCTCCTTGCCGCGACCTCCAACCCGCCAGCGGATGTACGCGTGCTGGTCTTGGATTGGCCGCTCGTCAATGCGTTCGCCGTGCCCGGCGGTCAGATCGTCCTGACGCGCGGCCTCATCCAGCAGGCGGGTTCGCCCGACGAGGTTGCCGGTGTGCTGGCACATGAGCTCGGCCATGCCGTGGAGATGCATCCCGAGGCGGGGATCATCCGCTACATGGGTCTTTCCGCGGCGGCCCAGCTGGCGTTTGCGGGCTCGTCGGGCACGCTCACCAACGCCGGCGTGGTGCTGACCACGCTGCGCTACTCTCGCGTCGCCGAGCGCGACGCCGACACGCACGCGCTCCGCATCCTCAAGGGCGCTGGCATCTCGCACAAGGGATTTGCAGACTTCTTCGAGCGTCTCGAAGGCAAGCCGCCTGCGGGCCAGAACAGCGACGGCAAGTTTCATGACATGTCGGTGCTGAGCACTCACCCTCAGACCGCCGAGCGCATCGCGATGATCCGGGCACAGCCCGAGTATGCATCCACGCCCGCGCTGTCGAAGGAGGATTGGACCGCGTTGCGCGAGGCATGCGGTCCGCTGATCCGCGTGCCGCCTGCGGCCCCGCCGACGACCCCGGCAGTCGAGAAGGCGCCGCCTCCGCCTGCGCCGACCACGCCCACCCCGGCGCCGACGCGCAAGCGGACGGCGGCCAACGACGCAACGGCGCAGCCTGCGCCGGCTCCGAAGCCGTCCGCGTCGAGCCCGCCGGCACCGGCCTCCGCCTCCCAGCCGGCACCCGCGCCGAAGCCGTCCGCAGCAAGTCCGCCGCCATCGCCGGCCGCGGGTCCGCCCGCCACTTCCCCGTCAACTCCGGCTCCGGCCGCCAAGCAGCCCGCGGCCAATCCGCCGGCGGCGTCGAACGAGCGGCCGGCCTCGCCGGCATCGACTCCGGCACCGGCTCCGCCGCGCACCGCGGCGAATGCACCAGCCCCTGCGCCGACGCCGCCTGTGCCGAAGATCGACCCCCAGGCCGATCGCGAGATCGCTGAGGCGAGCAGGGCGCTCGCTTCAGATCCCAAGGACACGGAGGCGCTGCAGAAGCGGGCCCGTGCGCACGCCCGGAAGAATGACTACGAGGCCGCGCTCGCCGACTACGTGAGCGCGGTCGAAGCAAAGCCGCAGGACGCCGAGCTGCAATACGGCCGCGGTACAGCGCTGCAGAATCTGCGCCGCTACGACGAGGCGATTGCGGCCTACGACGAGACCTTGCGGCTCGCGCCCGGACATACGAACGCGCGCAACAATCGCGGCAATGTCAATCGCGTGCTGAAGCGTTACGACGCGGCCCTGCGCGACTTCGACGAGGTCGTGCGCACGCAGCCGGAGTTCCTGCACGGCATCTACAACAGGGGTCTGGTCTATCGCGAGATGACGCGGTTCGAGGACGCGGTGCGCGATTTCACGGCGACCATCTCCAAGGACAAGTCCTACACCGCCGCCTATACGAGCCGTGGCATTACGCATGAGCGGATGGGCGCGCGCGACAAGGCGATCGAGGACTTCCGCGCGGCATTGACCGTGCCGGCCAAGTACCGCAACGGCGCCTGGGCCCACAACACGGCGCGGGAGCGGCTGCGGGCGCTCGGCGCGGCCGCGCAGTAGCGACGTCTCGTTGTTGTGGACCCCCACTCCCACTCCTTCCCGCAAGGGGGAGGGGAGTCATCTCTGCGTTTGCGTGCAGTGTGCCGCGCCGGCCCCGCGTTTGCCAGATTTCTGCCCTTTGATCAGGGCGGACAAGGAAGATGCGCATGCGTCGGCTGGCCAGGGTTCTCCTTTTCGCGCTGCCGCTCACGATCGCCTATCTCGGTTGGCCGGTTTACACGGCTCTCGAGATTCGCGACGCCATTGTGGCCGGCGATACCGCCACGCTGGAGCGCAGGGTGGACTGGCCGGCACTGCGTGCCGCCGTCAAGGCTTCGCTCACGCCCGAGACCGCGGCCAGGCTGATGGCGGACCCGGATGCGCCCAAGCCCACGCTCTGGCAGCGCGTCAAGGCGGCGGTCGCGCCCAGCATGGCCGACAGTGTGGTCGAGCGCTACGTCACCGCGGAGAACCTCCCCCTGCTGTTCGGCTATCGTCGTCCCGTGCAGAGCGGGGGTGCGCAACCCTCCTCCAGCCTGGTTGGGCCGCCCTCGGCGCTCGCGGGAACCCTGCTTGCCGGCTCGAGCGTGGATCGGTTTGCCAGCTTCTGGACCAGGCTTCGCCGTGCGGTGTTCTACTCGCCGACGCGCTTCGAGGTCGAGGTAGAAGACAAGGACCGGCCGGGCCGGCACTATGTCGGTACGCTCGAGCTCAAGGGCTTCGAGTGGAAGCTGACCAGCCTCGCCATCGCCGGCGGCTCCTTCTGAGAGGCCCGCGCCGCGGCGTAGAGCGCGCCTTGTTGCTTCGCTCCCTGATCCCGGAATCGTCCACACATGCGCAAGCTCCTGGCACCGCTGCTTCTGACGCTCGGGCTTCTTGTGTCGTTCGCGCTTGCCTACGCGGCCTGGCCCCTGTGGTCGGCGTGGCAGCTGCGTGCGGCGGTCAAGGCCCGCGACCTCCCCGGCATCGAGCAGCGGGTCGACTGGCCGATGTTGCGCGCCAACCTCAAGCAGACGGTGACCGCCAACCTGAGGGACGAGAAGCGCAACGCGGATTCAGGTGCGGTCAGCAAAGCGCTCAAGCGCACGCTTGGCCCCATGCTGGCCGACCGGGTGATCGACGGCGCCGTGACGCCACGCACCCTCGCCAGCGTATTGTCCGGCCGTTTGCCGGAACGCGACGCCCTGGACCCTCCGCCATCAGCGCGCGGTGCGGGCAATGACTCAGAACCGGTGCCCGATGTGCTGTCGCCACGACGCCTGCGCTGGGCCTTCTTCGAGACGCCGACGCGGTTCCGCATCGAGGTCTCGGATCGCCGCGAGCCGGCCAAGCGTGTCGTCAGTGTGCTGGCGCTGCAGGGGCTGAGCTGGAAGCTCGTCGACGTCTACTATCGCGCGCCGTCCTGAGCCGACGCACCAGACGCAGCAGCTCGGCTTCGGACGGCTCGCCCGCGTGGATGCCGCGGCAATACGGACAGCGATGTTGCTCCAGAGAGGAGAAGCCTCCCACGGCCAGGTGCCGGGACGGTTGCACAAAAACAGCCGGGGAGGCGGCCGCCGCACTGAGCCACGCGCGTGCAGCACTCCCCGCCGCTGTGCGTCTTGCAGCAGCAGAGCACTTCCGCGACCCGGAGCCTGCCGAGAACGAAATCATTGGCGGCAGCGGATCGCGCCTGACACAGGGCCTGCGTGCAGCCTGCCTCCGCGTCCCCGAACGACAGGGCCGCAACGACCACTGCCAGGCCGACCGTGAGGATCTTCAGCATGGCACCGTCCCTTCCCCGGCATGGATCACGGCTGACGCTCCACCCCTCCCGATCAACTATACCATGAGCTTGGCGACCAGAGCGGCGGTGGCCGCATCCTGGCACTCCGCGCGCTCGGAGAGGCCCGCCACCACGCCGGCGCGGTCCCGGGCCTCGCGGTTCTGGCTCATCTTCGCCTTGCCTTCGAGTCGCGTGATCGCGAGCTTCAGGCCGACGATGCCGCGGGCCAGCATCGCCAGATAGTTCTCCGGCGCGTCCGACGTCGACCAGGGTGAAGTGTAGGGAGCTTCCTGCTGACGGCTCAGCTCGGCGACGTGGGCCAGCAGCCACGCCTGATCCTGCACGACCTCGAGCCGGCCATAGGCATGCACAACCGCGTAGTTCCACGTCGGCACCACCTTGCCGTGCTCCGTCTTGGAGGGATACCAGCCGGGCCTGATGTAGGCGTCCGCGCCCTGGTAGATGATGAGGGCCTCGGCATCCCCGGCAAAGGTGCGCCATTGGGGGTTCGGGCGCGCCAGATGGCATTCGATGCACCCAAGGCCGCCGCCATCGTCGATTTTCAGCACCGTCGGCAGATGCGTGGCGACGACGCCGTCCGTTCCTTGAGTGACAAGGATGGCGAAGGGGTGGGCGCGCATCAGCGCATGCGCCTCCCGCGTATCCTCTACCTTGAAATCCTTGGGCGTGTACATGGCGGGCCTCCTCACCTGCCGCGGCACGGCGCTTTGAGCAACCGGATGTCTTGTAGAGCCTCCGCATCTGTTTGCCAAAGGCCGGGCATGCATGCGCAACTTTGTAGCGGTTACCACGCCGCGCACGGGCTTGCCGAAGCCCATTGCCTTCCCTCGCATCATTGCCGCAAGACTATTTCGAGCAATCGTCCGTAACGGCCGGTCGCGCCGACCGCCCTCGCTGCGGACAGGAGGAGACAGGTGGAGGCACAGGCAGAGCCGCCGCAGAGCCTGCGCCAGCGCGTCTTCCAGGTGCTGGAGCACGGGCGCAGGCGCGATGCGGCCTCGCGCACCCTCGACTGGCTCCTGGTCGTTCTCATCCTCGCCGACGTGGCCGCCACCGTGCTGCATACGGTTCCCGAGGTCGCCGCGCGCCACGGGGGCATGCTGACGGTTGTCGACCGCCTCTGCGTGCTTGTGTTCGCGGTCGAATACGCGGCGCGCCTGTGGGTGGCGCCCGACCATCCGCTCCTGCGGCACCATACGGCAACGGCTGCGCGGCTGCGGTTTGCCGCCACACCCCTGATGGTGATCGACGCGCTGGCCTTGCTGCCGCTGCTGCTCGAGCTGCTGTTCCCGCGGCAGATGCTCGTGCTGCTGACCCGGCTCGTGCGCTTCCTCAAGCTCGCGCGCTACTCCCCTGCGCTCGCCACCATCGGACGCCTCATCGCGCGCGAGCGCCGCGCGCTGCTCGCCTGCGTCATCATATTCACCGGTGCGCTGCTGGCCGCCGCCGCGGCGATGATGGTGGTCGAGGGCGGCGCCCAGCCCGAGACGCTCGGCGATATGCCGAAGGCCATGTGGTGGGCGGCGTCGATGCTGGCCAAGATCGGCGGCCAGGAGGTGGTCTCGCCCGTCACGACGCTCGGCCGCATCATCGCCGCTATCACGGTCATGGTCGGCATTGGCTGCTTTGCGCTTCCCGTGGCCATCATCGGCCGCGGCTTCTACGAGGAGATCCGCCGGCGCGACTTCGTCGTCACGTTCGCCATGGTCGCTCGCGTTCCCCTGTTCGCCCGTCTCGACGCCGCCTCGATTGCCGACCTCGTCGGCATCCTGCGCGCACGCACCGTGCCGGCGGGCACGACGATCATCCGCAAGGGCGAGCGTGGAGATGCCATGTACCTCATCGCCAGCGGTCGCGTGGAGGTGGAGTCGGCTGCCGGCAAGGTGTGCCTCGACGAGGGAGATTTCTTCGGCGAGATTGCGCTTCTCTCGCGCGAGCCGCGCTCCGCGACCGTCACCGCGCTGCGCGCCACCGACCTGCTGATCCTCGATGCCGACGATTTCCTGCGTCTCGTCGACCGGCTCCCCGACGTCGGCGCCAAGGTTCACGCCGTCGCCAAGGACCGCAGGCCCGGCGCGCCGCGGACGTGACGTGCGGGCAGGGTGCCCTTGTCGTCCCAGCCGGAGCGCGAAGCGCGCAGAGCCGGGACCCAGGGCCACGCACTCGCCCGCTCCCCGAGCCTGCCAAGAGTCGGATGCCGCCGGCGGTTTTTGGCTCTACTCAGAAATGCCGGAGACGTCTCAGCTCACGAGCTCGCGCTGCGTTGCATCGAGCGTGCGGCCGACGCGTGCCACCATGTCGTCGATCTCGGCCTCCGAGATGATCAGC
>Ga0111539_10011248_pt1 | contig 11244 bp, 11 predicted proteins | sample RhiMethybrSRZTD1_FD_79667 | JGI IMG/M metagenome (GOLD analysis project Ga0111539, IMG submission 79667) | Populus rhizosphere microbial communities from Tennessee, USA - Rhizosphere MetaG P. TD hybrid SRZTD1 (version 2) (version 2) | ecosystem: Host-associated > Plants > Roots > Rhizosphere >...
ACGTGATAACCGGACCCGCATCGTCCTTCTCGACCCTTTCCACGACCCAGAGCGCCCCGACGTGCGTGACGAAGTCGCCGACGCTGGGGAGCTCGGCCACGAACTGGACCTGCTTCTCGCCCGCGAAATCGAAGCAAACTCGGTAGAGCTCTCCCATGGTCGCGAGGTGCCCGCCTCGACGCGAACTAAACGAGAGCCCCGGCAAACTGCGACGTGAATCGCGCCGGGCTCTCAGTGCGAGTGGGCCAGGAGGTTTCCTGCAGTTGTCCGCAAGCCTGCTCGCGGCTCGACTCTACAACGCTCAGAGCGTTTTTCGCTGGGCGGATCGGGGCACATCCTGTGTGCCAGGCCGTTCTCGGACGTCACCTTACCCCTCGTTTGGGAGCGTCTTTGAGCAGCGACCTGGCTCTACTTTGGAGAAGGCGGCGGACGACCCGGCAGGGGGAAGGTACCGGCAAGAAGAGCTGTCGCCCGCCGCGAGCGCGGGAGCATGTCACATCGAGTGTCCGGAGGCAAAGTAACCGGTTGGCTACACAAGCCCCTCGCGGGCACGCCACTCGTGCTCCTGGAGGAGCACCCCGCGAAGCTCCGCGAGCGCGTCGGTCCGCACGTCGTCGAGCGCCCAGAGGATGCGCTCGCGGTCATCGATGGTGAGTGCGACGACCTCGCTATCGAGTGCGAGCGACTTCTCAAGAAAGGAACGCGTCGGCTCGTCCACGAGCTTGATCAGCTCGCGAACGTCCTCGTCCGGGATCCGCAGGCCGGCGAGATACACGGAGGCGGAGTACCCAACCGTGTCGATGGTCTACCGCCGACACGGATCTCTCAAGGCTGACTCGCGCCCTTGACGACGCTGGTGCTGCCGTCCGGGGCGATGCTGACAACCTGCGTCCTGCCGCCGAACATGGCCAGCAGGCGGTGACCCTTCACTAACGTCGCCTGGAAGTCTCTGCGGGACTTGACGCGGTAGCCTAGGTGCGCATAGTTGGCGATCATCTGATCAAGTGCGGCTTTCCTCACGTCGTCGCCCACATTCAGTGGCGCAGGCGGTGTCGATGGGTCGATGACCGACTCGGCGGTGGGTTCGGCGGGCGGTGTGGGTTCGGGTGCTGGCGGGTCGGACATGGATGCACCCTAGTGCGCGGCACGCGTTGCGGCCCAAGTGGTTGCCGGACGCAAACAGGATTCAATCGAAGGGGTCGCCTGCTTCAGGGGCAACGCCAAGAGAGAACGCCGCAGACATCCGGCTGTCCCACCATATGTCACGAACGCATCGGGTCATAGACACATGACCTTCCGCGTCGTAGTGTCGTCCTCGCCTGACCCAGCCGCCTGCCGGGTTAGGCGTCTTCCTCCCACGCCGTCAGGCGTCCTGCATGCCGCCCACCGGCGAACGGGGCGTGCGCGGGTTCTCAGCAAAGTGAAAGGTCGCCACAACGGGCCAGACCGTCACCGACCTTCCCCTTGCCTGCCGAAACGAAGGTTCGTGCCCCAATGCTTTCCGAACGTCCTCGTGCCGATGCGAGTACCCGAGACGGGAGCGGTCCAAAACGTGGCCCGCCGGGGAAATCACTTTGCCGAAGGCCGGGCTCGCCGCAGAGGAAAGCGGGTGATAGACGCACGGCTACCAGCAGGACGCTCTCAGTTCAACACGCTGCCGAGCCTCTTCCCGACCGCGAAGACGGTCGGCTTCGTCAAGCGGTCTGTCATCACCCCGCGCTAGCCCGACCCTACAACGGTTCAGCCAGACTACGACGTAGCTCCAATCGTGGATGTGACTCCGTCCGGAAGAGAGTCACGGTGGCGCGCCCTGGCTCGAGGTCTAATTGACCGATCGAGTTCTCGAACCATCGCGGCGTCGTGAGCTTCCACGAAACGTTGCCTGGTTCAACTCCAGAGAGACGAGCCAGTTGCCTGAAGACTGCCGCCGCCGCTCGCGACCCCGTCGCCTTGACGACACGCCGCTCGTGCGTGTCGAGAGGGTTGCGGAATGGCGAGCACACGATCTGCCGCACCTGAGTCGTACCGCAAGCATCTCCCAGATCGACGTCCGCGATGTACGTCATGTGGACGTCACCGCTGAGAATCGTGATCGAGGCCGGAGATTCTTGGGACCCGACGGCGCAGAGAAGGTCGACGAGACGTCTGAATGAGTGCTGATACGCCGCCCAGTGCTCAAGGTCCACGGCTCGCCGCAGCCGCTCTCCGAGTCGCTTCGCGAGGGAGCCCCAAGCACCGTCACAGATCGCCTCGTTCCACGCCTGGAGGTGATGGATCCCGTGAGGAAGGAAGACCGGGAGGCTCGAGGCAATCACGAGGTGGTCGGTGGTGCCGTGCGCGTGTTCGACGATCCAGTCCCACTCGTCCTGCGCCATCATCTGCCGCCGTCCCTCGACCACGAGGCGCGCGGCGCGCGAGTCCAGGACGAGCAGACGTGAATTGCCGAAATCACGGTGGTACGTCCACCGGCTCGAAGCGCGATCCTCGTCCCAGTGCCGAGCACGTTCTCGAAGACGTGGCCCACCGTCGTCGTCCCCCCGGAGCTCCTGGACGAACGCGTCCTCGGAGAGCTCGGGGGGCGAGAGATTCCCAAGATGCTGGTAGAGGAAGTACGCCATGAACGCACTCGTGATGCGCTCGTACCACCAGGGCTTCGCGCGCATTTCCTCGATCCACGAGTCGGAGATATTCCAGTCGTCGTGGACCTCGTGGTCGTCGAAGATCATCGTCGACGGCACGGTCGAGAGCAGCCAGCGAATCTCTGGGTTCGACCACGACTCGCGGTACAGGTGCGTGTACTCCTCGAAGGTCGCGACTTCGTCGATCGGTGCGCCCTCATCCTTACGTCGTCCGCGGATGAATGCGGCAGTCTTCGGTGGGAGCTCATCGGCGTACACCTGATCGCCCAGCAGGACGAGCGCGTCCGGCCATTTCACGAGCCCTCGTTGGAGGCTCCTCGAGTACGCCCACAGCGCATCGACCCCGATGCCGAGCTCGTGTTGGCTGGACGAGAGCGTGTACGGCGGTTCTTCAGGGGCGCCGACGCGGCAGGAGCCGAAGGCGAGGCGGACGGTGCCCGCTCCCGTCGTCGTGCGGATACAGGGCGCCGGACGGTCGTCGCCGGGCCTCGGCCATACCACTCTGCCGTCCAAACTGACGCTGTACGGGGTCGTTTCACCCGGCTCGAGCTCCTCAACGACAACGAGCGCGTAGTGGTGCCCTTCGACGTGAAACGTACGGCTGCGATGGCCGAGCACGGCAACCTCGCATGCCCGCGTCGTCTCGACCCAGATCGTCGCGGTCTCGGTACCGACATAGCGGAGCAACGGACCGACGAGCACGTCGGCGGAGCCGGAAGCTTCTAGTTCCTGGCCATTCATGATCCCGAAGAGTGTGCAGGGATCAGATCCACTCGCGTGCGCGGGCAGCCGCAAGCACGAAAGCGGCGATGACGAGCATCAACGCGATCACGGCCCAGAAGAGCCAGCTGTAGTCGAACAGGCCGACCTTGAAGTTCATGCCCATGACGCCTGCCAATACCGTCGCGGGCAAGAGGATCACGGTGCCGAGGGTGAGGATTTTCATGATGTCGTTGGTGCGCTGTCCGATCCGCGCAACCAGGAGATCGAACGACCCGAATATCGAGTCCTTGGTATCGCGCGCGGCTTCGAGCGCCTGGGCGACGCGAGTTTCAAGCTCGGCGAAGCGTTGCCCCGAGGCCTCGGTTGAGAGCGCGTCGAGCTCGGGGTGACGGAGCGAGGTAACCACCTCTCGGTGTGGGGCAAGCGCTCGTCGAAGTGACCCGACTCGAAGCCGTAGCTCAACGAGCCGATCAAGCTCGGCGGAGACGTCTCTGCTCGGCGCTTGGGAGATCACCTGTGCGTCGAGCTCCTCGAGCGCCCCTTCGACTGCCTCGAATGCACGCAGGTAGCTGACGATCACCCACTCGCTGACCACCGCGACGAATGACGGCGCGTCGAGCACGCCGATTTCGCCGCCGCCTTCGGCACGCTCGAGGAATTCCTCCAACACTGCAATCTCATCGGGATGCGATGTCACGACCCAGTTCTCGCCGAGGACGCATTCGAGCGATACGAGAGCAGGTGCATCCTCCTCGCCTGCCACGGCGACCAATGTCACGTATACGTGCTGTCCGTCGTCCGCAACGGATGCACGATCGGGTGGCTCGCGGAGAAGCGGCACGATCTCGTCGCCAAGTTCGAGCGCGCCCGTGATTCTTGCCACCTCTTCGTCCGAGGGATCACTTAGCGCGACCCAGACGAGCTTCTTGCTGTCGGCCTGCTCGCACGCAGCTTCCCAGTTTTCCAGTCGTTCGGAGTGCTGCGCGTCAAAACGATAGGCCCTGAGCATGCGGGTATTCGTACCCAATGCACCCGGGAAAAATCCTTCGTGAACGACACGAAGATGACGAAGTTAGACTCGTGGCGTCGTACGGCGTGATCCACGTGATTCAATCGCGTGCTGATCCCGCTTGCCTAGGTACAAGGCGCAGTTCGTGGCGAGGGAGCCAACGGGTACCGCTCGCCCAGCGCCTCGTGCAAGGCGTCGAGTGCGTTTCGGACAGAGCCGGCAACGGGAACTTTGGATCGTGCACGTGATCGCTGGTTGCGCCATGTATCGATTCGCCGCTCGGGCGTGCGCGCGGGATGCGGTGTGACGGCCTCAGGTCGGAGCGCTCTCGTGGCTGCCCCTGAAGCGGACAAGGCGGCGGTCTCAGGCGACAGCTCGCTTCCGCACATCGCGCTACTCACGCTCGTCGGTGGTGCCGTCGCCCTGGCGGTAATAGCGGTGACGCTCGCCCTGTGGGAGGGACGAGTGGTCATGCTCCTTCTCTTCCTCGCCTACACGCTCGGGGCGGCCATGCGACCGGGAGTAGAAAGCCTCGGGCACGTGGGCCTCCCGCGCGCTCTTGCGCTCGTCGCACATTTCGCCCTGCTCTTTGCCATCGTCGCGCTCCTGCTCTGGCTCATCGTCCCCGTGGCGTTCGATCAGACGCAGCAGGCGCTGGCTGATGTGCCGCCGGGAAACACCGCCACCGATCAGGACTTGCTGCACTCCGTGCGCGGCCAGGCGTTGAACTCGCTCGAATCGAAGCTCGATGACATCTCGGATCCGACCGCTGCACTCTCGACACTCGTCGGCACGCTGTCCGCGCTTGCCGGAGTCGCGTTCACGCTCGCGGCCGCCGGGTACTGGGTCGTCGAGCGCGATCGCCTGGTGAACGTTGTCCTCGCGGTCGTCCCGCACGAGAAGCGAGCCACGGTGCGCGACACCTGGCTGCTCATCGACCTAAAGCTCGGAGCGGTCATCCGCACGAAGCTGCTTCTCGTGCTCATGACCGCAAGCGTCCTCTCGTTCGCCTTCTGGGTGATCGGGCTTCCGTACTTCCTGCTCGTGGGCGTGTTTGCCGGAATCGTCGAGATCCTGCCCGTCATCGGACCCCTCATCGCCGGCCTCACTGCTGTCGCGGCCGGGCTAACTGTCTCCTGGCAGCTCGGTCTCGCTGCCGCGATCGTCGTCTACGGCCTTCGCATCGTGCAGGACTACGTGATCAACCCGCGGCTATTTGGCAGAGCCGTTCACCTGCCTCCACTGGCGGTCCTGCTTGCCGTTTCCGCCGTCGCCCTCCTCCTCGGACCCTGGTGGGTACCGCTCGCGATCCCTCTGACGGCCGTCGTCTCCACCCTGCTCGACGTCCTCGTGTGGAAGAGCGACCCTGCTGAGGTGGACGTGCCGACGGTACTTACGCACACCGACGATACGGTCGAAGACCGTCGCCGGCGACCATGGCGGACATCCCGAGACGTCTCGAAGGACACCGGGCGTGCCTAGCGGAGCTCGGCAGTTGACGGCGCACGAGATGGCGCGACGGGTGCTCGTCTCGTCGCTCGTTCTGCTCTTGCTAGTGGTTCTGGCTCTCGCGGTGTGGAAGATCCGTCTCGTCATTCTGCTCTTCCTTCTCGCGGTCGTCATCGCTTCGGCGATGCGCCCTGGCGTGGAAGCGCTGCGGCAGCGCGGCATCCCACGAGGTGTTGGCATCGCCGTCCACTACGGCGCGCTGGCCGCGGTCGTTGGAGTGCTGCTCCTCGTCGTAGTACCGCGGGCGTTGTCGGAGGTGCAAGGCGCGATCGCGTCGCTTCCCGAGACGAGGAGCGAGATCCATGAGGAGGCGTCGCGGTCGAATGGGCTTAAGCATGACGTGCTGACAGGGCTCGAGCGGCGCCTCGCCGAACTGCCCTCGCGCGAGAAGCTGATCGAGCCGGGGGTCCAAGTGACGCGCGACGCAGTTGAGGTGCTCGTGGGCATCTTCTTCGTTTTCGCGGCGGCGGCCTACTGGATCTCCGAGCGAGATCGCGTCGAGCATGTGTTTGTTCGCCTACTTCCAAGGCGCAAGCGAGAGACCGCTAGGAAGACATGGGAGCTCATCGATCTGAAGCTCGGCGCATATGTGCGCGGGCAACTCCTCCTCGTGCTGCTCGTTGGCACGGTGCTTTCGCTCACGTTTTGGGCGATCGGCATGCCGTACTGGCTTCTCGTCGGGGCCTTCGCGGGAGTCGTCGAGATCGTCCCGGTTATCGGCCCCCTCGCTGCGGGCGCGCTCGCCGTCGGCGTCGGCCTGACATCGTCGGTGACGACCGCGATCCTCGCAGGCGCAGCGGTGCTGATCGTTCGTCTGGTCGAGGACTACCTCGTCATGCCCCGCGTCCTCGGCGACGCCGTCGGCCTCTCCCCTCTACTCGTCCTCGTCGCCGTAGCTGCCTGCGGAGTGGTCTTCGGTGGGTTGGCCGTGCTCCTCGCGATCCCGGTCGCAGCCGTCCTCGTCACGCTTCTCGACGTTCTTGTGTTGAAGAAAGATCCGGCAGAGGCGGACGTCCCGAGCGTGATGTTTTCCGCCAGGGACGCCGAGACATAGCATGCGGCGATCTTCTGCCGAGTTTGGAACGTCCTAACTTGGCCGACGCCGAAGCGTGTGATCTCGGTGCGCGTTCTCGTCGGCCTCGGTCGGAATGTCGGACGGCGTTGCCCCCGAGTCACTTGGGCGTTGTCCCGGTGCAGTTGCATTGCCGGGCCTTGGCTCCCTGTCGGCCGGCTCCTGGGCATGCTTCGAGTCGCCCGGCTGGTCGGCCGACTTCGTTCCCTCCTCGTCAGTGCTGTACATGGGCTCTGTCACGGCGTGCCTGTCCCCGCTTGAGGACGGTGCGTCTTCGGGCACGAACGAATGCGGTGCCCTGTCGCCTAGTCTGTCCGTGGGTCCGATCGGCACCGTCTGCTCCGTTTCGGCGACCTTCTCCGGTGCCCCGGATTCATCCTGCTCTTCGGCTTCGCCGGTGAGCTCAGCCACTTCTTCGGCGCTCAGCGCCTGTGTGTCGTCGAGCGGGTCCGCCATGCACCGGCTAGTGCCCGCAGCCGATCAGCGACAAACGCACCAAGCATCGGGAGAGATGCCTCGCCTGCTGACGGGTGAGTGGATCGTCGACCGCACGAGCCCTGCAGCACATGAGCCCGACCGGACCTCCACTGATCGGCGATCTCTGGGATGAGATCGACCTAGGGGGCCAAGGAGCGTGAGTGCCCGCGACCCCGGGCGCCGGTGCCGCAGCCTAGCTAGGCATGAAAAGGCGGATCTTGAGGTCCAGGTTCAGGGGGTCGCGGGTCGGGCGGTATCTGCGGATCCGGTGACGGCTGAGTGTCTGGTGGTTGCGGGTCCGGCTGAGGCTCCGGCTCCGGAATCAGATCCGGCCCTGGCGGTTGAGGCACAGGCACCGGGATGCCTGGTCCGGGACCCGTCGTGCTCGGGTCATCCATCAGCATCGCCCACTGATTCGCGCTCGCCCTCCAGGGCCGTCTCGTGTTCGGCGATCGTGCCGTTCTGGATCTCGAAGCGTCCTGAGCAGGCAACACAAACTCCTGTGGTGCCCCTGAGGTATGGCGCTTCCGTGCCTGCGCGTGGCGGCTTTCCGGAGCCAAGACACCGACCCACGTACGGAATCGTCATGTCAAAACTATGAACATTCCACGCTGGCTTGAAACCTGTTGACGCGCGAGGGTCTGGTGAGCGACTACACCGCGTCCCGCCTTGACCAAGCGCACCCGTATCACCGAGGAGGCGCAGATCGCGCTTCCGCACCCCACCGCGCGACCAACTCTGCCGCTGGTATCGCCTCGGCGAGTGGGTAGGCCTGACCGGCCCACAGGTTGATTCCATCGGCGTCTTCGGCCGCCCGCGCTGCTGCGCGAAGCGGCGCGGTCAGATAGTGGACCTGCGGGTAGGCCTTCGGCGCGGCGACATCGTGGTCGCGCATGAAACGGTTAACGATTCCTCGCGCTCGGCGACCGCTGAAGGCGCGTGTCAACGCAGTCGGCGCATCACACGCGAATGCTGCTCGGTGTGGCGTGCTGGTGCCGGCTTCCGGGGTCAGCATCAGGCAAGTTCCGATCTGAGCGGCCCACGCACCCGCCGCGATGACGCTGGCTACTCCGTGGCCATTGGCTATTCCGCCTGCGGCCACGAGAGGCAGAGAGGTCGCCGTCCGTACTAGCTGGAGTAGCGCGAGAAGGCCGATAGGCGCCGCGTCCGTGTCGTCGAACGAGGCTTGATGCCCGCCCGCCTCTGCTCCTTGCACGACGAGTGCATCAACGCCGGCGGCGGCCGCGATCCCTGCCTCAGCGGGGTTCGTGACCGTGCACCACACAGCGATTCCACTGTTCTGTAGACGCGCCACGACCGCGCGCTCGGGACACCCGAAGGTGAACGACACCACGGCAGGCCGCTCGCGCTCGACAAGCTCGAGCTTTCCTTCCCACCCGTCGTCGCTCCAGCTTGCCTCTCCACAGGTCACTCCGTAGCGCTCGGCCTCTCCAGCAAGCCTCGAGCTGTAATCAGCGATCGCGGCTCCGTCCGTCTCCAAGTGTGTCGGGAAGAAGATGTTCACGCCGAATGGCCGTCGAGTGTGCGCACGCACCTGCTCGATCGTTCGGCGTACCTCAGCGACCGTCTTGTATCCGGCGGCGATGAAGCCAATCCCCCCGCCCTCGGAGACGGCCGCCGCCAACTCCGGCGTCGACGCTCCTCCTGCTAGAGGCGCGCCGACCACGGGTATCTCGGTCAACGTCCTCAATGCATCCGTGGTCACGATCGCTGGTCACCATAGACCGACGTCCGAGCGGAAAGTCAGACGAGAGGCAGCGAGCGGACTCGACCACTCCACCGACCGAGTGAACTCGGCGATGGCGGGGGCAGCTCACCGCCGCGGCCCCGCCACACCGTCTCCCTGTCTCAGGCGGCCGCCTTGGCGCCGACGTTGGCAAGGCGCTTGCCGATGGTCTGCATCTTCTGGAGCGCCGCCTTCTCCTGCTCGAGGTTCTCGGTCAGGAGACTTGCGACCTCGTCCTCGCCCATCGCCTCGGCCATCGTCACAAGACCCTCGTATGCGGCGATCTCGTAGTGCTCGGTGCGCGCACCCGCACCCGTGAGGAACGCATCGAGGACTTCCTGCGACGGTGACTCGTTGGAAACAAAGTCGTCGTGCTCCTGCTTGATCCCCTCGATGCCCGGGCACTTCTCAGCCTTCGCCTGTTCGCCGAGAGCCTGGAACGCCTGCTCGACGTTCTTCACGTGCTGGCGGGTCTCCTCGAGGTGGTCGCCGAACCCCTGGGCGAGCTCTTCATCCGACGCCTCCTCCTGGAGCTTGGGAAGCGCCTTCACCAGCGTGCGCTCGGCGTAGAGAACGTCGCCGAGTTCATGCAAGAACAGTTCGCGTGGGTCGCTCATCTGTGTACTAGTCATGGCTTCTCCTTCGGCTGCGTGCTGCCGGTCAGCGATGACAGAGACGTGGTCCCTGCCTTGTCTGGGGCCACTTCCCGAGCCTTCTCCTGAAGGCTCTCGGACAGCTCCTCCCCTTCCTCTCGACCGCGTTCCTTCGCGGTCTCGATCGCTGCCGAGCCAGCTTCCTGCGCGACGTCCTTTCCGCGATCGAGTGCTTCGCGGCCGGCTTCGGCCGCCGTCGCCTTGACGTCGTCGGCCATCGGTCCGATGCGCTCGTCCTCCATGCGCGTCGAGGGTGCAAGCAACCCGGCGATGAATCCGACAGCCGCACCGCCAATCGCCAGCCCGACAGGATTTCGCTCCGCCAAACGCTTGAGCCGGCCGACACTCTGAGCGACGTCTGCGCCGTCGGGTGTCGCGTCTCCGACCGTGGCAGTCGCTCCGCCGACGGCCGACACGATCGCGTCCTTCTTGTCTCCGACCCAATCCTTCGTCCGGGTGGGGACATCGGCCTTGTACGCCAAGGCGTCGGCCGTGTCCGCCAATTGCTCTCGCGTCTGATTGATCTCCTGCTTCAGCTCGTCTGATGTTTGAGCCATTCCACGTCCTCCTTCACCGACTCGATTGTTCGTGACGGCACCGCAGTGCCCATTTCGTCGATCTTCTTGCGGCCGTACAGGGCCAAAACGCTGCCTGCGACTGTCCACATCGCAGCAACGCATAGAGCTGCAGCCCAGCTCGGCATGACTCCATCGAGAGCGAGGATGAGGAAGGCGCTGAGCGCTCCCAGAGCCAATAGTCCGGCCACACCGGCTGCGGTCAGTAGCGCCGCTCCGATGCCTGCCGTCTTCGCCTTCTCGGTCATTTCCACTTTGGCGAGCTCGACGTTCTCGTGTACCTCGAGCTTCACGAGCTCGATCTCCTGATGAACCAAGGTGCTCGCCTGGCGAGTGAGGTCCTTCACCAGTTCGAGAGTCGATCGCTGCCGGAGCCTTCCGCTATCGACGCTCGTCATCTACGCACCTCCGGACGGGAGGCTTCGCTGTCCTTGCGAGACATATCCACCGCCATTGCTCCGCGCGCCCTCGTAGCGACGATCGGCTGACGCCTTCACAAAGCGCGAGGCGACGAATCCGGCGAGAACACCGACCCCCGCGGTCACCCACGGACGGCGTCGGGCGAAGCGCTCAAGATCGGTGAGCATCTGGTCGGCCTGGGCCGACTGCAGATACGCGCCCAGATCCTCGGCACGCTCGGCCACCTGCGTCATGAGCTTCGCAGGGACGTCCTTGCCTTCACTGCGAAGCTGCTCTACCCCGGACTGAAGGGCGCTGCCCATCGCCTGGACTTGCTCGCCCACCTGGGTTGAGCGCTGATCGAGCTGCTCGCGAACCTGGAGGCTTGCCTCGTCGCCGAGCTCATGAGCTTTGGCTGAAACCTGTTCCTGGGCGCTTGAG
>Ga0111539_10011249_pt1 | contig 11243 bp, 11 predicted proteins | sample RhiMethybrSRZTD1_FD_79667 | JGI IMG/M metagenome (GOLD analysis project Ga0111539, IMG submission 79667) | Populus rhizosphere microbial communities from Tennessee, USA - Rhizosphere MetaG P. TD hybrid SRZTD1 (version 2) (version 2) | ecosystem: Host-associated > Plants > Roots > Rhizosphere >...
CAGGCCCTTCAACCCACGCATCTAAGGACTCCTCAGTTGACTCGCACCTGACTGAATCGTGCTGCGACGGTCGAGGGAATTCCCGAGACCTGACGAATCGGGCCTCGGCCAACCGTCGCCATTTCTCCCGGCTCGTAGATTGATACTGGAGCCAGAGGCGTCCCGGCAGGAACCCGCTCGACCAGGTTCCCGGTCCAGTGGTCGTCCAAGACCGGCCGGGTCCGTGAAGAAGGGGTATGCGTTCGGGGCCAGATCCCTGTTCGTGTCGGCCAGTTGGGAGACGGAAAAGCCGGAGTCACGTAGGACCGTCGCGTCCAGCGGCGAGTCGGCATTCGCCGCCGCGGGTGCCGCGGGCGCACAGGCACTGCAGAGGGCGGCAACGAAGGTTGCCCGCAGAGTGGATCTCACAGGGGCTCCTGGCCGAATATCGACCAACTCTTCGATCGGCTCAAGACGCCGCCCGATTAGGCTCAGCTCATGAGTCGAGCACTCGAGCGCTTGGACGAGGGTCGCGTGATCGTCGCCGACGGCGGCACCGGCGCGCTCGTCACCGCGGCCGTGCCCCGCCTTCGGTGCCCGGAGGAGGCGAATCTCAAGGCTCCCGAGGCAGTCGTCGGGATTCACCTTGGGTTCATCCGCGCGGGGGCGGAGTTGATCGAGGCGAACACGTTCGGGGCAAACCGGCGCAAGCTCTCGGCCCAGCTCCTGGACGACCGGCTGGAGGAGATCCTGGAGGCCGGTGTGCGCCTTGCGCGCGAGGCGCGCGATGTCTCCGGGCAGCCTGTGCTCGTCGCCGGCTCGATCGGGCCGCTCGGCGACCTGGCGGGGAGCCAGGGCGCGGAGGACGCAGGCGAGGTCTTCCGCGAGCAGGCCCGAATCCTGGAGGGCCGAGGCGTCGACCTCTACATGGTCGAGACGTTCTTCGAGCTGGACGAGCTCGTCACCGCGATCGAAGCGGTGCGCTCCGTGTCCTCGCTCCCGGTCGTCGCCCAGCTCACCTTCGACGAGGACGCCGAGACGCTCGCGGGCGTCCGTGGGGCGGAGGCGGTCGCACGCCTTCGGGATCTGGGAGTCGCGGCAGTCGGGGCGAACTGCGGGCTCGGGCCCCAGGCCGCCCTCGCCGCTCTCACCGACATGGCCACCGAGGCAGGCGGCATCCCTTTGACCGCGCAGCCGAACGTCGGCCTTCCGAGCCGCCGCGGCGGTGCGCTCGTCTACCCGAACGCCACCGCGGACTACTTCGCCGAGTTCGCCGCGCAGGCGAGGAACCTCGGCGCGCGGATCATCGGCGGCTGCTGCGGGACCACTCCGGCCCAGATCGCCGCGATCGCGGCCGCGGTCGAGGAGGAGCGCGAGCCGCGGATGCGCTTTGCGGCTGTCGAGCGCGAGGCCCCGGCCGCGCTGGCTCGCCCCAGCGAGAAGACCGGGCTCCAGCGCAAGCTCGAAGCGGGGGAGTGGGTCGTCTCCGTCGAGCTCGACCCGCCGAAGGGGACGAACACGGAGGCGCTCCTCGCCGCGGCCGAGCGCCTGAAGTCCTCAGGACGAGTGGACGCCACCGACCTGAACGACAACCCGATGGCGCGGGCCCGGCTCTCGGCGCTCATGGCCGCGGTCGCGATCGAGGAGAAGATCGGGCTCGAGACCATTCCGCACGTGACCCCGCGCGACGCCTCGGTCATGGGCCTCCAGTCGCAGCTACTCGGAGCACACGCGGCGGGCGTGCGCAACGTCCTCGCAATCACGGGAGATCCCCCGCATGTCGGCGACTACCCCGGTTCGAGCGGGGTGTACGAGGTGGACGCGATCGGGCTCACCGAGATGCTCTCGCGGCTCAACCGAGGCGAGGACTACTCCGGTAAGGCGATCGACTCGCCCACGTCTTTCTACGCCGGCGTCGCCGTGAACCCGTCTGCGGCCGACCTCGACTCGGAGCTCGAGCGCTTCCGGGCGAAGCTCGATGCGGGTGCGCGCTTCGCGATGACGCAGGCGCTCTTCGACACCGGCTACCTCGACCGGCTGCTCGACGCGCTCGGGGGCGCGTCCCCTGTCCCGATCCTCGTCGGCATCTGGCCGCTGACGAGCTTCGAGCTCGCCTTCCGCCTCCACAACGAGGTTCCCGGGATCACGATCCCCGAGGCGGTGCAGGAGCGGCTCGCCTCGGCCGGCCCTGACGCGCGGCGCGTGGGCTTCGAGCTCGCGCGCGGGCTGATCGAGGAGTCGAGGAGCCGCGCCGCCGGGATCTATGTCATTCCTCCCTTCAAGGAGCCCACGGCGGCTCTCGATCTCCTCGACGGCTAGAATCCATCCCATGTCCGAGCTGGCGACGATGCGCGTCAAGAGTGGCCTCGCGGAGATGCTGAAGGGCGGCGTCATCATGGACGTCACCACCGCGGAGGAGGCCCGGATCGCCGAGGATGCCGGCGCGGTCGCCGTCATGGCGCTCGAGCGCGTTCCCGCCGATATCCGCAAGGAAGGCGGCGTCGCGCGGATGGCCGACCCGTCGAAGATCAAGGAGATCCAGGAAGGCGTGACCATTCCGGTCATGGCCAAGGCGCGGATCGGCCACTTCGTCGAGGCGCAGATCCTCGAGGCCCTCGAAGTCGATTACATCGACGAGAGCGAAGTGCTCACGCCGGCCGACGAGCAGAACCACATCGACAAGTGGAAGTTCAGCGTCCCGTTCGTCTGCGGCTGCCGGAACCTCGGCGAGGCGCTGCGGCGCATCAACGAGGGCGCCGCCATGATCCGAACGAAGGGGGAGGCGGGCACGGGCGACATCGTCAACGCCGTGCGCCACATGCGAGCCGTGATGGGCGACATCCGCCGCCTCCAGTGCACGCCCGAGGAGGAGCTCTTCACCATCGCGAAGGACATCCAGGCGCCGTTCGTCCTCGTGAAGGACGTCGCCGAGCGCGGGCGCCTCCCGGTGGTCATGTTCACCGCGGGCGGCATCGCGACTCCCGCGGATGCGGCTCTCTGCATGCAGCTCGGCGCCGACGGCGTCTTTGTCGGCAGCGGGATCTTCAAGAGCTCGTCGCCGTCGGCCCGCGCGAAGGCGATCGTCGAGGCGACGACCCACTTTCGGGATCCGGAGGTGCTCGCCCGCGTCTCCGCCGGGCTCGGCGAGCCGATGCGCGGTCTCTCCACCGCCGCGCTCGCCCCCGAAGAGTTGCTCGAAACGCGCGGCTGGTAGACCGGCTCCACAAAGCACTCGCCGAGGCCGAGCGCGAGCCCTTCTGGCTCGCCATGGCCGACCGGCCGCCGGCCCGCGAGTCGCTGGAGGAGGAGATCGACTGCGATCTCGCAGTCGTCGGCGGCGGGCTCACCGGGCTCTGGGTTGCGGTCGAGGCGCTGCGAGCGGACCCTGAGCGCTCCGTCGTTCTCCTGGAAGGCGAACGGATCGCGTTCGGCGCGAGCGGGCGAAACGGCGGTTTCTGCGACTCGTCGCTCACCCACGGGCTTGCGAACGGGCTCTCGCGCTTTCCGGAGGAGATGGAGCGCCTCGAGGAGCTCGGGCGCGACAACCTCGCGGGCATCGTGTCCGCGATCGACGAGCTCGGGATCGACGCGCGCTACGAGCCGGTCGGCGTCCTCGACGTCGCGACGCGCGAGCACGAGGTGGCCGACCTTGCGGAGCACGCGGAGGAGCTGCGGCGCTTCGGGTACGAGGCGGACTGGCTCGACGGCGAAGCCGTCCGCGCCGAGATCGACTCGCCCACCTACCTGGGCGGCGTCTGGCAGAAGACAGGCGTCGGCGTGCTCGACCCTGCGCGGCTGGCCTGGGGGCTCGCCGCGGCGGCGGAGTCGCACCGAGCCCGGGTCTACGAGGCGACGCCGGTTCTCGGCATCGAGGCGGACGGTGCCGGCGTCTCGCTGCGCACCCTGGGTGGACGGGTCCGCGCGCGACGCGCGGTGCTGGCGACCTCGGCATTCCCGCCGCTCGTCCGCTCGATCCGCCGCTACGTCGTGCCGGTCTACGACTACGTGCTCGTGACGGAGCCGCTTTCTGCGGAGCAGCGCGCCGCCGTGGGCTGGAAGAATCGCCAGGGCGCGGCCGACTCCGGTAACCAGTTCCACTACTACCGGCTGACGAGTGACGGCCGCATCCTCTGGGGCGGCTACGACGCGGTCTACAACTTCCGGAACGGCCTGGGGCCGCATCTCGATCAGCGGCCGGAGACCTTCGAGATGCTGGCCCGGAACTTCTTCGCCACCTTCCCGCAGTTGGAGGGAATCAGGTTCACGCACCGGTGGGGCGGTGCAATCGACACGTGCAGCCGCTTCTGCATGACCTTCGGGAAGGCCCTGGGCGGGAGAGCGGTGTATGTCGTCGGCTTTACGGGCCTCGGCGTCGGCGCGAGCCGCTTCGGCGCGCGCGCGGCGCTCGACCTCGCGGACGGAGTCGACTCCGAGCTGACCCGCCTCCGGCTCGTGCGGACGAAGCCCCTGCCGTTCCCGCCCGAGCCGATCCGCTGGGCGGGCATCACCCTCACCCGGAAGCAGCTCGCCCGCGCCGACCGGACGGGCAGGCGGGGCCTGTGGCTCAGCGCGCTCGACCGCGTGGGCCTCGGCTTCGACAGCTAGGCGCGCCGTCCGGCGGGCCGGCCATTCTCCGGGCCGTGAGCTCTGCTGTTCGCATGCCCTGGTCAGGCGCGTCCTTCCTCGCCTACCTCGGCGGCTTCACGATTCTCTTTGCGACGGGCGCGTTGCTCGGTGTTCTCGCCAGCGACCGCGGCGCCGCGGGCTTCGTCCTGCTCGCCCTGCTCGTCCTTGCCGTCAGCCTCGTGCTCGCGTTCGGCGCGCTCCTCACGGGACACCGGGTCACGGCGGGCCTGTTCGCGCTGACCGCCGTGGTCTCGGTCGTGGTCTTCGCCGGCTCGCTCTTGAACTGGTTCGGGTGGCTCGACAACCCGGACTTCGCACTCAGCGGGTTCGACCTCGCCCGGTTCGTCCTCGAGCTTCTGACCGTCGTCGCCTCCGCCTTCGCGCTCGCCGTCTTCCGGTTCCCGCTCCTCGTCCTCTTCCTCGCGGCGTCGATGTACTTCCTCGTTGCCGACCTGATCTCGAACGGAGGCGACTGGACGGCGATCGTGAGCATCCTGATCGGCTTCGTCTTCCTTGCCGCTGCGGTGGGCATCGATCTAGGAGAGTCGAGCTACTACGGGCTGTGGCTGCATGTGGCGGCCGGCCTCGTCATCGGAGGCGGGCTGCTCTGGTTCTTCCACGACGGAGATGTCGACTTCATCCTGGTCGCCCTCCTCGCGCTGGCGTACATGGCGATCGGAGACGGATTTGCGCGCTCGAGCTGGATCGTGCTCGGCGCGTGGGGGCTCCTGCAGACAGCCGAGCACTTTGCGGCCAAGTGGTCAACGGTCGGCGACTTCCTCTTCTACTTCCTCCCGTTCCCCTTCTTCCCGTTCCAGCAGCCGTCGTTCGAGGAGGAGGCCACCTCGGCGCACGAGTGGGCGGGCCCTCTGGTGTTCGTGGCGGCCGGGCTTCTCTTCATGGCGGTCGCGCTCTTCCTCGCTCGACGTCGCCGGGACAACGTTCCGGCCGCGGGACTCCTCTAGCGCGACTCTAGAATTCAGGCATGAGGATCGGCGTTCTCGCCCTGCAGGGGAACTTCCGCGAGCACATTGCGACGTTCGCGGGTCTCGGCGTGGAGGCGGTCGAGGTGCGCAAGCCCGAGCAGCTCGAGGGGCTCGACGGCCTCGTCGTGCCTGGCGGCGAGTCGACCGCGATCGGCCGGCTGATCGGCCTCTACTCCTTCGAAGAGGCATTGCGGAAGTTCCCGGGCGCCATGTTCGGCACGTGCGCGGGGATGATCCTCATGGGACGCGACGGCCTCATCGGCCAGGTGGACATCGGCATCGACCGCAACGCTTACGGGCGCCAGGTGGCGAGCTTCGAGGCGGACTTCCCGCTCGAGGACGAGGAAAGGCTGCTGCGAGGCGTCTTCATCCGGGCCCCTCGAGTGACCGACGTCGGCGAAGGCGTCGAGATCCTCGCGGAGCTCGACGGCGATCCGGTCCTGCTCCGGCAGGGCAGGTTCCTGGTCGCCTCGTTCCATCCGGAGCTCACGGACGACACCCGGGTGCACAAACGCTTTCTCGACCTCGTCAGGGAGGAGACGCGTGTCGGGGCATAGCAAGTGGTCGAGCATCAAGCACAAGAAGGGCGCGGCGGACGCGAAGCGCGGCAAGCTCTTCTCCAAGCTCTCGCGCGCGATCATCGTCGCGGCGCGTGAAGGCGGGCCCGATCCGGACGCCAATGCGACCCTTGCGACCGCGATCCAGAAGGCGCGCGACAACTCGATGCCGAAGGACAACATCGAGCGCGCGATCGCCCGCGGTGCCGGCACATCGTCCGACGGCGACGCGTACGAGCACATCACGTACGAAGGCTACGGCCCGAGCGGCGTTGCACTCTTCGTCGAGGCGCTCACGGACAACCGCAACCGAACGGCGTCCGACGTGCGCCACATCTTCACGAAGAACGACGGCTCGCTCGGCGAGGCCGGCTCCGTCGCCTGGCTCTTCGAGCGGAAGGGCGTGATCCTCGTGCCCGACTCGGCCGACGAGGACGAGCTCATGCTCGCCGCGGCCGACGGGGGAGCGGAGGATGTCGTCCGGGAAGGGTCGAGCTTCGAAGTGATCTCGGCGCCGGACGAACTGCAGGCCGTGCGGGAGGCGCTCGAAGGAGCCGGGATCGGCTACGAGTCAGCCGATCTGACGATGCTCCCGAAGACCACGGTCCCCATCGAGGACGAGAGCGCGGCGAAGAAGCTTCTGAGACTTATGGACGCCCTCGAGGAGAACGACGATGTCCAAGACGTCTACGCGAACTTTGACATTCCCGAGCGCGTGCTCGAGACCGTCGCCACCTAGCCGGGCGCCCAGTCGCCCTGGGGTAGACAAATGGCAAGGGGGATTTCCTAATCCTTCCTGCACATTTCTGCCGATATGGCAGACGTGCGCGTAGAAGTGAGTGATCCAACCCTGCTCGAAGACCTGCGGGGCTACCTCCTCAAGAACGGCTGCCCGAGCGAGCCCCGGTCGGTCGACATCTGCGAGGTGCGAGTCCTGTGGTCGGAGGGCGAACGTTCTGACTCTGCGGACCGATTGAAGATCTTCGGGCACCTGCGCGAGTGGTGTGCCGAGCATCCTGGCGTCAAGGCGAACATCCTGACGGCATAAGCGCTGCGCGCCGGGCAGGAACGTCCGCTCCGGTGCGTAACCTCGATGCGTGAAGGTCCTCGGTATCGACCCGGGTACTGCAGCGTGCGGATACGGAATCGTCCACGCAAGCGGCGGCCGCCTCAAGGCGGTCGAGTTCGGGTGGTGGCAGACGCCTGCCCGAGAGCGGCCAGAGCTGCGCCTGAAGCAGATCCACGACGCGATCGCGGAGCTCATCGAACGACACGAGCCGGAGGCGGTCGTCCTCGAGGAGTCTTTCGTCGGCGCCGACGCCCGCACCGCGCTCTCCGTCGGGCAGGCGCGCGGCGCCGCGCTCGTCGCGTGCGCGTCCGCAGGCGTGTTCTGCGCTGAGTACCCGCCCGCGAGCGTGAAGCAGGCCGTCTGTGGCTACGGCCGCGCCGAGAAGGCGCAGGTGCAGCGGATGGTGAAGGCGATCCTCGGGCTCGCCGAGCCTCCGAAGCCCCACCACGCGTCCGACGCGCTGGCCGTGGCGATCTGCCATGCGCTCGCGCCGCCGCTCGCCGCTCTCGTCGGGAGCGCGCGGTGATCTCGCGCCTCCGCGGCAAGGCTGTCGCCTGGGACGCGGACGGTCTGGTCCTGGACGTGAACGGCGTCGGCTACCGGCTCTTCGCGACTCCGGCGGCGGTGAAGAAGGCGGACGGGGCGGACGAGGTCGTCCTCGAGACGCATCTCCACGTGCGCGAGGACGCAATGCAGCTCTTCGGCTTCGCGGACGCCGACGAGCGCGAGCTCTTCGAGCAGCTGCTCTCCGTTTCGGGAGTCGGGCCCAAGGTCGCGCTCGCGATCGTGTCGGGCTACTCGCCCGGCGAGCTTCGGCGTGCCATCGTCCGCGAGGACGACGCCCTCTTCCAGTCCATCCCGGGGATCGGCAAGAAGACGGCGCAGCGAGTCGTGCTCGAGCTGAAGGAGAAGATCGCGCCGCTCGCCGCGGTCGAGGCATCGCATCTCGGCGCCGGCGACGGGCACATCGTCGCCCGCGACGCGCTGGTCGAACTCGGGTACTCCGCGGCCGAGGCCGAGCAGCGGCTGGCCGCGATCGACCCGGACCTCCCGCCGGCCGAGCGTGTGCGCGAGGCGCTCAGGGCGGCATGAGCGAGGAGCGCGTCACGACTGCCGTCCTCGTCCCCGAAGACGACGAGTTCGACGGCTCCCTCCGTCCGCGCAGCCTGGAGGAGTTCGTCGGCCAGGAGCGCATCAAGGAGCAGCTCGGCATCGCCCTCGAGGCTGCCAAGGGGAGAGGTGAGGCGCTCGACCACGTTCTCCTTGTCGGTCCGCCCGGCCTGGGGAAGACGAGCCTCGCCTACATCGTCCGCGAGGAGCTCGGCGTCGGCATCCGCTCGATCGCCGGCCCGGCCCTCGAGCGCAAGGGCGACATGGCTGCGATCCTCACCTCACTCGAGGAGCGTGACGTCCTCTTCGTGGACGAGATCCACCGGCTGAACCGCGCAGTCGAGGAGATCCTCTACCCGGCGCTCGAGGACTACCGGCTGGACATCATCGTCGGCCAGGGGCCGGCTGCGCGCACGCTCACGCTCGACCTGCCGCCCTTCACGCTCGTCGGCGCGACCACGCGCACCGGTCTTCTCACGACGCCGCTCCGCGACCGCTTCGGCATGACCTACCGCCTCGACTACTACGGCGCCGAGGATCTGGCGCGCATCGTGCGCAGGTCGGCGCGGATTCTCGGTGTAGAGATCGAGGACGAAGCCGCCGAGGAGATCTCTCGCCGCGCGCGCGGCACCCCGCGCGTCGCGAACAGGATCCTCCGGCGGGTGCGCGACGTCGCCCAGGTCCGCCACGACGGAGCCGTGACGCTCGCGATCGCACAGGAGGCGCTCGGCCTCCTCGAAGTCGACGGGGAGGGGCTCGAGCGCATCGACCGCGAGCTCCTCCGCTCGATCCTGTTGAAGTTCGACGGCGGCCCGGTCGGGCTCTCGACGCTGGCAGTCTCGCTCGGGGAGGAGCCGGACACGATCGAGGACGTCTACGAGCCGTACCTCCTGCAGCTCGGCCTCATCCAGCGCACGCCGCGCGGCCGCGTGATCACGAAGCTCGGGCGCGCCCACGTGGGCGCAGCGGCCAAGGCCGAGTCCAGCCTCTTTTAGAAGGCCTGTCCGGGCCTGACGATCACCGGCGGTACTGGAGCTCGTGCCAGGAAGGGACCGGCGCGAGCTCGAGCAAGGCGCGGCCTCCCCGTGGATCTCGGTAGCCGAACTCGGAGCTGCGCTCGTCCCAGGCGACCTCGAGGAGGTTCTCCTTCACCCGGTGGTCGAGCCAGGCGCCACGAAAGATCAACTTTCTGAGCCAATACACGAGCGATTCGTCACCCATGACGGCCAGTCGCTCCCAGTTGTGGACGAGGTAGTCGCCGAGCTCCGACTGCGCGTCCGCGATGCGTCCGTGCGCGGTCAGCTCGACGAGGTCGGCGGTCTCGTCCTCCTCGAGCTCGCCTGGCTCGACAAGGCCGAGCTTCACGGCCGCTGCGTTCACGCGTTGCTCGAAATCCGTCTGGTTGAAGCTGAACCGATAGCCGAGGAACTCGACGACGAAGTCGTCGCCGGAGAGGTAATTGGTCTCGGACACGGAGCCTGAGAATACCGTCCGACCCGCGCTCTACGGTCTCTTATATGAACGAGGGCACGTGGAGGATGACTCCGTGCCCCCGCCCCGAGGTCGCGGCGCTGGCAAGCGCGCTCGGCCTCTCCGAGACGACGGCAAGCGTGCTCGTCAGGCGGGGGTATTCCGACCCTGCCCACGCACGAGCGTTCCTCGAAGCCGACATCCCCGAGCACGACCCGTTTCTCCTCGGCGACATGGAGGCGGCGTGCGCGGCGATCCGCACGGCGATCGCCGACGGGAAGCCGATCTGCGTGCACGGCGACTACGACGTCGACGGCATCTGCGCCACGGCGCTCGCGGTCACGGTGCTGCGCGAGCTCGGCGGAGAGGTTTCCTGGCATCTCCCCAGCCGCTTCGAAGAGGGCTACGGTCTGTCCGGCGAAACACTGACTCGGCTGGCGGGCGAGGAAACAGGGCTGGTCCTCACGGTCGATTGCGGGATCACTGCGGTCGAGGAGGTCTCCCACGCAAAGGAGCTGGGCCTCGACGTCGTCGTCACCGACCACCACCGGCCGGGCGAGACGCTTCCCGACTGCCCCGTGGTCGCGACTCGTCCTTCCGACTACCCGTTCCCCGAGCTCTGCGGAACCGGTGTCGTCTACAAGCTCGCGCAGGCACTTGGCGCAGCCGGCCTCGACCGCCGGCTCGACCTGGTCGCGCTCGCCACCGTGGCAGACGTCGTCCCGCTTCTCGACGAGAACCGAGGCTTGGTCGCGGCGGGCTTGAAGCGGCTCGCAGTGACAACGAACCCCGGGCTGCGAGCGCTCATGGGAGCCGCGCGCGTCGATCCCGCCACCGTCGATGTGGGCGCGATCGGCTTCCGCCTTGCTCCGCGAATCAACGCCGCCGGACGGCTCGGGCATCCGGGTACCGCGCTCGAGCTCCTCTTGACGGACGACCCGAAGGAAGCCGACCGGCTCGCGGGCGAGCTCGAGACCCTCAACCGCGACCGCCAGGCGGTCGAGGACCGGATCCTTCGTGAGGCTCTTGCCCAGGTTGCCGAGTGGCCGGAAGCGAAGCAGCGTCGCCGCGGCTACGTGCTTGCTGGCGAAGACTGGCACCGCGGCGTGATCGGGATCGTTGCGTCGCGGCTCGTCGAGCGCTTCCACCGCCCCGTCGTGCTCATCGCAGGCGGCGACGAGGAATGGACGGGCTCCGGGCGCTCGATCCCGGCTTTCGACCTGCACGGCGCGCTCGGCGCCTGCGCGAGCCTGCTCGGCCGCTGGGGCGGGCATAGGGCGGCCGCCGGTCTCTCCATCTGCCCGGAGAACGTCGAGGCGTTTGCCGAGGCGTTCTCCGCACGGGCGGGGGAGGATCTCGCCGAGGAGGATCTCGCGCCTGTCGTGCGCGTAGACGCCGTCGTGCGCGGCACCGAGCTGACGCTCGACCTCTGCGCCGAGCTCGAAC
>Ga0111539_10011251_pt1 | contig 11242 bp, 10 predicted proteins | sample RhiMethybrSRZTD1_FD_79667 | JGI IMG/M metagenome (GOLD analysis project Ga0111539, IMG submission 79667) | Populus rhizosphere microbial communities from Tennessee, USA - Rhizosphere MetaG P. TD hybrid SRZTD1 (version 2) (version 2) | ecosystem: Host-associated > Plants > Roots > Rhizosphere >...
AGCAGCACCAGGAGCGCGCCGCCGTAGTAGAGGAGCCCGTAGGCGCGCTCGGCCGTCCGCCGGAACGCCGTCGTGCGATACGGGCGTGCGTACGCCGCGGCCAGCGTCGCGCCCTCCGCGATCAGCCGCCAGACGTTCGCCCACAGCACGAGATAGATGGTGACGGTCGCCCAGTAGACGGCGAACGTGACGAGATACGCGCGGAGCCCGAGGAGGTAGTACTGCCCGAACGTCCCGCCGTAGGCGATCCACTGGTGCGTGCGGAAGAGGATCGCGGCCGGCAGGAGGGCGAAAAGCGGGAACTGCAGGAGCGGTCGATACCACGGGGTGCGCGCGCTCCGGGATCGCGCGGCGGCCCACAGGACGATCGGAGTGTCGTCGTCGACGCCGAGCCGCGCGAGGAACGCGCCCGGATCGGCGACAGCTATCGCGAGCTCCCGGCCGGAGCGGAGAACGAGCGACGCGCCGGGCCGCGGCAGGGGGACCCGCCACGGCTCCGCGCCCGCGAGCGCGTCGAGCGGGATGTCCAGGCGGCGGCCGCGTGCGCGGACGATGAGCTCGTTCCCCTCGACGACGAGCTGCGCCGCGAAGGCGCGCTCGAGGAGCCACGCCGCGAGCGCGGGGAGCGCGGCGAGGACGGTCACCGCGCGGAAGAGGATCGGCGGCGTCATCTCGACCTCGCTCTCGAAGAGCAGCATCCCCATCAGGAGCAGCAGCGCGGCGCGGCTTGCGACCCGCAGCGCCGCGATCACCCATCGCCAGGCGGGTGCGTAGGCGGCGCCGGCGAGGCCGGCCGCGGCCTCCGGCGCCGCCTCCTCTGTCATCATCCGCTGCATGGTCCCGATGCGGCTTGCCGGCCGCGAGAGGGCTCTCGTATATAGTCGAGCCGGGTGATGGCCAGCTACAGCGGCGATGGCGTTCGTGTCGTCAACGACGACCGGGCCGGACGCGTGCTGCGCGCCCTCCTGGTGACGGCCGCCGTGGTCGCGGTGGTGACGGCCGTGGTCATCGTGGCCGTGCGCCGGACGCCGGCGCGCGTGCCGAGCGCGGCCGACGTGGCCGCCCGGACGGCCGCCGCGCCCCCGGCACCGGCGCCCGCGGCCCCGGAAGCACCCGCTCCGCGCGTGATCGATCCGCACGCCGAGCCCGTGGTACGGGCGGTCGACCGCCTGCGCGCGCGCCGGCGGGCCGCGGCCGCGGCGACCGCGGGAGCTCGTCCCGAGCTCGACGCGCGCGACGTGATCCCATACCTCCGCTCGCGCGGGGCAACGACTGGCATCGCGGCGTTCGAGCCGCCGGGCACCGATCCACCGAAAGCGGGGATCGTCGTCCCCGACGACTTCCCCCTGCCGGAGGGCTACGTGCGGCACTATCAGGCCGACGACGACGGGAATCAGCTGCCGCCGATCCTCATGTTCCATCCCGACTACGAGTTCGTGGACGAGAGCGGCGCGCCGGTGGCGCTGCCGGAGAGCCGCGTGGTGCCCCCGGAGCTCGCGCCGAGCGGGCTCCCGATCCGCATGCTCGACGTGCCGAAGCCCGCGCGGCCGACGCCGGCGCGCTGAGGCGGCCCGCCCTGCGCCTCCTCGTCGGCAGCGCGGCGAGCGCGCTCGCGTTCGCGCTCTACGCGCGCGTCGCCTGGCCGTGGCTGGTGCTCGGCTGGGTCGGCCTCGTGCCCTGGCTGCTCGTCCTCGACCGCACGCGCTCGCTCCGCGACGCGCTCGCCGCGGGCCTCGTGATGAGCGTCGCGTTCGTCGTCGCGGTGTTTGGCTGGTTCGGGATCGCGATCGCGGACTATGCCGGCGTCTCGCGCGCGGCCGGCTTCGCTGTCCTCCTGCTGCTGGCGCCGCTCCTCCAGCCTCAGCTCGTGAGCTTCGCGCTGGCGCGGCACGTCGCGCGGCGCCGCGCGCACGGGTGGCTTCTCCCGGCGACGGCCGCCGCGTGCATCTGGGTCGGCACCGAATGGGCGGGCGGCAAGCTCTTCGGCGACACGATCGGCCACGGGCTCCAGGCATCCGCGTGGATGCGCCAGGCGGCCGACCTCGCCGGCGCGCACGGGCTCACCTTCGTGCTGCTCCTCGCGAACGAGCACGCGGCGGCGCTCGTTCGTGCGCTTCCCTCGCTCCGGCGCGCGCTGCCCGCGGCCGCCGGGCTCGTCGTCCTCCCGGCGGCGCTCCTCGCGTATGGGGCGTGGCGTATCGCACATCTCCCAGGCGGCGGCGCGCCGGTGACGGCCGCCGTCGTTCAGACGAATCTCTCGCACTACGATCGGCTCGCCGCCGCGCGCGGCACGCACGCCGCCGTGCGGACGATCCTCGACTCTCACTACGCGCTCTCACGCGCGGCGGTCGCGCGCGGCGGCGTTGATCTCCTGGTGTGGTCGGAGACGGTGTACCCCACCACCTTCGGCGCGCCGAAGAGCGCAGAGGGCGCCGCCTTCGATCGCGAGATCGCGGCCTTCGTCGCGGACCAGCGCGTGCCGCTGGTGTTCGGGTCGTACGACCTCGAGGACGGCGTCGAGTACAATGCCGCGGTGTTCCTCGAGCCGCCGTCGGGCGGGCCGCTCGAGTACGAGACCTACCGCAAGGCGTGGCTCTTCCCGTTCACCGAGCGCACGCCGGCGCTCTTCGACCGCCCCTGGCTCCGCCAGCGGCTCCCCTGGCTCGGGACGTGGAAGGCGGGGTCCGGGCCGGCCGTCGTGCCGCTCTCGCTGGCCGACGGCCGCACGCTCCGGATCGCGCCGCTCATCTGCTACGACGCCGTGCCGCCACGCCTCGCCCTCGATGCGGCGCGCGCCGGCGCGGAGCTCATCGTCACGCTCTCGAACGACTCCTGGTTCGCGCTCGGCCTCGGTCCGCGCCTCCATCTCGTCGTCGCCGCCTTCCGCAGCATCGAGACGCGGCGGCCGCAGGTGCGCGCGACTACGACCGGTATCTCCGCCGTCATCTCGGCCTCGGGTGAGCTGGTCGACGTCGCCGACGTCCACGCGCGGACGGCCCTCGTCGACACCGTGCGGCCGGTGTCCGGCGCGACGACGCTGATGCTCGCATGGGGCGACTGGTTCGGGCCGACGGCGCTCATGGCGGGCGTGCTGCTGCTCCTGCTCAGCAGTCGGCGCTAGGAGCGCGACCCAAGACGTGAATCTCCGCGCGTCCGCGCGCGGCCGAGCGCAGCGAGCCGGGGGAAGAGGCTCCGCGCGGCTCAGCCGCGCGGAGAAGGGGGACAGAGTCCCCCTTTGGTAAACAGCTCGAATCCGCCACCACTTGGACGGTGTCGCCCACTGTGGAACGATCTGTCCGTGCCGGACGGCCCCCCCACCAGCGACCTCGAGCACCGGCTGAGCGAGCTGAGCGCCCTCAACGCGACGCTCCGCGCGCTCACCTCCACGCTCGAGTTGCCCGAGATCCTGCGCATCGTCCTCGAGCACATCAAGCGCGTGACCTCCGCCGAGGGCCTCTCCCTCCTCCTCCACGACGAGGACCGCGGCGAGCTCGTGTTCGCGGCGACCGAGACGCTGCAGGAGAACTCGCTCATCAGCCGCGAGGCGCCGCTGCCCCCGGCGGTGGGCGGCCTCATGAGCCCCGATCGCCTCATCGTGCCGCTGCACGGCCCCGACCACCGGGTGCTCGGCACCATCCAGCTCACCCGGCGCTACGACGGCAGCCGCTTCGAGCGCGGCGACCGCGATCGCCTGGCGGCGTTCGCGACCGCGCTGGCGGCGTCGGGCGACCTCGATCGCGTCGCGCGCGATCCGGAGGTGCTGCACGCCGTCTTCGCCCGGCTGGCGACGGTCGTCCCGAGCGAGGACGCGACGCTCGTCGTCTACGACGCCGAGCTTCGCGAGCTGGCGTTCCGCGTCTCGCGGGCGCTCCGGCACGGGGTGATCGACGGCATGCGGCTCCAGATGGGGCAGGGCATCGCCGGCTGGGTCGCCGCCGAGCGCACCGCGCTCCGCCTGGACGACGCGAGCCGCGACCCGCGCCACGATCCGCACATCGCGCGCGTCACCGGGCTCGTCCCGCACAGCATGCTGTGCGTCCCCATGCTGTACGACGGCCGGCTCCACGGCGTCATCCAGGTGATCAATCGCCTCGACGGCTCGCTCTTCGACGACGACGAGCTGCGCCTCGTGCAGACGCTCGCCGAGCACGCGGCCGTCGCCATCGAGAAGGCGTCGCTCTACCGCCAGGCGCGGCAGGCGGCGACCACCGACGACGTCACCCGGCTCGGCAACACCCGTCAGTTCACCGAACTGCTCCCGGCACTCCTGGCGCGCGGCGGTCCGGTGTCCCTGGTCGTGCTCGACCTCGACGACCTCCGTAGCGTCGTCGAACGCGGCGGCTATAAGGCGGGGAGCCGCGTCATCGCCCATGTCGGCGGCCTCATCGCGGCACGGCTCCGGCCGGGCGACGTGGCGGCCCGCTTCGGCGGCGACGAATTCGCGGTGATCCTGCCGGCGACGAGCACCGAGGCGGCCTGGGCGTTCGCCGAGATGCTGCGGCAGGCGATCGGGGCCGGCGCCGGCGCCACCACGGCGAGCCTCGGCGTGGCGACGTTCCCGGAGCACGCGGCCGACGCGGAGTCGCTGTTTCGCGCGGCGGACGCGGCGATGACCGGCGTCAAGCGCGGCGCGAAGAACGGCGTCGGCGTCGCGGGCTAGCCCAGCTCGCTACGATGCCCGACCCCCAGCCTGCCTCGTCGGGCGATGTCATCAGTGCCCCGCGATCCCCCCTTTTCGTCCGAGCCGGCGCCGGCGTCCTGTTCCTCGCGGTCGCCGGCGCCGTCCTCGCGGAAGCGCGCAACGTCGGCGTCGCGTGGGCGGAGAACGACTACCTCGATCACATCGCCGGCATCGTGGATTGGGCGCACGAGGCGTGGGCGCTCGGGCTCCGCGCCGCCGTCGCGCAGCTCACCGAGCCGTACTGGGCGGCCAATCGATACCTGAATCCGCATCCCCCGCTGTTCAAGTACATGGCCATCCTGACCGGATCGCTGCTGCCCGGGCTCGGATTGCCGCTCTCGCTGCGCGCCTCGACGGCGCTCGCCTTCGCCGGCGGCGTGGCCGCCGTCTTCGTCTCGCTCGCTCATCGCCGGGGGTGTGCCGCGGCGGTGGTCGGTGCGTTGGCGCTCGCAACCATGCCGCGTCTGTTCGGTCATGCGATGCTCTGCACGCCGGACATTCCGCTCGCGATGTTCTGGCTCGGCGCCGCGCTGGCGTACCTGCACTACGAGGAGACGCGCCGCATCGGCTGGCTCGTCCTCGCCGGCGCCCTCTGCGCGGCCGGCGTGGCGTGCAAGATATCGGGCCTGCTGATGCTCGTGCCGCTCGGGGTCCTGATGGTCATCTGGCGCCGCCGCGGCGGGCCATCCGACGTCGCTCGCGGCGCGGCCGGCCTGCTGCTCGCCGCGTTCGCAGCCGTCGCGACGCTCGTGCTGACGTACCCGTTCCTATGGCCCGATCCCGTCGGCCGCTTCGTGCAGCTGGTCGAGGAGGCCGCGGCCTGGAGCCGGACGAATGCCTTTACGGCGATGTTCTTCGGCTGGGTGGGACCCTACACCGCGCTCCCCTGGTACTTCGGCTCGGTGATGGTCTTCCTCACGACGCCGCCGCTGACGCTGGGCCTCGCGCTGGTCGGCCTCGCGGCCGCGCGGGGGCGCGACCGCCTGTGGCAGCTCGCGGTCGTCGAAGTGCTGTTCTGGCTGCTCCTCGTCGCGGTTCCGTCGACGCCCAAATACGACAACGAGCGCCAGATGCTGCCGGCGTTCACGTTCCTGGCGATCCTGGCGGGCATCGGGTGGCACGCGGTGATCGGCCTCGCGGCCCGCCGCCCCCGGATCGCCGCGGCGGCGACGGCCGGGGCGGCGCTCGTCCTCGCCGTCGGCCTCGTGCGCGCGCAGCCGTTCCCGCTGCGCTACTTCACGCCACTGGTCGGCGGGCCGCGCGGTGCCGTCGCGCTCGGCTTCGAGCCCACGACGTTGATGGAGGTGCTGTCGCCGCAGGTGCTCGCGGACTTCCAGGCGCACGTCCCGTCCGGCGCCGGCGTGAGCGTGCTGCCTTCGGCCGGCGTGGGGCGATTTCTGCAGCGTCGCGGCCTGCTGCGCGCGGACCTGCGGCTCACCCCGGAGCGTGGGCCCTACTGGATCCTGGTGAATCGGCACAACGTGCTGCGCCAGTATCCGGGCTCGATGGTGCACGAGCACGGCCAGCTACTCGCGTCCTATGCGCTCGACGGGGTCGCACTGGCCGAGCTGCGCTACCTGACGCGCTAAGCGTGTTACCTGGCGCTGTGGCGGACCCGGAACAGCCACAGCCCCAGCCCGAGCGTGGCGGCGCCGTAGAGCACGAGCACCCCGACCGGCAGCGCCATCGCCTGGAGGCCGCGATCGCGGAGGATGAGGTCGTTCAGGCCCTGCATGGCCCACGTGGTGAGCACGGCCGGCGCGAGGTCCTTCATCCAGTCCGGCTGCACCCACTGCGGCCACCAGCACCCGCCGAGTGCCGAGAGCCCCATGACGACCGACAGCCCGAGCGGCAGCGTCTGCTCGCGGGTGCGCGCGACGCCGGCGACGAGCATGCCGGCGGCGACGATCGCGAAGACGGACGCCATGGTGAGGAGGAGGAACGCCCACGGCGAGGAGCCGAGCGACACGCCGAACATCCAGTGTCCCCACGCGAGCAGCAGGACCATCTGCACCACGCCCACCACGAACCGGGCGCCGAGCTTCCCGAGCAGGATGCGCATGAACCCGCCGGGGGCGACGAGGAGCCGCGAGAGCGTCCCCCAGTCGCGCTCGTCGTGCATGGTGAGCGCCGTCCCGAAGACCACCGCCATGAGGACGAACATGAGCGCGAAGCCCGGCACCCGCTGCTCGAAGGCGTTGACCGCGAGGCGATGTCCCGTGAGGTTCCGCTCGCGGAGCGTGATCTTGTCCTCCGCGAAGGGATCCGCGAGCGCGCCCGCCTCCTTGTCCATGAGCAGGAGGAGCACCTTGACCGCCTCGACGTCGCTGCCGGCGGCGGGATCGGTGAGCAGCTCGATCTCGCTCGGCCGGCCCTGCAGGTAGCGCTTGCTCAGGCCCTGCGGGAAGACCATCGCCGCGGCGGCGTCGTTGGCGTCGCGCACCAGGCGCTCCGCCTCGGCGCGCGTCACCTCGCGGACGGTCGCATGCTCGGCGAGGAGCTTCTCGAACGTCGTCGCGACCGGCCCGCCGTCCTCGTTCACCACCGGCACGAGCAGCTTCGGCCCGGAATCGTCGTGGAACAGCGCCTGGGCGATGATCGTGATCACCAGCACCGGCATCAGGAGCGACAGGAGGAGCGCCGAGCGGTCGCGGAAGAAGAGGCGGAGGTCTTTTCGGAAGACGGCGAGCATGTGTCCCTACGTGGCGGGCGTCGCGACCTTGGCCCGCAGGCGCTCGAGGAGGCCCTGGAACGAGTCCTTCGCGACGGCGGCGTCGAACTGGGCGCGGAAGTTCTGTGCGAGGCTCACGCCCTCGACGACGATGTCGGTCGCGCGCCATCCCGCCGGGCTCCGGTGGAGCGTGTAGTCGACCGCGAAGCGGTCGTTCGGCGTCACCACCTCCGTACCCACCTTCGCGTCGTCGCCGGTGACGGTCTCGGCGCCGTACGCGAAGTCCGGCGCGTCGAAGAGGAGGAGGCGCTGCGTGTACGTGCGCACGAAGAAGTCGTGGAACAGGCGCTGGAACTCCGCCACCTCCTCCGGGCTCCGTCCCGCGAGGTGCTTGTGCGCGGCGCGGTCGGCCAGGGCCTCGGTGTCGAGGAAGCCGCGCAGGAGGTCGCTCAGCTCGGCGAGCTTCTGCTTGCGGTCGCCGCTGGCGCGGACGATCTCGTTGCTCCGGGTGAGGATGCGACGCGTGAGCGCCATGGGACCTTCGGCATCGGCGGCCGGCACGGGCCGGGCGGCCAGCGCAGTGGCGAGCGCGAGCGACAGTGCGACGGCCCGCCGCATCAGTCGCGGAGCTCCTTCCCAGTGAGCTCGAGGAACACGTCGTCGAGGGTCACCGCGGTCACCCGGGTCTGCGCGATGGAGCGGCCCTGGAGGGAGAGCGCGCGATAGATGCGTGGCAGTACCTGCTGCGCGCGCGACGTGAACACGCGCACCTCGTTGCCCACCGCCTCGACCTTCTCGACGCCCTCGATCACCTCGATGGGGGCGAGCTTCGGCAGCGGATGCACGAGCCGCAGCTCGATCACCTCGGTCGCCTGCGAGCGCGCCAGGAGCTCGGGCAGCGTGCCCACGGCCACGACGCGCCCCTCGTCCATGATCGCGATGCGGTCGCAGAGGTCTTCGGCCTCCTCGAGGTAGTGCGTCGTGTAGAGGATGGTCGTCCCACCCGCACGGAGCTTCCGGACCGCGTCGAAGATGTGCGCGCGCGACTGCGGGTCCACGGCGACCGTCGGCTCGTCGAGGAGGACGAGGCGCGGCGCGCTCACGAGCGCGCAGCCGAGGTTCAGGCGCCGGCGCATGCCGCCGGAGTACGTCGCCACGCGATCGCCGCGGCGCGCCGCGAGGCCGACCACCTCGAGCGCCTCGCCGACGCGGCGCAGGCGCTCGGCGCGCGGCACGCCGTAGAGCTCCGCGAAGAACGCCAGATTCTCCTCGGCCGTCAGGTTCGGGTAGATCGCCTCCTCCTGCGGCGCGACGTTCAGGAGCCGGCGGGCCGCGTTCACCTCGCGCACGACGTGCTTCCCGTAGACCCACACGTCGCCGCTGGTGGGCCGGATGCGCGTCGAGATCATGGAGAGGAGCGTAGTCTTGCCCGCGCCGTTCGGCCCGAGGAGCCCGAAGATCTCGCCTTCGCCCACCTCGAGCGACACGCCGCGCACGACCTCGTGCCCGGCGTACTCGCGGCGCAGGTCGCGCGCGACGACGGCGGAGGCGAGCGAGCGCAGCTCGGGGCGGGCGGTCTGGGGAGCGCCTTGGATGTCGGGCGAGAGCCTCATGTGTCGTCCCCGTCGTGCCGCTGCGTGAGGACCGGGTGCTCCGGCGCCCGGCGCTCGGCGCGGCGCTCCTCGATCGCGGCCTCACGCCGCTGGAGGTAGCCGTTCCGGACGGCGCTGTAGAGGTCGAAGACGTCCTCCTCGGCATCCGCGAAGAGCTTCAGGTTGAGCGAGCGTTCGTTGACCTCCTTCACCGCGCTCATGACGATGCCGGCGGCGAAGGGAATGAAATAGCCGAACGGGTCGAGCACGCCGTCGACGCCGCGCCCGATGCCGTCGCGGACCGTGAGCGGACGCAGGAACGGCAGCACGAGGTAGGGGCCGGCGCCGACGCCGTAGACGCCGAGCGTCTGGCCCATGTCGGCGTCGTTCTCGTCGAGGTGCAGCGCCATGTTGGCGACGTCGATCAGCCCGACGACGCCGACCGTCGTGTTCACGAGGAAGCGCGCGAGCTCGCCGCCCGCCTCTAGCGGCCGCAGCTGGAGGAGGTTGTTGACCAGGCGGCGGGGCATCGCGAGGTTGTCGAACGCACGCCCGATGCTTCGCTGCGCGACGTCGGGCAGCGCGAAGTCCCAGCCCGTCGCCGCGGGCTTCACGAGGAACCGATCGAGGACGCCGTGGTTGAAGCCGAACATGGGCTCGTTGAAGCGCTGCCACGGGTCGTAGTCCTCGGCGACGTCGGCGGTGTCGTCGGGCACATCATCCGCCGCGCGCGCGATGAGCGGGGCCGCGAGGATCAGGGCGAGGATCAGGTGGCACCGCATCGACCGTAGTGGACGAGGAAAAGATGCCCGCGGATTCGCCGGCGTTTCCGCCCCGGTCGTGCGCGGTCTTAGCTGCAGGACGCTACTGCCATCCATCCGTGTGTCCCCCGAGGTGGCGAGCGGTGCCTCGACGCGCGCGCCGGGGCGCGCTGGGGCGGAGCCGACTCAGCCGTGGAGCGTGGGTTTTTTGGACCCTAGGGAACTGGACGACCCCAATCAAGGGATCCCGGACCTTCCGTCCCGGTCGTCTCCGCCATGATCCTGTCTACGGCCGTCGAATGCCGAGCAGATTCGCCCTAGGGGCCCTCGACTACGCTGGACGCCCAGATGAAAATCGGCTGAAGCCGCGGGGGCAGTAGGCGCCCGGCCTCCTCGCGGCACACCCAGCGGTACTCGTGATGCTCCGGACGGCCGAGCGCGGCTGAGACCGGCAGCTCGACGGTACCCCCCGGGCTCTCCGCGACGTAGAACCGCGCCGTCTTCCCGCCCGCGTACGGCGCCGTCTCCCGGAACTCCTCGCCCCAGCGCAACACGAGATCGTCGAGCGTCGTCTCCTCGCGCGTCTCGCGGAGGGCGGCCTCGAGCGGTGTCTCGCCCTCCTCGATGATTCCCTTCGGGAGATCCCAGTTGCGGTAGCAGCGCAGCAGCAGATAGCGCCAGCCCTCCGGCGCGCGGCGGGCGACGACGGCTCCGGCGGCGCGCTTCGGCGGCTTCAGCGCAGGTCCAGGTCGGTGCTGGTGAGAATCTCGTGCACCTCGAGCACGTTCGGCCCGCTGAACATCTCCTTCGGCGGGCGGCTCGAGTGCGCGGTCGCGAAGTCCTCGCTCTTGGTCCAGGCGACGAAGTCGTCGAAGGTTCGCCACCAGGTCTTCACCTCGTAGTACACCTGCGCGTCCGGATCCTCGATCCAGCCGCCGCGCTCGTGGTCGAAGCGCATCGGCTTCGGCCGGTGCACCTCGTTGCGGACGAAGCCGGGATGCCGGTCGACGAGGTGCACGCGACGCTTGAACCGGTCTTCGAAGTCGATCTCGTGGCCGCGGGCGATGGGGATGCGGTTCGTGACGACGATCATGGCCGCATTCTATGGCACGCGCGACGAGCCGGAGCGAGGCTCGACTTTCGCGCCGAGGTGGACGAGAAGGTCCCGCCCATGCGGCCGGAGCGCCTGCCGAGCCTGTCGGCGTTCTTCCCGGTGCACGACGAGGAGGACAACGTCGTGCCGATGGCCGAGGCCCTGCTGGCCGTGCTGCCGGAGGTGGCGGCGGCCTGGGAGCTGATCATCGTCGACGATGGAAGCCGCGACGCGACCGGGGCGCGGGCCGACGCGCTGGCGCGGACGCATACGGGTGTCCGTGTCGAGCATCACGCGCAGAATCGCGGTTACGGCGGCGCGATCCGCTCCGGGCTCGCGGCGGCGCGCCACGACTGGATTTTCTACACCGACGGCGACCGTCAGTTCGACCCGCGACAGGTCACGCGGCTCATCGCCGAGCTTCCGCGGGCCGACGTCGTCGTC
>Ga0111539_10011252_pt1 | contig 11242 bp, 11 predicted proteins | sample RhiMethybrSRZTD1_FD_79667 | JGI IMG/M metagenome (GOLD analysis project Ga0111539, IMG submission 79667) | Populus rhizosphere microbial communities from Tennessee, USA - Rhizosphere MetaG P. TD hybrid SRZTD1 (version 2) (version 2) | ecosystem: Host-associated > Plants > Roots > Rhizosphere >...
ACCGCGGAGCAGGCACTCCGCGAGTTCCACGAGTGGTGCACCGCGACCCAATCGGAGTTCGACGCCACACAACCGGACCTCGATAGCGCGTTCGAGGCGTTGAGCGACGCCGCCCGCGCCGCCGACGACGTGGTGACCGGCGCATACGGCGGCCTGAACGAGGCGCTGCAATCAGTGCGTCAGGCGGTCGACAGTCAACGGCAGGCCCTTGACAAGCAGCTGCAGCAGTTCGAAGGGCTGGTCAGCACACAGGTGCAGATGCTCGAGAGCGAAGTGAGTGAGTTCGTCACCGCCGCGACTGATCACACGTCGGAACTGGCGGAGGAGCTCGAGCGCCTGGCCACGAGTCAGGTCCAGGCGACGAGTACGGCCGTGCGGCAGGGGCTCGAGACCGCGCTCATGCAGGAGGTCCGCCCGTTGATCGACCGTGCCGCGGGTGAGCTGAAAACCGCCATTCAGGAGATCGTGCGGTCGATGACCGACGACACCAGCGATCTGAAAAACGGCGGCAACCACGTGCGGCAACTGATGCACGACCTCGAGGGCTTGCAGGCGGAGCTGGAAGAGGCGGCGCGAAGCGCCGAGGAGTTCATTCGGCAAGCCGAAGAGCGTATTCGCGACGCGTCGTCGTTTGGCCTCTTGTAATACGTGTTCGCCCGCTGAGGAACCAATGATCAATACAGTCCAGACATTCGACGATATGCTGACCCGCGGCGAGACCGTGACGGCCGCCGTTGGCACGCTCGCAATAAGTCTCGCGGAGCGGGGTGCCGATGTCGCAGCGGCGCGCGCGACGGTCGATGCCGACGTCGAGCGGCTGACCGGCGTGCGGCAGGATCTCGAGACGGTCACCGCCGCCACGGCCGGCATCCTGGCCGAGCAAAGCGGACATATCACCGAGCAGGTCGACGATCTCGTCGACCGAATCGAAGCTCTGCGCGAAGCCACGGCGGCGCGGTTCAAGGAGATCGCCGGACAATTCGAACTCCTGTCCGCGAACCTGGAGAGCGCCAAAGAGACACTGACGGCCAAATATCACGATGCGCTCGAGGCCCAGGCGCAGGTCGTCTCGAGTCTCCACGACGCCACGAGCACCGTGTCCACGCAGGCGCAAGGATTGGCCGACTCCCTCACCGAGCATGCCATGCCCGCGATCCAGCAAGCGGAAGACGACATGGGCTCGGCTCACGAGACCGCCCTTCAGGATTGGGAGACCGAACGCAGCCAGGAGGTCGAGCACGGTGTCTCGACGCTCTCGGGAGCAATCGACACCGTTCGCGACAACACCAGCCGCCTGCTGCAGGACCAACGCGTGCACGTGGGCGAGGCCTCAGAGGCCGCGCTCAATCACCTGAAAGACTCGATGCAGAATTCGATCGAACAGTTGAAGCGCCGTGCCTCTGACATCGAGCGGACCATTGAGCGCGTCGAGCAACTGGCCACCACCACCGCCAAAACGACCTCCGAGTCGATGATGCTGCTCGACGACAGCTCGAAATCGGTCGGGATCGGTATGCAGGCCGCGCTCGGGTGCCTGTACGAGATGAAACGCATTCTCGAGCGTGGGCGCTGATGCCGTTCTCTCTCAACGACCCGCTCAGGGAGCTGATCGCGTTGTACGACGTCGATGTCGAGGTCTGGCGCGGCAGCCGCGACGAAGTCCGGGCGCTCGCGGGAGTGCTGAGCACAAGACCGGTGATCGCTGTCGACGTGCTGGTCCACGACTCCGTGTCGGTGGAGCAGCGGAGAGAGCTGTCGCAGTGGTTGTGCCAGAAGCCAGATGTGCTCGAGATGATCCGCACACGGGCAGAAGTGGCGTGGCAGGGCGGGGTGTTCGACATCGCCGCGAACTGGAGCGGAGACAGGCCGCCGCTGTGGCAGCACACGGCCGTCGCGCCTGTGCTCGTCGCGGCGTCGGCATCGCTGGCCGACACGGCATGGGATGCACTGGTCGAGGAAGAGGCCGAGCGTCGCGTGATCACGGTCCTCATCGGCCTTTCGTCGAGCGTGACGCCGCCTCGGGACGGGGCGGGGCTGCGTTACGTTTTCAGCTGGCCGCTCGAGTGTCCTTGCCCGCTGCACGCGCCGCGCGAACTGGCCAAGGTGCTGACCGACGTGTGCATCGCGAAGGAGACCGGGCGGGTGGTGAAGACCAGCCTCGAGGCGATCAAGGCGGACCGGGACGCCAAGATGTCCACCGTGCGGTCACTGGAAGCTCAGCTCGAACTCAGCCAGCAGCTGGCGGCCAATCGCGATCGCGCCAGAAAGGACGCGCCGCGGCTGCTGGTCGAGTGGAAGACGAAAAAGGTCGGCGAGGTGTCGGTGCTCATCAAGGCTGCCTTCGACAGAACTGATCAGAAAAGCCGGCTAGTCCAGAAGGCCCGGGTGATCGAAGAAAGCCTGTTGACGCTCAAGATCGAACCGTTCGACAGCGGCAACGATGCCGGCCGCCTTCCAGATGGGTTCGAAGAACGCGCCGCCGCGGACTTCGGCCAGGTGGTCGAGGAGCGACTGCAGGAAATCGAACGCCAGCTGCAACAAACCTACGAGGCAGTGACCAAGGACGTAGACCGCGTTCTCGCGGTCGCCGGCATCAAGGTCACGCCGCCCGCCCTTCAACTCGCGGCCCGCGGCAGCCGGACAAACGGGGGCGTCAGGCTTCAGCCCAAGACGGTGGAAGAGCCAATCCCCAAACCGGCGGCCGGCTTCCTTTCCCAATCGCGCGCGAAGCTGAGCGTCGTCGGTAGCGTGTTCATGGTGCTAGCCCTGGCATCGGGAGGCGCGCTGGGCCGCGGTGATCTGTTTAAGTTGCTCCAGGTGTACTACCTCGGCTGGATTCTCGTCATCCTCCTTCTTTGCTGGACGGTTAACGACGCAAGGAGCCTGCGGCGCGATCGCGAGAAGGAGGCCCTCCGGAAGGCCCGCGCGTCGATCCGTACCGCGTTCGAGACGGAGATGCAGCGGCTTGGGGCGGAGACGCAGAGCGACATCCAGATCGCGACCGACCAGGCGATCGAGGCGATCAAATGGAGCATCGACAACGTAGCCGAACAAGAGCGCGTCAGCGACACCAGGCGCGAGAACGCTCTGAGGGCTAGCCTTCTAGCGGTCAACAGTAGCCTCAACAACCAGAGCATGCAGAACGACTTGATCAAGCTGCGCACCCGCATCGCCGACCACGAAGCGACGCAGCGCGTCACGTTGAGAACGCAGGTACAAGAGCCGGTATGAAGGTGGGCATCGATCTCGGGACCACGTACTCCGCCATGGCCTACGTGGAAGACGAACAATACCGGCACGTTCCCGACACCCAGTTCAAGACGCTGCAGTACACACCGTCAATCGTCAAAGTGCGGGACAACCAGTCGCTGGTCGGCCGGCTGGCCGCTATCGACCGGGACCACGGCGACGTGTTCAAGGATTTCAAGCTGGCCCTGGGCACGGGCGATGTGCAGCAGAGCGCGAAGGGCGAGCCGTGGCCGAGCGAGGTTCTGAGCGGTCTCGTGCTGCGCAAATTGCGGCTCGACTTCCGGAACCACCGTCCCGGCGACGACATCGAATCAGTGGTGCTGACGCATCCGGCCAATTTCCACGAACCGCAGCGCCGCGCCATTCTCCAAGCAGCGCAGCTAGCGCACTTTAGCAACGTGACGCTGCTCGAAGAGCCGGTAGCAGCAGCCCTGCACTACATGAAACGCGGATCGAGGTTCACTGTTGGCTCGCGCATCCTGGTCTTCGACTGGGGTGGCGGTACGTTCGACGCGGCCGTTGTGACCCTGGATCCGCTGGCGGGTCAGATGCAGGTGCACGCCAAAAGGGGCCTTGCGCGCTGCGGCGGCCGTGATGTGAACGAAGTCATCCGCCGGATGATTCACGAGGAATACGAGCGCGTGAAAGGTGTTCCTCTGACGTTGATGCGCGAAGGGATGCTCCGGCTCGACGCGCTGATCGAGGAACGGGTGAAGCTGGAGTTGACGGCACCCACGGCGGCGTTCGTCGTCCCTGTCGACTTCACTATCCAGGGATATTCCGCCAGACTCGATCTCAGCCGGCGCAAGTTCGAGGCCGCGATCAGCCCACTCATCGAGCGGACCGTGGACACCTGCCTCGACTGCCTTGCCGATGCCCAGCTCACGCCGACCGACATCGAAGCCGTGATCCTCGTCGGGGGCACGTCCCAACTCCCAGAGGTCAAGAAACGACTGTCGGCGATCTTCGGTCCCAAGGTAACCCTTCACGAACCGCTCTCGGCCATTGCGCACGGTGCCGCGGTCCGCGCGATGGCTGGCGCGGCGGTCATCACTCAGGACGTGTGCTCGCACAATCTTGGGCTGCTGGCAGAGGACCGGCGCACGCACAGTCTCGAAGCGCTGACCCTGATCCAGCGCAACACGCTGATTGGCCACACGGCCACCCGAACGTTGACCGCGCCGCCCGGTCGCGCGCTGAATGTGCACCTGGTGGAGTTCGGTGACGACCGTCACGAGTGGCGGCAGGTGGGCGTCTTCAGCGTCAATACCTCGACGATGACGTCCCATGACCGCAACGTCATCGTGTCTATGAAGTACGACGGCAACGGCTTCGTGGAGGTAACCGTGCTCGATGCCCAGACGCTACGCCCTCTCGGTGACGTGACCAGAGCGTCGCTGGGTGACACACGTCTCGCGGGGCTGAACGACGGCGATATTCCGATGTGGCAGGACCGCCTGAAGAACTTCCCGGTCAACGGCGTCACGTTGGGACTCCGCTGACCCGCAGAGCGGACGAGGAGTGCCAGGCATGAAGCGTAGCGAAGCGTTGACAGTGCTCGGGCTAAAGGGGTCTGAAGACCGCTTTCAGATTCGCTCGGCCGCGCTGCGCGCCGAGGAGCAGTTGGCACAGGCCATCGAGTCCGCACCCGGAGGGACTGAGAAGGATCGCCTGTCGGCGCGGCGTCAGCTAATCGAGAATGCCGTTAGCTGCTTGCTCGAACAGTCGGACGCACCGGCCGCATCCGCTCTCCCCGTCGCGCCGGCACGGGTGATGAGCGAGCAACCGCAGCGCCCCGTTCCCTCCACCAACTGGATCGTCCCGGCTGCCCTTGCGATTGCAGTCGTGGCTGGGCTGGTTTCAATCCGAGTGACCCTTGTCAACACTCAATTGGAACGTCGCGTTGAAAAACTGAATGCCATCGTCGCCGGTCTAGACACCCGCCCCGATCCCCTCGGGGCTCGAATCTCCGAGGTAGAAGCGGAACAAAAATCCATCCGCGCCAGAGTGGAAGGTGTCGAGAGGGATCTGCGCGATCTATCTCGCCGGCAGACGGCTCCGCCGCCAGCAACACAGACCACACCGGCGCGTGGAAGCGCGGGTTCTCAGCGGCGAACACCAGCCGCACCATCAAAGAGTGGGAAATGACGAGAGAGGAAGCGCTACGTACCCTTGGACTGGAGGGTGAGCCGAGCGAGGCCGCGATTCTTGACGCGGTAGCTCGCTGCGACGTCGAACCTGCGTTTGCCTCGACGCCCGAACAGCAGCGTACCCTCGATGGCCGTCGCGACCGTATCGCCGCCGCCAGGTCGCTGCTGCTCGGTGCTTTGCCGGGGATGATCCACACATCCGCACCGCAGCCGATCGCCGCCTCGACGCAGGTCGCCTCGCGGTCGGGCTGGATGAATCGCGAGCAGGCGCTGACCCTGCTCGGGCTCACTGGCGATCCCTCTTTCAGCGAGGTCATTGATGCGGCAGCGCGCCTCGAGCGAGCGGACGAAGTCGCGCCGACGCCCGAACAGCAGCGGATGCTGGACGAACGCAGGGCGCGGATCGCCATCGCCCGATCGCTGCTGATTGGCGCGTTGCCACAGACCGGTGACGCGCCGGTTGTGCCGGCGGCTACCGAGCCGGTCGCACCAGCGGTCCAAGAGCCGGTCGCACCAGAAGCGTCCGAACTGGCCGTACTCACAGCGCTCGAGACGGCGACGCAAACTGCCCCGACGACGGCGGTCCCGCCGCACGATCCGAAAAGCAGTGGCGCGGTGGTGATCGTCGTGGCCATCGTCGTCATCGGCGCCGCGTATCTGGTGTGGAATCCTGCATTCGCCCCCACCGACCCGGGGCTTTACTGGCGGCGTAGCGGCTCGAAGGGCCAGTGCATCACGCGGCCCATGGTCCTGGAAGTGCCCGGAGGCCTTATGTTCGAGAACGTCTCGGGTCAGTGCCTGGCGCGGGACGTGCAGCGGGGCTCGCGGATAGAGAATGAGGACATTGCAATCGATTGCGCTATGAAAGGATGCAGCTAGCTGCGCGTCAAGTGGCAACGAAGGCCTTGGCCGCAGCCTGGTTATGGCGCTTTAGATCAGCGATCGAATCGAGCCTGCGCCTTACTCCTGTTTCGGAGCCTTCACCGCGTCCAGTTGTTCCCGCTCTCTCGCGGCTCTTTCGTCTTCCAGCTGTTGCTCCAGCGCTCGTTGTTGGTCCCGCAGCTCCTCCAGCTGTCCCTCCGCGGCCGCTCTGTCGTTCTCGCGCTGAATCCGCTGCTGCCGCATGAACAAGAGCACAAGTGCCACGACCGCCAGCACCACGATTCCGATCACGAACGGCGACTTGAGCCACGTCGCAAACGTCGGCGACTCCGCCAGCGGAGTGTTCGCCGGCAGCCGCTCGCCGGTCGCGCGCGCCACTGATGGGGTTTGTGTCGCGGACACTGCCAATGCCGCGGAAGCAGTCGGCTCCGTTCTCGAATGGAGAACCGGAAGCGTGCCAAGCAGCAGTGACTTTGCGGCGGCGATGCGTGCGCGCTGCTCGTCGAGGACGCGTTGCTGCTCCGGCGTCGGAGCCATTGGCAGTTCGGCCTCGAGACGCGCTGCCGCGGCCAGCACTTCGCTTTCAGTGCAATTGGGCGGCAGGGAGAAGAGATCATGCGCTTCCTGTCTAGTCATGGTCGTCAGCCCTTGGGACCGGGTGATGGAGTATAGTGCAGCTCAGGCGTTTGGGCGGTCGTCACTGCGCGCTCTACTCGCAGATAATCTCCTCTGTCGGCGTGCGCGGTCTTGAGGACGTCAAGCAGCAAGCGTCGCCGCGATAGAATTCAGAAGTCGGGGCGTAGCGCAGCCTGGTAGCGCACCTGCCTTGGGCGCAGGGGGTCGCTGGTTCGAATCCAGTCGCCCCGACCAAATTCCTCGCTTCGCTCGGCCTCCTGGCCGGAGCGACGTCTCTGGTCATGCGTTCCGCTGCTCCGCAGCGCGCCAGCAAGAGCGAATCCAGTCGTTCATCTCCCAACTCGCGGCGTCCCGCCGCTCGTTGGGAATCGGAGCGAATCCAGTCTTGAGGATACAGCCGCTATTTCTGATGGATCGAGAAGAGCACGTCCTGCGCTAGCGACCGAGTGCGAGAGGGATCGGCAACAGCCTTGAACGAATGGACCTGCGGATTGCGCAGGTTTTTCAATTCGTTGAGACGTTCGATTCCCCTCAGCAGGGACGCATGCTCTTTCGTGAGCCAGGCATGTAGATTGGAGGTCAGGCCCGGCATACGGCGAGATGCCGCTCCAAGAACCCAAGCCATCTCTCCCAGCGTCAGTTGACGGCTCTGGACGATGGCTTCAGCAAGGGGGCGCTGGTCGGGCTTTCCCATCTCGGATTGCGCCCAGTGCAACGTTTGTCGATCGTTGCGGACGAAGGCACGAAAGCGACTGAAGACAGCTTCGCGAAGTTCGACTTCGACGACTCTCACAAAGCCGAGGGCGCTTTCAGCGGCGCGTCGACCAACCCATGGGTCGTTACCCTGCGCGTTCCACTCGAGATAGACCGAGTACTGCCATTGTTTGCGCGAGTCCGATGACAATCGCAGGTACGTGGGCCAGTGTGTGCCAACCACGCGATCAATGAGATTGGCCACGACTTCATTCTGCATGAGCCATACTGACGCAGGCCGCCCTTCTCCCGCGTGCAACGCACCAAAGGCGAGCGCCAGACGAACACCGACGTCTTGCTCGAGGTCCGTGTTCAGTTCAGCTGCGATACGCAGTTGCTCGTACGCAGAACGATAATCCGCTTCGTCTGCGAGCAGTTGCGCCTCAAGCCGCCTCGGCATGAAATCATTCGGATACGCGACTGACCACGTTCTCAAAGTGGCTTTCGCGTCTTCGGTCGCTTTCGCATTGTTGAACGATTCGAACGTGAGACGAAACACAGAAGGTCGCAAGTCTTCTGGAACGTCTCCCTCGTCGATCAGCGAAGCATATAGGCCAGAGGCTCCCCGATGGTCATCGACGCAGCGTCGGGCATGGGCCGCGAGGGCACGATAAGGACTTGGCGTTCGGGTCGCGGCCTCGAGCTCCGTGTAGGCACGCGTGAGCACCGTTCGTCTGAATTCGGTTAAGCTTTGAGTTTCTAATCTCAAACCCCGACAGAGAAGAAGTCGTCCCAACGGTTCCGACCCCGACACAGCAATCTCAAAGCTCCATTCGGTGGCGCCCCACAGCGGCGATTCCCCGTCGTCATCGGCAAATTGAAGTGCTGATTGCCCCCGTAGCCATCGAATATGGTCCGACGGCGCTAGCTTGCGCTCTTCGGCGAGGGACAGTAGTCCGAACAGCCGCTCCCACGAGCGCACGTAGGCTGCATTCTGTAGTTCCCACCGAATCGAAGACCACTCGGGTTGAACGCCTTCGATAGGAAGTGACTCCACGAGCCGTTTCACGACGGTCACGACGTCATCACGGACCGGTCTAATCTCTGGATCCTCGACGTCGTCTTCCAGTTCCTCGCTGTAGTACAGCGGATAGATACTCAGGCCGGCCAATTCGTAAAGAACGCGGAGGATGGTGTAACGGATCCATCGAGAACTCGGACCGGCGCTGAGCATCAACTCTTCGCATGCCTCTAACAGCGCAGGCATTTTCGAATCGTTTAGCTGCCCCAGTACTTTTCCCCACGGTGCGTCGAAGACTGCTTGATGAAGCGGGGGTGGGATTTCTGATTGTGGCCAGGAATACCCGTCATCAGGTCCGAGGATCCTTGTGACGAATTCTTTCCATGCGCGCGCATGACCGCCGGTTTCAAACCACGTAGACCAATCAATCAAGTCCGATCGCCAGGTCATCGAAACAACCTATTGACCGAGGATGGCGCGACCAATATCGCAAACCATTTCGATTCGTCCCACGCGCCTTCCGAGCCTCCACGCAGTCGAAGGTTTTTGCGAACCCCACAAGAGTTGTCCGCTGGTCGATGTGTTTGTGCGATGCCAGTCTAGCTTCGCTTGTGTAAGCGAGACTTGATCGCAATCAACAAGAATCTGATTCGAAGTGGAACGAGCGCGATGAATCCAGCGTGCTCTGAGATTGCGAAGGGTCGCCCCGACGATCAAATCAAACTGCTAGAGGGCCTCGCGGAACTGGATGACGTTCCCCTCCGGGTCCAGCGCGTCGCAGACGACGGCACCGTTGAATCGCCATTCCTTCTCGCTCGGTTCCATGGCGCCGCCGTGCGCGTTCACGATGGCGCGGATGCGCGCGACGCTGTCGACGAAGAACACCGGCTTGAACGCTGCGCTTGCACGGCGCTGCGGTGGCTCGACGATGTCGCTGGCGGGTGATGGACGCCCCGGAATCCGATGCACGACCAATTGAAATCCTGGTGACTCCAGCACGATGTGATCGTCGTCACGAGCCACTTCGCTGAGACCGAGTACGTTCGAATAGAACGTCGCGAGCTGGTCCACCCTCGTCGCGAACAGCACCGCGCCAGTGCGTGATTCGTAGCTCACTGCTCGCGGGGGCTATTTGCCCTTGCAGTCCGGAAGTTTCTCATTCGGATTCTGTGGCAGCGCCCAGTTCCAACTGTTGTCCGCACGGCGAATCGTTCTGGGGTCCACGGTTTTCGGGTTTTTGACGCTCGTGAACTCCGGAAAGTGCTCGCGTATCTCGGCCGTGGTTCGTATCGGATTCCCCGCAACCATGACGCGGGCTCCAACGACCAGCGCCTCCTTGGCAGGCCCGATGATGCCGTTGCGCGTGAGACGACTCAGCGGGCTCCAGTCCACGGTGTATGAGGAACCGTCGTCTATTTTGACAAAGACCCACGTGTGCGGATCCTTCCATTCAACGCGTTCGACTCGTCCCTCAATCGTGACGGTTTTGCACTGATCGTAGAAGTACGGATGGCTGTGATGCGCGAACGCAGACGAGGCGACTGCGCCCATCGAGATAGCCGCTGCGAGAATCAGCTGATGTCGTTTCATGCCGGTGGCCCCCAACGCTCACGAGGCGTGCGCGTACGGTAGTGAGGAGATGTTACTCGTTTGTTACCGTCCTCATCGCTCACTCCGCCCACTTGCTGCGCGCTCACATGCGTTCGCCGGGTAGCTGCCTGGCCTGCTTCACCCAAGCCGCGAACTGAGCCTCGTCGAGCTGATCGTCCTCGCGGATATCGAGGTAGCGCACCTCCCTGTGCTTCGATTCGCCAGGGGGAACCGGACGGAGCGACGTGCCGCGGAAGAACGCCACCTTGACGTATTTCGCGAAGCAATGGAAGTTGAGGAACCAGCCGTCGCCCTCGACTCCATAAAATGGCGAGTTCCATTTGACCGCCTTGTGCACGCCGGGGACGGTGCGCACGATGATCGCGTCCAGGCGGCGGCCGACGTCGCGTTTCCAACCGGGCATGGCCGCGATGAATGCCTGCACGGGGGCGTCGCCCTCGCCCTTGGCGATCTGAGGGTTGCCGCCCGCGAGGAGAGCCACCTTCTTGGACTTCTTGCCGGCCATTGTAATCACTGCACAACGGCGCGCACGTCGGTGCGTCGCCCGCTGCGCCACTTACTGGTATACGGCAGCACGAACAAGTACAGACCGCTGAACAACAGCAAGGCGAGCGGCAGCAGCGGCGAGTACGTTATCCAGGCGGCAGGCTGCCCCTCTCCGACGGCCAGCGCGACGAAGTTGGCGATGACGGTCACAGTAAAGGCAATGGACAGCCACCGGTGCGTCTGCCGAATCCACATGTTCCAGTTCATTGCAACCTCCTACCAGCGCATCAACTGCGTGACCTGAACGAGATTCCCGCAGCCGTCATTCACCTTGGCGATCTTGGATCCGGTCACGTCCGTTGGTGGCATCGTAAACTCGGCGCCGCGCGGTTTCATGCGCGCGTAATCGGCCTGGACGTCGTCGGTGAAGAACATCACCGCCGGCTGGCCCTGCTGGAAGAGTGCCTGCTGGAAGGCTTTCGCCGCCGGGTTGTCGTTGAGTGCCAGCTGCAGT
>Ga0111539_10011255_pt1 | contig 11241 bp, 11 predicted proteins | sample RhiMethybrSRZTD1_FD_79667 | JGI IMG/M metagenome (GOLD analysis project Ga0111539, IMG submission 79667) | Populus rhizosphere microbial communities from Tennessee, USA - Rhizosphere MetaG P. TD hybrid SRZTD1 (version 2) (version 2) | ecosystem: Host-associated > Plants > Roots > Rhizosphere >...
CCGCCAACTCCATGGCAGCTTTTCGACTGGAATCGGTATCGCCACTCGTCCACCGATACTCAATCTGCAGATTACGGTCGGTGGTCCAACCCAATTGCTGCAATTCCTGAAGGAACGCCCTGATGCGCGCCTGCGCCTCCGGGTTGTCTTTGTTGGGATACGGCATTAGCACGCCAATTCGACGCGTCCGTTCGGGCTGCTGTGCGCGCGCTCCCAACGGCCACGTCACCGCGCCACCGATCAACGTGATGAATTCTCGCCGCCTCATTGCCTCCCCCAAGTCTCAGGAAGCGCATCGTAGCGGCTCCGAGCTCGGCGGGGAAAGCCCCACCGATGTCCGCTTTGGGTCAAAAGCAGACATGTGCGGTGCAAGAGAGCATGTCCGCTTTACCCCCAATAGCGACCACAAAAGCAGACATGCCGCATTGGTGATGTCTGCTTTACACCTGAAAGCGGACATGTGCGGTGCAAACCGTCATGTCTGCTTTGGGCCAAAGGCGGACATGCGCCTACAACACCTGAAAGACATCTAACGTTCGCGCGTTCGCCCCAAGCGAGCCAGTCGCTATCGCACAGATGCGGTTCATCCAGCCGTACTTTTCCGAGCTTGTCTCGAAATAAGGCGTTGTTCGGAAATAATAGCTTCGCGGATCGACGATCTCGCCGCGATAAAGGCGGTCCATAACTTCCTTCGGACCGTGACGAAGTCCCTTCCAGGTCATGGAGATTTGATGCATATCCTCGGTCTCAAGGCTCAACCGCACATCAACCTCCAGCACCTCGTCGCGGCGGATGAGCGATGAACCACCGCCGCCGGGCAACACCTTGCCTTTGAGCTTCGGTCCTTCGAAGCTGCCGCCGTCAAAATGAAAGATGCGTCGGTTGCCGTATGGCGTCTCGCCGAGACTTGACACTTGAATTTCGAGAGCGAGCGTAAACAGAAATTCAGTGTTGATGTCAGGCATAGAGACACCCCTTTATGGACGCTAATCGATCGTTATCATCACTGAATGGCGAAACTTTCCCAACGCCTGTGAGAGATGGCCTTTACCGTGCACGTCCTCAATCAGAAAAATCTCACCAACCCCTATAATTCTTGTTTCGCCGTCGCTGGCCGTAACTTTGTGGGGGGCATCCAAATTAATCACATATTGCCGCCGGGTCGCCGGGTGCCAATCGAAAAACCAATCTGCGGGAGTGGTCCTAAATATAATCCCAGACGCCGGAAATCGCTTTGATGTTATTCCATCCGGGCCCGCGTCAGATAATTCGATCTCAATATCGCGAAAATGCGTTTCACCGTTCTCGTCGGCATAGATGTTGTGAATGCGCATCTTCACTCCCCAGTCCGATGATCCGTGATGGCAATAGTATCCACGTAAAGATTGGGAGCGACCAGCGGTACCGCAGACAATGTCCGCTTTGGGTCAAAAGCAGACATGTGCAGCGCATTACCCTAGGTCCGCTTTGGGCCAGATTCAGACGTCGTTCGCATGATCGAGTGGAACAAAGGCGTAGTGCGCCGCGTTCGCTTAGACGCTGGCCTCTGCACAGATTTAAATCGGAACCCTTTCTGGCAGCTCCGGCCTAAGAGGAGATTTTACAATGAAAAATGTGACCCTGAGCTTACTTGCGGCAGCAGCGATGGGCGCAGTCTCGATTGGCAGCGGCTCCGCCATGCCGGTTAGCAACCTGGCTGGACTGAGCGAAACCCATGTTAAGGATGTCCGCCTGGTCTGCGACCGTTTTGGGCGATGCTACAACACACGGCGCGCCTATCGTTCATATCCATATACGCAGCGTTATTACGGTGAGCCGAGCTATGGCTACTATTCTGGCTATGGTCGTGGCTACTATGGTCCTGGCTACGGATATTACGGCGGACCGCGTGTCGGAATTGGTGTCGGCCCGGTCGGCGTCGGCATTTGGTAACCTACAGACATCTTGCAGCGATTTAACTTTGGACCCGCCGGGCTAAAAACCCGGCGGGTTCGTTACGTCTGGGTGGTTGCAGATTTTTTGCGTTCCGGCGATGACTGCTTTGGGTCATAAGCGGACATGTGCAGTGCGAAAGGGCATGTTCGCTCTACCCCTGAAAGCGGACATTGCGCCTAGCTTCCTCAATCGCCGCCATCGGATCGGGATGAAAGCGGCTCACGCCATCGGCCAGCATTTTGCGATCTCCACGTACATGCCGTCGACGTAGATGCGGTACGCCCAAGCGAGCGTCGTCATGTCTGCTTTACCCCTCAAAGCGGACATATGCGGTGCACTAACGCATGCCCGCTAAGGGCCAATAGCGGACATCGTAGGTTGTTACCTTCCTGGCGAAATCACGCTGCTTGCAATGTCGGAATCGCGCACGTGAGTCCAAAATCTGTACTTGTGTAATTGTGCGTAATACCGTTCCCAATGACCAAGGCATAAGAGGAGACCGCGATGTCTCAATGATATGATATGTCTTCGTTAAGCGCAGGAGGCGACCATGGCAAAAGGCGACCCAACTTTTCCAGGCATGAGTGACATGATAACGCAGAGTTTTGAGCAAACTCGCAATGCGATGGAGAAGTATCTTGATTTGTTCAAAATAAATATGACGGCTTCGCCTTTGTTTACATCATCTGATCTTACGAAGAAGATGCAAAGGTACGGCGACCAAAATATCGCTATAGCCACTCAATATGCGAAAAAATTATCTCAGGCTAAAGATTTCCAGGATTTCTGGCAGATTCAGACCGAGTTCATGCAGACGCAATGGAAGGCGTTCAGTGAACAGACGAAGGACCTCAGTGAGACAGTTACTAAAAGCGCGACGGGCGCACTCAAAGGTTCTTCTTGAGTTGAATTATATAGTGGTCCCGTAGCTCAGCTGGACAGAGCAGGCTTCCGATTGTTCTGGCGCTGGAAGAGTACTGATGTCTGCTTTACACCAAAAGCAGACGTGTGCGGTGCAACGAGGATGTCTGCTTTGGGCCAATAGCGGACATGACCACCACTCGTTTCCACGTTCAGCGTTCCTCACCATCGTTCCATTCCCACTGAAAATTTTTCGCCTAATGCTGCGGCGCCGCAGACGGAACGGGTGAGTAACAATTTGAATTGTTCATGCGTAACAGAGGAGGCTTATATGCCGGCGATTATAATTCCAGTGCTATGGGTGGGCGGCGCCGCCATTCTGCTCGGAGGCGGTTGGTAAGTCATCGGCCACATGGTTCATTAGTTTCGTTACTCTGGGGAGGAAGCAGTTCGAAAGTTCCGTCGGGCTGCTTTTTCTTATGTCCGCTGCCTAATAATTTCTTATGTCCGCTGCCTAATAATCGGAACTGCGGAACGTCGACCAACGTCCCACGTTGTGGCCGTGGTTCGCCCAGAGGGAGAACCGAACGGCGGTCGTCGCGTAGAGTGCCACAACTGCGCGGCGACTGCCGCTTCTCTCGGCTCCGCTCAAACTTCAGCGGCCAAGAGCATTCAACGCGAGGACGACTAGAAATACGCCGCCTAAGAACCATCCAAATAACCGCGCTGCCTGTTGTTCTCCCATAAGTCCAACTGAATAAACGTTCAGTCACGGACGGATGTAAAACCTGACACGATGCAGGCCTCGGAACCTAATCCGACATATTGATTTATCCGGGGGTCTACAGAGGAGGAAAAAGTCATGCTGAAGAAACTCGTGTTGGCGACTGCCGCAGTGGGCCTTCTGATGTCCACGGCCAGCGCCGACTATTACATCGTTCAGGAGAAGGCCACGAAGAAGTGCAAAGTTGTTGAAACGCGCCCGACCGAAACGACCTGGATCCAGGTTGGTCCGGCGGCCTTCAAAACCCAATCCGACGCCGAGAAGCAGATCAAGACCGTCTGTGTAGAGAAACGCTAGTCATACCCAACGAGACGCGGCCGACGTGACCAACGTCGGTCGCGCTACTGCTTCGCGCTTTGGGTCATTAGCGGACAGTTGCAGTGCACCAACTCCTGTCTGCTTTGCCCCCGACAGCGACCGCGAAAGCAGACATCCGCAAACGGTCATGTCCGCTTCACCCCCGAAAGCGGACATGTGCAGTGCGCTGGCTCATGTCTGCTTTGGGCCAATAGCGGACATTGCACCAATCACTCGATCACGTCGTCGGCGCGTTGCTGCAGGCTCATTGGCACCGACAGACCTAGCGTCTTGGCCGTCTTCAAGTTGATGACCGTCTCGTACTTGGTCGGCGCCTGCACCGGCAGGTCAGCCGGCTTTTCGCCCTTGAGGATGCGATCGACGTAGCCGGCGGCGCGCCGGTACTGATTAATCGTGTGCACCCCATAGGAAATCAGGCCGCCGGCAACGACGAAGAAACGTTCCCAGTAGACCGCTGGCAACTTGCGCTTGGCCGCCAACGTAACAATGAGATCGCGATAACGTATCGAAGCACCGCCGCTCACAACGATCAGACCACCACCTGGGGAGCGTGCAAAAGTCTCGACGGCCTGCTCGATCTCTCCAGCGTCCCGCATATTGATCGGGGTGACCTCTACCTTGAGCATCGGCCCAATGGCCTGAATGACGCCGAACTGGGCGGTTTGTGACGGGTTCGCGGAATCCCGGAGGACCGCCACTCGCCTCACGCTTGGCGCGATCTCTTTAAGCAGCTCCAGCCATTTCACGCTTATACTGTATTCGTGAAGCATGAACCCGGTGACATTGCCGCCCGGCCGCGCCAGGCTCTCGACGTAGCCAGCCCCGAGCGGATCGTTGGCAACCGGGAACACGATTGGCACCGTGCGGGTCGCCTGCAGCAACGGTGGCACGGTGGAGTCGCCGGTCGACAGAATGACGTCGGGCGCAAGCGCAACCAATTCCGTGGCGTTTCTGCGAATTTCAGCAGGATTGGTCGTGGCCCAGCGCGTGTCGATGCGAACATTGCGACCAATGATCCAGCCCAGCAGGGCCAACTCCTGATGAAATGCCGCGAGGCGGGCCTGAAAGACAGGATCGTCCGGAGCTGCGGGGAACAGCACCCCTATGGTGCGCATCCGCTCGCTCTGCTGCGCATGCGCAACGAACGGAATCGCAGCTGCGCCACCCACCAAACTGATGAAATCGCGTCGTCTCATTGCCTCCCCCCGAGGCTCAGGACAAGGCATCGTAGCGGCTCAAACCTGTGCTGGGGAAGGCCCCGTCAATGTCCGCTTTGGGTCACTAGCAGACATATGCGGTGCAAAAGGACATGTCCGCTGTGCCCCCAATAGCGACCGTGAAAGCGGACATGCCGCAATGGTGATGTCTGCTTTACCCCTCAAAGCGGACATGTGCAGTGCAAAAGGGCATGTCCGCTAAGGGCCAAAAGCAGACATTGCGCCGCCTATTAGTGGTGCCGAATCCGCGGACGCCGCACTAGCTTGCCGGCGTACAACTCAAGTTAGCGCTGTCGAGAGGTGATTGTTTTTGCGACCGCCCGCAGCTGTTCGGTGAAAAGCTGAACGACCGGGCTGAGGGTGCGATGTTTTAAGGTCAGGATCGCGAGCGGCCATGGCTTGATGCGCAAATCGATCGGCAATACTTTGAGCGACCGCGGCTTTGCAGTGTAATGCAGCACCGAATCCGGAAGCATGGTGAGGAAACGCCCGGTCGCGAGCAGGTGATGGCGCAGAAGAATCGAAGCTGCGCTCACACTTTCCGAGGGTACTTCCAAGCTGTGTGCTTCGAATGCCGCCCTGATGAGCTCCATGACCACATGATTTGGGGGAAAGATCCACGGTTCTTTCGCCAATTCGCCCAAGGTAATTTTGCGACGGCGCGCCCAGCGGCTGTGCGCGCCTGCGACGACGAAAAGCGGATCGTCGAGCAGGATCTCGATATTCAGATCTTCGTTCACGAAGGTTCGTCGAATCCTTGCGAGCGCAAGATCGACCTTTCGCTCGTGCAGTTCGGGGAATTCTAATGTCGTGGTGTCCAAAGGGGCGACACGCACCACGATTTTTGGATATTGGCGGGACAACCGGTCGATAGCGGCGGGCAGGAGACCAGCCGACAACAGTTCCGGGCAAGCGACCCGCACTTCGCCCTTCGTCGAGCCCGCCAGGAATTCAATTTCACTGATCCCTTGTCGCAGTTCGTCGAACACCGCATGCCCGCGTCTGAGGAGCGCGTCGGCATAGATCGTTGGGGCCACACCGTGCGGGCTGCGATCCAGAAGGCGGACGCGGAGCGCGTCCTCGAGGTTAGCGATGGCTTCCGAAACGGAAGATTGAGACATTGCGAGGTGGGTGGCCGCTTTAACCATGCTCCCCAAGCGCACGACAGCGGACAGCACATGGAGGTCACGCAGTTTGACGCGCTGTCCGATACGACTTTCCCAATCCAATCCCGGAAGGGCCATCGGAATCCCCGATAGGGTTAGAGCCAATTAGCGATTCCATCGATGCCCGGCCAGCGATTAAGTCTGGACACCGGACACTCGCTTGTGGAAACGCCGACAACAGGAGCGCATATGATGGCAGCTGACGTGAGCGACCGGCAAGGCGGATGCAATATGCTCCTGGCGCTTGGGCATTTTGAGCGTCCAAGCGCGCACTGCGCGGCGACGACGCTGGGAGGAACGTCATGAAACTTCCCCGTAGACAATTCCTGCATCTCGCCGCGGGCGCTGTCGCGTTCCCCGCCCTTTCTCGGAACGTGAGCGCACAAACGTATCCGGCGCGGCCGGTTCGGTTGATCGTTGGATTACCTGCCGGCGGTAGCGCGTCCGACATCGTCGCACGCCTCATGAGCCAGTGGCTGTCGGAGCGGCTTGGCCAGCAGTTTATCGTTGACAACCGGCCTGGCGCCGCAACCAATCTCGCCACTGAGGCAGTCGTGCGCGCGCCACCAGATGGTTACACGCTTCTCTTTGTCACAGCGACGAACGCCATCAATCACACGCTCTACAACAATCTTAGTTTCAATTTCATCCGCGACATCGCGCCAGTCGCGGGCACCATCCGGGTGCCCTTTGTCATGCTGGTCAATCCATCGGTTCCCGCCAAAACCCTTCCCGAGTTCATTGCGTATGCCAAGGCCAATCCAGGCAAGCTCAACATGGCGTCGAGTGGCACCGGGAGCGTACCCCATGTCTACGGAGAGTTGTTCAAGGCGATGGCCGGCGTCGACATGGTTCACGTCCCCTATCGAGGCAATCCATTTCCCGATCTGCTCAGCGGGCAGGTGCAGGTAATTTTTATTTCGATCCCCCCAGCGATCGAGTTCGTCCGGACCGACAAGCTACGCGCGCTGGCGGTCACCCCTGCGACGCGCCAAGAGGTCCTGCCCGACATACCGACCGTGGGCGAAATTGTGCCCGGCTATGAAGCGAGCGCCTGGCAGGGCATCGGCGCACCAAAGAAGACGCCGGCTGAAATCATCGACAGGCTCAACAAGGAAATTAATGCCGGCCTTGCTGATCCCAAGATGAAGGCGCAGCTTGTGAACTCAGGCGGTAGTGTGCTTGCGCTCTCTTCCTCCGATTTCGGTAAATTAATTGCGGAGGAAGCGGAGAAGTGGGGTAAAGTAATCCGAGCGGCTAACATCAAGGTGGAATAAGCCTAGCTCGCTCGAGGCCCAATATTCATAACGCTACCTCCTCGGGCTCTTGCCGCGCAAGCTGCGGCTAACGATTTGGTTCATATCGACGGAGCGGGTGCGTTGCGAAACCAGCGCGCCATCGATGTCCGCTTTGGGTCACAAGCGGACGTTCGCACCGCAAAGCGTCACGTCCGCTTTACTCCCGATAGCGACCACGAAAGCGACTTCTCTCAAAAACCCATGTCTGCTTTGACCCCGAAAGCGGACATGTGCAGTGCACGCGCCGATGTCGGCTATTGGGCCAATAGCGGACATGAAGGGCTTGCGGGAACGCTTTTCAGACGAAAGCAGGAGCGCGCGGCAGCACAATCCTGATCTCAGTGAACTGACCTGGCTGCGTATCGACTTCGATTGACCCACCGTGCTGCTTGACAATGATGTCGTGGCTGATGGAAAGGCCAAGTCCGGTGCCTTCTCCAGTCGGCTTGGTCGTGAAGAACGGATTGAACATCTTTTCTCTCACGTCAGACGACATGCCGGTACCATTATCGCGGATGCTGATTTCCACCCGATCGCCAAGGTTTTTGGTCGAGGCCGTGAGCGTCGGCTCGTAGTCGCCACCATTGATCTCCGCCCTGCGTCTGGTCGCCGCATAGAAGCCGTTTGAAATCACATTCAACAGAGCCCGTCGGATGTCCTGCGGGAAAATGTCTGCCTCACCGGCAGACGGATCAAAGGATTGCCTGAGCTTGATCTCAAAACCCTGCGTCTCGGCCCGCGCTCCGTGCCAGGCAAGATTGAGGCTTTCCTCAACCAGCGCATTGATGTCAATCACCCGATGCTCGCCCGAGCCTTCGCGCGAGTGCTGCAGCATGTTCTTGACGATGGCATCCGCGCGTCTGCCATGATGCATAACCTTGTCGAAATTGCTCTTTAGCGTGTCGGCCAGTTCCTCAATTTCAGCGCGGGCTTTGTCGTCGAGCGGTATGCCCTTCAGCGTATCCCGTAATTCATCGATCAGTTCGGCCGAGATCCCCGAGAAATTATTGACGAAATTGAGGGGGTTCTTGATCTCGTGGGCGATGCCAGCGGTCAGCTGACCGAGCAACGCGAGCTTCTGCGTCTGCACTAGACGATCCTGTGTCGTTCGTAATTCTTCTAGCGATTTCGCTAATTCGCGTGTTCGCGTCTCGACATCTTCAAACAGTCGGACGTTCTCAATCGCAATTACTGCTTGGTCGGCGAAGGTTGAGACTAGATCGATCTGTTTATCGGTGAATGGTCGCGCCGCGTGGCGTAACAACAGAAGAACCCCAATTGGTATTCCCTGGCGCAACAATGGAACTCCGAGTACCGATCGAAAGCTGCCCAGTTTCTGTCCCTGGACGAAATCGTATTCTGGATCAGAGAGAACATCGGGCACATGAACGATCTTGCCTTCAAGCAGCACTCGTCCGACCACGGTTTGGCGTCCCGGCGAGATCGGATAGTTCATAACGTATTCGGTGTATTCGTGCGGAAAGCCATAGCTTGTTGCCCAATAGTATGCGTGGCCCTTGGGGCGAACGATGGCTGCCATCTCAGTTTCGCATAGCCTAGCAGCGGATTCGGTTAGCGTGTCGAGCACGGCCTGCAAATCAAAAGTCGAGCGACTGATGACCTTGAGCACGTCTGCAGTCGCCGTCTGCTGCTGGAGGGACTCGCGCAGCTCGTTGAGTAGCCGTGTGTTCTCGATGGCGATGACGGCCTGAGCGGCGAAATTTTGCACCAGTTCGATCTGTTTATCCGTGAATGGCCTGGCTTCCTGGCGATATAGGTTGATAGCGCCGATAAGCTCGCCCTCTTTGATCATTGGCACCAACAAAACGGTCCGCACGCGCGCGACTTCGACCAGGGCAACGATGCGACCCATTTTTTCGAGATACGACTGATCGATGCGGATGTCTGGAATATGGACAACTCGTTTTGTGGTGGCGAGTCGATCGAGTGGAGATCCTGAATGCTTTTTCAATTCGACGACAGAGTTACGTCGCCAATAATCGACGTAGCTTTGTTCACTGTGGTGGGTTGCTACACCTCGAAACTGTGTTCCCTCGTACAGGTACAATGTGCCGGTGGTGGCCTCACAGATCCGCGTTGCGTTCGCCAGCAGGGCATTGAAGACCGGCTCTAGTTCACCGGGCGAACTGGAGATGACCTTCAGCACCTCTGAGGTCGCCGCTAGCTGTTCCAGTGCCTCGTCCCGCTCGCGGGTGCGCTGGTCAAGTAGCCTGTCTCGATCGGCAATGGATGCAGGTGCGGGCGGCACTTTGCGACCTTTGGGCTTCGTCTTCTGACGCCGGCCCTTTGATGGCTGTCCGCTAACACCGCGTCGCTGCATGTCGCTCCCGGGCGGTTCACGACGATGCTCAATCCTAGGCAAATCCTCGTTTTTGCGCCATGGCAGGATGTCCGCTTTGGGTCATAAGCGGACGTTCGCACCGCAAAAAGTCATGTCGGCTTTACCCCCGAAAGCGGACATTTGCAGTGCAACGGCTAATGTCTGCTAAGGGCCAAAAGCGGACATGACCCGGAAACAGAAAGACCGCCTCGCGGCGGCCTCTCCGAAGTGATCAATGTTTTGATCAGTGAACAGCGGCAGTTGCTTTCTTCCGCTTCCTGCGCCAACCGAAATAGCCGAGAACCCCCGCGCCACTGGCAAAGAGAGGAAGCGCGGCCGGAAGCGGCGTATTCGTCTGCGAGCCGAGGCCCGAGAGCGGCGCGATGTCGTCAACATTTCCGAACCCGACACCATCACCGCTGGTGAGGAAAGCTACAAAATTGGGAGTTAAGATAGAGGTGCCTTCGTAGTCGATGAAGGTAAATCCTCCGCTGCCTGCGATCAGTGCATGGCCAAAGCCATCCGGAGCGCCTTGATCGAAGTCTCCGGCGGCGCCTGTTGGATGCACGCTTGCAGAGATAGCATTCGTGGTTGGATCGATCGTCGCGATGTTGCCGGCGCACCGGCAAATCGGCCGGTTTGTCGCCCTTGAGAATGCGGCCGGTATAGTTGCCGGCCAGTCGGTAAACATCCGTAACGGCCGCTCCATAGCTCGCCAGACCTCCGGCCGCCGCGAACTCGCGCCAGTGGTGGACCGCGGGCACCGCGTTGTGGAGCGCCAGCGCGGCGAGCTGTTCCATCTGGCTAGTCAAAAATGGATCGCTGCCAATCACGAGTCCGCCTGCTCGCAATTGGATGAGTTGTGCGAAGACGCCGTTGAATTCGCCTTCGGTGCTGGCATTCAGAACATGGAGATCCAGTCCGAGAGTACGAGCCGCTGCCTGCAACACCCTTGTGCTGCTGTCGGCGAGAGTAGGAGTGGCTGGATTAACAAGCAGGGCCATGACCCTCGCCGTAGGGATTAACTCATGCAGCAATTGGAGTTGCTTCGGCGCTACCTCTACGGTCGCTTGGGTCGCGCCCGTGACGTTGCCGCCCGGTCGGTTAAGACTAGCAACGAGGCCGAGACGCACTGGATCGTCGGCGGTCGTGAAGACGATGGGTATTGTGGTCGTCGCCGCCTTAGCAACAATTGCAACAGGCGTACTGGTCGCAGCAATCACGGTCACCTTGCGCTCGATCAAATCGGCGACAAATGACGGCAGCCGGTCATTTTTGCCCTCCGCCCAGCGATATTCGATGGCCACGTTCTGGCCATCTA
>Ga0111539_10011256_pt1 | contig 11241 bp, 6 predicted proteins | sample RhiMethybrSRZTD1_FD_79667 | JGI IMG/M metagenome (GOLD analysis project Ga0111539, IMG submission 79667) | Populus rhizosphere microbial communities from Tennessee, USA - Rhizosphere MetaG P. TD hybrid SRZTD1 (version 2) (version 2) | ecosystem: Host-associated > Plants > Roots > Rhizosphere >...
AAGAGAACGCGCATCCGCACCGCGACTGCAAGAACCGCGTGGTCGTCGTGCACAACGGCATCATCGAGAACTACCTCGAGCTCAAGCGCGAGCTGAAAGCCGCCGGCCACCGTTTCGTCACCGAGACCGACACCGAAGTCGTCGCGCACCTGGTCGAGCAGGAGAGCCGGGGGGACGGACTCGCGGCGGCGGTGCAGCGCGCGCTCGCGCGCCTGCGCGGGCTGTTCGCGCTCGTGCTGATCTCCGCCGACGATCCCGGAACCATCGTGGCGGTCCGCAACGGCCCGCCGGTGGTCGTCGGGCTTGGCGACGGCGAGTTCTTCGTCGCGTCCGATACGCCGGCGATTCTCGACCACACGCGCGAGATCGTCTTTCTCGACGATCGCGAGATCGCCGTCGTCTCGCGCAACGGCGTGAGGTTCCTGTCGTTCGACGGCCGGCAGGTCACGAAGGTCCCTCAACACATCAGCTGGGATCCCGTGATGGCGGAGAAGGCGGGATACCCGCACTTCATGCTCAAAGAGATCCACGAACAGCCGTGGGCCGTGCGCGAGACGGTGCTCGGACGGACCTCGGTCGAATCAGGCCGCGTCTTCCTCGAAGAGCTGCAGATCGACGCGGCGACATTCGCTTCTGTCGAGCGCATCGTGATCCTTGCCTGCGGAACGTCGTGGCATGCGGGGCTGGTGGGGAAGTTCCTCATCGAGGAACTGGCGCGGGTTCCGGTCGAGGTGGATTACAGCTCCGAGTTCCGCTACCGCGAGCCGATCGTGAACGACCGCACGCTCGCGATCGTCATCACGCAGTCCGGCGAGACGGCGGATACTCTGGGCGCGCTGCGTGAGGCGAAGTCGCGGCACGCACGCAGCATCGCGATCTGCAACGTCGTCGGCAGCATGGCCACGCGCGAGGCCGACGGAACCGTGTACACGCACGCCGGGCCCGAGATCGGCGTCGCCTCGACGAAGGCGTTCACCTCGCAGTTGGTCGCGCTGCACCTGCTCGCGATCGCGATGGGGCAGGCGCGCGGAACCTTGTCAACCGACGCGGCGCGTCCGCTTCTGCACGAGCTCGATCAGCTGCCGTTGCGGATGGAGCAGGCGCTGAAGCTGAACGATCAGATCAAGAAGCTGGCGGGCGCGCTCTACCAGCGCCGCGACTTTCTCTACCTCGGACGAGGGATCAACTATCCGATCGCGCTCGAAGGCGCGCTGAAGCTCAAAGAGATCTCGTACATTCACGCCGAGGGATACCCGGCGGGCGAGATGAAGCACGGGCCCATCGCGTTGATCGACGACGACCTGCCGGTCGTTGCCCTCGCGGCCGACGACGTGGTGTTCGAGAAAGCGATCAGCAACATCCAGGAAGCCAAATCGCGCGGGGGGCGCGTGATTGTCGTCACGAACGCATCGAAGCGGCGGGCCTTCGACGAGATCGTGGACGCGTCGAAGGACGTCGTGCTCGACGTCCCCGACGCGCATCCGCTGATGCTGCCGCTATTGCTGGTAATTCCGTTGCAGCTGCTCGCGTACCACGTGGCCGTTCGACGAGGGTGCGACGTCGATCAACCGCGAAACCTGGCGAAGAGCGTCACCGTGGAGTGAAATGACCTCGGGTGTCTTTTTGACGATTCAAAAACGCATTCGCGGCTTGGGTGCGTTTTTGAGTCGTCAAAAAGACACCCGAGGTCTTAAACGCCAAAACCGTACCCGGCTTCCTGCAGAAACGCTTCCCGCGCTTCCTTCGGCCGCGCGCGGCCGGTGACCGCCTCCGCAATATCGAAAAGATCCTCGTCCGAGATGTGCTTCGTCCGATCCGCGAGCGCGACCATCCGGCGGTAGACCTGGTCCAGGTCGTGCCGTGAGAGCACGAGGCCCAGCTGCTCGCAGCGTTTCTGCACGGCATGCCGGCCTGAGTGCTTGCCGAGCACCAGCGTCGTCTGCGGCACGCCAACGTCCTCGGGCCGCATGATTTCGTACGTGCGGCGATCCTTCAGCATGCCGTCCTGGTGAATGCCGGCTTCGTGCGCGAACGCGTTGCGGCCGACGATGGCCTTGTTCGCCTGCACGAGCTCGCCGGTGAGCTCGCTCAATAGTTGACTGGCTGCGTACAGCTCGCGCGGGTTGACCGAGGGCTGCGCCGGCATGCGGTCCGGCCGCACACGGCTGATCATGACGATCTCCTCGAGCGAGGCGTTGCCCGCGCGCTCGCCGATCCCGTTGATCGTGCACTCGACCTGACGGGCGCCGGCGCCGACGGCCGCGATCGTGTTGGCGACCGCCAGACCCAGATCGTCGTGGCAGTGCGCGCTGAAGATCGCGCGATCGGCGTTCGGCACGCGGGTGATGACGCTCCGGAAAAACTCCGCGATCTCGTCCGGCGTCGAGTAGCCGACCGTGTCCGGCAAATTGATCGTGCCGGCGCCCGCGTCGATGACCGCTTCAATCAGCCGGCACAGAAAGTCGAAGTCGCTTCGCGTCGCGTCCTCGGCCGAGAACTCGACGTCATCCGTGTAGGTGCGCGCGCGGGTCACGGCATCCACCGCGGCGGTAAAACACGCCTCCCGCGTCATCCGCAGCTTCTTCGTGAGGTGCAGATCCGAGGTCGCGATGAATGTGTGGATGCGGCCGCGCCGCGCCGGCGCGATCGACCACGCGGCGCGATCGATGTCGCCGGGGGCACAGCGGGCCAGGGCGGCCACGACCGGCCGCTCGAGCGCGAGCGCGACCCGCCGTACGGCCTCGGCGTCGGCGTCCGACGCAATCGGAAAGCCGGCCTCGACGATGTCCACGCCGAGCGCCTCGAGCTGGCGCGCGAGCCGCACTTTCTCCTCGATCCGGAGCGAGAATCCCGGCGCTTGCTCGCCGTCGCGGAGCGTGGTGTCGAACACGATGAGTCGATCCATGGGCCCGTCAGTGTGCCGGGAAACCGAAGGAAAAGTCAAAGTTATGAAACTTAGATTAATAGTAGGATCATTTATATATGACGTTCGCCGATCTGCGCGTCTTCGCGGCGGTGGCGGGCGAGAGGAGCTTTTCGCGGGCCGCGCGGAAACTGCGCCGGACCCAGCCGGCCGTCAGCCAGGCGGTCCGCCGGCTCGAGCAGGCCGTCGGGCAGCGGCTGATCGACCGGGCCTCCCGGGACGGCACGCTGACCGATGCCGGCGAGCTGCTCCTCGACTACGCGACCCGGTTGTTGCGTCTGTCGGATGAGGCCGTCACGGCCGTCGTCGATCTCCGCGACGTCCAAAAAGGGCGCGTGCTCATCGGCGCGAATGAAGGCGGCGTCTACGCCGTGCTGCCGCTCATCGGCGCCTTCCAGGCACGTCATCCGTCGATCGTGGTGGAAGTGCGCCGCATCCATTCGAGGCAGATGGCCCAGGAAGTGCTGCTGCGATCGGTTGATTTCGGGCTGTTGACGTTCAATCCGTCCGAGCGGGAGCTGTCGTCGCTGCTCCTGGGCACCGACGAGCTCGTGCTGCTCGTCAGGCCGGATCATCCGCTCGCCGGCCGCGGCGAAATCACGATGGAAGAGATGGGGCGGCAGACGGTCATCGCCCACAACGATCCCTCACCCGCGCGGGAGCGCGTGCTGCGTCTGTACGAACAGCGCCACGCGCCGCTCAACATCCGCATGTCGCTGCCGAGCCTGGACGGCATCAAGCGCGCGGTCGAGATGGGGCTCGGCGTCGCGCTGCTGCCGCGGCGCTGCGCGCAGGGAGAAATCGCGCGCGGACAGCTGGCCGAGATTCGCGTGCCGGAGCTTCGCTCGCCACGTCATCTGCGGTTCGTCTATCGCAAGGACGGCGATCTCTCGCACGCCGCGCAGGCGTTTCTCGCCGTGGCGCGGGGTCAGACCGGGGTCAGACCGGGGTCAGACCCCCAACGCAGATAGGGGAGCTTCGCCGCAAACCGCTCAACCTCGTCGTAGCGGTCCAGCAACTGGCCGGTCGCGTCCCACAGACCCGAAATGAGCGCGCTTCGAGCCGTCTCCGGCAGACCGATCTCCACTGACAGGCTTGAGGCCTCGGGCTTGGGGCTTGAATCGACCAAGATGCGACGCGCGACCAGATCCACCGTGAAGCTCGCGCCGGCGGATGCCTCCGCGACTGCCATGAGCTGCTCGACGTCCGCGGGCGCGGCAGTCACGCATGGCAACCCGATCGTGATCGAATTCGTAAAGAAGATCTCGGCGAACGACTCGCCGACGACCGCCTGAATGCCGACGCGCCGGATCGCCTGCGGCGCGTGCTCACGCGACGATCCACACCCGAAGTTCGCATTGACGATCAACACCCGGGCGTGGCTGCGCGCCGCATCGTCGAACGGATGCATCTCACCGCGCGCGGCCATCGCGCGTCGTTCATCTTCGAAGAGATGACGCTCGATTCCCTCGAACGTGACGGCTCTCAGGAACCGCGCAGGAAGGATCCGATCGGTGTCGATGTCGTTCCCTCGAACGACGATCGCTGTGCCGCCGATGCGTGCGATGGAGGAGTCAGCCATTGTCGGGACTCGTCCAACTTCTGACGTCCACAACTTCGCCTGCGACGGCAGCCGCCGCCACCATCGCCGGGCTCATCAGCAACGTCCGCCCGGTCGGACTGCCTTGCCGCCCCTTGAAATTGCGATTGGACGACGATGCGCACACCTCGCGGCCTTCGAGCTTGTCCGGATTCATGCCGAGGCACATCGAGCAGCCGGCGTCGCGCCAGTCGAATCCGGCGCTGCGAAAAACATCGTCGAGACCCTCCCGTTCCGCTGCAGCACGGACGGCCTGCGACCCGGGCACGACCAACGCCCGCACGTGCGGCGACACGCGGTGGCCGGAGACGACCCGCGCCGCCTCGCGCAGGTCGGAGAGCCGCGCGTTGGTGCAGGAGCCGATGAAGGCGACGTCGATGCGCGTGCCCGTCATGAGATGGCCCGGCCGAAGGCCCATGAACTCGAACGCCTCGTGCATTCCGGCCCGGTCCGGATCCGGAACCGATTCCGGGTCGGGAAGCGGAAGATCGATCGGCACCGATTGCCCGGGATTGATCCCCCACGTGACGGTCGGCGCAATCCCGGCCGCATCGAGTTTCACCACGTCGTCCCACACCGCGTCCGGGTCCGAGGCGATGCTGCGCCACCAGTCGCACGCCCGATCGAACGCGTCGCCCTGGGGCGCGAACCGGCGGCCTCTCAGGTAGGCGAATGTCGTCTCGTCCGGATTGACGTAGCCGGCGCGCGCGCCGCCCTCAATCGACATGTTGCAGATGGTCATCCGCTCGTCCATCGACATCCGGTCGATCGTGTCGCCGGCGTATTCGTACGCGAATCCGGCGCCGGCTTTGACGCCGAGCCGGCCGATGATCGTGAGAATCACGTCCTTCGCGTACACGTGCGGCGCCAGGCGGCCGTTCACTTCGATTCGGCGCACTTTCGGCGGCGACATCGCCAGCGATTGCGACGCCAGGACGTCGCGCACCTGCGACGTCCCGATGCCGAACGCGAGTGCGTCGAAGGCGCCGTGCGTGGAGGTGTGACTGTCGCCGCAGGTAATCGTCAGGCCGGGTTGGGTGAGACCCAGCTCCGGACCAATCACGTGCACGATTCCCTGGGCGCCACTCGCGAGATCGAACAGCCGAATGCCGTGCTCACGGCAGTTTCGCTCGAGCGCCGACGTCATCGTCTCCGCCATCCCGTCGGCGAACGGCCGCACCTGCGAGCGCGTCGGGACGATGTGATCGATGGTGGCGAAGGTGCGCTCGGGCGCGCGCATGCGCCATCCGCGCTCGCGAAGCTCGTCGAATGCCTGCGGGCTGGTCACTTCGTGGACGAGATGCAGGCCGACGTACAGCTGGGTTTGTCCGTTCGGCAGCCGCCGGACAGCGTGGAGATCCCAGACTTTTTGAAAGAGCGTCGCTGCCATGATCGAGACGATCGTATCAGGCTCGCCCGCTGGCTTCGCTTCGGGCGATCGAACCCGTTGGGCATGCGGGTTGCTACGGAACTGTGCCGGACAGGAACGGGATCGGTGTCAGGCCGAAGGCCAAGGGCCAAAGGCCGAAGGGATTCAAGCCCGACACGTCAGGCGGATTGCAGAAAGTGCGAGGGTCGAGGATGGCGAAGATCGCAAATTTTCGAGAGTTGGTCGTCTGGCAGAAGGGCATGGATCTGGCGGAACAGATTCACCGAGCGACGCGATCCTTTCGGAGAGAAGACCTCTTCACGCTAGGCACGCAGCTTCGACGAGCCGCGAATTCGATTCCAGCCAACATCTCGGAGGGCTTCCACCGGCGATCGAGAGGCGCGTATCGCGCACACGTCGCGATCGCGCTGGGATCAAACGCCGAAGTCCAGACGTTCCTGGAGTTGTGCCGCCGGCTAGCCTTGATTGAACAGTCCGCAATCGGTGAGCTGGCTTCGCTTTCTGAGGAGATCGGACGTCTTCTCTACGGGCTGTGGCGATCCCTTTTCGTCGCCGCCGTCTGCTATTCTTTGACTTTGCTTGCTGTTGTATCTGGTCTTCCGTGGCTCGCAGCCCGAATCTTGATTCTTTGAACATTCGCTCTACTTCGGCTTTCGGCCTATGGCCTTTGGCCTGACGCCATGGACTTCCTCTCGTCGCTGAATCCATCGCAGCAAGCCGCCGTTCTCCACACCGACGGCCCGCTCCTGATCCTCGCCGGCGCCGGATCGGGAAAGACGCGCGTCATCACCCATCGCATGGCGTATCTCATCGCCAACGGACACGCTCGGCCGGGCCAGGTGCTCGCGGTGACCTTCACCAACAAGGCTGCCGAGGAGATGCGTTCGCGGGTGGAGCAACTGCTCGGCGAGGACTGCCGGCAAATCTGGCTCTCGACGTTTCATTCGCTCTCAGCGCGCCTGTTGCGGCGTGAAGGGCCGGCCATCGGCCTCGACCGTGGCTTCGTCATCTACGACTCCGCGGATCAACTCGCCGTCGTACGGCAGGCCATGAAGAGCCTCGCCATCGACGACAAGCTGCTCCCGGCCCGGGTCGCGCTGGCGCGCATCAGCCAGGCCAAGAACCGGATGGAATCGCCCGACGATCTGCAGCAGGACGCATCCGATTTTCGAGGCGAGCGCATCAGCCGAATTTACCGGACGTACCTCCGGACGCTCGCCGACGCCGGCGCGCTCGACTTCGACGACCTGCTGCTGAAGACGGTCGAGCTGGTCGAGACCAGACAGGACGTGCGCGAGATCTACGCGCGCAAATTCAAATACATCCTGGTCGACGAGTACCAGGACACGAACCGGCCACAGTACCTGGTCATCCGGCGCCTCGCCGAAATCCACCGCAATCTGTGCGTCGTCGGCGATCCGGATCAGTCCATCTACCGGTGGCGCGGGGCCGATCTCCGCAACATTCTCGATTTCGAGCGCGATTTTTCTGATGTGTTCGTCGTCAAGCTCGAACAGAACTACCGGTCGACGCAGGTGATCCTCGACGCGGCAACGGCCGTCATCAGCCGCAACCGCCAGCGGAAGGACAAGCGGCTGTGGACCGACCAGGCCGGCGGAGACAAGATCCTCTACGTCCGCGGCGCCGACGAGCTCGAGGAAGCCGACTTCATCACCCGCACGATTCGCGAGGCCCAACGCGCGGCCGCGGACGCCACGACCGCCGTGCTGTATCGCACGAACGCGCAGTCGCGCGCGATCGAAGACGCGCTGATGCGCGAGGGGGTGCCGTACCGGATCATCGGCGGCGTCCGCTTCTACGAGCGCAAGGAAATCAAAGACGCGCTCGCGTTCATGCGGCTGATCATCAATCCGCACGACGACGTGAGCTTCCGGCGCGTCGTCAACGTGCCGGCTCGCGGGATTGGCCGCTCCGTTCTGGAGGGACTCGAAGGGATCGGCGTGGACGCGGTCAATGCGGACACGCCGCTGCTCGAGGCCGGCGGAGGCGCGGGCGCGAAAGCGTCCCTCTGGGCGCGCTCGGCGGCGGCGATCAGGCAGCGTCTGCTGCCACCGCGGGCAATCGCGTCACTCAAGGCCTTTCACGATCTGATGACCGGACTCCAGGCCGAGCTCGGCCGCGGGAGCGTGTCGATCATTCTCGGCCTCGTGCTCGACCGGACGGGCTACCTCCGCGAACTGCGCGAAGAACATACCGAAGAAGCCGAGGCGCGCATCGAAAACCTGATGGAGCTGGTGTCAGCCGCCCGGGAATACGAGACGCGTGACGAAGACCCGTCGCTGGTCGGATTCGTCGATCGCCTCTCGCTGCTCTCCGAGGCAGACGAAGCAAACGGCGCCGCCGCCGAATCGGCGCGCGTGTGGCTGATGACCATGCACGCCGCAAAAGGACTCGAGTTCCCGCTGGTCATCGTCGCCGGCATGGAAGAAGGGCTGTTCCCGCACTCGCGATCGAAGGACGACGAGGAGGAAGTCGAAGAGGAACGCCGGCTCTGTTACGTCTGCCTCACGCGCGCGCGGCAGCGTCTGGTCCTGACCGGCGCAGCGCGCCGCCGCGTGTTTGGCGAGTACCAGCAGACGGCGCCGTCCCGGTTTCTGACGGAGATCCCCGACGGGCTCATCGACCGCATCGAACCGGTTGTGCATCAGCCACGCTGGCAGGCAACGTCGTACGAGCTTCGCAACCCGTACGCGCGGCGGTACGGTCAGGGCTCGCGCGTGCGCGACACCGACCACCAGTCTTTTTCTTACGAGAACGAGGATCAGTCAGCGGCCGTCCGCACCGGCATGAAGGTGCGCCACAAGCAATTTGGAGTGGGCACCGTCGTCGCCGTCGAAGATCAGGGCGACGATTTCAAAGTCACCGTGAAGTTTTCGACCGTCGGCACGAAGAAGCTGATGGCGAGATATGCGGGGCTGGAGCAGGCATAAGACTCTCTCGCTGTCAGTCCTCCGGCTCCCTCAACGACGCCACCGACACCAGCCGATCGCCTTCGCCGAGGTCCATCAAACGCACCCCTTGCGTATCGCGTCCGATGGGACGCAGATCGCCGGCCTTCATCCGGATGATTTGCCCTTGCTCGGTCACGAGCAGCAGCTCGTCCTGGTCGGTGACGTTCTCGATGCCGACGACGAGACCGTTGCGCTCGCTGGTCTGGACGTTCTTGAGGCCGATTCCGCCGCGCGACTGGCGGCGGTATTCGCTGAGCGCGGTTCGCTTGCCGTAGCCCCGCTCGCAAACGGTGAGGAGCGTGGCGTCCTCGCTGACGACCTCCATCGCGACCACTTCGTCGCCTTCGCGAAGCTGCATGCCGCGCACGCCGTACGCCGATCGGCCCATCGGCCGCGCGTCCGTTTCCCCGAACCGGATCGCCATACCGTTGCGCGAGCCGATGATGAGGTCCTTGGTCCCGTCGGTCTCCGCCACCGCAATCAGCCGATCGTCGTCGTCGATCTGGATCGCGATGATGCCGGCCGACCGGGGATTCGAGAACGCGCCGAGGTCGGTTTTCTTGATGGTGCCCTTGCGCGTGCCCATGACGATGAAGCGCTTGTTTTCCTCGGCGGGGAACTCCTGGACGCGGAGCATCCCGGCGATCTTCTCGTTCGGCCCCATGTGCACCAGGTTGGCGATCGACTTGCCCTTGGAGCTGCGGCTGACCTCCGGAATGTCGTACACGCGCAGCCAGTAGCATTTGCCGCGGTCCGTGAAGATGAGGACATAGGCGTGCGTGTTCGCAACGAAAAGATGCCGGACGACATCCTCCTCGCGCGTTGACATGCCGATGAGCCCTTTCCCGCCTCGCCGCTGCTTGCGATACGCGTCGAGCGCCGTGCGCTTGATGTAGCCCGTGCTCGTCGCGGTGATGACGACGTCCTCGTCGGCGATCAGGTCTTCGCGCCGGAATTCTCCGGTCTCCTCGATGAAGTCGGTGCGGCGCTCGTCGGCATACTTGTCGCGGATCGCCTTCAACTCGTCGACGACCAGGCCGATCACGAGCTCGTCGCTCGAGAGAATGTTGCGCAGCCGTTCGATCGTCTTGATGAGCTCGGCCAGCTCGTCGAGGATTTTCTGCCGCTCGAGACCGGTCAGCCGCTGGAGCTGCATGTCCAGGATCGCCTGCGCCTGAATCGTGGTCAGGCCGAACTGCGTGACCAACCCCGCCTTCGCCTCGACCGGATTCTTCGATCCGCGAATGAGCTTGATGACCGCGTCGAGATGATCGAGCGCGATCTTCAGCCCTTCGAGGACGTGGGCTCGCGCCTCGGCTTTCCGGAGCTCGAACTCGGTGCGCCGCCGGACCACCTCGCGCCGGAACTCGATGAAGTGCTCGACGATCTCGAGCAGGTTGAGCACGCGCGGCCGCCCGCCCGCAATCGCGAGCAGCGTGATGCCGTAGCTCATTTGTAGCTTCGTGTGCTTGTAGAGGTTGTTCAGCACCACGTCCGGCAGCTCGCCGCGCTTGAGCTCGATGACGATCCGCATGCCGTCGCGATCGGACTCGTCGCGCAGGTCGGAGATCCCCTCGATCTTCTTGTCGCGGACGAGCTCGGCGATCTCGCTGATGAGCGCGGCCTTGTTGACCTGGTACGGAATCTCCGTCACCACGATCGACACGCGCTCGCCTTTCTTGTGCTCTTCGAACGCCGCCTTGCCGCGGACGATGACGCCGCCGCGCCCTTCGCGGTACGCCTTCTGAATGCCGCCGAGGCCGACAATCGTCCCGCCGGTGGGGAAGTCGGGGCCCGGCACCGCCTGCAGCAGCGCGCGGAACCGCTCGTCGCGCGGGGCGGTGCGCTTCTCGACGACGGCGATGACGCCGTCGATCACTTCCTGCATGTTGTGCGGCGGAATGCTCGTCGCCATCCCCACGGCGATGCCGGTCGATCCGTTGACCAGCAGGTTCGGAAACGGCGTCGGCAGAACCGTCGGCTCTTCGGTCGTCTCGTCGTAGTTCGGGACGAAGTCGACCGTTTCCTTGCCGAGGTCGGCCATCATCGCCTCGGCCAGCGCTTCCGGCCGCGCTTCGCTGTACCGCATCGCCGCCGGCGGGTCGCCGTCGACCGATCCAAAGTTGCCCTGGCCGTCGACGAGCGGATAGCGCATGTTGAAGTCCTGCGCCAGCCGGACGAGCGTGTCGTAGGCGGGAACGTCGCCGTGTGGGTGATAGTTGCCGATCACTTCGCCGACGATTTTCGCGCTCTTGCGATACGGACGGTTCGACGCGAGCCCCATCTGCCGCATCGCGAACAGCACGCGGCGGTTCGCGGGCTTGAGGCCGTCGCGGACGTCGGGCAGCGCTCGCCC
>Ga0111539_10011257_pt1 | contig 11241 bp, 10 predicted proteins | sample RhiMethybrSRZTD1_FD_79667 | JGI IMG/M metagenome (GOLD analysis project Ga0111539, IMG submission 79667) | Populus rhizosphere microbial communities from Tennessee, USA - Rhizosphere MetaG P. TD hybrid SRZTD1 (version 2) (version 2) | ecosystem: Host-associated > Plants > Roots > Rhizosphere >...
ACACTCTTGCGCGCGAAACCAAGGGTCGCGTAGTGGTGTTCGAGGCCGTTCGGCGGCGTGACGGTAAACTTGTCAGCCCAGCCGAGGAACTTGTGGAACGTGGCGAGCGGCGTGGCGAAGCCCTTGACGCCATCGCCGTCGAGCGTCTCGATGCCCGCTCCGAGACTGACCTCGCGAAGCGTGCCGATGAGTTCGAAGACGTAGAAGTCTTCGTCGTAGCGCAGTGGATTGCCAGCGTACTCCTGCTGCGTCGCGTAGGAGGCTAGATAGGCGAGCTCGATCGCATTGACGGATTTCTTGCCGGACAGCCGCATGCCGAAGGTTTGTGACGAGTCGCGCGGTGCTTCCTGGAAGTCGAGCCAGTAACCGAATCCCACAAGGCTGCCGAACGGCGTTTGGTAGCCGACATTCGCAAGATAGCTGTCACCGTGATAACGGCCAAGCGCTGACTCCTTGCCGAGCACGCGATTGACCTGGTTGAAATACGTCGCGTCGATCGTGAGCTTTGGAATGGACTGATTGATGACGTGTACCGCGTCGAAGGTCTGCTCGTTCTGCCGCCAGCCGACGCGGCTGATGAAGCGTTCGTCGTCGAGCAGCACTCGCTGCCGGCCGACGATTATCGCGGTGTCCGGTATCGACCTGTTGGCAAACTGGAGCCGGTTGATCTCGTACGACTTCGGGTCGTTCACGACCGGAAAGCCGGTGTGACCGTTCGTGGTGCTGTTGTAGTCATCCTGCAGCGGGGCGAGCAGTTCGGTCTCGGCCAGGAGCGACGTATTCCAGGCCTTGCCCGTCTCGAATCCGAGCCGAGCGCGTAGGGTCAGGGCATCGGCCTCTTCGGGAATCCCGTCCTGCTCGACATTTTCAAAGCGCAGGCGCAGGTCGACGAGCGGCTTCAACGAGCGCGCCGCAGTCAGTAGCGGAGCGACGCCGTCTGCGGATGCGCCGGATGAGCCCAGCGCTGCGAGCGCTGTCCAGGCGGCGACATATAGACTCCGGCGGCCGCCACTAGTGCGCGGCTTTTCGATGCAGCAGCCCACGGTCGGCATTTGGTAATGGCGTCCCGGCGCTTGTTGATTGTCGCTATCGCGATCTGGACGAGTCGCAGACTACCAAAGGCGCGACCGCGAGATAAGCAACTGGCTGCCTTCGGCCAGTAGCGGACATGCCGGCGCGCTAGCCGCCATTTGTTCGCGAGCGCACAGACAGCGTGCGTGGAAGCGAGCAAGCCTCCCGTTTTCAAGATTCGCCGCATCGCTCGGTGTGGCAGTGCGTGGACGGACACCCGCCCAAGGAGGTTGCCCGATCTAGCTAGTGATGCCGAGCCGCACGTGGTTGTGTCAATGGCCTCGCGTTTTCACATCGGTGACCTGACGCTGGATACCGGCCGGCGTCTGTTGCTTTGCGACTCGAAGCCCATTGCGCTAGGCCCGCTCACCTACCGCTTGTTGCTGACGCTCGTGGAAGCTGCGCCCAACGTGGTGTCACACGATGAGCTGGTTCGTTCGATCTGGGACGGACGATCGGTCAGCCCGGAGACGATCAGTCAGCGGATCAAGCTGCTGCGAGACGCCCTTGGGGACAATCCGGGGAATCCGCGCTATGTCGAAGGAGTTCGCGGGCAGGGCTACAGACTGTTGCCGCGAGTCGAGGTCCTGGCGAACGAATCGCCAGCGCGCCATCGACGCAGATGGGTCGTGCCGATCGGTGCTGCGATCTGCCTCGCCGCGGCCGCTGCGATCGCATTTTGGATCGTGACGGCACAGACCGACGCAGTGCGCGAGAGCACTTCGGTCGCGGTACTTCCCTTCTCGGACCTGAGCCCGGGGCGGGATCAGCAATACCTGGCGGACGGCATCGCAGAGGAGATCATCAATCTGCTTTCCAAGGCCACGACGCTCCGCGTCATTGCGCGCACGTCGTCGTTCTCAGTCCGGGGCAAAGACGCGGATGTCGCGCGCATTTCCAAAGCGCTTGGCGTAACGCATGTTGTCGAAGGCAGCGTGCGACAAGCAGGAGACCGGATCCGGGTGACCGTCCGGCTCGTAGCAGCGTCGAATGGCAGTCGGTTGTGGTCGGAATCGTACGACCAACGAGTGGGCAACGTCCTGGCGCTGGAAACGAATGTGGCCAGGTCGGTTGCCTCCGAACTCAAGGCGAATCTGCAGAGTCTGGCCGATGTTCCTGCCAAGGGAGTGAACGCAGAAGCCTACGATCTGTACCTGCGCGGTCAGCACGAGTTTCGAATGCGGGAACTTGGCGCAGCCGTGCGCTACCTCGAACAGGCGATCGCGATCGACCCCGCATTCATCCCGGCGTACGGCAGCCTCGGTGTCGCGTATGTCGAGGAAGTTGAGGACGTGCGGGTTCCCATGGCCGAGAACCGCGCCCAGCTGCGCGAGATGGTCGGTCGTGGTCTGCGTCTGGCGCCAGACGATGCGGGCCTGCTCGCGCTCAATGCGCAACTGGCACGGTGGGACGGCGATATCAAGCTCGCAGAGCAGCGATTCGCGATCGCTCGGCAGAAGGATCCCTCGAACCGGATCGTTCAAGGTGTGTACGCGACGTTCAAGCTCGATCACGGCTACCCCAACGAAGCGCTCGCGCTGACTCGTCGCATGCGCGAAAGCGACCCGTTGAATTCAAACCTCTACATCGGCGTCTGGTCCAATTACATGGACCTCGGAAATGCGAAGGAGGCCCTCGCAGCGGCCGAGCATTACCGAGAGATCGTCACCCCGACAAATGCGACCGCGGACGGATTGATAGCAGCCACGCGGTGGATTCTCTTGGGCGATCTTGCCGGAAGCATCGAGCACGCCATCAGATATGCAGCTCAGTTCGAACAGGCGGGCGAGGGCACACTCCCTTGGCTGCCGCTGCTGTATTACGACATCGGCGATCTGCAAACGGCCGACTCCCTGATGGACCACGGACGATGGGCTTTGCGGAGTGAGTACGAGATCGTCGCTGTCGAAGCCTATGGGCATGTGGTCCGCGGCGAAATCGACGAGGCTCGGCGACTGGCTGTTGCAACGCTGACCGCTCCGAAGAAGATCTGGGGCGGCGACGAGGGTGATGTCCTTCTCCTGCGGCTCGCGATCGATGCGATGCTCGCAAGCGGTGAGGCACAGCGGGCCGTGGACTTCCTGGAGACGCTCGCGCCGGAGTATGCCAAGTACAAAGCGCGCAAGGACATCGACCCAGCGGATTTTTCACCCGCTCCGGTTCCGGTCAAGAGCGCGTTCTCATCGTTCGCTGCCCTCTATTTCGCCGACTACAGCCGCGCGTTGCAAGCAGCAGGCGATGAGGCCGGGGCGAACCAGATGCTGGATCATCTGGAAGCGGTTCTGGAGTCGCGCAGATCGCGGGGACTTTTCATCGAGGAACGCCACGCCGCAGAAGCGCTTGCGTTGCGCGGGCACACGGAAGCGGCTCTGGATGCGCTCGAGAAGGCCGAGCGCGATCGGACGATCTACTATCGCTGGCATTTGGTGTTGCAGCACAACGAGATCTTCGCCGGATTCCGCGACCACCCGCGCTTCGTGGCGTTGGTCGATAGGATCCGGCGCGACCTCAGCCGACAGCGCGAGCAGCTGGAATCGGCGAAAAACTGAGCTGACAGCGACATGGGTGTCTTAGCCCAACATGTCCGCTTTGGGTCGGTTCGCGACCATGATTTCGCTCCATGTCTAACAGGAGCATGTCATGCCTACCGAACCGCGTCGGGAACCCTGGAACAAGGGCAGAATCGTCGGACAGAAAGGCACCATTCAAGCTGAAGGATGTCTGGGCAATCCGAGTACGCCTTCAACTAGCTCACCGCGACCGAGAGCTGGCTCTTTTCAATCTTGGCATCGATAGCAAGCTTCGCGCCTGCGATCTAGTTCAGCTTCGAGTCAAAGACATCTGTCATGGCGATCGTGTCGCTAGTCGCGCCATTGTCATGCAGCAAAAGACCATCGTCCGGTACAGTTCGAAATCACAGAGCAAATGCGTGCTCGGTGCCGATCCTTCGGCTTATGCGACACACTCAATTAGGAGAACGAAAGCGTCGCACATCTATCGGCGGACGAAGAACCTGCGAGCGGTTCAACTGCTGTTAGGCCACACCAAGCCGAAGAGCACGGTGCGTTACCTCGGCATCGAGGTGGATGACGCGCTCGAAATGGCCGAGCAAACGGAAGTCTGAAATGTAAGGAGCCGGTAAGCGACGGAGGAGTCGCTTACCGGCCAGAAGCGGTCGTGTCATCTTGGAGCAGGCTTGCCGTCCTGCTAGTCGTGCTGTTCTCGATGACCTGCTGAAACGCGAACGCCGCCCCGAAGGCGGCGCTCGTATCAACCATCAGCTACTCGTCAGTTCGTTGCGCGACGACGGCGAGCCAATCCAAGACCCGCGAGAGGTGCGCAGTGACCACGACACTAAACGTCCAGGGTTATTGCAGATACTGGAATTACTCGAGCCGCAAACGGAATGCCAGAGAAACTGCTCACTCTGCGAATTCAAGATCCAGCTAAGCGGCTCGCCAACGCAATCGTCCGGCGCCGAATTGGGGTCCGAGTCGCACCCGGTAGCTTCAATTCGGAAGGCTGACAGCGCTCCAGCCCCATCAAATTGAAGAAATCCGGTATTGGCAGTACTTTCGTCATAGGCAAACGCATCCCAGGTCAATGCCAAATCGTCAATCAAGTCAGTCTGAGTGACGGTGCTGCCAGGAATGGCGATGGCGTCATCGAAGGTAAACCACCCAGACGCCGTCACCGTCTGGGTAGTATTGTTAGCCACAGTGAAGTCGTACGTAACCGGCACCGCATTCGCCAGCGCACTAATTCGTTCGACCAAGAAGCAGATTCGCACCCTGATCTGCGACGGCCTGCTGTACCCACTCCGCAATATCAGCATCGCCGACATCTGATACCGCCTCAAGATACGCGGCCGTACTCACGACACCCCTGTTGTTGGAGGGACGCCTGAGATAGTTGCGCCAGACCGCATAAAGGCCATCGTGCTTCGTGGCACGTCGTACCTTCGAATCGATGGCGAGATTGATCAGCATTCCGCAGCTGTATGCGGCGTCGAATGTTCCCGCAGCGATGGCGTCACGAACTGACCGGCCTTTGAGAAACTCCCGACACTGGCCGAGTGCCTTCTCTTCGGCAGACTGCACGTACGCGCTGGCATCAGCGCGCAAGGCCATTGCTGCGAACGCCTCAGCACCCCCCTCGGTAATCCACGCATCGCCCGATTCCGTAGATGTCGACCCCTGATACAAATGGCCGGCCTCGTGCGCAAAATGCCAGGCAAGCTCGTCTGGGAAGCCAGGCTTTTCCATCTCTGCAGGCCACTTGCTGCCGTAGAAATGGACGAAGACCTGACCTGGCAGCACACCTCCCTGTCGACCCCACCCCTTGGGATGCGATACGTCGTAGGAGACGAAGAGCATGGGACGTATCGGCAGGACGCCCAGCTTTGTAGAGAACAGGTGCATGAACTCGGGCAATTGCGCGAGTAACTGAGCACGAATTCGCTCGGGGAGCGTCGCGTCGAGGACGGCAATGAAATCGTCAGTCTGCTGCGGAACAGTTCTGCCGATATAGACAGCACGCCCATCATCCCTATCGATCCAGTGCGCCTCTGCTTTCACCGTTTTGCCATCGAGGATGATGTGATCTTCTGTTGCCGCCCACAGATACATCGACCACGATGCGTCATCGGGACAGCGATCCTGACACGCGAAGAAACGGCCTGTGTGAAACAGCATTCCTCCATCGCCAAAGGGCGAAAACGGCGCGTACTCTTTCGGTAGCACGCTGTACGTTGGGCTCATCCGGAATCGGACAGTGCGGAACTGAGTGCCGTCCTTACGGCGCGCGACTTCTCCGCGATCGGTGGTGACAATTTCGAAGCCCTGATCGGGCAGCCATGTCCGGCCACGCGAATCGTCGGGGGAGCTTTTGAATTCGAGCTTGTCGACCGGCTGAGCGAAGTCATACCTGACCTGCCATTGCATGCCTCGCAGGGCCGTAACGAGGATTTCCGGAGTCGGAGAACCCGCCTGCACGGCACCCGAAACCAGACAGGTGATCGCCAGGAAGAAATTCGCAATTTTCATCGCTAAACCCGTCGTTCTCTTGTTATCGGTATGAGACGCGCATCCTGCGTATCGGGTTGCACGAGTTCAACGCCGATGGTTGCGGATCTGAAGCCTGCGATATTTGACGCGCTCGATGAGCGTGGCGGTCAACGCGCCGCCGATTGCGCCTAGCAAGATGACTCCGCCATGTGCCGCGAGTACATGGAACAGTTGATCGACCTCGCAGAACAACCGCATGCCAGCATCGGTCATGAGCCCGATTGCGAGACCGTAGGCACCGCCGGCGAGCGCAGGACGCGTGGGCAGCGCGCGCGCAACCAGCCAAGCGGAGACGGCGAGCGACGCGAGTGCGAAGGGCAACTCCATGAACACGCATTCCCACTCGATTCGGCCCCAAGAGCTTGCGTTGTGGAGCGGTGTCGGAAGCACATGCGCCGTGGTCACCGATACCGACGCAAAGAGCAGCGTGGCGCCTGCGAACGCCAGCCACATCCATCGCCTACGCACGGCGAGGCCGGGCACGGCTTGTCGTAACGCAAGTGCCATCAGCGCAGCACCGCCGAGCGACTCGAGCGCTGACAATCCCCAACTCGTCCAACTCGGCAGGAGCGCGAAGTTCGCGCGCCAGCCCCAGTAAATCGGCGGCCCAAAGAAAAGGATCAGCGCGAGCGGTACGAGCGCCAACAAACGGCGCGACGGTGCAGCAAGGGGCGTCACGGGCCGGAGGTCTGCTCGCACCTGATTCAGGAGCGATGCGGGAATGTTGCCCTCACTCATTGTCAGGTCCTCGTTCCAGTGCAGCACGCAGCGCGCGCGAGGCTCGGCTGCAGCGGAGCCTCACGGCAGTCGCGGCAATACCGAGCCGACGCGCAATTGCATCGAATGAAAGGCCCTCGATGTTGCGCATCCACCAGGTCGCACGCGAGTCGGACGGCAGATGCGCGAGTGCCTCCTGCAGCGGTTGCAGTTCGAAGTCCGCAGCTGGTAACTCAGCCTCGAGTTCCAAAGTGTCCGTCGGCACTTCGTGCCTGTCGCGCCGGCGTTCGACGTGGCGATGCCGAAGCACCACGTTCAGCGCAATGCCGAATGCCCAACCTGCAACCGAGTTACCCGGTAAGTAGGTATGGCGTGAACGATGGATTTCCAGAAACGTTTCCTGCAGCAGATCGCTCGTGCGCGCATCGTGACGCACTCGCGTGCGAACGAAGCTTCGCAAGCGCGGGGCGAGCGCGCGATACAGCGCCTCGAAAGCCGCGAGGCTTCCTTGCTGGTACTCGCGCATGAGTTTGTCGAGCTCCTCGGTGTCGTTGGGGTCGGACATGCGCACGGCGAAAAATATTTTGCAGCGATGATACATCTCGCTTGATTCGGCGAACTACCCGGCGTGCAGCCAACACAAGGCCAACTGATCGTCGGCATCGTCGCCGCGACGCTGATGACATGGACCGTCGTAATCGCCGACTTGGCGAGCGGCGGCCGGCCCGATCCCCCAGCGCTGCGCGCCGCGGCGACTCTGCTCGATGGCCCTTGGCGATTCCGCGTCGGCGATGACCCACGCTGGGCGGACGCCAGTACAGACGACAACGGGTGGGAGACGCTGGATATGACTGCCTTGCCGGGCAGCCGCGACGGCGACGTGGGTCTGCCCGATTACGTCGGCGGGTGGATGGCGCACGGTCATCCCGGCTATCACGGCTACGCTTGGTACAGGCGCACGGTGACGGTGCCGGCCGGGAGCGCGTCGTGGGACATTCTCGGGCCGACCCTCGTCGACCACGGCTACGAGCTCTATTGGAACGGCCAGCGGCTAGGCGGGTCGGGCAGGCTCGGCCCATCCCCGCGCCTCGTCGGCACGCGGCCGCTGCGGTTCGCTCTTCCCGCCGATGCGGCGGGCACCCGTGGGGTGCTCGCCGTCCGCGCATACATGCTTCCCAGTTCCGGGAGCAGCGCAGACGCCGGCGGCATGCACAGCGCGCCCATACTGGCTCCGCGGCCGATAAGCGATGAGCTCCATCGCGTGCAATGGCAGCGAACCATCGCTGGTTACATCGTCGATGTGATCGAGCCAATCGCCATGTTGGCACTCATCGGTTTGGCGATCGGGTGCTGGTCTGGCAGCAGTCACAAGAGTTTCTTGATCCTTGTCAGCATCACGCTCGCGCTTACGGCAGCGAGGCGCCTCAACAATGCGATCGTCGCGTGGACAGATCTGCAGGATCTGCGTACCTATTCGTGGCTGGCGAAGGTGATGTGGGTGCCAACGGTGGCCGCCTGGACGCTGGCCTGGAACCGATGGTGCCTGCCTCCGTGGCGAGGTATCGATGTGTCGGCGGTACTGCTGGCGGTCATCGCAGCTATTGGCGCCGCGATCCACTCGGAGAGTGTGACAAGCGGCAGCCGACTGGGGTCCATCGCGCTGTTTGTCTTGACAGGCGCACGCATTGCTCGCAGCGGACCAACCCGGCCCCTGGCGCTCGTCACGTTGGCATCGGTCATGGCCGCGCTATTCGGTGACGAGCTGCTCGATCCGCTCGGTGTGCCGGGCATCTGGTTTCCGTTCGGTATCGGCGTGTCGCGCTCCCAGTACATCTACGCGATCGTCATCCCGCTCCTGGCGTTGTTGATCGTGGGGACCTCCCGCGTCAGGACGACAAAGCCGCAGCCGCGTCTGTCAACTAGTTGACAGTTCTCCTCGATCGACTTGGACACAATCCAAGCCCCCCCAATCCTTCTCTCGATCGACCCTGGAGACTCACTGCATGTCACTCAAAGCATCGCTGATCATCGCTGCGATCAGCACCGCGGTTTCGGGCATCGCCGTCGCTGACGAATTCCCTTCGATGGAAATCACCGGCGTGGTCGCTCAGTCGGCCGGCCCGGGCTACTGGACGGCCGACCGCAGGAAGGCAGCGAAGGAGCGCGTCCTTTTCCGGGACAGCGAAATCTCCGCCCAGGTTGCCGGCTCATCCAATCTCGACTTCTCGCGCTCTCGCATCACGCCGAGGTCGGCCAACACTGCCAATCCCTACAAGGCAGCAGGCAAGCTGTTCTTCACCGAGCCGGGCGTGGGCGACTTTCAGTGCTCGGCCTCGATCATCAAGAACCGCGTGATCGTGACCGCCGCGCACTGCGTGTTCGATCCGGTGGCCAAGAGCTTCTTTACGAACTGGGTATTCATTCCGGCGTTCGACGGTGGCCTGTCGAACCCCGCCGGGTCCCAGACCAGCCCGCAGATGCCGTTCGGCGCGTGGGCCGCGCGATTTGTCACCGTGTCGGCGACCTGGAGCAACACTGGGGGCGCGCTGCCCAACAACGGCGACTTCGGCCTGATAGTGCTTCAGGACCAGAGCTTCGCCGGCGCCGCGCCGGTCAGCGTGAAGACGAAAGTTGGCGCCAGCTTCACCGCCGTCACCAACAACCTCGCCAACACACACGTGACGATCCTCGGCTATCCGTGCAACTTCAACAGCTGCAATATCATGCAGCGCGACGACTCGAGCGATCACCGTGTGGGGAGCACCGCTGCCGGCAACAACGCGTTCGAGTACGGCAGCGACATGACCGGCGGTTCGAGCGGCGGGCCCTGGATCCAGAACTTCGGCGATCCGGCCAGCGATGCGCCGACCGGTACGCGCAACCTCACGCGCAATGCCGTCGTGGGCGTAACGTCATACGGTTTCCTCGATCCCAACGTGAGGGTCCTCGGTGCATCGGGCTTCAACGCCGAGTTTGCTGCCATGCTCAACGCGGCTTGCGCCAACGCGACGGGCAACTGCTGAAACAGCTCCTGCGAAGCGGGCCGCGGTGGGCCCGCTTCTAGGCGCGGATCCGTGGCGGTACGACTTCGGCGGAGCGACCGCGATGCAGCCGGTACATGCTTGCTGCCCACCGAGTGGCCGGATGCTCGAGCAGCGCGGCGCGATAGTCCCGCAGGTACTGTGGCAACTCGACGCCATGCGGATACTGAATCTCGGCGGGTTGCAACAGCGGCGACAACATTGCGGCGGCTGTGAGGTCTGCGACCGTAAACGCATCTCCCACGAGATATGCACGTCCGCCGCGCTCCCGCTCGATCCTGTCGAGCGCAGCGATCACGGTGGCACGATCGGCTTCCAGCTTCGCGTCGCTGATGTTGTGACGGAAGCGATAGAAGGTCGGGAAAATTCGCCTCAGCGGTCGTAGCGTCTCGTAAGCCTTTGGGGGCATGCCGGTCGTCAACAAGCGCAGCGCAACGTCCGGATCGCTGCGGAAGAGCGGGGTGACCGTGGCCGCCCGCAGCGCTGGCCCGAGTTGCTCATCGAAGTAATCTTCGAGCGCCAGCGCGCGCTGGCGCGCAACCTCATCATGGGGATACAGCGGAGGCTCGGGATGGAGCCGTTCAATCGCTGCGATGATGTGCGTCGAATCGCCAACTGCACGGCCGTGCAGAAACAGAATCGGCAACGTGCCGTGACCGGTTGCGCGCCAGGCACGCACCAGGTAGTCGGCGCCGAGTACCTGACGACGGTGCGGGATGCTCTTGTAATCGAGCGTCCAGCGGACCTTCTCACTGAAGTGTGAGAGCGGGATGTGCCACAGCAGCGGAGTGTCCAAAGCGTTATTCCTTCGGCTGGACATTGAGCCGCGCGGGCCGGCTACAGCACGTACGTTTGCGGATCCTTGTCAGCCATGTCGAAGAAGGTGGATCTCCGAAAGTCAGTTCATCGTGACGACGCCAGCAGTGCCTCAATCGTGCGGTCCTTGCTCGCCCACAGCAAGTTAATCCATGCCTGTACGCGCTCGCGAAACGCCGGGTCGTTCTGATAGTCCCCCGCGCGTAGCTCCGCGGGAATCGGATACTGCTGCACCTCGACACGCACTTCGCCGATCCGATCGGCGAACAGGTCCGTCATCGATGGGCGGCCGTTCGGATAGACGATCGTGATGTCCAGGATGGAGTGCAGCGCCTCGCCCATGGCATCGAGCACGAACGCGATCCCGCCGGCCTTGGGTTTGAGCAGACGTGCGAAGGGTGAAGCTTGTTGGGCATGTTGTTCGATCGTGAAGCGGGTGCGCTCGACGAAGTTAATGATTGAGACGGGTAGGTCGCGAAACTACGAGCGTGCGCGTCGGGTCGCATCGATGTCACGGCCTGCGAGCTCGG
>Ga0111539_10011259_pt1 | contig 11239 bp, 9 predicted proteins | sample RhiMethybrSRZTD1_FD_79667 | JGI IMG/M metagenome (GOLD analysis project Ga0111539, IMG submission 79667) | Populus rhizosphere microbial communities from Tennessee, USA - Rhizosphere MetaG P. TD hybrid SRZTD1 (version 2) (version 2) | ecosystem: Host-associated > Plants > Roots > Rhizosphere >...
CCCAGACGAGCGCCTCCCAGTCGGTGGGCGGGAACGCCAGCGCGACGGCGAGGGCGGCGCCCGCGAGCAGCGTCGCCCGCGGAAGCCACGGGGGCAGGCTCAGGAGCCCCACCCCAGCCGATCAGCGAGAAAGCGGGGCAACCCTCCTCGGAGAATCTTCGAGGCCGCTGTCTTCACGTCGTAGACGACACGCCGGGTCGAGACGGTGCCGCGCTCGGCGTCCCAGATCGTGTAGGCCGCGCGCGGATCGCGATCGCGTGGCTGCCCGACGCTGCCGACGTTCACGATGTAGCGTCGGCCGCGCTCGAGCGAGAGGTCGACCGATCCGGGCAGGTGCTCCGGCCCGCTGGACCCGAGCGACCAGGCGCCCGGCAGATGGGAATGTCCGACGAAGCACAGGCGGGTGGTGAACGCGGAGAACGCGTTGAACCCGTCCTCGGCGCTGATCAGATACTCCCACTCCTCCGGACGATCGGGCGACGCGTGCACGAGCGTGGCGTCGCCCACCTCGGCGACCAGCGGGAGGTCCGTCAGGTATCGCAGGTGATCGTCGTCCAGCCGCTCACGCGTCCACTCTGCCGCGGCGCGCGCGTGCGGATTGAACCAGTCGAGATCGAGGCCCCCGGCCACCGCCTGCTCGTGGTTACCGTAGGTGATCGTCTGGGCGCGCCCGGCGATCATCTCCACACAGGCGACCGGGTCGGCGCCGTAGCCGACGAGATCGCCGAGGCAGAGCAGCGTATCGGTCCGCGTCGCCGCGTCCGCCAGCACGGCCTCGAGGGCTTCGAGATTTCCGTGAATGTCCGAGAGCACCGCGTACCGCACCGCGCAGGGCTCAGACAGTCGGGCGGAGTTCTTTGTGGATGCGGTCGAGCACGCCGTTGATGAAGCGGCTCGACTCTTTCGTCCCGAACTTCTTGGCGATCTCGATCGCTTCGTTGATGGCGACCTTCGGCGGCACGTCATCGGTCCACAGGAGCTCGTAGACCGCCAGCCGGAGAATGTTGCGATCGACCACGGCCATCCGGTCGAGATCCCAGTGCTCGGCAAACTGCGAGATGATCTGGTCGATCTTCGCCTGGTTCGCCTTGGTGCCGCGCACGAGGGCGTCGCCGAACAGGTGAGTCTCCTCGTCGACCGGATGGCGCGACCAGAACTCGGCCTCGTGTCGGCCGGGGTCGTCCTCGCTGTGCAGGTCAAGCTGGTACAGGAACTGGAGCGCGACCTCGCGCGTCTTCCGGCGGCGGCCCATTATTTGTAGCGGGGGCCTTGAGGCCGCTTTGGACCGCGGGCGGCCTGATCCAGGTGCACGTGGCCCCGACTCGTCCGTTCACCCGCGGCAGATTGACGCCTGGGATTTGCGCCCGTTCCGCCTCCATCCTGGATGCTGCGGACCCATTCGGCCATCTGCAGCGCTGCCTCGGCGGCTTCCTCGCCGCGATTGCCGACCTCGCCGCCGGCGCGGGCCCACGCCTGCTCCTCGGTGAGCGAGGTGATCACGCCGAAGGTCGCCGGTACGCCGTACTCGATCGCGACCTGCCGGATGCCGGCCGCGGCCTCGCGCGCGATGTGCTCGAAGTGCGGAGTCTGGCCCCGGATGACGACGCCCACACACACGATCCCGGCGAACCGCCCGGTCGCCGCCAGATGGCCCGCGGCCTGTGGCAGCTCGAACGATCCGGGGACCCAGTGCACCTCGATGGCGTCCGGACCGAGCCGCGCGGCGCGCAGGGCGCCGAGCGCGCCGGCCACGAGCCGCTGCGTGATGCGCTCGTTGAAGCGGGCCGCGACGATGGCAAACCTCATGGGCCCGGCGCTCCGGGCGGCCCGGCGGAGCTTCGGAGCGCGAGAGGCCATCTCAGTCAGGCAGTGACGACAGCAAGTGCCCGAGCTTGTCGCGCTTAGTGCTGAGGTATTTCCGGTTGGTCTCGGTCGCGGGAATCTCGATCGGCACGCGCTCGGCGATATGCAGACCGTAACCCTCGAGCCCGACGATCTTCTTCGGGTTGTTGGTCAAGAGCTTCAGGTTCTTGACCCCGAGGTCGACGAGGATCTGGGCGCCGATGCCGTAGTCGCGCAGGTCGGCGTGAAAGCCGAGCGCGGCGTTGGCCTCGACCGTGTCCTTGCCCATATCTTGTAATTCGTAGGCGCGCATCTTGTTGAGGAGCCCGATCCCCCGCCCCTCCTGCCGCATGTACACGAAGACGCCCCGGCCTTCGGCCTGGATGCGGGCCAGCGCCTTGTCGAGCTGAAGCCCGCAGTCGCACCGGCGCGAGTGGAAGACGTCGCCGGTGAGGCACTCGGAGTGCACGCGCACGAGCACGGGATCGTCGCCCGACACCGAGCCCATCACCAGGGCGAGCGGCACGCGGCTGTCGACCGTCGTGTCGTAGGCAAATGCGGTGAACTCGCCGAACTCAGTGGGGAGCTTGGTCGTCGCGATCCGCCGGACCAGCTTTTCCTTGTGAATCCGGTACTCGATCAGGTCGCGGATCGTGATCATCTTGAGGCCGTGCGCGCGGGCGAGCTCGTTGAGCTGCGGCACCCGCGCCATGTTGCCGTCCTCGTCGAGCACCTCGCAGATGACGCCGGCCGGGTAGCAGCCGGCCAGGCGGGCGAGGTCGATGGCGGCCTCCGTGTGGCCCGCCCGGCGCAGCACTCCGCCCGGCATCGCCCGCAGCGGCAGGATGTGCCCGGGCCGGGTCAGGTCGTCGGCGCGCATCAACGGGTCGACGAGCGTCTTGATCGTGACCGCGCGATCGTAGGCGGAGGTGCCGGTCGTCACGCCCCGCCGCGCGTCGACCGTGACCGTGAAGGCCGTACCCATCGGGGCGGTGTTGTCCGAGACCATCATCGAGATCTTGAGGTCGTCCAGGCGCTCGCCGAGCAGTGGAACGCAGATCAGGCCGCGGCCGTGCTTGGCCATGAAGTTGACCGCTTCCGGCGTCACCTTCTCGGCCGCCATCACGAGGTCGCCTTCGTTCTCCCGGTCCTCGTCGTCCACGACGAGGAGCAGGCGTCCCTGCCGGATCTCCTCGATCCCCTCCTCGATGGCCGAAAACGCGGTCATGTCATCCCCCTCAGGGCGAGCGATCGTACGAGATACTTGCCGATCACGTCCACCTCGATGTTCGTCGCCTGGCCCGGCTCGAGCCGGCCGAGCGTCGTCACCGCCAGCGTATGCGGGATCAGCATGACCTCGAAGCTCAGACCACCCAGCGCGGCCACGGTGAGGCTGACGCCGTCGACCGCCACCGACCCCTGGGGGATCAGCAGCGGCTCGAGCTCGCGGCCCGGTAGCGTGATCCGCACCCGTGCCGTTGATTCTACCCGAGTTACAGCGTCCACGGTTCCCACACCATCGACGTGGCCCAGGACGAGGTGGCCGCCGAGCGCGCCGCCGAACCGCAGGGGTCGCTCCAGGTTGACACGATCGCCCGCGCCCAGGCGGGCCAGGGCCGTCCTGCTGAGGGTCTCTGGACCGACCTCGAACACGAATCCGTCGGGGCGCCGCTGGACGACCGTGAGGCACACCCCGTTGACCGCGATGCTCCCGCCGATGTCGGTGCCGTCCACCGTGACCGACGCGTCGATCTCGAGCGTCGCGACCCGTGGGCCGATCTTGATCGCCCGGACCGCGCCGACTTCCTCGACGATCCCGGTGAACATCAGGCGCCCGCGGCGGCTCTGAGAACGTCCGCCTCGATCAGAAGGTCGTCGCCGAGCGCGGTGACGGACAGCGGGCCGAGCCGGACCGCGTTCTTGAGCTCACGGCCCACGCCGCCGACCGCCGGCGTCGCGCCGCGCCCGCCGACCAGGAGCGGCGCCACGTAGATCGCGACGCGGTCGACCAGATTCGTGTCGAGAAACGCGGCGTGAATCTCGCCCCCGCCTTCGACCAGCACGCCACGAACCTCCCGCGCGAACAGATCGTCCAGGACCGCACCCAGATCGAGTCGTGCGTCCCGCGTCCGGCATCGTACGACGGTTGCCCCGGTACCCGCGAGTTCTCGCGCACGATCCTCCGGGGCGTCCGATCCCACGACGATGAGCGCCCGGCTCGGAGATCCCGCCCGGATCATCCGCGCCGTGCGCGGCGTGCGGGCCTTCGTGTCGAGCACGACACGAAACGGCTCGCGGGGCCAGGGCCGTCCGAGCCGCACGGTGAGCTCGGGATCGTCGCGCAGCACGGTCCCGATGCCCACGACGATCGCGTCGGACTCGCTCCGCAGGAGGTGTGCGCGCTCCCGGGACGGCCCTCCGGTGATCCAGCGTGAGGCGCCATGGAGGTCGGCGATCTTGCCGTCGAGCGTCATGCCGGCCTTCAGGACGACGTGGGGCCGCCGCTCGCGCATCGCGGTCAGGAAAACCCGGTTCTGGCGCTCGGCCTCCGAGGCTCCAACGCCGGTGACCACCTCGATACCCGCTCGGCGTAGCTCGGCGAAGCCCTGGCCCGACACGAGCGGGTTGGGGTCGCCGATCGCCGCGACCACGCGCACGATACCCGCGGCAACGACGGCGGACGCGCACGGAGGGGTGCGGCCGTGATGGGAGCAGGGCTCGAGCGTGACGTACATCGTGCCGCCGGGGGCGCGCGCGCCTGCCGCGCGCAGGGCCTCGGCCTCGGCGTGCGCCGCCCCGGCCCGCTCGTGAAATCCCTCGCCGACGACCTCGCCGCCGGGCGCGACGATGACGGCTCCGACCATCGGATTCGGCGACGTGAGCCCGCGACCGCGCTCGGCGAGCTCGATCGCCCGCCGCATGAAGCGGTCGCCCGACTCGTCCGCCGTCAAGATTCGGCGACCAGCGCGTCCACGAAGGCCTGCGAGTCGAACGGCTGGAGATCCTCGACGCGCTCGCCGAGGCCGATCAGCTTCACCGGCACCTTGAGCTCGCGGACGATGCGGACGACGATCCCGCCCTTGGCGGTGCCGTCGAGCTTGGTCAGGCACACGCCGGTGAGACCGATCGCCTCGTGGAACATCCGGGCCTGCGCGAACCCGTTCTGACCGGTCGGCGCGTCGAGGACCATCAGGGTCTCGTGCGGAGCGCCGGGAAGCTGGCGCTCCACGACGCGCCGGAGCTTCGCCAGCTCGTCCATCAGGTTGGTCTTGGTGTGCAGACGGCCCGCGGTGTCGACGATCAGCACGTCGAGCGAGCGCGCCGTGGCGGCCTTGACCGCGTCGAAGACGACCGCGGCCGGATCCGAGCCGGCCGCCTGGCGGATGACCTCGACGCCGATGCGCTCGCCCCAGCGCTCGAGCTGCTCGATGGCCGCGGCGCGGAACGTGTCCGCGGCCGCGAGCAGCACGCTCTTGCCCGACCCCTTCAGGGACGACGCGAGCTTCGCGGCGGTCGTGGTCTTGCCGGCTCCATTCACGCCGAGCAGCAGTACGACGGCCGGCTTGTGATCGAGGTTCAGCGGTTGGGCGGCCGTCGCCAGCGTGTCGACCAGGAAGCGGCGGAAAAGCGGCCGGAGCTGGGCGGCGCGGGTCACCGTCCCGAACATCACCTCTTCGCGCGCACGATTGACGAAGTCGGCGGCGAGCGGCGCCCCGAGGTCGGCGGCGATCAGGAGCTCTTCCAGCTCTTCGAGCAGGGCGTCGTCGACGGGCCGATCGCTTTCGAGCACGGAGCCGAGGCCACCGGCCAGGAACTCCTGCGAGCGCCTGAGTCCCTCGCGCAGGCGCTCGCCCAGCCCGGCGAAGAACTTCACTGGACGTCCGGAGGCAGCACCAACCGGCTGATGACCGCTCCGCTCGCGCCGAGCCGCGGGACGGGACGGCCGTTGAGCTCGAGGCTGACGCCTCCGGCGTTGCCGATCGTGAGGACGAAGGGGCCGTTGGACACCCACTCACGAACCTCGTTGGGGGGGATCGTCTCCTCGGTGGTTCGCCCGTCCTCGGTACGGACGCGGATCCAGGTCGTCTCGGTCGTTCGTGCAACGAGCCGATACGGCGACGCGACCGCAGCCGATGCCGAAGTCGGCGGCTGCGCGCCCGACGACGAGCTCGGCGGCGCGACGGCCGCCGCGCTCACGGTCGGCGCGACCGCGGGAGGCGCCGGCTGGGGCTGCGGCTTCGGGGGCTGAGCGGCCGCCGGTTGCTGAGCAGCGACCGGCCGCTGAGCGGCAACCGGCTGATGAGGAGCCTCGGCGGGCCCAGTCGGCGCCGGCTCGGGCGTCGGGGCCTGCGCCGGCCCGGGCGCCGTCACGGCCACCGGGGTCGCGGTGGCGTTCGCGTCGTCTCGCCCGGACTGCAGCGCCACCGTGAGCGCGTAGAGGGCAGCGCCCATGACTACCAGGAGCGCGAAGCTGATGAGCACTGCTCCGCGGCTCTTGCTGTCTCGTCGCTCGACGGCCGCGACTTGCGCCTGTTGAGCGGGCGTCGGAGCAGGAAGGAGCGACGGCCGTGGCGGCGGAGGCGGCGGGGCCGGCGCCGGCGCCGGCGCAACGATCACCCGTTCCGTGATCCGTTCGGCCGGTCGTTCGGGAGCTCGTTGAGGAGCGCGTTCAACGACCCGCTCCGCCGCCTTCGGGCGAATCTGACTGGCCCGCTGCTCATAGAGCCTGATCGGCTCATCGGCCGGTATGCCCAGCGCCTGGCAATACGCGCGAATGAATCCCTTGGCGAAGACGGGAGCGGGAAGCGAGGCCAGATCGTCGCTTTCCAGCACCTCCAGATAGTGGTGCAGGACGCGAGTCGACCGGGCGATCTCATCGATCGAGATCCCTTGTCGCTCGCGTATCTCGCGGAGGTACGCGCCGACGGCGGGCATACCACGAGCGTAGCCTATGCCGAGGGGTTATTCACCTTCTTACTGAGCGTTCAGATTGACCGAAACCAGGGTCGAGAGACCGGGCTCCTCCATCGTGACGCCGTAGAGGACATCTGCAGCTTCCATAGTCTTCCGGTTGTGAGTGATCACCAGGAATTGTGTCTGCCCGGTGAGCTCCCGGAGCACTCGGAGGAAGCGGTGAATGTTGGCATCGTCGAGCGGGGCGTCGACCTCGTCGAGCACGCAGAAGGGGCTCGGGCGGAAGTAGAAGATGGCGAAGAGCAGCGCTAGGCCCGTGAGCGCGCGCTCGCCGCCCGACAGCAGCGTGACCGCCTGGAGCCGCTTGCCGCGCGGCTGTGCCATCAATTCGACCCCGGTGTCGAGCGGATCGCCACCCGGCTCGGCCTCGACCAGCCGGAGCTCGGCGCGGCCGCCCTCGAAGAGCCGCTCGAAGAGCCGGCTGAAGTGGCCGTTGATCTCCTCGAACGCCTGAACGAAGCGGTCCTGCGCCGTCCGCGTCATGCCGCGCAGGGCCTTGTCGAGGTCCTTGATCGACGCCGAGAGATCGTCGTGCTGCGCGCGCAGGAACGTGAGCCGCTCGTCGAGCTCGCGGTACTCGTCATCGGCGACCAGGTTGACCGGGCCGATCGCGGTCAGCTTCTCGTCGAGCTCCATCACACGGGCGCGCGCGGACACGAGATCGCGCTCGGGATCGTGGGCGGCGAGGAGCGCCGTGGCGTCGACGCCGTATACGCGCCACGCCTCCTGCCCCAGCTCCTCGCGCCGCACCCGGCACTCGGTCGAGCGCAGCTCGATCTCATGGATGGAAGCGACCAGGCGCGAGAGCTCGCTCTCGGCGCTCCGCGAGTCGTGCTCGACCGCGCGAAGCTCCGAGGCCAGGCCCTCGTGCTCGTCGGTCGCCTGCCGGGCCGCGACGTCGGTACGATCGCGCTCGACCGCGACCTCGCGCGCCGCCACATCCGTGCGCTCCCGCTCGTCGGCGAGCCAGGTGCGCCGCTCCGCGAGCTGGGTCTGCCGCTGGCCCGCCTGCGCCAGGCGCGACGACAGATCGCGCTCCATCTCGTCGAACCGTGACAGCTCACGACCGAGCGCGTCGACTCGCTCGGTCGCGGACGCGAGATCGACCCGGCACGCCGTCAGCTCGGCGCCGAGGGCCACCTCGTCGGCCTGCGCGCCCTCGATCGCCTCGCGCACGCGCGCGGCGGCGGCGTCGATCGCCCCCTCGGCGTCGCGCGCGACCGCGACCCGCTGGGTAAGACGCGCGAGCGTGGCGCCGGTCTCCTCGGCCTCGCGCGCGACCTGACGCGACTCCGACGAGATCGTCTCCAGATGGCGCTGCATCCGCTCTTGCTCCTGGGCGACGCGCTCGAGATCCTTCTCGCCGGCCAGCCGATCGGCGAGGCGGGCCTGCACCGACTTGCCGATTTCGGCAATCTGCTCGCGGCGCAGCGCCACCGACCCCGAGAGCGCGGCGACCTCGGTCTGCTCGGCGTCGACGGTGGCCGACAGCCGCTGCACGTCGAGATCCAGGTCGCGCAGCTGCCGCTTGCGCGCCAGCAGCGAGTGCTCGGCGCCGCTCGCCGTCCCCTTCCCGCCTCCGTGCAGACGGCCGGTGGGGCCGAGCACCTCGCCGTCAGACGTCACGTAGGTGGCCACGACGCCGTTCTTGCGCCAGAGCGCCTCGGCCTCGTCGAGGTGATCGACGATCGCCACCTGCCCGAGGAGATGGTGGACGAGGCTCGGCGCGCTGGCGCCTACGCTCGGGCTCACCCAGCGCGCGCCGTTGTCGTCGGGGCCGACTCCGTTCGCCACCGGCAGGCACTCGAGCGGCAGGAACGTCGCCGACCCGAGCCCGTGCTCGCGAAGGTACGTGACGGCCGCGCGCGCGTGCTCGAAGCGCTCGACCACGACCCACTGCAGCCGCTCGCCCAGCACCGCCTCGATCGCGCGCTCCATTCCGCGGGGCACTTCGAGCAGGTCGGCGACGGTGCCGACCACGCCGGCCAGCGCCGCGCGCCGGTCCTCGGCGAAGACCGCGCGAACGCCCGCGCCATAGCCCTCGCGCGCGCGCTCCAGCTCGGACAGCGCCTCGAAGCTGGACCGCCGCGCCGCGAGCTCGACGCGCGCGTCGGCGAGCCGCGATTCGGCTTCGGTCAGCCGCCGCGCCTCGTCGGCTTCCTGCGCGTCGAGCCGCCGGCGCTCCTCTTCCAGCGAGCTGAACTCGGCGGCGGCGCGGTTGCGCGCCACGGTCAGCACGGCCCGCTCGGTCAGGAGCCGATCCGCCTCAGCGCGGGCCTGCGCCAGCTCGCCCTCGAGCCGCTCGGCCCGCCGCGCCAGCTGAGCCTCGCGCTCCCTCAGCTCGCCGGCGCTCCGCATGAGGTCGACGCGCTCGGCGGCCAGCCGCGTCTGCTCGAGGCGCAGCGCCTCGGCGTGGTCGCGCTCCAGGGTGAGCGCGCCGCGCTGGCGCTCGACGGCGGCCTCGAACTCCGCGGCCGCGCGCGAGCGGTCGGCGGCGAGCTGCTCGGCGTCGCCGAGCGCCACGCGCACGTCCTCGCGCTCCTTCACGACCGACGCCAGCCGCTCGGTGGCCGCCCGCACCTCTTCGGCGAGCCGCACGGCCTCCTCGCCGAGCTCCTGGATCTGCACGCCCATCTGCTCGCGGCGCTCCAGGAGCCGCTCGAGCTCGCCCTGCACCTTCGACACCGCTTGTCTCAGATCGGAGAGGCGGTGCTCGCTCGCTTGCAGAGTCTCCCGGGCCTGCGCCTCGCGAGCGGCCAGGGACGCGATCCGCGTACGGAGCCCCTGCTCGCCGTCGCGCAGCCGCGTCAACTCGGCGGCCAGGCGGGAGCTCTCGGCGGTGAATCCGGCGTAGTCCGCCGCCACCAGCGCCAGGGCCAGATCGCGCTTCTCGGTCTGCAGCGCCTTGTACTGCTGCGCCTTCTTGGCCTGGCGCTCGAGCGAGGAGAGCTGGCGGCGCACCTCGTCCATGACGTCGCGCACGCGGACGAGGTTCTGGCGGGTGGCGTCGAGCTTGCCCTGTGTCTCGTTGCGCTGCTGCTTGTAGCGGGCGATCCCGGCCGCTTCCTCGATGAACACACGGCGCTCGTGCGGCTTCGCGGTGAGGACGTGGTTCAGCTTGTCCTGATCCATCACCGAGTACGCGCGGGGATTGGCGCCGGTGCCCGCGAAGAGGTCGAGGATGTCGCGCAGGCGGGAGAGATTCTTGTTCAGGTAGTACTCGCTCTCGCCCGTCCGGTAGAGCCGCCGGCTCACCGAGACTTCCGTCCACGGCACCGAGAGCACGCCGTCGTTGCTGAAGGTCAGCTCGACCTCCGCGAGACCGACCGGCTTGCGCGAGGCGGAGCCGTGGAAGATCAGGTCTTCCATCTTGCCGCCGCGAAGCGACTTCGCGCTCTGCTCGCCGAGCGCCCAGCGCACCGATTCCGAGATGTTGCTCTTGCCGCAGCCGTTGGGACCCACGATCGCGGTGATCCCGGGCATGACCTTCAGGACACTCTTCTCGGCGAACGACTTGAAGCCGTGCAGCGAGACGGACTCGAGGCGCATGAAGTTTTCTAGCACGGGCACCGCGTAACTACCAAAGAAAAAAGCACCAGCCGTGGGGGTCGCGGCCGGGGAGAGCCCTAAATATCGCCCTTTTTCAGCCTTTGAGGTAGTGGCACTTCTTGTATTTTTTACCCGACCCGCAGAAGCAGGGGTCATTGCGGCCGATCTTCTCCCCGGTGGCGGTGCGGGGCGCCGCGGCTGTTTTGGGGGCGGGCGCCGTGGCTCGCGGCGGCTCACCGGCCAGGGCGCCGCGACTCTCGCGCGCATCGGCCCAGGCCGTCATGGCCGGCAGCTCCATGGGCGCGTCGCGCACGATCTGCACCTTGAAGAGCCGCTCGATCACCGCGGCCTTGACGCGCTCGAACATGTCCTCGAACAGATCGAACGCCTCTTTCTTGTACTCGGTCAGCGGATCGCGCTGGCCGTAGCCGCGCAGGCCGATGCCTTCCTTGAGATGGTCGATCGACAGCAGGTGGTCCTTCCACTGCGTGTCGAGCACGATCAGCATCTCGTGACGCTCGAGCGCCTGCAGGAGATCGGCGCCGAGCTCGCTCTCCCGCTCGGCGAAGCGGGCCTTCACCGCGCCGTGCACCAGCTCGTCGAGCGCCTCGCGGGAGACCACCTCGTCGTAGTGCGCCGAGGCAACCTTCGTGTCGAACTGCCGGTGGAGCGCCTCGGTGAGGCCGGCGAGGTCCCAGTCCTCGGGATGCGCGCCGCGGGCGGCGTAGGCGTCGAGCGTCGACTCCGTGAGCTCCTCGATCCACTCGCCGATGGTCTCGGTCTGGCTCTCGCCCTCGAGGATCTGACGGCGCATCCCGTAGATGACCTCGCGCTGCCGGTTCATCACGTCGTCGTACTCGAGCAGGTGCTTGCG
>Ga0111539_10011260_pt1 | contig 11239 bp, 8 predicted proteins | sample RhiMethybrSRZTD1_FD_79667 | JGI IMG/M metagenome (GOLD analysis project Ga0111539, IMG submission 79667) | Populus rhizosphere microbial communities from Tennessee, USA - Rhizosphere MetaG P. TD hybrid SRZTD1 (version 2) (version 2) | ecosystem: Host-associated > Plants > Roots > Rhizosphere >...
GATCGTGTCTAACAATTTGACTCGCGGCATGGGCAGGTCCCGCCAAACACCCCTGGGGAGACGAGCCCGATTCTTAGAGCCTGGCGATCTTAAGACTCGTAAATTCGCGCTCGAGAGCGGCCACCAAGTGTTCGAATCGCGGTTCCAGTCGTAAATTCTCCAGGAACGGATCGGCCCGAAAGGCGGGCCAGCACGGATTGCCGGTATCGACACTCTTTTCCAACCACGCCTGTGCTTTGTCCGATTGCCCGACTACGGCGTAGATGCAAGCGACATAGTAATAAGTATGATGCGCATGTCCGAACGAGATTGGGTGATCCAATGCTTTCCGGATGCAGTCGAGCGCGGCAGATACTTCGCCGTGGCGGGCATGTAGTACCCCTTGCAAAGTGATGAACAGCGGTTCGTCGGGGTATTTTTCGAGCGCCAGCACCAGTCGCTGCCCGGCTACATCCAGATCCCCGCTCAGCAATAGACTGGTCGCACTATGCCATAGTGCGTTCTTGTTGCCGGGTGATTCTCGGAACCAGGACTCCCCGGCCTCCCTTGCGCGCGCGAATTCCCCACTTAATGCGTAGAGCCACTCGCGATTGCGACTGCGAGTCTTTGGATTGGAGCGCTGAGCCAGATCATCGGCGATTTGCGCTTCCCGAAACCGGCCGATGTGCATACAAATGGCGGCCATCCTGTTGTGTGCACGGTCAAAATTGGGTCGTGCCTCCAGGACCCGTTCCAAGGCCGCGATAGCTTCCGCGTGTTGGAAATTCTTCGACTGGACTCCACAGGATTGCAGCCTTGGCCCAATGTGCTTCCGGTAAGTCCGGGTCCAACGTGACAGCCCGCTGGAAGTGGTGCTCCGCCTTTTCCAGCCAGGCTCGTTGGGCGTCGTAGGAAAAGTACATTTGCATCGAGACGTGGGACAGCCAGGCGTGCGCCAGAGCGAAGTCAGGGTCGCGCTCAACCGCCTTCGACAAATGCTCGGCGGAGCTCTGGAATTCTGCTGGAGAATCTCCGTAACTGTCGCGAAGGCCGGCCATGAATTCCGCAAACGCTTCCGGGTCGCTGCTGTAACGATCGCGAGAACTCGGTGCAATTCGCGTAAACTGCCTTTCCAGCGCGTCCACGACGTGGCGTCCGATTTCGTCTTGAACCTCGAAGATGTTCTCAATCTGAAAATCGTGGCGCTCGGAAAGCGTTATCCGTTGCTTAGCCACGTCGAAGATCTGTACGGAAACGCGCCACTGGTTGCCTATTTTTTGTATGTTACCCTGCAGCGCGTGACGAACCCCTAATTCACGGCAGACCTGAGCAGGTTCAACGCTGGGGGCATATCTCAAGATCGACGACGTTGGCGCGACAATGACGTCGTCCACACTCGCGAGCGTGGTGATCAGGGCGTCGGCGAAACCCAATGAAAGCGCTTCACGCCCTTCGACATCGCTGAAGAAAGCGAAAGGGAGCACTGCAATCGATATCAGCGGTTGAGGAGTCGCCCGTTTTACTGCGAGATCGCCGGGCGGCTTTGCCAGCGCTTCCAGAACGGCCTCGGCAGATGGATACCTCTCTGCGGCACTCTTCCGCAGCGCTCCCTCCACAACGGCAGCTATGTCCGCGTGCAATAGGTCCATCCGAATTTCGTCATGAAGAATCGCGTGCAGTGTATCGACCGTGGATGTGCGAGGCCAGGGATAACACCCCGTCAACATCTCATACAATATGATGCCGAATGCGAACAGATCGCTGCGCTCGTCTATGTTCTGTCCCGCGATCTGCTCCGGTGACATATACGCGACCGTCCCGAGAATCTGTCCGGTAATGGTGAGGTCCAGCGTCGAAGTGCTGTCGTTGTGGACTGCAGATCCCGATGTAATGCGCTTTGCAAGCCCGAAGTCCAGCACTTTTACGTATCCGTCCGCCCGAACCATGATATTCGCCGGCTTCAGATCCCGATGGACGATGCCGGCACGATGTGCTGCACCCAGCGCCGTTAGCACCTGTTTCGAAATATCCAGACTCCGTTCGAGAGAGAGCGGACCCTTGAGCAGATCCCGTAACGTCTCGCCTTCCACAAACTCTGTAACCAGATAGTTGGGACCGACATCGTAGAGCGTGCAGATATTCGGGTGGTTCAGTGCCGATATCGCTCGGGCCTCGCGCTCGAATCGCCCGCTGAATTGTTCCTGGCAAACTTTAATGGCAACCTTGCGCTGGAGCCGTGCATCCAACGCCAGGTGGACCTCGCCCATCCCGCCTCTGCCTAGAAGTCCCAGTATCCTGTATGGCCCTAATGTGTCGCCAGATTTCAAGATGGTCTGGGTCGTCGGGGTCCCGGCAGCAGCCAACGCGGAATGCTCGAGGAGAGCCGTGCTAGGGCCACTCTGCGCGAGCAGGGAGTCCACCTCCCGCCGCATCTCGGCGTCACCCTGACAGGCTTCAGCCAGGAAGTTCTCTCGGCCCAGTGGTTCCTCTTCCAGGGCTGCGTGGTAAATCTGCTCGATTTGCCGCCTGCGTTCGCGTTTCATGTACTCGGTTTTGTCACGCCAATCTTACTGTACAACCACTTCGGTTGCGCAATCAGGCCAGAGGATCGCTCTGAACTCCTTTCGACTGCCGAGCAGAGCGGCGCTGAAGGTTTAAACTGCTGAAATCGCGACAGGCCGTGCGGGCTAAGCGGTAGCGCCTTTGGGGGGCCAGACGCCACAAGTCGTGAAGGTGAGTAGGTGTCGTCGTAGCGAATGGCGTCCCTGCCGCGACTCTTCACCTTGAAATTTTCAAATCCGGAGGCTGTCCCTCTATCTCAATCGAACCGTTTTGGCGGATTGAGCCTCTTAGTCTGCATAGGAGTGGCGTGGCGACGTCGACACAGGAAGCTTACTGGGTGCTGCGGGCGCAATGCGGCGATCGCGAGGCACTCGAACAGCTCATCACAGCAGTTCAACCGTCGCTGCGTCGATACATCGCTCGCCTCGCCGGAACTGAGAGCGCAGACGATCTCCTCCAGGACGTACTCATCATCGTCTGCCAGAAGGTGGCGTGGTTGGAGGATCCAAAGCTGCTTCGACCATGGATGTTCCGAATTGCGAGCCGCGCTGCGTTCAGGCACCTCAAGAAGGGGTGGCGACGGCTTGAGGATCCGATGGACCACGCGGTGCTTGACCACGCGGCTGCCGCAGTTCAGCCCTCGGAACAAGATCTGGAACGGCTTCTCGATAACGACGCGTTGTCAGCCGCGAGCCGCGCCGTCCTCGTGCTGCACTTCGAGGAAGGAATGACGCTCGTGGAAATCGCGGCCGTTCTGGAAATTCCTGTGGGCACCGTCAAATCGAGGCTGGCGTCCGGGTTGGCAACGTTACGCAAAGAGTTGCAGAGAGGAAGGAAGTAAATGTCCAATCAGTCTGAAACAGTCTTACGTCAATCACTCGACGCCGTCGATCAACTGCGGCGGCGTGCCTTCGCCGTGGCGGCGCTCGTGATCCTGGTCTCGTTGGGCGTGTTCGTGTCGTTGCTGGCGATCGTCGTGGAGAGCCGCACAGCGCCGGCAGCGATCAAGGTGCTGTACGCCGCTTCGATTCTACAGGTGATCGTCATCGCACTTTGCACGGCAGTCATTCAGCTCAGCATGACACGAACGACTCGAATGGTCCTCCGCGCGATCGAACTCATGGCGAACGGATCGTTGCGGGAGTAGTGTTTAGATTCAATCGGCCCGCGCTTAGAGATCGTGACCTGATTTTGGGGTGCGTGCGCTACCGGAGAACGATATCCTAGCCGCGTATGATCCTCCTGGACGAAGGAGGCCGTCAACACGGTCTTCGGCTGATCGCCCCACCGCCAACATTGCGTGAAGACATCGAACTCTTTTGGATTCGGGAGACGCTTCCAAAAGACGTCTGGCGTATCGTACCGGATGTCAATGCGCATGCCATCTTTTCGGTTACGCACGACGCGAAAGGGCTACATGCAGACGCGAGCATCGTTGGCGCTCGGAGTAAGTCTTTCGACCTCGATGTAACAAACCGTGTACTCACGATCGGTGTGCGATTCAGACTGGGAGTCTTGCCGTTTTTGGTACGAGACTCCGCCGAACAGTTCACCGATCGCAGCATTCCGTTCGACGAAATATGGGGGCGCGAGGGTTCATCGCTAGTGGAACAGATGGTGGATGGACCACGGGGCGTTGCGCTGTCGACTTTGACGCAATTCCTTTTGGAAAGGTTTCGTTCTGATAGAGCGTCGCGACTTTCCGATTTCGTGCAAGGCGTACCGTCGGTAACCTCCCTTAGCCGGGAACTAGGTATGTCTCGCAGGACACTCTATAACCGCGCGCTTACAACAATCGGCCTGCCTCCCAAGCTGGCATTGCGTATCGAACGGATGCACGAAGCGTTGTTTGAGTTAAACACCGGCGCGTCGCTTGCTTCTGCTGCGGCAGCAGCAGGTTATTCCGATCAGGCCCATTTCACTCGTGAAACCGTTTGCCTCCTGAGCGAGACGCCCGCGGCATGGCGGCGCCGAGGTTGCTCAATTGTTCAAGACAACAACGAGCTGCGGTGGGAATAATGTCCACCGGGTTGGAGGTCAGGCGTGAGGAAAGAATTGGTCCTGCCATGGTGTGTTTCCATTGTCCTTGGATGCAGTCTTGGATGCAGCGGCTCCTCGAGTTCGAGCGGGCGAACTGCTTCGCAAGACGAGCCTCCGGTCGTCCAAACGGAGTCCGGTCGGGTGCGGGGGATGGCCGAAGACGGTGTTGAAACCTTTCTCGGAATCCCTTACGCGGCTGCCCCCGAAGGTCCCCTGCGGTGGCGCAAAGCACAGCCTCGCGCGAAATGGAGCGACGTGCACGACGCCACACAAAAGGCGCCGCGCTGCCCGCAGGTTACGGTGCCGGGCGCGTTGGACGGCGAAGAAGACTGCCTCACAGTCAACATTTGGAAACCGGCGCACGGGAAGGCGGCTATACCGGTTATGGTCTTCTTGCACGGCGGCCGTCACATGACCGGCTCGGCATACGGCAGCGGCGTGAACATCGCCGGAAACATCCGGAACATCTCCTTCGAGGGCAATCGCCTTGCGAAGGAGGGGGAGGTCGTTGTCGTGTCCCTCGAGTTCCGATTCGGCGCCTTCGGCTATTTGGCCCACCCCGCCCTGCTCGCCGAAGGGGGCGCCGCCAATCTGGGGCTGTCCGATCAAGTCTTCGGGCTCGACTGGGTGCGCCGCAACGTCGGGTATTTTGGCGGCGATCCGCAGCGCATCACCGTCTTCGGTCAATCCTCGGGAGCAACGGACATTTGCGCGCTCATGACGGCGCCAGCTGCCAAAGACCGGTTCACGCGGGCCATCCTCGACAGCATTCCGTATGGATGCGAAATTTCGACCCTTGCAAGCATGAAGGAGGCCGCCCTCGAAACTGCAAAGCGTGTCGGCTGCATCCAAACCGATCCGGCGAAAGTCGCCAACTGCCTACGGGCCCTGCCGAAGGAAGACCTGTTGAATGCGACAAAGGCGGCGGCTGGCCGGCCCGCTCTCATCTACGGACCTTGGGTTGACGGCGAGTTCCTGGCTCAGGATCCAGCAGTGGCGCTACGCGACGGAAAGTTCCGACCCATGCCGGTCATCCTCGGCGGCGGAAGGCACGAGGAAGCATTCTTTCGTCCCGTCGTCCCGGACGAAGAAACGTATGTAGCGAAAGTGCGAGCTCAGTTTCCCGAGATTGCAGAAAGGGTTCTCGAATTGTATCCGGCCGAGCCGACGCCCCTCGCTGCGTTCATCGCCTTGCAGACCCATGAGCGTTTCCTGTGCCCGACGCGACGCGTCGCCCGTGCTCTCACCGCCCATCAGACGCAACCCGTTCACCGGTACCTGCTTACTCGCGCGCTATCACTCAAGCCCGATGACTCGGCAGGGGCGTATCACATCCTGAGCCAGCTGTTCCTGTTCGGGTTGTTCGAGAAGTACATCTACGACGAGCCTACCGAAGCTGAGAGGGAGCTCTCGCGGCAGGTTCAGCGCGATTGGACACTGTTTGCCAAGGGTGAGTCTCTCGACGAATGGAAACCCTATGCGAGTGGTAGCGATCCGGTCCTCCATCTCGATACGCCAAGTGCCCTCCGTACGGATGGAGATCCCCCGCAGTGCGATTTCTGGGACGCCATCGAATCAAACACCCACTAGAGCGAGTTGTGACCTGATTGAATCGAGTGGGGATTCCCAGGGAGGCGCGAGTCAGTTCGGTCGGACGCTCGACCACACGTCCCAACGTTCATGACAATTCCGTGAAGACTCCGGCGTGAGCCACGCTTAAACTCCCGCGGCACAGGAGGAAGCTAATGCTCAGAATTGAGATGAAGAACAGAATCGTCTTGCTTCTCGCAATTCTCACCGGTGCAGGCGTGGCGTCGACATCGGGTCAAGCACCCTCCGACGCGCCTGTGGAAGCCAGGATTCCGTTCGCACCGATACCAGCAAAGAGCAATGGGCAAACGATAGTTGCGTACGAACTGCATCTGACAAATCTCGTCGCCGAAGAACTCACGCTGAGTCGGATTGAGGTTTTCAAGCAGGATACTCGTTCAACACCGATCGTCAGTTATCAGAATGCCAACCTGCTCAACTTGATTGTCCAGCCCGGCAATCCGTCCAGCACAAGCGACAAACGCAAAATTGCGGGCGGCATGCGGGCGATCGTTTACATGTGGCTCACATTCGATAACCAAGAGGCCATACCGCGCACTTTACGCCATAGGTTTGTCTTCACGCTTGAAGGGGCGGATGGCAAGACCGAAGAACACGACCTGGAGTTCTCCGGTCCGGATGTTTCACCGGGGCAACCGATCACCATCTCTCCCCCGCTAAAAGCGGGCCCCTGGTATGCGGCCAATGGCCCATCCAACCAGTCAATCCACCGACGCGCGATAATTCCGGTAGGCGGCGAGGCGCGCATTTCGCAACGCTTTGCGACAGATTGGGTGAAGTTCGGCGGCGACGGCAAGGCTTGGCACGGCGACTCCAGTTCCAACGCGAATTGGTATGGATACGGGGCCGAAGTTTTGGCTGTTGCGGATGCAGTGGTCTCGACAGTGAAAGATGGAATACCGGAGAACGTCCCTCTCTCGCCGACGCGTGCTGTTCCGATGGCGCGAGCTTCAGAAGCCCAGGGAGGCAATCACGTGATCCTTTCTCTACGGAATGGTCATTACGCGTTTTATGCGCATCTTCAGCCCGGAAGCATTCGCGTTAAGCCCGGTGACCGCGTACGTCGAGGACAAGTACTCGGACTCTTAGGTAACTCTGGAAATTCCGATGCTCCTCATCTTCACTTCCACATCAGCAACGGAAATTCATGGGTGGCGTCAGAGGGAGTGCCATTTCTTTTCGATTCGTTCGAGGTACTAGGCAGCGCGGAAATAGAGAATATTCTCACTCCTCAAGGTTGGACAGCTCCCGCAACAGTCAAGCCGGACAAACGTCTCCGCGACATGCCAGTTGAAAACCAAGTCGTCACATTCGATTAAAGAAACAAAGGTCCGATATTAGTTTTCGCTGAGCGCAGCGGCAAGCCCTCCTGAAATCGCCGCAATGGCGAGCGCTGTTTCAGCCCCGACGAACAAAAATTTCGAGAGTGCCAGCAACGCACAAGCCCACCTCGAAAGTGACAATACTTTGCATCTTCGCGGAGTCCGATCAATATGGCAGGTTGGAGCACCTGGACGTAGTCGGCTAACCGTCGATGTGAATTCTTGTCCTGCCTGATTCGCAATATGGTTGGCAGGTTCTCAGTCAACTGGAGGCAATCTAAACAATTCTGATCTGTTAATAAACGGTCTCGTCGGCCGTATTGGTTCCGTGTACGATTCGCGATTAGGGAGGTAGTCCCGGATGGACGTTGTGGAGGCGAAGGAACCGCAGAAGCCGCTCCGGCTGTGGCCGGGTGTGGTTATCGTGCTGCTGCAGTGGGTGGCCCGGTTTGGCGCTCCCCTCCTGTCCCCTGACTTTACGGTGTACGGGGTGTTGGCCGGCGTTGCCGGGGGGCTGGCGCTCGTCGTCTGGTGGCTGTTCTTCAGCCGGGCGGGCCGTTACGAGCGTTTCGGCGTACTCGTATTGATGATAGCCGCGATGGTTGCGACGTGGCCCTTCCTCGACGTGTCCATTTCCACAGGGGCGATGGGATTCCTCTTCCCGATGCTCGCCATGCCGGGCCTGTGTCTCGCCTTCGTCCTCTGGGCCGTGGCCAGCCGTCGGATGTCGGTTGGACTTCGGCGCGCGACGTTGGTGGCGGCCATCGTCCTGCCGTGCGGTGTGTGGACGCTGATCCGGACGGGTGGGTTTACCGGCAGTTTCGATAACGATCTCGCCTGGCGGTGGACGGCGACTCCTGAGCAGCAGCTGCTTGCGCAGAGTAACGAGTTTTTCGACTCCGCTCCCGATAAGCCCGTCGACTCGGTCCGAGGTGAGGAGACAACTCCTGCATCGGCCCTGCCAACGCCGGTCACTCCCGAGGATCCGGCTGCTGCTCCAGCGGGCAAGCCCCTCGACTTCGTGCGGGACAAGCCTGCGACTGTCGAACTCGACTGGCCGGGATTTCGCGGACGCGATCGTGACGGCGTCGTTCGAGGCACGCGGATTAACACCGATTGGTCCGCGTCTCCGCCGATACAGCTCTGGCGCCGGCCGATCGGGCCAGGCTGGTCGTCGTTCGCGGTGCATGGCGACGTCCTCTACACGCAGGAGCAGCGTGGCGACGACGAGATCGTCGCCGCCTATCGGGTGAGCACCGGCGTGCCGGTATGGAAACATCGCGACGCGGCACGCTTCTGGGAGTCAAACGGTGGCGCCGGTCCTCGTGCGACTCCGACGTATAGCGGCGGCCGCCTGTACACGTTTGGAGCAACCGGCATCCTGAACGTGCTCGATGCTGCCGACGGCCGCGTCGTCTGGTCGCGCAACGTCGGTGCGGATAGCCATACGAAAGTTCCGGACTGGGGCTTCGCGTCCTCGCCTCTCGTCTTCAAGGACCTCGTGATGGGAGATCTCGTGATCGTTGCCGCTGCCGGCAAGCTCGTCGCCTACGAGGCCGCCACGGGCGTCCCGCGTTGGTTCGGGCCGGACGGCGGCGCGGGTTATAGCTCGCCGCATTTGTTGACGATCCACGGCGTCCCGCAAATTCTCCTCCTGGACGCACACGGCGCGACGAGCGTCGCACCGGCCGACGGCGCGCGGCTCTGGGAACTGGCGGTGACTTCGAGCGCACAGTCTGCGCCAATCATTCAGCCAACGCTAACGCCGGACGGCGACGTCCTGGTTGGTGACGGTCAGGCTGGCGGTATTTACGGCATCGCGGTTTCGCAGGGAGCCGGTGGCTGGACGGTTGCGGAGCGCTGGAAATCCACTGCGCTGAAGCCGCTCTTCAACGACTTCGTCATTCACAAGGGCCATGCCTTTGGCTTTGACGGCAGCATCCTCGCGTGCATCGATCTGGCGGACGGCAAACGCAAATGGAAGGGCGGACGCTACGGCAACGGTCAGCTGATCCTCCTGGCGGATCAGGATCTGCTGCTCGTGGTTTCCGAAGAAGGCGAACTCGCGCTCGTCGAGGCGGCCTCCGACAAGTTCACACAGCTCGCTCGCATCCCAGCGATCGAGGGCAAAACGTGGAACCACCCCGTGCTGGCTGGCGATATCCTGCTGGTCCGCAACGGCGAAGAGATGGCCGCCTTCCGGCTGGCGCCTGCGCCTCGCTGACAGTTTGGCCTGATTCAGTTCCGCGGCCCCCGGCATTTGCCGGGAGAAGTTCCGGTCACCTTTCGGAAGTCTTCATAGAAGCGCGTGGTGTCGTTGAACCCGACTTCATATCCCACATCGAGAATCTTCTCTCCCTGAGAAAGCCGGCTCATGGCGTCAGTGACGCGGAGGCGGTGGCGATAGCCGACAGGAGTCAGCCCGTAGTCGCGCTTGAATTGCCGGGTCAAGTGGGCGTGGGAAACGCCAAGCTGGTCGGCGATATCCGCGACGGCGATATCGGCACGATAGTTCGAGGCAATGAGGGTCTTTGCCTTTCGAGAGAGAGGTGAGACCGGCGTCGTCCCTTCCAACGGCTCGAAGGGAAGGGGCTTTGTGAGGAGCGAGGCAAACTCCTCCGGCGTTCGAGCCAGCGGGATATCCCCCAGATCAAAACTCATCGAAACGGTCAGCCAGGCGGCCGGAGGTTTGCCCTGCGTGGAAAAGCCCACGAAACGACAATTCCACATGCTGCTCATCCCGGGAATCTCGTGAATAATCGAAAACGGAGCCCAGTAGTACCCGACCGTGCAGTTGCGGCATTCGTTCCGAAGCATCTCGAGCAACCATCTTTCCCCGATGACGAGTGGGCCGGAGACACCTTCGGCCTGGGATTCCATCGTGCCCTCGATCCAGATTGGCTCCGCGACTTTCGCCATGAAGCCGTTATACGACGACTATCGAAGCTCCTCAAAGCGTTTGTAGAACGCTTCAGCAATCTTGTCGGGATCGCCGAAAGCCACGCCTGGTGGACCGACTACCTCGTTGAGCCAGAGGGGAGGCTCTGTGGACAACCGCGCGCGGAGCGTCAGGTTTTGACGGTCCTCGTCGAGGACGATGGTTGGATCGACGCCGTGCTTTTCGAATTCGGAGCGCACGCGTAAAGCGATCTTGCGCCATCCTTCATCCATCAACGGCTCCCAGGCGCTCTTGAGATTGGGCCGCGCGCCGTCGATGTCTGTGAAGCCGTACTCCTCTGCAAGTTGTCCAGACCTCAGAAGCGTGCCGGTCTTTAGAATCGCGCGGCGATCAGCGGCCAGAGCAGCGACAGCGCGACCGACGAAGAAAGGAGTCTCAGAGCCCGCAAAGTAAGGATCCTGCTTGATGGCGTCACGCCAATTGGACTCCTCAACGCCGTAATGTTCGAGAACGGCCTCAGAGCGCAGAAAACCCGGCGTCAAGGACACCGCTGTGATCCCGTGCGGTATCAACTCCGGTGCAAGCAATTCCGCAGTCCGCATAACCGACTGCTTCACAAAACCGTAGAAAAACGTTCCCCCGCCCTCGTCGGTGATTCCGACAATCAGCCCGCCTTTCCGTTTCAACATCAAAGGCAACGCGGCGTGCGTCGTGATCAGATGTGTGTTCACGCCGCGCTCCATCGAACGAAATCCATTCTCCAGGGACAGTTCCCAGAACGCCTTCCATTCGAGGAGATCGTCCCCGTTTGCGTTGTTGACAAGAA
>Ga0111539_10011261_pt1 | contig 11239 bp, 9 predicted proteins | sample RhiMethybrSRZTD1_FD_79667 | JGI IMG/M metagenome (GOLD analysis project Ga0111539, IMG submission 79667) | Populus rhizosphere microbial communities from Tennessee, USA - Rhizosphere MetaG P. TD hybrid SRZTD1 (version 2) (version 2) | ecosystem: Host-associated > Plants > Roots > Rhizosphere >...
CGTCGAGGTCAACCACCAGCTCGTCGACTCGTGCGCGATGCTGCTCGTCCGTCATCCGGCCGACTTCGACGTGATCGTCACGGAGAATCTCTTCGGCGACATCCTCTCGGACGAGGCAGCGGTACTCGCGGGCAGCCTCGGGATGCTGCCATCCGCGTCGCTTGGCGACCGCCTGACCAAGCATGGGACCTTCGGCTTGTACGAGCCGATCCACGGTTCGGCGCCCGACATCGCGGGTGAGGACAAGGCGAACCCGATCGGGACCATCCTGTCGGCGGCCATGATGCTTCGGCTCTCTCTCGGGCTCGACGAGGCCGCCACGGCCGTGGAGACGGCGGTGGCCGATGCCCTCGACGGTGGTTGGCGGACCGGCGATCTGGCCGACCCGGCGGACCTGGACGACGGACTCGTGGTCGTTGGCACGACCGGGTTCGCGACCGCGGTCATCGAATCGCTCGAAGCGGCGGTGCCGGCATGACCGCCACGGACCGGCCCGTCGTCCTCTACGACACGACGCTCCGTGACGGGACGCAAGGCGAGAACATCACGCTGTCCCTGGCCGACAAGCTGCGTATCGCCCGGATGCTCGACGAGTACGGGATGCCGTACATCGAGGGCGGTTGGCCGGGCTCGAACCCGAAGGACATCGAGTTCTTCGCGGCCGCGCGCACCATGCGCTGGCAGAACGCGAAGCTCGCGGCGTTCGGCTCCACGCGCCACCGCTCGAACCGCCCGACCGAGGACACGAACCTGCGCGAGCTCGTCGCCGCCGAGACGCCGGTCGTGACGATCTTCGGGAAGTCGTGGCTGTTGCACGTGACCGAGGTCCTCGGCGCGACACCCGACGAGAACCTCGAGATGATCGCCGACTCGATCGGTTTCGTCGTCGACCGCGGCCGTGAGGCCGTGTATGACGCCGAGCACTTCTTCGACGGCTACCGAGCCGACCGTGATTACGCGCTCGCCACGTTGCGTGCCGCGCGCGAGGCCGGGGCCCGGACCCTCGTGCTGTGCGATACCAACGGCGGGACGATGACCGACGACCTGCTTCGGATCGTCAGCGACGTCCGTGGCTCGCTGGAAGGTGACGCTGACGCCCCCGGGGTGGTCTGGGGCATCCACACGCACAACGACGCCGAGATGGCCGTCGCCAACTCGATGGCCGCGGTCGCCGCGGGGATCCGCCACGTCCAGGGCACGATCAACGGATATGGCGAGCGAGCCGGCAACGCGAACATGGTGTCGATCCTCGCGAACCTGGCACTCAAGACCGAGCACGAGCTCCTGCCGGGTGGTGGTGGCCGGCTCGAGGGGCTGACCGACCTTTCGCGCAGCGTGGCCGAGATCGCCAACGTCACCCCGAACGACTATCAGCCGTATGTCGGCCGCTCCGCGTTCGCCCATAAGGGCGGCGTCCACGGCGCGGCGGTCGCAAAGGTCGAGCGGTCGTACCAGCACATCGAGCCGTCCGCCGTCGGCAACAGCGGCCGGCTGGTCGTATCGGAGCTGGGTGGGCGCGCCAATACCTCCATCCGTGCGCGCCAGCTGGGACATGAGCTCGAGGGGGTCGTCGACCCACGCGAGCTCTCGCAGCTCATCAAGCAGCTCGAGGCCGAGGGTCTCGCCTTCGAGGGCGCCGAGGCGTCGTTCGAGCTGTTGATCCGCCGGCACGCGGCGGACTACGCCGCCCCGTTCCATATCGTCGATTACACCTGTCTCGTCGAGCAGCGCGAGGGCCGCGAGCTCCTCGCGGAAGCGACGGTCAAGGTCGAGGTCGACGGTGAGACCCTCCACACGGCCGCCGACGGGAACGGACCCGTCAACGCCCTCGACGCCGCGTTGCGCAAGGCGCTGCGTGCCTTCTACCCGGCCATCGACGACGTCCACCTCGTCGACTACAAGGTGCGCATCCTCGATGGCGATGCCGCCACCGCGGCGCGAACGCGCGTGATCATCGATTCGCAGGACGGTGCGCGCACCTGGTCCACGATGGGTAGCGACACCAACATCATCGCGGCGTCCGCCGCCGCCCTCGCCGACTCGCTCGAATACGCCATCTGGAAGTCCGGCGCCGAGCTCCGGCGTCGCGACGAACGCCATTTCACGACCGCGGTCGCCGACCCGACCCAGGCGCGAGCATCGACGACCGCCACCCCTCAGACCGACCCAGCGACCCCACGGAGGTAGTCCCGATGTCCGGCCACGACCAAGCCGCCGCCGCGCTCCGTCTCGCGCGCTGGACCGTGTCGTCCGGCTCAAATGCGCGCAGCCGAGGCGCCGTGATCATCGATTCGGGCGAGCACCACTGGCAGGCGTCTGCCGAGGGCGTCGGCGCGATCGATGCGCTCTACCGGGCGGTGGACGCGGCCATCTCCGAGGTGCTCGACGGCCATCCGCGTCTGCTCGCGTACGACATCCACGCGCTTGGCGAGGGGACCGACACGATCGGTGTCGTCAGCGTCCGCCTCGCGCCGCCCCTCGCCTCCGGCGAGCGTGGTGAGGGTGAGTACGAGGGCGAGGCGCGCGGGCCGAACATCATCGCCGCCTCGATCGAGGCGTACCTCGTGGCGCTCAACAAGCTCCTCGGTGAGGAGCATTGGGAGGGCGCGCCAGAGGCAGCCGCAGCGACGGGTACACGCGCCCGGCCCAAGGAGGCGGTCTCGGCCGGCACGGCGCGAGAGCGACGGGCCGAGCTCGATGAGGAGCAAGGGGAGATCGACACGGTCGACTGGTTCAACCAGTGACCACGCGAGACGGGGCGCCCGCTGCGCGCCCGCGCTAGACGAACCAGGTCGTCTGCAGCTCCGCGACCGGTCGACGCATCGCTGCGACGATCACCACGACGACGCCGACGGCGATGAGCACGTCGCCGACGCTGAACACGTTGTGGAACGGGAGCCACGTCGGCAGCGCGAAGATGTCGGTCAGCGGTTTCAGCACGGGTTCCGCGACGATCGCACTGTTCGAATAGGTCGTCGGGGCGGTCTTGCCGAGGGCGGCCATCGCGCCCGCATCCGCCGGCATGTATCCGCCGTTGAGCACGATCGCGACGAGGTTCGAGATCGCGCCGAGCGCCACGAGCGCCATGCCGGGGATCCGCAGGTTCAGCAGGACCGAGACGATGACCACGGCCGTGGAGAGCATGTAGATCGGCGGACCGAGCTCGCCGACCACGTCGGACACGGCCGTGGAGAAGAGCACGACCTGGACGAGCAGGCCCGCGACCATCACCCAGCCGAAGCGGAACTGGAGTGACGCGAGGCCGGCCGGCCGGCCGCCGAGCAGCAGACCGAGCATCAGGCCGATCGGGACGGCATACAGGATGAACATCGTCGCCTCTGGGTCTCAGCCGTTCACGTGGTAGGTGGTCATGCGGACGCCTGCCCGAGCCGGAGTGCGGGCTCGTCGGAGTCGCCATCGACGTCAGGCGACCCATCTGGCGCGCCGGTCGCGGCGATCGGCCGGCGCGAACCGCCATCCTTGAGGAACGTCAGCGTGGCGTCCGCGTCCGCCGGACGGGCGAACAGGTAGCCCTGACCGAGCTCACAGCCAAGGGCTCGCAGTCGCTCCAGCTGACCGGACGTCTCGATGCCTTCGGCGACGATCGTGAGATCGAGCGTCCGACCGAGCGCCACGATCGCGGCAGCGAACGCCCAGTCCTCCGAGCGATCGGCCGGACCCACGAACTCGCGCGCGATCTTGAGGACGTCGACGCGGAACCGCCGCAGATAGCCCAGTGACGAGTACCCGGTCCCGAAGTCGTCGATCGCGATGCGGACGCCGAGCTCGCGGATCGCGGCGAGACGCGTCAGCGTCGTCGACGTCTCGTGGAACATGACGGTCTCGGTCATCTCGAGCAGCACCTGGCCCGGATCGATACCACTCTTGCCGACGATCGCCTGCAGGTCCTCGATGAAGGACGGCTCCTGGAGCTGCTGGGCCGACAAGTTGACGGCGACGGTGAGCCGCTCGGCGCCGGGGTGCCACTCGGCCCACCTGGCGGCCTGGGTGCAGGCCTCCTCGTGGACATAGCGCCCGAGAGCACGGATGACGCCCGTCTCCTCTGCGAGCGGGATGAACTCAGCGGGGCTGATCAGACCGCGGCTCGGGTGTCGCCAGCGGACCAGCGCTTCGAAGCCGGCAACGCGACTCGTCTGGAGCGCGACGATCGGCTGGAAGAAGACGACGAGCTCGCCACGGCCGAGGCTGCGCGACAGCTCGGCGCTCAGCGCATGTCGGGCGACGATCTCCGCGTGCATCGTCGGCTCGAAGACCGACACCCGGTTCTTGCCGGCGCCCTTCGCGGTATACATCGCGACGTCGGCGTTGCGCAGCAGCTCCGCGGCGTCGGTGGATCCGGCTCGTCCCGCGGCCACGCCGATACTGCCGCCTACGAGGATCTCCTGGCCCTCGATGGGGAACGGGGAGCGGAGCACGTCGACGATACGATCGGCGACCGTCACCGCGTGACCCACCTCGGGGCCGTCCTCGAGCAGGACGGCGAACTCGTCGCCGCCCAGGCGAGCCGCGACGTCGGTCGGACGAAGGACCTCACGAAGCCGCTCGGCGACGCCGACCAGGAGTCGGTCTCCGGCCGCGTGACCCATCGTGTCGTTGACGATCTTGAAGTCGTCGAGATCGAGGAACAGGACCACCGGCATGCCGTCCGCGCCGGCGTCCTCGATGCGCGCCTCGACCCGATCGAGGAACAGCGTCCGGTTGGCCAGCCCGGTCAACGGGTCGTGATAGGCCTGGAACCGGAGCTCCTCCTTGAGGCGGGAAAGCTCGGCGAGGGATTGTTCGAGATGACCGTTCTCGAGCGCGACCGCGGCCTGGTTGGCGAGCGTCTCGAGGAGCCGCAGGTCGTCCTCCGAGAAGGTCGTCCCCGCCGTGAGTCGATTGGAGATGCGCAGGGAGCCGATGAGGTCCGACTCGCCTCGCAGTGGACTCACCATGTCGCTGCGGTCGTCGGATGCGCCCAGGGTCGTCGGGAGGAAGAACGGCGCGGTCGCGTCGCGGATCCGCGCGTGGAGCGGATCGGTCTGGGGGTCGGCCGTCGGCACCATCACCTCCGGGGTGCCTTCGTGGCGGGACGTCGTCCGGAGCGCCTCGATCTCGTTGCCGCGCGGATAGAGGATCACCTCGGCGAGCTCGGCACGGAACATCGTACGGGCGTGACCGAGGAGCGCCACCAGGGTCGAGTCGAGCTCGGGCGAGTGCTGCAGGATCCGCGACGACTGGTACAGCAGCTCAAGGCGCTCGTGCTTCTCGCGCTCGGAGACGTAGGCCTGGTACGCGAGGAAGACGATCGCCAGCGGCAGCACGAGGAGCCACAGCAGGACGGGATCGATCCACATCACCGACACGGCGAGCAGCGCGAGGCTGGTGTTGGCGAACGCGACCATGCTGCCGAACTGGATCATCTCGGGCAGCTTCTCGAATTGGGGGGCGCCGCCCGAGATCGTGATGACGGTCGCGATGGTGAGCGCGCTCAGGATCGTCGCGGACAGCGTCGCTGCGAACGCAGCGAGCCAGTCGACGAGATGAGGCTGGCCATTCACGTCGCTGATCGCGTAGAGGACCGTGAGCTCGACGACCGCGACCAGGGCGAAGTTCGCGAGGTTGAAGATGAACTTCTCGATCCGCTGCCGTCCGCCGATCAGGAACGCGACGCTCGAGCCGACGAGCAGCGCCAGCACGTAGTCGAATGGCGACAGGAAGAAGAAGCCGATGACGGCGGGAAATTCGCTCAGCGAGAAGGAGTGGGTCTCGCGCCGGAAGTGGACCTGGACGACCTTGAGTTCGGCGGTCGCGAAGGCCACGGCCAGCAACGGCCACGGCAGCGACAGATGCACCGGCGGCGTCGACAGGCCGGCCAGCTGATTCCGGTAGATCAGGAACGCCAGTCCGGCGAGGATGGCCGAGAAGGTCCAGATCCGCGTCGAGGGCGGCCACGGCTTACCCCCGGTGAGGGCTCGTCCGACCGGACCGGCAGCACGGGTCAGCCGGTTTGACATCGACCTGTGATCGTCTCGTTCATCGTTGCCTCGGTCTCCCGACCCCCCGGAGCCGGGTCGACAAGCGCCTGTAGCCCTCGATCGGCGTAGCGGTTAGGACACTTGTACGGCGCAGACCCCTCGTTGCCGCACCGCACAGAGGTACCGAACGACCCCTGACCACCGGTTCGTGATCCTCGCGGGCTGCACGGCTCCGCGGCCAGCGCGCCGCTCCGCGGCTAGCCGGACGAGCGAAGGCCGCCGGCATGGCCGGCGGCCTTACAAGTGCGGATGCGTCTGGCCTAGTGCCAGCGCTGCCCAGCCTCGATGACATAGGCCGAGCTTGCGAGGGTCAACAGGGCGAGGATCAGTCGGAACGACTGCCCCCTGACATAGACCCTCATCGCTAGTACCAGCGCATTCCCGCGCCGATGGACAGAGCCATGGCCGCGAGCAGTGTGAGGGCCCATGCGAAGCGCGTCAGTCTCGCCGTCACGCCGAACTCCTTCCGATCGAAAGGACGTTGCACTCCTGGGCAGGCAACCGGGCGGTCTCAGTGAGATCCCTGGCTTTGCGTCCCCGCCTCGCGACGGGTTTGCCGGTACAACCGTTCGAGCGAAGCGACATCGGTGTCGCTCGTGCGGAACGCTAGGGCGGTCGATCGCGGCTTCCAATGACGAACCCGTACCCCCTCGGGTCAGTGCGCGGGAGCACCAGCGCGGGAACGGTCGACGAGGCTCGTCGTGAGGGTCCCATGACCATCGTGTGGGGGTCTTGGGCGGGCGTGTCCGGTATAGGTGGGTTCGCCGCCGGGGCCACGGTGCTAGAGGTCCTGTTTGACCACGTACGAGCGCAACGAAGAACGCCTCGACCGGAGCGCGCTCCGGTCGATCGTGCGCGCCTCGAACATGGGCTATGCGCTGGCGTTCATCGTGGTCGCTGCCTCACTGGCGCTCCAGGCGTTGAACCTTGCGCTGCCCTCGGGCGCGCTGCCGGCGACGCCGGTCCCAGTGGCTATCGCCGTCGCGGTCGCCGGTACCGTGCTGTTCGCCATCGTGCTGCTGGTCTTCCGACGGCGCATCGCCCGCGGCATCGCGACCGTCAACCGCGACTTCTCCGAGCTGCGCGAGGCATACGACCGAGCTCGCCTCGATTCGCTCCTCGACGGCCTGACGGGTCTTGGGAACCATCGCGCGTTCCAGGAGGAGCTCGACGCCCGCATCGCGCAAGCGCGCGACGACGAGCAGCCGCTGGCACTCGTGATGATCGACGTCGACGACCTCAAGACCGTCAATGACGAGAAGGGGCACGCGGCCGGCGATGACGTGCTGCGTTCCGTGGCCCAGATCATGCGTGCCAACTTGCGTCGTGGCGACGGCGCGTATCGGACCGGTGGCGACGAATTCGCCTTGATCCTGCCCGCGTGCGACGCCGAGGGAGCGGAGGTCATCGCGAACCACCTGCTCGCCCTGGCGCTGAGCGGGCATCACGGTCGGACGGGCGTGTTCTCGGTCACGATCGGGATCGCGGCGTTCCCGGAACCGAGCACCGACCGCCACCAGATCATCCATCACGCTGATGCCGCCCTCTACGCGGGCAAGCGCCACGGTCGGACGAACGTCCAGCGCTTCGACCCGACGAAGCACGGGATAGCCGAGGACGCCCGTAGCCTCGCCCAGCTCGAGTCTGCGGTCGTTCGCGTCGCGACGGAGGACCTGCTGCGAGCGGTCTACCAGCCGATCTACTCGCTGACGACGGGCGCCATCGTCGGGTTCGAGGGTCTGGTTCGTCCGTCGCCCGAATCGGGCTTCTCGACACCGACCAGCCTGTTCGTGGCCGCCGAAGCGACCCGGCGTACCGTCGAGCTCGATGTCGTGTGCGCTCGAGCGGTGCTTGCCGGTGCAGCCGAGCTCGGCGAGGAACGCTATCTCTCGATCAACCTTTCGCCGCGGACGCTGGAGTCCGACGCGTTCAGCGTCCAGGAGATCCTCGCGCTGGCCCGGCGCCACGGCGTCGCCCCCTCACAGCTGGTCGTCGAGATCACGGAGCGCGAGAGCGTCGACGACCTGCGTCGTCTGCAGCAGGCGATCACGACCCTGCGCCGGAACGAGGTCCGTGTCGCCATCGACGATGTCGGTGCCGGCAACGCGGGTCTCCGCCTCCTGAGTGAGGTCGAGTTCGACATCCTCAAGATCGACCTCTCGCTCGTTCGCGCGAGCGCGACCCACGGCGCGACCGAGGCCGTGCTCCAGGCGCTTGGCACGCTCGCCCGGACTCGCGGTCATCGGATCGTGGCCGAGGGCATCGAGACGCCGGACCATCTCGAGTCCGTGCTCGAGCTTCGCTACGACGCTGGTCAGGGCTATCTGTTCGGCCGTGCCGAGCCGACGCTGGACCGCAAGCCGATCGACCTCTTCGCGCTGCTCTCCGGACACGGCGAGGAACAGCCCGCCGCCTGACGCACCGCGTGACGTCCCGGGCGTCCGCCCGCGACTACACTCCGCGCCATGCCCGCCCCCGATGGACCGGTCGCGTATGCCGGTGAGCCCGGCGCGTTCGCCGAGGACGCGGTCCTCGCCGCGTTCGGGGATGTGCCACGCACGGCGCTCGCGAGCTTCCGCGGCGTGTTCGAGGCCGTGACGGCCGGCGACGCGGTCGCGGGCGTCGTACCGATCGAGAACGTCATCAATGGGACGGTCCGGGAGAATTACGACCTTCTCGTCGAGTTCGGACTCGCGATCCACGGCGAGGTGATGGTCCCGGTGCGACTGTGCCTGGCGGCGCTGCCCGGACAACGGATCGATGACATCGAGCGGGTCTACTCGCACATCCAGGCGCTGGGTCAGGCTGAGACGTTCCTGCGTTCCCGGCCCTGGCAGCTTCTCTCGACGTACAACACCGCGGGCGCCGGCAAGGCGATCGCGGACTCCGGCGAGCGCGGCGCGGCCGCCGTCCTGTCGCCCCGTGCCGCCGATCTGTTCGGGCTCGAGTCGCTCGCCGACGAGATCGGCGACCTACCGGGAAACCGCACGCGCTTCCTCGTCCTCGCGTTGCCGGACGCTCCGGCGCTGGACCTTCTCGATCCGCCGTCGCATCGTCGGACGACGCTCGTCGTCGCAGTCCGCAACGAGCCCGGGACACTGCTCGCGGTCCTGCGCGTGATCGCCGATCACGACCTGAACATGCGCAAGCTCGAGTCGCGTCCGAGCCGTGAACGCGCCTGGGAGTACGTGTTCTGGATCGACCTCGACGGCGATGTCGCCGTTCCTGCGATGACCGCCGCCCTCGACGAGGTACGCGGCGTGACGACGATGACGCGTGTGCTTGGGAGCTACCCGAGCCCGGACGCCTGACCGCTCAGATCTCGCTCGCGCACGCCTTGCATTTGGTAGCGTCGACCGCGTTCGCCTCTTTGCAGTACGGGCAGGTCTTGACCTCCTCGGGAGGCGGCTCCTTGACCAGGTTGCGGCTGATCTGCCAGACGACGAACGCGATGATCACGAAGGCGATGACAGCGTTGATGAAGAGGCCCCACCGGATCGCGACCTCTGTGGCTGGGTCGCCATTGACCGCCGGCTTGAGCACCTACTTGAGCGAAGCGAAGTCGACGCCACCGAGGACGTAGCCGATCGGCGGCATGATGATGTCGTTGACGAGCGAGTTGACGACGGTCCCGAGAGCGCCGCCGATGACCACGCCGATCGCCAGCGCGAGGGCGTTGGACTTGACGAGGAACGCCCGGAACTCCGTCAGCATCAGCCTGTTCCGCGCTCAGTGCTCGACGATCTTGGGCAGCTTCTTCGACTGGTCGATCCAGTCCTGCAGCTCCTTCTCGTTCGGAGCGCGACGGACGATGTGCGGTCGGGCCGCTACGACCTCGTCGATCGTCGTGGCGAGGTTCGCGGCGTTGCGCCTGGCGAGCTCCGCAGGCGAGTCCACGCCGGCTGCCTCGAGCAGGTCGGAGTATTCCGACCCGACGCCGTTGATGCGCATCAGGTCGACGTGGTTCACCCATTCGAGGATCAGCGCGTGCGCGATGCCGGTGGCCTCTTCGAGCGCATGCCGGCCTGATGGCTTGGCACCTCGCTCGAGAAGATCGTCGGTGCTCTTGACGCCCGCCGCTTCGAGTTTTCCCGCGTAGACCGGGCCGATCCCCTCGACGTCCTCGATCCGCATCTCGACATCCTCCTGGCGGCCTCGCGACGTGAAGGCCCCGTGAGGGACCAGCCGGCCCGACGGGGCCCGATGATAACCTTGCCGTCCCGCTCCGACGACCCTGCGCACCCCCTTGGAGGACCGATGGACCAGGCCTTCCGCGACGCCATCTCGGCCGGCTATGGGTTCAACGAGCCGACCCTGATCATCGGTAGCGCGATGCTCGGTGATGAGCTGTTCAACGACGTCCGCGTCGCGGTCCCGATGTCGACGCTGAACCGCCACGGGCTGGTCGCAGGCGCCACGGGCACCGGTAAGACCAAGACGCTACAGCTGCTCGCGGGTCAGCTGTCGAAAGCCGGCGTACCGGTCTTCGTCGCAGATATCAAGGGCGACCTGACGGGTCTCGCTGCCGCTGGCGACGGAACGAACCCGAAGGTGCAGGAGCGGGTCGCGTCGCTCGGTTGGACGTTCGAGGCAGCCGGTCATCCGGTCGAGTTCCTGTCGCTGACCGGCAAGCTCGGCGCGCAGGTCAGAGCGACGGTCCATTCGTTCGGGCCGCTGTTGCTGGGCAAGGTCCTGGACCTCAACGAGACGCAGACGAGCATCCTCGCGCTGGTCTTCAAGTACTGCGACGACAACGACCTGCCGCTGCTCGACCTCAAGGACCTGGCCGCGACGCTGAAGTACCTCTCGTCGGACGAGGGGAAGCCCATCCTTGCCGACTACGGCGGGATGTCGCCGGCGTCCGTCGGCGTCCTGCTTCGCAGCATCGTCGTGCTCGAACAGGAAGGCGCCGACATCTTCTTCGGTGAGCCCGAATTCGACGTTCACGACCTGCTGCGCACCGACGCGTCCGGGCAGGGGATCCTGTCGGTCCTCGAACTGTCCGATGTCATGGATCAGCCTCGTCTGTTCTCGACATTCATGCTGTGGATGCTGGCGCAGCTCTATGAGGGGCTGCCCGAGGTCGGCGACCTGCCCAAGCCGAAGCTCTGCTTCTTCTTCGACGAGGCGCACCTGCTCTTCCACGACGCGTCCGACGCGCTGATGGAGCAGATCGAGCGGACGGCCCGCCTGATCCGGTC
>Ga0111539_10011262_pt1 | contig 11238 bp, 8 predicted proteins | sample RhiMethybrSRZTD1_FD_79667 | JGI IMG/M metagenome (GOLD analysis project Ga0111539, IMG submission 79667) | Populus rhizosphere microbial communities from Tennessee, USA - Rhizosphere MetaG P. TD hybrid SRZTD1 (version 2) (version 2) | ecosystem: Host-associated > Plants > Roots > Rhizosphere >...
GACCGGCCTGTTGCTGCTCTCGGTCGCCAGCACGTTTCCGGTGCTCCTGCTCGGCGCCGCAGTCATCGGTCTCGGCTCCTCGGTGTTTCATCCTGAGTCTTCGCGCGTCGCGCGCGTCGCATCGGGCGGTCGTCACGGCTTCGCGCAATCGCTGTTCCAGGTCGGCGGCAACGCGGGCTCGGCGATCGGCCCGCTCGCGGCTGCATTCATCGTGCTGCCGAACGGCCAGGGCAGCGTCGCGTGGTTCGCACTCGCGGCGATGCTCGGCATCGCGTTGCTGACGAAGATCGGTGGCTGGTACTCGCGTCAGACGGTGCGGCTCGCAGCCATCCGCAAGAGCGCACACCACGCGCTCGTGGAGCTGCCGCGTGGCAAAGTCGTGGGCGCGATCAGCGTGCTGATCGTGCTGATCTTCTCCAAGTACTTCTACATGGCGAGCCTGACGAGCTACTACACGTTCTATCTGATCGAGCGCTTTCACGTCTCGGTGTGGAACGCGCAGGTGCACTTGTTCGTGTTCCTCGCCGCGGTCGCGGTCGGCACCTTCGCCGGCGGCCCCATCGGCGATCGCATCGGCCGCAAGTACGTCATCTGGTTCTCGATCCTCGGCATCCTGCCGTTCACGCTGCTGCTGCCGCATGCGAACCTGTTCTGGACCGGCGTACTGAGCGTGCCGATCGGCCTGATCCTCGCGTCCGCGTTCTCGGCCATCCTGGTGTACGCGCAGGAGCTCGTGCCCGGCAAAGTCGGCATGATCTCCGGGCTGTTCTTCGGTCTCGCGTTCGGCATGGGCGGCCTCGGCGCCGCCGTGCTCGGGCACGTCGCGGACGTTCGCGGCATCGAGTTCGTCTACAGCATCTGTGCGTACCTGCCGCTGCTCGGCGCGCTCGCCGCGTTCCTGCCGAAGGTCGAAACTCACAAGGTGAGCTCATGACCACCGAACTCAAGCATCACTCGCTCACGGTCAACGGTATCCGCATGCACGTCGCGGAGCAGGGCACGGGCCCGCTCGTCGTGATGTGTCACGGCTGGCCGGAACTCTGGTATTCGTGGCGCCATCAGTTGCCGGCCGTTGCGGCTGCGGGCTTTCGCGCAGTCGCGCCCGACATGCGCGGTTTCGGTGAGACCGAAGCGCCTGCGGACGTCAACGACTACACGATCATGCACACCGTCGGCGACGTGGTTGCGCTCGTGGCGGCGCTCGGCGAGAAGAAGGCGATCATCGTCGGCCACGACTGGGGCGCGCCCGTTGCGTGGACGGCGGCGATGATGCGGCCCGATCTGTTTCATGCAGTCGTGGCGATGAGCGTGCCGCACCGGCCGCGCTCCGCCGCGGCGCCGCTGAAGACGCTCAAGGAAGCGGGACTCGGCAACTACTATTGGATCTATTTCCAGAAGCCTGGCGTCGCCGAAGCGGAGTTCGAGCGCGATCCCGCCGTGACGCTGCGCAAGCTGTTGTATGGCGTGTCGGGCGACATTCCGATCGATCGCGAGAATCCGATGATGGTCCACGAGGGCCACGGCTTTCTCGATCCGCTCGCGGTGGCGTCGAAGTTACCTGCGTGGCTGCGCGAAGAAGATATCCAGAGGTTTGCGAACGAGTATCGCCGCACCGGTTTCCGCGGCGGCCTCAACTGGTATCGCAATATCGATCGCAATTGGGAACTGACCGCGCCGTGGCAGGACGCGACGATTCGTCAGCCCGCACTGTTCATTGCCGGTACGCGCGACCCGGTGATCGCGGGCAAGCGCGGCCTCGCGGCAGTCGAGCACATGAGCCGCGCAGTGCCCGGCGTGCAGAAGGTCATGATCGAAGGCGCCGGTCACTGGATTCAGCAAGAGCGGCCCGAACCGGTCAACGCCGCGTTGCTAGAATTCTTGAGTAAAGTTCGCACGCTCTGAAGGGGTCGTCATGCTTCGTCGTTATCGTTCTCTCGCGCTCGCTTGCGCGGGTGCACTCGCCGTTCTCGTCAGCTCGCCGTCTTTCGCTGCCGAGCATTCGAAGCCCGAATTCCTGAACCGCGAAGACCCCGGGCGCGCCGGCCTGCCGTTTTCGGAAGCGGTTCGCGTCGGCGACCTGATGTTCCTGTCCGGCCAGATAGGCTATGACCCCGCGACTGGCAAGCCTGTGCCGGGCGGCATCAAGGCTGAAGCGCGTCAGGCGCTGACATTGATCAAGGACGTGCTGACGCGCAACGGCGCGTCGATGTCGGACGTGGTGAAGTGCACCGTGTTCCTCGCCGACATCGCGGAGTGGCCCGCCTTCAACGAGGTCTACGCCGAGTTCTTCAAGAAGCCGTTCCCGGCGCGTAGCGCGCTGGCAGCCAGCGGCCTGGCGCGTAACGCGCGCGTCGAGGTCGAGTGCATCGCATACGCGCCGAAGAAATAGCGTGGAGTCGGGCTAAAGCCCGACCTACACGTGTGCCTGCGCGAAAGCTACGGCGCGGGCAATGATCTCGCGCGAACGGTCGTCGTCGTCGAGGATGTCGAACCCGTGTCGGCCGGCGGGATGATTCATCAGCTCCAGCGGCGCGTTGCCCGCCAGCGCTTCCTGCACGAACGTGTCGATCGACTGGTTGATCATCGGCTGATCCAGGCCGGCGCGCGCGACGAACATCGGCAGGCCGCCGCCTTTCTCGCGCACATCTCGCTTGTCGAGGAAGGCGTAGAACGCAAGCACGCAGCGCACGTAACAAGGCCGTTCGCGCAGGACCGCGCTCAATAGCGGACCCGCGCCGGAGAAGTACCAGAGCGCGATCCGATCGGCATCGACGTTGAGCTGTGCTGCATGCTCGCGCACGTGGTCGATCGCCGCGGCGACATCAGCCTGCGATCTCTCGTAATCGGTCGGCGCGTACAGCCGATGATTGAACGTCACGCCGACCAGCGCTGAAGAGGCCGCCAGCTCGCCGTACGACATGAATACACCCCACTGCGTCGGCGGCACGAATTGCTCGGGAATTGGACCGCCGTGAACGAAGAAAACCGCAGGCGCGCGCGCATCGCCGGTCAGGCGCGCCGGCGAATAGATGTTCATCTTCAGCCCCGCACCGTCCCGCTTGTACACGACGTCGCGCTGTACGTGGGCATCGCGCATCCCGTCGACGCGATAGACGATCGGCTTGCTGAAATCACGCTCGGCCATGCACTGCCCCCGCGTGGTGCCACACGTTGCGGGCGCGTTGCACGAACTCGAGCAGTGAGGGATCCAGCGCCCAGCGTCGCTGCAGCGTCGCGTCCGTGTGCAGTGCCTGCTGCATTCGATCCTTCACGCTGACTTCGCCGCCGGAGAATTCGTCGAGCAGCGATTCCATTTCGCCGACGAGACTTTGTACGCCGACGTTGTCGACGCCGTCGCCGGCTGCCATTGCGCTGCGTATCTCTCCCGCGACGCGCAGCCACTCGCGCATCCGGTCATCGGACATGTTCAGGCGCTCGAGCGCAGCCGGTTCGAGATGCCGCGCCCACGCCGTGAGATTGCCGTGCCGTACGGCTCGCGTCAGATACTCCAGCGTCGCGGCATCGAGACCGCTCTGCGCCTGCATGCGCGCCTGAAGATCCGGCTGCGCGTGATACGCCAGCTTCATCTTGATCGCGAGGCCGACGTCGCCGCCGACGCGGGCCAGCATCAACTGCATCCAGCGCTCAGCGAGCCCTTGGACATGGTCGCTCTCCACCGGCACGTCGCGCTCCGCAGCGGCACGCAACTCCGATAGCAGCGAGCGCCATTGGTCCTTGTCGGCATCGCTGTTCGCGAGCAGCCGTTGCAGCTCGTCGGACGAGCAGTACTTGTCGTACTGAGTGATGAGGTCCACCGCCGAGATCCAGTCGCCCGCGACAGGCTCATCGCCTCGTGTGAGCACCTCACGAATCTGCGTCAGCCGTGCGCGCAGCGCCGTCGCCTTCTCGATGCGATCATCCAACTCGTCGAGCTGCTGCGCGATCATGTCCGGCAACGGCGCTCCGTCCTTGGCGAGCACCGCCGCGACTTCGTTGAGCGAAAGATTCAGCCGCTGCAGCGCCTGGATGCGATAGAGACGCACGATGTCCGCCTGCGTGTACAGGCGATAGCCGGAATCGGAGCGCTGCGACGGTTCGAGCAGGCCGATCGCGTGATAGTGGTGCAGCGCGCGGACGGTGAGCCCGGTCAGCTTGGCGAGTTGCCCGACGGTGAACGACATGAGACCTCCGGATTCGCAGAATCTAGAGCCTCACGGTACGTCAGGGTCAAGCCCCGGTTCAGATGTGGGCCAGTACGCGCACGCCGCGATCCACGTGCCCGGAGGGCACGACGACGACTTCCTCGCCGATGCGATGGAAATCCAGGTCAATCGCCACGTCCCGCACCGGCAGGCTGCGGATCGACAGCGATTCGACGTCGATCGGCAACGTCGGGCGCGTCACGTGAACTTCCTGCCGTTCGCCGTCCACCGCTATGCCGAGGCACGCTTGCAGCAGCAGGAAGACGGCGCCTGACGACCAGGCTTGCGGCTGACAGGCGACGGGATATGGCGTCGGGCCCTGGCCCGCCACGCGCGCAAAGCCGCAGAACAGCTCGGGCAGGCGCATGCCGAACTGATTCGCCGTCTCGAAGATGTCGTTGAGGATCTGCACGACGTTGGCGCGGCCGCCGTAGCGCGAGATGCCGGCTGCGCAAATCGACGTGTCGTGCGGCCAGATCGAGCCGTTGTGATACGACATCGGGTTGTAGCGCGGCTCGCGCTCGGCGAGCGTGCGGATGCCCCAGCCGCTGGAGAATCGCGGAGACATCAGTTGTGCGGCCACGAGCGCAGCGCGTTCGTCGCTCGGCACGCCGCAGTAGAGCAGGTGCCCGGCATTCGACGCGTACACGCGGCACGGCGCGCCGTCGCCGTCGATCGCGATCGCGTAGTAGTGCATTTGCGGCACCCAGAAGCGATCTTCGATTGCCGCGCGCAGCGCGTCCGCCTTCCGCAGCCATTGGATGCTGCGTGCTTCGTCGCCTCGCCGCGTCGCCAGCCCGGACATGCAACGCAAAGCTGCGTACGCGTACCCTTGCACCTCCACGACTGCCAGCGGTCCTCTGGGAAAGCGCCCGTCGTCATGGAACATGGAGTCGCCGCTGTCCTTCCATGCCTGGTTGACGAGGCCGCTGTTCTCGCCGCGCGCATAGTCGAGGAATCCGGTCGGACTCGTGGCGAGCCGCCGCTCGATCCATCCCGTCGCGGCGACCAACGAATCCCAGATCCGATCGACCAGTGCGCGATCTCCGGTGCGACGCTCGTACGCGCCGGCCAGCATGACGAACAGAGGCGTCGTGTCCACGCCGCCGTAGTAGCGGCCGAAGGGCACTTCCTGCAGCGCCGCCATTTCGCCGCGACGCGTCTCGTGCATGATCTTGCCGGGCTGCGAATCGCGGAACGCCGAATCTTCTGTTGCCTGCGTCGAAGCGAGGAAGCTCAGCACGCCCGCCGCGAGTTTTGGATCGAGCCACAGCGTCTGCAGCGCCGTGATGATCGCGTCGCGACCGAATTGCGTCGCGAACCACGGGATGCCGGCGTAGGGATACGGCCCCGTCGGCAGCGCAGTGGTCAACAGCGCCAGGTCAGAGCGCGAGCGATCGATCCATTGATTGAACAATCGGCCCGCCGTACTGACCGCAGCACCCTGGCCCAGGCGCTGCTGCATGTCGGCGGTCAAGTCCGCAGCGGCCGAGTTGAAGCGTGCAGTCGACGGCGCATCCTGCTCCTCTGCGCCGATCTCGATCGACAACTCTGCGCTCCCGCCTCGTGGCAGCTGCAGCCTGAATTCCGCGTGCGTCGCCGAGATGGTCACGGGCAGCAGCGAGAACTCGATGTATGTCGTGCGTACCACGTCGTCGAGACCGCGATACGACAACCTCACTTTCTGATTCGCAGTGCGTACCGGTAACAGCTCGCCGCGTGCTTTGCGGACCGTGCCCTGGACTTCGAAGATGTCCGCGAAATCCGCGGCGTAGGAAAACAGCAGCGGCAGCTCTGCGTCGCGCTCGCCGAAGTTGGTGAGCGTTATGTGCTCATACAGGCGGCTCTTCCACAGCAGTCGATCGCGCTCGATGTGAATCGCGCCCTGCGGGATCGCCAGCTCACCCGGCGCAGCGAGCGGCCGGTTGGTGAGATGCGCGGTGAACAGCGTGTTGTCGCGATTGATGGCGGCGCCGAGCGGCGAAGGCCGGCGTCCGGCGACGCTCAGCTCGAAGCGCGACAGCAGGCGCGTGTCGTTCGCGAACAGACCGTCGCTTTCGCCCTGGACGTCGCCGAGCGCGTCGGCGAGCAGAAACGTATCGCGGTCCTTGAGAGTGAAGCGCGGCAGCAAGCCACGCCGGTCACCGGGTTCGTCGGCGGAGCTCATCGCATCCCTCGTCGGGTTCAGGACGCGCGCAACAGCGGTCGACTCTCCCGCATGCGCGCATACAGGTCGAGATACGAGCGCGCCATCGTGCGGGCGGTGAAGCGCCGCTCGAAGACTGCTCGCACGGTGGCTCGATCGATGCGCTCTATAGTACTCACTGCCGCAACGGCCTCTTCCTCGGAATCTACGATGTAGCCGGTCACTCCGTGCTCGATGACCTCCGGCACGGACCCGCGATTCCAGGCGATTACCGGCGTGCCGCAGGCCATCGCCTCGATCATCACCAGCCCGAAAGGCTCGGGCCAGTCGATCGGGAACAGCAGCGCGCGCGCATTGCCCAGGAATTCGGACTTACGGTCGTCGCCGATCTCGCCGATGTAGTCGATCAACGGATGGTCGAGGAGCGGTGCAATGCGCGTCTCGAAATACTCGCGATCGACGGCGTCGACCTTGGCCGCGATTTTCAATGGAATGCCGGCGCGCCGCGCGATCGAGATCGCGACGTCCGGACGCTTCTCGGGCGAGATGCGTCCCATGAACGCCAGGTATCCCGCTTGCGGCCGGGCGCGAAACGCGAACTGCTCGACCGGCATGCCGTGCGGAACGGTGGCGAGCCAATTGACGAACGGCATCGGCGTGCGCTGATGATCGGAGATCGAGACCAAGCCGAATTGCGGCCAGTGCCGATAGGCCGATTCCAGGTCCGCCAGATCCAGGCGCCCATGAAGCGTCGTCACGGTCCTGTGCGCCTCGTGCTCGAAGACCGGGAAGTGCAGCAGGTCGATGTGGAAATGCAGGAGGTCGAATTGCCAGGCTCGCTGCCGCACCTCGTGCAGCATCGTCAGGTGCGCGGCGACGTCGGATTTCAGGGGAGCGGGATCGAGGCGGATCGGGCGATCGCGTACCGGGATCAGCTTGGCGCGGGTGCGCGCGTCCGCGGCGGCAAACAGCGTGACATCGTGACCCAGCTCCACCAGCGCGTCGCACAGGATTGCGACCACTCGCTCGGTGCCGCCATACAGCTTCGGGGGAACGGCTTCGGCGAGGGGTGCGATCTGGGCGATATGCATGGGCGACGGGTCTGTGCTCGCTTGCGAAGGGAAATCACGAGGTTTTAACGCTCCGCGCGGCAGAAAAGTTCGAGTTGTGCGACGTCAGCCGTTTCCGAAGCGCTGCCGATAATCCCGCGGCGTCATCCCGACCTGACGCGCAAACAGCTTGCGGAACGAGGAGACGTCTTCATAGCCGCACTGCTCGACGATGCGATCCAGCGGCAGTTTCGAGCTCTCGAGCAGCTCGCGCGCGCGGGCGATGCGTTGCGATTGCAGATAGCTCAAAGGCGACATGCCGAGTTTCGCTCTGAACCTGCGTGCGAGCGTGCGCTCGCTGACGGCAAGCGCGCGGCAGACGCCTGCAAGCGCGAGTCGTTTGCCTGAGTTGCGTTGCAGATAACGCGTCGCGCGCTCCATTTCGGAGTCCGGTTCGAGCGCCGCATGCGGCACGAGGAACGGCGACTGCGAGCCGCGCCGTCGCTCGACGAGCATCAGTCGCGCCGTCGCCGATGCGAGCGGCTCGCCAGCGAGCTCGCGGACGAGCTCCAGTGCGAGATGCATATACGCCGTGCCGGCAGCCGCAGTCCAAAGGTCGCGGTCGCGCATGACCAGCCGGTCGGGGACCATCTCGACATCCGGGAACGCGTGGCGAAACCAGTTCACCAGCCACCAGCACGTCGTCGCGCGCCGGCCGCTCAGCAACCCTGCTTGTGCGAGCAATACCGCGCCGCTGCACGTGCTCGCGAAGATCTTCGAGCGACGCGCCATGCGCACGATGAAGGCATTCCCAGTGCGCAGGCGCTGCGCCTGCTTCTCGAGATCCGCGAGCGACTCGCACCAGATCGGCGGAACGATCGCTGCATCGTAGCGGCGGCGGGGCGCATGCGCTGCGAACGTGACTTCATGAGAGCCGCGTACAGGGCGCCCCGATGCGCTGACGATGTGGCAAGCGAAGCGGGCAGCAGAGGCGCCGCGACCGTCCGGCAGCGTGGCCCGTGCATTGTTCGCGATCGCGAACAGCTCCAGCAGGCCGGCTGTGATCCATGCCGAGCAGCCGGAATAGCCGACGATAGCCACAGTGACTGTTTTCGCCATAACAGTGGCAAGTATGCCACTGGCGCCGGATCGGAGGTGTGGCTCAGGCTTTAGCCTGACAAGAACTGGAGAGACGCATGAACGACGATCGGCGGCAATTCGTGCTTGCGGGATTGAGCGCTGCACTGGCTGGCAGCAGCGCCACGACGCAGGCCGCGCAGCCCGACCAGCCGAGCTACCTGTGCGTCTATCGGCCCGGCGCCAAGTGGCTGCCGGGCAAGCCGCTCTCGGAGCAGCCGCTGCGGGAGCACGGCCGCTACATGCTCGATCTCTATCGCCGCGGGATCATGCGTCTCGCCGGCCGCTTCGCGGATGGCAGCGGCGGCGCAATGCTGTTCGGAGCCGACGACGATGCCAATGCACAGGCCATCGTCGCCGCCGATCCAGCCGTCGTAGCGCAGACCTTTACATACGAGCTGCGCCAGTGGGCCTTCGTCGACTGGGAAGCGTTGGTGAAGAAAGCGCAGAAGTGACTCTCGCCTTCTTCTCTTCTTGGCGTCTTGGCGATCTTGGCGAGAGATATTTCCGGTCTCTGATCTCCTCCGCAAACTCACGCTGGAATTTGCTACTCCCAGCGCACGGTGGAACGTTGTTGCATAGGTCGCTGCGGAGAAGATGAAGAATAGGAATAAGAATATCTCTCGCCAAGATCGCCAAGACGCCAAGAAGAAAAGAGTATTTCGTTCTTCTTCCTACTCCCAATAAAACCGCGCCGGCTTGCGTTGTCCCGTCAGCTTCTCCGTCATGGTGCCGCCCTCGTAGACGCGGCCGTTTTGCACCACGTACGCGATGTGATCTGTAACGCGAATGTTCTCGAGCGGGTTGCCGTCCACGATGAGCAGGTCGGCGAGCTTGCCGTTCTCGACCGAGCCGAGATCGCGCGCGAGGCCGAGGTGCTTCGCCGGATCGATTGTCGCAGCCTGCAACGCCTGCATCGGCGACATGCCGCCGTCGGAGTAGGCCCAGATCTCCCAATGCGAGCCGAGACCTTCGCGTTGGCCGTGCGCGCCGGTATTCACGAGCACGCCGAGCTCCAGCAGGCGCTTGGCGTTCGCCGCGGAATCGCGAATCGCCTGGTAATCGCTCAGCGGCGCCATCTGCCGGCGCACCGAGCGCGGCTGCAGGATGTGCGGCGGCACGTAGCGCGACAGGATCGGATGCTTCCAGACCTCCGATTCCTGATAGAAGAAGAACTCCGCACCCGGACCGCCGAAAGTCACGATCAGCGTCGGCGTGTAGGCGACCTCGGTCGGCTTCCAGAACTGCAGCACGTCGTCGTAGAAGCGCTCCGGCGGCACGTTGTGCTCGATGCTCGTGTTGCCGTCGGCGACCATGCTCATGTCCATGTGGTAGAGCGAGCCGCCTTCGCACACGACCATCATGCCGGCCTCGCGGGCGGCGGTCGTGACCATCTGCCGCTGCTCGCGCCGGGGCTGATTGTAGTTCTTGATCGAGATCGCGCCCTGCGCCTTGAGGCGCCGGACGTGATTGCGCGCGTCATCCAGCTTGTCGATGCTCGCGAAGTTCTCCGAGTGCGCGCCGTACACGACGTCGCCGGTCGAGAAGATGCGCGGTGCCATGATCAGGCCCGCCCGTTGGTACTCCGCGGCGGCGAAGACTTCGGTCGCATTGTTCGACGGATCGTGGATCGTCGTGACGCCGAGCGCGAGATGCGCGAGCGCCGAGTAATTCTGCTGCGGAATGATGTCGCCGACGCCCTGCGGGCCGTGTGCGTGCGCGTCGATGATGCCCGGCATCACTGTGCGGCCCGCGAGATCGAGTTTCTGCGCGTCGGCCGGAATTTCCACCGCGCCGTTCGCGCCGACGGCCACGATGCGATTGTCGCGAATCACGATCGTGCCGTTCTCGATCACCTGTCGTGAGTCATTCATCGTGACGATGCGTGCGCCGGTGAGCGCCACGGCGCCGCGCGGCTTGTCGGCGGCGCGCGTCATGCCCAGGTTCGCGACGACCTTGCCGTGCGTGTCGTCGGTGCTGCCGCTTGCAAACAGCTCTGGCATCTCCGCGCGGTAGAGCGATGCGCCGAGTGTCCACGACAGCGTGTCGCCATCGATCCAGTTGATGTAATTGCCGCCGATATCGGTGGCGCGCCGCTGCGGGACTGCTCTCGTTTGCAGCGAGAGGTCGATCTGGCCGCCGGGCGGCATCGGCACGACGTAGATGTGGAAGTTCTCCAGGAACGCGAGCCACTCGCCGGTCGGCGAAACCTCCATGTTGGCCGCATAGCTCGAGCGCGCGTGCGTGCGCCGGTCCTGGCCGTTCGCGTCCACGCTGACTAGCTCGTGCGCCGGCTCGGTTTCCCTCGGCGCCTTGTCCGACGTGAAATAGATGCGGCCGTCGGTGCCGACGAAATGCGGGTCGCGGCCTTCTTCGGTGAGGCGTACGGCCGCGCCGCTGTCGACAGCGATGCGATAGATGCCCGGATCCGCCGACCACATCGGTGAGGTCAGCGTGCCGTCGGTCGAGCGCTCGACCACGACCGACTTGCCATCGGGGCTGAAGCGCGGATGCAGGTAGTGACCCGGCTGCTTCGAGATGGCGCGCGAGCTGCCGCCGCCCGCACTGACGACATGAACCTCGCCGAGACCGGCATCGGTCCAGCGCACGAAGACGATGCGTTTGCCGTCACGCGACCACGCCGGGAACAGCTCGAATGCCGGCGCTTCCTCGCGCGTCAGGCGGCGCGGCGTGCCGTCGGCAA
>Ga0111539_10011263_pt1 | contig 11237 bp, 10 predicted proteins | sample RhiMethybrSRZTD1_FD_79667 | JGI IMG/M metagenome (GOLD analysis project Ga0111539, IMG submission 79667) | Populus rhizosphere microbial communities from Tennessee, USA - Rhizosphere MetaG P. TD hybrid SRZTD1 (version 2) (version 2) | ecosystem: Host-associated > Plants > Roots > Rhizosphere >...
GGGCTAAAGCCCGTGCCAGCGGTTTGTTCTAGTCCCCGCGCTGAAGCACGGCGTTAGTAAGGCAGGTTTTCAAACTTTTGGCGTACCATCATCTTGCACTTCCTTGACTTCAATTCGAATAACTATGTTATCCGTGGTCTTGTTCTCTCCTGTATAAAAGTTATGCAACCCTAACATATAGGCCACAATGATTGACCATAGGGTTCTTCTTGTATATGCTATCAATTTGTAGAAGATGGACTTCATGTTCAAGGATTTCCTAATCAATTAATGGTCCAGATCGATTTCTGTGACAACCTGTCACTTTTTTTGCTTGCCAAAACCACGAGGCTCCTATACGATGTCGGCTTCAGGAGTAGCTTTTGTACACTCCTGTCATTATTGATTTATTCAGATTGTGAACGAGGAATTTAACTCTCACGAAACCTCCTGCGTTTGCTTACACTGGCGCTTTAGCCTTCAAAGATGCCTTGGTACGTCTTGCGCTTGTATTCGAATTGATATGTAATAGTTATTGCGCAGGATTGATAACAGCCCGTCACTTTCGATTCAAATGCACCTTGCGTCTTTTTTTATCTAAAATGATGTACACGATCAATGCGCCGACTGAGATAGCGGCAAGCCAGATCAGGGCTGTCTCTATTTTTCCATTATTACCAAAAATCGCGATCAACAGGACCACAGGAAAAATACCGGACATCGTAGCGAGGATAAATTTTTTGTATTCCATCTCCAAAATACCGGCGACAAAACCCAGGCCGTCGCTTGCGAGTGAAGATAAACGCAGAATACCGACTGCCTTTGCGCCATAGAGTTTCACGAATACTGAAATCCTTTCCTGTGCCTTTTCAGATACAAATCTGTCGATTGCTCTTGGCCCAAGTTTTTTTCCTATGAGAAAACCTAGAGATGAAGATATAAAGACGCCGCCTAAACAAATCAACGATCCCCATATGGGGCCATAGCAGAGAGTGGCGATAATGAACAACAACAGATTGGGAATGACAAACAGAAACATCTGCGCCGTCATGGCGGCGATCAGTACTATAGGACCAAGAGCTCCGAACTGTTTGACCCATGTTTTTATCCTGTCTTTATCTTCGCTGGTGATCACACCGTAAGCTTCGTCAACGCCATGTTTGAAACCGGGAAAAATAAAATAGCTTGCAACAAGACCAAGCAGCAGTGCGAGCGATATCCATAAAAGGATATTGTGGCGTTTCTTTTTCTTTGCTGCGTGATCCTTTGACTTCACCATGATATCGGCTAAATATTAGTAAGGCGGAAGTCTTGCGGCTTTCTACCCATAATCACTAACAAAAAATGGGGCCAGATTATACAGAAAATTCCATAGCGTTGCGGTTTGTTGGAAGTTGGCTAAAATTAAACGATGGAAAATTTTGAGCGATATTCTATTGGGGTTAATCCGGTCTCGGACTTAAACACTTTGTGGAATGCACTGACGTCATTGTAGCCAACTTTCCACGTTATTTCACTGAATGAAAGGTTCTTTGACTCTAACAGTCTTTTGGCGTTTTCCACCCGCAACTTCTGAACGTAAATTAAGGGAGTATCGCCGGTCTCTTTTTTAAATCTCCTGGCAAGGGATTTTTTTCCTAGACTGGCGACAGACGCCAGCTTGTCGAGTGAGATAGTATTATTAAAATTCGTTTCCAGCCATTCCTGCAGATGAGCTATTTGTTCGTCACCGTGGTTCTTGGGAATCTGAAACATTTGATATGGCGTCTGAATTTTTCTACCGGAATCAACCAGGAAAACTTTGGCACATGATATAGCGAGATCTTTTGAAGCGTAACGTTCGATCAGAAATATGGCAAGGTTAAAATAGGCGGTAACTCCTGCCGCAGAAAGTATACTGCCATTATCAACAATTATTCGTTCAGGCTGTAGAATTATTTTCGGGTAGCGTTTCCTAAACGTTTCGATCATACTCCAATGGGTCGTTGCTTTTTTGCCGTCCAGAATACCTGCCTCAGCAAGGAAGAAGTTTCCATTACAGGCGGCCGCCACGATAGTTCCCTTTTCGTATTGTGATTTTATCCAGCTCACCAGCTTTTTTTGCCGAACTACGAGCGTATCCAGATCTCCAAGGAATCCGGGCATATAAATCAGATCATACTTAACTTTTGTTTTAATACTTCGTTGTGAGTGGATAGGGAATCCGTTGAAGCTGTGAACAATACCTCCCCGCTCTGAAACCAGCTCAATTTTAAACAGATCCTTCCCTTTCTCCTGTTTATACTGAATGCTGGCGAGAGACAAAATATCTAACACGCCCAAAATCATAGACGTGGTGCAGTCCTCATAGACTAATATTCCGACGTTCATAGAATTGAATTTTTTACGTATAACAACAATAACCTCGCAGATTCAAATTGCGAGGTTACTTGTGAATTTTCCGGTGATTTTACTTCGCGATCTCCTCTTCAACAGTTACTGGTCTGAATACGTTTTGAAATACGTAAACAAAATCTTCCTTTTCTTCTCCGTTAATACCCCGCTCATTCATGGCTTGAACAAGGATTTGCATAAAAATTTCCCATTCATCTCTGGTTATTCCCAAACCTTTGTGAACGGATTCAAGAGGCCGTCCAAGATAGATAGTCGGACCTTGCAGCGTACTTGCCAATTTATCAAGAAGTAATTGCCTTTGGCGAACTTTACTATCGTCGGCGTGTCCAGCAAAGAATTTCGCAAGGCTCGGATTGGAGGCAACCCGTGGAAAAGCCAAATCGACAAAGCCAGCGATCGTATCATAGCCTCCCATCCTTTTGTAAAGGGACGCTTTCAAAAATCCATTATCATGCGCCAGTTTTGATGGAATTTCCTGCAGTACATCCCAATGTTCTACGATTAGATTGTTTTCTACTCTAAACAGATCAAAGTAGGCAGTATGTTTTCCACCAAACTTTCCTTCTGATACGACCAGTACGAAATTTCCTTCTCCAAAAACCTTGTATATTTTTTCAATCTGAATGGATATCCCTTGCTTTTGCAGCTCAGCGACACCATTCAGCAAACCGGCAACGGTGTTGTCAATAAATGGATTGTGCTGAGTTATTTCAGGATGATAATAATTTGAGAGTTTATCGAACTGACCTTCAATGAGTACAGTCTGGACAAATGATCTTACAAACTCTTTATTTTTTTGAGTCGCATTGATATCGGTTATTGTCGTCGATCCGTCAACCATACTGTGTCCGTTCGCAGTCTTTTCAGGATGATCCATTATTCCACTCCAATGTTCAGCCGCCAAACCATTCTCGAAACGGAAGATCTCAAACATTGCTTTCCTGTTGGGCCAGTAAACGTCATGATGTAACACGACAAACTCACCATCTTCAACAATCCTGACGTTATTGATTTTGGGAGCAGGCATTTCCTTGTTTTTAATTTTGGTTATTAAACTGATCAATCCCTTTTTGCCATCGGGTACATTCGGAGTGTGTTGAATATAGTTATCTGTTACCAGAGCCGCTGCGCTTTCAACATCTCCGTTTTGGACAGCTTTGTTTATTGCAGCTGCCGTTTCCTTGTTTGTTCTCATGTTTCTTCGTTTTAAATTGACTTACTTTTTTTGTTTTGGTAAATCAAAATTAGAGAGACATGAGCCCAATCGAATTAGTCAGAATAGACAATAAAATGGTTAAAAAGGACAATTCTGGGCTCTCATCTTCCTGCCTATATTTGTAAGGTACTAACGATATAAGTTCAAGCTTGTGGAAGAAGAATTAAGGAAATACATTCTCAAAATCCATAGGATAAAGGATGACCTTCTGGAAGAATTCTTGTCGCACTGGAAACTGACGGTGGCTCCTCGAAAGGCGATTATAAGTAAGGCAGATGCAGTTGAGCACTACTTATATTTTACCCTTAAGGGATTTCAAAAGGCCTACTACGTAAAGGATGGCAGGCCTTACAACATTGCATTTACTTATCCCTTCGCATTTACTTGTGTGCCTGAGTCCTTTCTGACTCAAAAACCGTCGAACTATTCCTTTGAGTGCATTACTGATAGTGAATTCCTGCGGATATCTTATCAGGACTTTTTCGCCTCTGTTGAAAGTCATCATGAATTCGAGACTTTGCTGAGAAAGACATTGATCGGCACATTAGGAGGAATAGTTACCCGCTACCATCGGATGCTGACATTATCGATGGAGGAGCGTTATAAAGACTTTATGAAACACAGCCCACATCTTGTAAATGAAATTCCACATAAAGAGATAGCAAACTATCTAAACATCGACCCTACGAATTTTTCCAAGCTTATAAACTCGGTGAGGATATAATTCTTGGTGTGGACCAAGAATTGTGTTTTTGTACAGCTCCATCTTTGATAAAAAAAGACAAAGATGGAAACATTTATCGACTGGCTGCTTACGTCTTCTGAAGACTTTCAGTTCTACTTCTTCTTTGGGTTCTTTTTTAGCTTGATGGTCGTTGAACAATTCTTTCACTTTCGCGAAATAGTGAGAAAGGACCGATGGGTGGCTAATTTTATCACGACGGTGATAGCTATCATGGTCATGATGGTTCTTCCTGTGACTTTTATTTCATCGGCTGCGTATGCTTACGAAAAGCATTGGGGCTTTTTTAATTGGGTGAAAGTAAACTGGGCTGCTGCGGGTTTGCTGACATTATTTTTCCGTGGATTCATCTCTTTCTTTACGCATTTCCTTGCACACAAAGTTCCCATCTTCTGGCTTGCACACCGCGTTCATCACCTGGACACGGAGTTTGATGTTTCGACAACGGTGAGGTTTCACCCATTTGAGTTTATAATCAATACCATCATCGGAGTGCCGATCATTCTTCTATTCGGATTTCCTGTGTGGGCATTGATGTTATATGAGTTGCTTGATGCGGTGATCTCCGTCTTTTCTCACTCGAATATTACTTTGCCATCGAAGGTAGAGCGAATATTGCGATGCATAATTGTAACACCGGACTTACATCGTGTACACCACAGCTCCTATCAACCTGAAACTGACTCTAACTTTAGTGCAGTCTTTCCTGTGTGGGATATACTGTTTGGAACATTCAAGGTGACACCACGAGAAGTGCAAAAGAAAATGAGTCTGGGACTTGAACAAGTTCGGGATGGAAGGACCAACAACATTCTCTGGTTGATGATGAGTCCTTTTAAGAAGCTAAAAAAATAGACAGTTCTTGTCGATCGTCATTGCTCAATCAGTGTCGACCTTAACATCCTTGAACATGATCTTATTGTCACTAACCCTCAAGGGCATGCCGCTGGCGGTGGTCACATTCCGGAGGATGACTTGCCTGGTTCTGATATAGCGAAACCTTTCCTGGTAAGAGTCGTCAGTCATTTGTGGGTTGAAGTCTGCGAATATAGCAGGACCCTGGTAGTTCTCTGGATGATTGGAATCGTCGATATGAAGATTTTCGATGGTGATCAGTTCCGGCATGTAACATGTGTAGCCAAAGTCATGTTGACCTGAATATGATCCGTTTATCACCGCCGCGCTCGTAGGCTTGCCGTTCGACGGCACGAAAATGCAATTGCGTATTAGTAATTCTCCCTGCCATGTGCTACCATAATCGGCTCTCAGGTTGATGAAGCTCTTTCCACGAACTGTGGTGTTCTCCACGATTAAGTTCCCGCTACCAATGGCATTAATTCCCATGTGCCCAAGCGTAGAGTTGCGTATGGTAGCATTAGCCACTCCTTTGTGAGCGTCAAAGCGGGAAAAGGTGCAACTGTCATAAAGCAGATTCTTACAGTAGTTGGAACCCAGGATTCCCCAATACTTGTCGTCATTGATGTCATTTGTCTGACGACAGCCTACAAATGATACGTTAAGAGCACGATTGATGGAGATGTCGTAAGTGCCCATGGTGACGGGCTTCTCTGCCGATCCAATGGTTAAGTATGTTTTGTGTCCCGTCAGAATAGTGTTCTTAACAGTTACATAGGCGCAGTCACCGATATTGATGAAGCCGCCATATGGCGCACCTTGACTTTGCTCGCCTGTAACGCGATGTTCAAGACCTTTAACGACAACATTGGAGCGACGTATCGCGATGTTCCGACTATAATAAGTGTACTTCGATTCAGCTTGATTAGCAATTGTGGTAAAATGTCCTCCCGTGATACTCAGTGTATCCTCGTCAATAGGAGTGGCAGTGATATCCGTGATCTGATCGAAGTCCCAGATGATGGGAGCGTTCATGTCTACATTGCCGTTTTTATCCACTGCGAAGATATCCGTCTGCGAAGCGCCATTGTCCTGGTTCAGACCAAACCGGATATAATGTTTTACCTGCGAATTGGTAACAGTTATCAGGAAGCTTCCGGGAAGAGAGATATCGATTTTCCGTTGGCCCCTCTTTAGTGTAGATATGTTTTCAAGCTTTAACGGCCGCTGATTGGAACTTACCATAAAAACGGATGCATTTCGATTCCGGACTTCAGTATCATCAATGATGAAGTGCGCTGCGCCAAAATCGGTGTCCGTGCGTATGATCGCCGTGCGTTCGTTTCCTCCGATATAGTATGTTGCGCCATTGTCGGCTTTTACAAAAAGGCCTTCTAGGTTAGCAAATGCATGGGTAGCAGCGATAGCATCTATATCATCTGTATTACCGTCCCCTTTGGCTCCAAAGTCGCCATAACTTACCCGTCCCTTTTCTTTGAATCTACGTGAATCTTTTCGGGAGACATTTACCTGCAAAATCCCATTTTCATCTGTGTGTATTCGCGTTTTCTTATTGTTGGATGTTATCACTACATTTTCGGCCGTTCTTTCGGTCTGTGCTCGTGATACAATTGCGCACGCAAATAAGAAGAGTATAAAGACCGTATGTTTCATTCTGTGCCAGTTACAATAAAACCAATATAACTTTTGTTTTGAATGAGGTCCATATCGAAGGGTAAATCTTTAAGCTATTTAATACTCTAAAAACATTTGTTGTATTTTGTCTTTATCCTTTGTAACTGTAAGGGCAAGCATCAGAAGTATCCTTGCCTTTTGCGGATTAAGGGCATCGGATGCAATTGTGCCTAGCTTTTTGTCATCAAATACCTGATTGAATTGTGTAACCCGGCCTGAAGCAACTCTTGATGAGCGCACGACAGCAATCCCCTTGCTTACTGCTGTATTTACGGCTTGCAAAATAGACTTGTTGAAATTTCCGTTTCCAGATGCGGCTATGACAATACCATCAACCTTTTCATTTATAAAAGCATTCATTGCGGTCGCACTTGCGTCAACGTACATGTAAGCGATTTCCACTCTTGGGAGGTTATCAATTTTTGAAATATCAAATGAGATAATGTTATTTTTTTTGTTCGTGAACTGGTTATAATACAACACTCTCCCGTCGAAGACCTGGCCTATTGGACCTGCATTAGTAGAGGCAAATGCGTCCACGTTGGTAGTGTTTACCTTGGTAGCATTTTTTCCATCAAACAATATTTCATTAAAACAAATCATTACACCTTTTGTCTTGCTTTCAGGATCACTTGCCACAACAATTGCATCATATAGATTTTTAGGCCCGTCCGCACTAATTGCTGTTGCCGCCCGCATTGCACCGGTTAACACAACGGGCCTGTCCGATTTAACTGTTAGCTTAAGAAAATATGCCGTTTCTTCTTGCGTGTCTGTGCCATGAGTAATCACAATTCCATCTGCTTCATTCTTTTCAAAAATCTCATTAACTCTTCTTGCAAGGTTAATCCAAATTTGAACAGTCATATCATAACTGCCAACCGATGCTATTTGCTCGCCTTTGACGACTGCTATTTTATCTACCGATGGAATATTTTTAAGAAGATCCTCTATCGGAATTTTTCCTGGCGTATAACCAGCACTTGTGGCACTCGTTCCTTGTCCAGCAATAGTGCCTCCTGTGGCTAATACGATTACTCGAGGTAAATTTTGCCCAACTGCAAGAGAAGTCAACCCACCAAAAAATAAAACGTAAAGCAATTTTCTCATAGGCGCAATAATCTAATGTCAGATAAGAATCCGCAGCGCAACCAGTCAGCTACAACAAGTCTAATATAACTTTTTTCTGCCTCCCAGGAGCAGTTTACGAGCTATCAGAATAAATGCAGGTTTTCGATCATAATGGTCTACTTGTATTTCTACCGCCTTTTTAATCATAACAATAGTCGCTCTCCAATAAAATCCTAAATGCTTGCGAATTGTCTCTGTTGGAAAGTTTTCGATAGTTGCTGTTAACTGCGTTTGTTGGTCAGTAGGTAGGGCAGAGTGCACACTCAGCGGGATGAGTGTTCTCAAACGGCGCTTATGAGCGTACCGAGGTCAACGTTTTTTTCTTTGCCCCGGAGTTGTATAGATCCCAGCTCGCGGATATTCGTTTGGTCCAGCGCGGGAAGTCCGTGAAGCAACTCTGAAGAAGCCACTATTTCCACGTTAAGCTCCTTGCACTTTCCCAACATACGCGAGGCGGTGTTGAGCACATCACCACTGAAGGTGATATCGCGTTTGATGATTCCGATTTCGCCAGTGATCACGTTGCCATAGTGAATGCCTGCCTTGAACGTTGGGACCCATCCGTACGCTTGCAGGTAATAGTCGCTGCGCTTTTCTATTTCCTTCTTCATAGCATAGAAGCATCGAATGCAATGATTATCGTTAATGCCTTTTGTGTAGTTCCACACGACCACGACTTCATCGCCTACATACTGATAAATTTCTCCGTCGTTATCAATAATAGGATTGGTGATGTGTGCAAAGAAATCTTTGAGAAGTTGATGATATCTTTTTTCGCCGAGACGTTCGGCTACCGAGGTGGATGAATTAAGGTCAACAAACATGAAGATGCGCTTCTCGCCTCTTGGGCGACGATATTTTCCTGTGATGATCTTCCACAGGGAACTGTGACCAAACTTAACACTCATCTGGAAAACGAACTGCGTGATGGCAGTTATCGTTGCCCAAAACAAAGTGTCTTTAAGTGTTAGCGGATCGAGTGCATATTCAAGAAAGGCGCTGCGAAACCCGGGATCGCCAAAATGCACATGGCGCACCTGGACTGCATAAACGTAGCTGAGCACCAACGTAATGAAAGTCATTATGACGAGTATGGCCAGCAGGACTATAAGAATTGTTTGGCCATATGACTTATCAACGAAGCGTGTATTAACATAAAAGATAAGGAAGGATCCTCCGATCAATGCTCCCATGAGGGCTCCGCTGCAGTTCAGCAACAGGTTGGAGGAGAAGCTGTAGCTATCGCTGATTCCCGCGCTCAATTCGGAGTGTATGACCATGTGATCATACACACTGACCCAGACAGCCATGATCTGCCAGGCCAAGGTGAGAATGATCAATTGCTGAAATTGAATCTGTCTTGATCGTGACATAGCTGAATGATTTTGATCTTGCAAGTTAAGGTCTCGTATGAGGATTATCGGGATATTGTTGAAGAACCTTAGTATGATATTCGTCATCTTTTTACGAAGCTATGTGCAGGGCAAGCTTCACAGGAAATCTGAAGAGGGGCAATGCCCCTGTTTTCAGGTGCGCATTTTCAGGCTGGCCTAACCTATGTTCTATTGAAAAGCAGGTCGTAGATAGTAGTTTTGTTTCTAGCGTCGGCAATTACTGACAACGCTGGTGCATGTGGTGTTGCCAGGTTAGGAGCGCATTGTTTGGTATTAGCGGTTCTTTGGAAGTATAAAATTCGTAACCTCTTTCGCAAGCAATTCGGGAGCAGTAAGATTTGCGGCATGACCTTGTCCTTGAAGCTTAACTATTACGGATTTCGGAAGCATATCATGCAGTGCTTGTGTAGCAAAGGATGGATGATTTTCTGTCTGGGTTCCGGTCAGTAAAAGCATTGGTACCGAGATATCCCGGTATCGGCTTATCGGAGGTTTGTCCTGGGCCAGTTCTGCCCACTCCGTCACCGAATGTGGAGTTAACTTTACCATTTGGTCCCACCCAGAGCCAGGAGTTGATTGTAAGTATGCCACCTGCTCTCTGGATAGTCCGCCTTCATCAGTAAGGAAGATAGAAAGCGCATCTTCAAATTGTTCTTTCAGTGATGCATCCTGAATTCGACCTAAGGTTTCTTCAACAAACCGTCCGTGGAATGCGTGTATCGGGGGTTCATAGAGGATCAGTCCAGCGGGACGAGTCTTTAGTGCGGCTTCAAGCGCATAGATGGCGCCCGAAGAATGCCCCAGCAGATAAGCATCCGGACCTGCTGCTTTAAGTACCGCAACGATGTCTTCGGCTTCACTGTTTAGTGAATAGTTTGTGTGACTGTCGCTACCGCCACGTCCCCACCTATCCATTACAAAGCAAGTAAATTGCTCGCCCATTGCTTTCGCTACCGATATCCATTGTTCTCCGGAATTAAGTGCGCCATGAACGAAAACTACCGGAACAGATCCGGATCCGATTTTGGTGAAACCAATTGTTGTACCGTCGGTTGAACGGGCCGTGTGGTACTCGGTCTGACCTAAAACATTCTGTTGATTGATCAACAACCCATTTAGTAATATCCAAGGCATGATTAAGCATCGGTTCTTAAATTTCATAACAGCATTTTTTTGGAGGTCATTAATAATTAATTTCTCTACTATGGGTTGGTACTTAGGAAAATAATAACTGCCTATTGAATTCAAATGGGCTACAACGTCTGGCTATGAGGCGTATCGGCACAGTAAGATATCGAATTATTGTCAACCGTGCCGGCATGCATTATAACTTTTGTGAGCGGCTGGTCGAAGTAGATCAAAAGTAAGATCCCTACAAAGACAATTACATTGGCTGGCTGGATCTTACTCTCAACTGTTGTTAAAACTTCATCGTCATTTATGCATTGAGCACAATGTTCTGATTAGGTTATTTCAACTCCGGTACTGCGTTTTTGATATGTCATTACCCATATTTCTTTTGTGTATAATCGATACTGACCTTCATTAATCTCTTGAGCGCATCTTGATTAATGTCAGATAATTTTTTCACGTAGATGCAAGCTTTCCCCATTGTAAATTTCCCTAGATCTTTCAATAGATGTTCATGTTCTTTGGCCCCAGTGTATACGTAAAGTGAAATCGCTGCCTTGCGTGGCGAAAAACCTATCAATGGCCAGTCTCCTTCCTGGCGACTTCTCTCGGATTTATAATGATAAACACCAAAGCCTATCATGGAGGGTCCCCACATCTTTGGCTTAAATCCGGTAAATTCTTGCATCAGCTTTATTAA
>Ga0111539_10011265_pt1 | contig 11236 bp, 7 predicted proteins | sample RhiMethybrSRZTD1_FD_79667 | JGI IMG/M metagenome (GOLD analysis project Ga0111539, IMG submission 79667) | Populus rhizosphere microbial communities from Tennessee, USA - Rhizosphere MetaG P. TD hybrid SRZTD1 (version 2) (version 2) | ecosystem: Host-associated > Plants > Roots > Rhizosphere >...
CCGGCGTGACCATGACGGTGGTCATCGAGGATCCCGTGCCCGACGACCGCGTCTGGCCCATCGGTGGCCTTCGTCTGGTGCGTCTCGGGCCCCCCGGAGCCCCGGGCAACATCAACCTGGTGAGCGTCACGGAGGAGGACGAGGAGTCGCTCCAGCTGCGTGTCAATTTCCGCGACGCAGGCGGTCCCCCACCTGCAGGAGAGTACTACGGGACGCTGACGTACACGTCCGCAACGAATCCCCACCCGCAGGGGTCGCCGTGGTTCGCCGCATTCGTGAAAGGACTGGTCACCTAGAACGCGAAGGCGTCCCGGCGTCCCCGGATCGGAACGCCGGCCGAACCGCTCCGTCGGGATAGATTGTTGCCGTCTCCTGCTCGCTGGGTCAAAGTACGCGCGCAGGGGCACGCGCGTGACCGGCGAAGATATTCTCCGAGGGGGGACGCACCTCCTGGGCCGCTACGAGATCCTCTCCGTGCTCGGCAGCGGAAGCTTCGGACGCGTCTACCGGGCTCGCCAGCTCTCTACCGGGCAGGACGTCGCCGTCAAGACGGTCCGCATCCGCGAGGGCGAGACCGCCACCGACCTGCAGCGCCACGTCGAGCGCTTCCGGCGCGAGATGCGGCTCTGCGCGGCCCTCTCCCATCCCCACATCGTCCATCTCCGCGATTCCGGCGAGCTGCCCGACGGCACCTTGGTCGCCGTCTTCGCGTTCGTCCCCGGCGTGACCCTGCGGGAGGTGATCCAGAGCGAGGGCCGGCTCGACCAGCGCGAAACCATCCGCCTGATGACCCAGGTTCTGGACGCCCTCGCCTGCGCCCACGCGGAGGGCATCGTCCACCGCGACCTCAAGCCCGAGAACGTCATGGTCACGAAGACGGGCGTGCGGCGGAACGCCATGGTCCTCGACTTCGGCCTCGGCGGCTTCACGATGGACTACGGGCTCGAGGCGGCGCGGCTGACCGCCACACACGAGATGATGGGCACGCCGTGCTACGCGGCCCCCGAGCAACTGCGCGGCGATCCTCCGTCCCCCCGCTCCGACCTCTATTCGTGGGGCCTCATCTTCCTCGAGTGCCTGACGGGCGAGACCGCGATCCGCGGCGCAACGACGCACGAGGTGCTGCTGAAGCAGTTGAGCGCCGAGCCGGTTCCGATCCCGCCCGCGCTCAAAGCGCAGCGCGTGGGGCGGCTCCTCGAGGCGGTCACGGTGAAGAGCGTCGACGAGCGGCGGGCCACGATCGCGGGCCTCCTGGACATGCTGTCGGCGCTCGAGCGCGAAGGGACGCAGCGCCAGGCCACGAGCGCCGGCGCGCGCGAAGGGGAGCGCCGGCAGCTCACGCTCGTCGCCTGCCGCGCGACCGTCACGCGCCCTGACGGCGCCCCCGTCGACCTGGAGGATCTGGACCAGGTCCTCCAGGGGCAGCTCGAGCTCTACGAGCGGCTCGCCGGCCCGCGCGACGGCACGGTGATCGCGGCCGCCGGCGACCGCGCCGTCCTCGCCTTCGGCTACCCGCGGGCACAGGAGAACGACGCCCGGCGCGCGGTGCGGACGGCGTTGCACATCGCCGCCGACACCGCCGCCACCAACGAGCGCCTGGGCCGCGAGCGCGGGCTCTCGGTCGCGGTCCATGTCGGCGTGCACTCGGGGCTCGTGATCGTACGAGAGGAGCGCGGCTACGAGATCGTCGGCGTGGCCCCACACGTCGCCTCGCGGATCAGCGATCGCGCCGCGGCTCAGGAGGTGCTGCTGAGCGACGAGACGAAGGGGCTGCTGCGCGGGGCCATCGCCTGCGAAGAGGCCGGCACGGGCGAGCATTTCGAGCCGGGGAAGACGACGACGATCTACCGCGTCCGCGGCGACGTCGCCGCGGCCGGCCTCACGAGCGTCAGCGTGGCCGGCGAGCCGTCCCTCGTCGAGCGCGTGGACGAGGTCGCGCAGCTGACCGGCGCCTGGCAACGGGCGGAGCGCGGCGACCCGCGCGTCGTCCTCCTCGTCGGCGAACCCGGTGTCGGGAAGTCGCGGCTCGTGCGTGAGCTACGCCACGTCGTGCCGCCCGCCGCGTGGCTCGAGTCCCGCTGCATGGCGGAGAATCGCACGAGCCCGCTCCGGCCGGTCGTGGAGCTGCTCGAGTCGCTGCCCGACACGCCCGGCGCGCTGATCGAGCGGCACGGCCTCGCGGCGGCCGCGCCGCTCCTGGCGAGCCTCCTCGGGCTGCAGGCGGAGGAGCCGGCCGTCCCGCTCGCCCCCGACATCAAGAAGGAGCGCACGCTGGCGATGCTCGGGACGCTCCTCGTCCGCATGGTCACGGAGCAGCCGCGGGTCCTCGTCGTGGAAGACCTCCACTGGGCGGATCCGACGACCATCGAGCTCCTGAGCATCCTCGTCGAGGAGCTCCGCGCGCCGTCGGCGGGAGCGGCGCCACGGCTCTGCATCGTCCTCACCGCGCGGCCCGACTTCGTCATGCCGTGGAACGCCGCCGACGTCATCACCATCTCCGTGCCGCGCCTCTCGCGCGCCGGCGTCGAGTCGATGGTCCGCTCGCGCCTCCGGGGTCAGGTGCCGCCCGCCGACCTCGTCGACCACATCGCGAAGCGGACGGACGGCGTGCCGCTGTTCGTCGAAGAGCTGACGCACCTCCTGCTCGACAAGGGCGCCCTCGCCGGGCGCGCCAGCGGCGGCCACGCCGGCTGGGAGACGGCCATCCCCGGCACGCTGCGCGAGCTCCTGAGCGCGCGCCTCGATGCGCTGACGGCCGCCGCGCGCGAGACGGCGCAGCTCGCCGCCGCGATCGGGCGTGAGGTGCGGCACGACCTCCTGGCCGCGACCGCGGACAGGGACGAGGGCCTGCTCCTGCGGGACGTGCACGAATTGATCGACGCCCGGCTCCTGCAACAGCGCCGCAGCGTCGCGGCGGGCAGCTACGTCTTCCGCCATGCTCTCGTGCGGGACGCGGCCTACGAGTCGATGATGCGTCCCACGCGGCAGCGCGCGCACCGGCGCATCGCGCAGGTCATCCGGGAGCAGTTCCCGGATGTCGCCGAGCAGCAGCCGGAGGTCGTCGCGCAGCACCTCGAGGGCGGCGGCGATTCGGAGGTCGCGGTCACGTACTGGCAGCGCGCCGGCGATCGGGCGCTTCGCCGGGCCGCGTACGCGGAGGGCCGGCAGCATCTGGAGCACGGGCTCGCCGCGGCGGCGCGACTGCCCGCGTCGCCGCTCCGCACCCGGGCCGAGGTCGAGCTCCTGACCACGCTCGGCACCGTGCTGCTCTCGACGCAGGGCTTCGCGTCGTCCGAGGTGGAGGCGACGTTCGCGCGCGCGCTGACGCTCTGCACCGAGGCGGAGGGGCGCGTGCCGCCGAAGATCTTCAGCGGCATCATCGGCGTGTCCATCACGCGCGGCGAGCGCGAGAAGACCGAGCGGCTGCTGCCGTACCTCGAGCAGCTCACGCACGCTCCGCGCGACATGATCGATCTCGTCACCGCGTACACCGGGCTCGGTATCACGTCCTTCTGGGCCGGCCGGCACGTGGATGCGCAGCACTATCTGGAGCGGGCACGTCCCGCGTATCGCTCCGACGAGTTCCAGCGCTACGTCGCCGAATACGGCTACGACGGCGGGATGTTCTCGTATGCCTACAGCGCCTGGAACCTCTGGATCCTCGGCCGTTTCGCCGAGGCCGAGCGCATGTGCGCGGAGGTGATGACCATCGCCGAGGGCTCCAAGGATCCCCACGCGCGGTCGCTGGCTCTCGCGTTCGCGATGCTCGTGGCCCATGGGCGCCGCGACGCCGCCGAGACGCTCGCGCGCGCCGAGCGTCTGATGGCCATCGCCGGCGAGCAGAAGCTCTATTTCTGGCTCGCGATCGCGTACTGCGGGCATGGCGCCGCCCTGGCGCTCGGCGGAACGCCGGCTGAGGGCATTCCCGAGATTCGCCAGGGCCTCGACATCGCGAAGATGGCGGGGAACCGCGTGGGCTACTCCTACTACAGCACCTTCCTGATCGAGTCGCTCATCGCCACCGGCGAGCTCGACGAGGCGGAGCAGCTGATCACGGAGGGCCTCGCGGCGTGCGAGCACACGCTCGGCCGGTGCCACGAGCCCGAGCTGCTCCGGCTCGAGGCCGCGCTGCGCGAGACCCGCGGCGACGCGATGGGCGCGGAGAGCCTGCTCCGCAGCGCGCTCGCCATGGCGCGCGACCGCGGCGCCGTCAGCTGGGCGCTCCGCGCGGGGACCTCGCTCGCACGGACGCTGCGCGCGCGCGGTGCCGCCGCCGAGGCGCTCGACGTGCTCAGCGCCGCGCTCGCGCCGTTCCCGGACGCGGTCGACGAGGCCGACGTCCGCGACGCGCGCGCGCTCCTGGCGGCGCGCTGACGACCACCCGCACGCTGCCGACGGCGCGGTTCGTGGCCTCGTCGACCAGGAGCCCCTCGTAGGCGCCGGCCGGATGGTCGTCCGGCACACCGATGCGTAGAACGGGGGCCTTCCCGGCCCCGTCGGAGCGAACGGCGACGTCCGTGAGCCGGGGCTTCCCCGGCTCGGCCGAGCGGAGCTCGTGCGCCCGAACGGCGCCGGTGACGCGCTCGGCGCGGAGGTCGAGGGCGACCTCCACCGGACGCGATGCGTGCACCTCGACGCGCATGCCCGCCGCCGGGCGCCGCGCCGCCGGCGGCGCGGGAACCTCGGGCGGCGGCACGCTGGTGCCCGCCGTCCCGTTCTGGCGCGCAGCGCTGCCCACGGCCGCCAGCTCCAGCAGCTCCACCCACGCGCCGAAGAAGTCCGACGCGTAGCGGGCGATGCGCCCGCCGAGCTCGTTCACCTCGCTCGAGAGGACCTCGGCCGTCAGCTTACCCTCGCTCAGGCGCTGCGCGGCACGCTGCCCCTGCTGGATGTACTCGTCGACCACCTTGTAGCCGAGCTCCACGGATCGCGAGACCGCGTCCTCGAGCCGCGGGCGTGCCTTGCCGTCCGTCCGTGGCGGCTCCGGAGCGATCGGCTGCTCCGTGGGCGTTCCCAGCGTGGCGGACCAGCTGCGGACGGGTCGCGTGCGGTCGAGAGACGGGCGCTTTCGGCGTGTGCGCATGGCGCGGTCCTTTCAGGGATGATCGAAGCCGACGATCTGCTCGAGCGCCGGCGAGCGCGACAGGGCGTGCGAGGCGAGGCGGCCCGACATGACCGCCGCCTCGACGCACCCCGAGTTGAAACCCGAATCCGTCCAGTCGCCGCAGACAGTCAGGTTGTCGAAATCCGTGTCCAGTGGCGAGAGTCGGTAGCGTGCCGTGCCCGGGAGCGCCAGGGTGTAGCGGTCGCTCGGATTCACGTTGGCCGTCCAATGCTGCGTGGCAAAGCGCGCCGGCCCCCGGGGCGGCCGGCGCCGGCCCTCGGGCACGACCAACCGGTCCCACGCGAATGCACCCTGCGCGCCGACCGCGTCCGGCCAGAGGTGCCCCACCTCGGTGTCGAGGAAGCGGATCGCGTTCTCGCGGACGCGCTCCCGCTGCTCCTCCGGACCCCCCGGCGCATCCGGGAGCACGCTGCAGAAGTAGGCGAGGCCGCGCGGCCTCGTCGCCCAATGCTCGTGCGCGAGGAGGTGCTGCATGTCGGCCCAGGTATCGAACGGCTCGGCGAATCCCGACAGCGTCACCGAGCCCTGCGTCCAGCCGAGCTCCCGCAGGTCGGCGTCGAGCCAGAGCTGGAAGGCCTGCGTGGCGACGGTCTTCACGTGCGCCACCATCTCGCGCCAGCGCGCGTTCGCGGCCAGCAGCTCCGCACCCACGTAGGGGATGGCGCCGACGCCGACGCCGAGGACGACGAAATCGAAGTCGCGCCCGACCCGTAGCGTCGCCGTCCCCGCGCGCCGGTGATCCCAGTGCGATTCGAAGTCCCAGCCCTCGCGCCGGAAGCGCCGCCCGTCCCGCAGCTGCTCGTACAGCGGCACGGACGGCCAGCAGCGCTGACCGCGTACCTCGACGAGCGGCGCGTAGTCCTCCCCGTCGATACGCGCCTGCACGTCGAAGTCGAGGGCCGCCACGTGCGGCGGCGTGCCACGTCCCACGCGCACGTTCGTCAGCCGGTGGAAGAACCGGAAGCGGACGCCGCGGCGGCGGAGCACCTCGTACAGGGGCGCGAACACCACGTCACCCATCCCGCCCTGCATCTTCCAGAAGAACGCGCCGCGGTACGTGAAGAAGGCGCGGAGGAAGCCGCGGATCGCCTGCGCCGCGGACACGCGCGGGCGTTGCGGGTCGCCGTCCTCGTAGGCGAAGCCGAGGTCGTAGAGCCCACGGAGGTAGCCGGAGTCGAGCGCCTCCTCCGAGGCGCCGTTCTGACGCAGCCACTCGCGGCAGTCGAGGTGATCGATCGCGTCGAAGCCGCGCGGGTCGTTCAGCAGGTTCGAGGCGACGTAGCCGCGGAGGGTGGCGAACGCCAGGTCGATCACGTGCCACGTCCGCCGGAGCTCACCGTCGTCGGCGAGGCGCGCGACGAGGATGCGGCGCGCGTTGGTCGTCAGCGCATCGAGGAAGCGGAGCACGGGCTCACCGACCGGCTCCGCGCGCGACAGCAGCACGCCCTCGAGCGTCGCGACGGCCTGGATGAGGCCCGCCAGCGTCGCGATCTCGCCGTAGGCCAGCAGACGATCGAGCGCACCGAGCGCGCTCTCCGACGTGCTGCGCGCGCGCGGCGCCGCCTCGTCCGTGATGCGCAGGCGCACGCCGTCGAAGAGCACCCGCAGGAGCGCGACGGTCCGGAGCATGTAGTCGCGCACCGTCCAGCGCTGGCCCTGGATGGGGTCGCCCGGCAGGCCGGGCGTGGGGGGGAAGGCGCGCGTCCACGGCAGCCAGCGCCCGTCCGCCGCCTGATCCATCACGGTCACGAGGGGCGCGGGGAGGAACGCCCGCTGCCACGCGTCGGCGTCGCCCGTGAGCTCGGTGTAGCAATCGCGGAGGAGGCCGAAGGCGTTCTCGTACCACCCCATCCAGACGTGGAGCCCGTGCTCCTCGATGCGGCCCGCGACGCCGCGCCCCGACGCCCCCTTCCCGCCGAGACGCCAGCCCTGCTGGTAGACGGTCACCTCGAACCGTCCCTCCAGCTCCGGGCGGGTGAGCTCGAACGCCGCGGCCATCGCGGCGCAGCCGCCGCCGACGACGGCGATGCGCGTCGGGCGGCCCTTCGATCGCGCGGTCACTGGAGATCCTCGCGCGTCACGCCGGGGAGGGTCAGCACGAGCCCGCTGCCGTAGACGCGCGCCGGCGTCTGGAAGCCCGCCTCGAGGTCACCGGCGAGCACGCGCTCGATGACCGCCGCGGCGGCGATCGGCGTGAACGCGTAGGCCTCGGGCGTCCGGAGACGCGCCGATGCACGGCCGCCGCGGTCGTCCTCCGCCTCGGCGACGACCTCCTGCACCGGCTCGTCGCCCTCCGCCGGCTGGGCGTCTCCGTTCCCGCGCGCCGGATCGCCGGGCAGGAGCTCGGCGCACGCGGCGAGCCAGGCCTGGGCAGGACCGGAGCGCAGCATCCAGCCCGCGCTCCGGGCCGCCGCGAGGAGCGCCCGCATGAGCGGCGTGCCCTCCGTGTACGTGGCGAGGTTCGGAATGCCGGTCGAGTGGTACGCCGTGGTCAGGTCGGCGAGGCTCACGTTGATCGATTTTCGCGCGCCCGCCTCGTACTCGAAGACGCGCTCACACGAGCCGAGCGGAACGCTGACGAGCTCCCCGTTCCGGCGCATGAGCCCGCGATCGACGGCCTCCAGGAGCGTCCTCGCAGAGCCGCGCGAGAGGAAGCGCAGATTCGTCACCGCGATGGACAGCCCTACGGCGCTCGGGAGCCGCCGCGCCACGTGCATCGCGAGGCAGTCGGTCGCGACGACATCGAATCCGACCGCCGGCATGATCATGACGCGCCGGGCACGCGCGGCCGCGTGCTCGCAGGCCAGCGCCTCGATCGCGGGCACCTCGGCGCTGAGGTCGAGGTAGTGTGCCCGCGTCCGCAGGCACGCCGCGGCGACGGGCGCTGCCGTGCGCGAGAACGGCCCCGCGGCGTTCACCACCACGCGCGCACCCGCGAACGCGCGCTCCAGCTCCTCGGCGCGCCGGACGTCGGCCACGCGGTGCTCGAGCCCGAGCGTCGTCGCCAGCGACGCCAGCTTCGTCGCGTCACGCCCCGCCAGCACGGGAGACCAGCCGCGCGCCGCCGCCTCCCGCGCGACGAGGCCGCCCGAGTAGCCCGTCGCGCCGTAGATCACCACGGACGGAGACATCCCCCGCACCGACGCGCTATACCGCATGCGCCGACCATGGAGCGCCCCGCGGGCAGGGACGATCGGTCATACGTGGCCACGACGCGTTTCGCCGGCACCATCGTCTGGTGCGAGCTCCCGCGCGACGAGGTGGCGCAGATGCTCCCACGGACCCTGCGCCTCGGGCGCGCGTCCCGCGGGCGGGACGATCGCCATCCCGTCGTCTTCATCTTCGGCGAGCACGATCGCTCGGCCGTCGTGTTCGCATCGCTCACCATGCCCACCGGCGCGCGCTTCCACGAGATGGTGATCGGCGTCCCGGTCGTGCACGGCCCCGACGGCGCCGGGCCCGCGCTTTTCGTACCGCGCGTCTTCTCCGGCGAGCCCGTGGCGACCTGGAGCGGCAACGCGCACTACGGCTTCGCCAAGTCGCTCGTCCCGATGGAGTGGCTCGGCGACACGTTCGTCGTGAGCGACGAACGTAGCGCGCTCCTCGCGCACATCGCCGTGGAGCCCGCCGGCGAATGGCAGCAGGCCGCAACCAGCACGCTGCCAGCACACGCGGCGACGGTCATCCTCTCCCGCCTCCCCGTCCTCGGCCAGCGCCCCGACGGTGAGCTGGTTCACTCGCGCTTCGAGTGGAGCTTCGCCGACGCCTGGACACGCCCCGTGCACGCGGCCGTCCACATCGACGCCCCACTCGCGCCCGGACTCGACCGCGGCCTGCATCACGCCACGGAGAACTCGGTCGAGGTCTCGGGCATGGGTTGGCGCCTCAGCTGGCCCGAATCCGACTGACGCGCGCGAGGCGCGGGGGGTGCCCGGCGCGGAGAATCCGGAGCCCCGAGCGCGCACGAGACATCCGAATCGAAGCCGCAGCCACCGCCGCGCGCGCTCGGGGCGTCGGCGGATCTCCGCGCAGGGCACCCCCCGCGCCGCCCACCGCGCCGCCCTCGTCAGCTCCGTGACAGGACCCATGCCGGCAGCGCGGCGATGAAGTCGCGATCCGGCCCCGCCGGCGCGTTCGCATACAGCGCGTCGCACTCGTGGCGCGCCGCCCCCGCCAGCACGTGCGCCGTGTGCCGCGCCCGCTCGATGCAGCCGTAGCGGTGCAGCCGCTCCGTCACCCACGCGACGTCACGCGCCGCGCGCGCGGCGCGCGGGCGCGCGAGGAACGCGGCGAGACGCCTACGGTCGCGTGCCGAGGCACGGCTCAGCAGGTGGATCAACATGAGCGTGCGCTTGCCCTCCCAGACGTCGCCGCCGAGCTCCTTCCCGTAGCGGCGCCGGTCGCCGACGAGGTTCAGCAGGTCGTCCTGGATCTGGAAGGCGGCGCCGAGGAAGAACCCGAAGCGAATGAAGCGATCGAGGTCGCGCTCGCTGCGGGTCCCGATGAGCGCCCCGATCCGGCTCGGATAGATCGTGGTGTACCAGCACGTCTTCTTGAGGACCATCGCGAGATAGTCGGACTCGCGGAGCGAGACGGCGTTGTCGCGCCGCCAGCCGAGCTCGATCGCCTGCCCCTCGACGGATTCGCGCGCCATCCGCTCCGCCTCCTCGAGCACCCGCATCGTCAGGCGCGGCCCGAGCGGCGCCCGGTTGTCGATGAGCGCGCGCAGCCCGAGGAGGGTCAACGCGTCCCCGACGTTCACCGCGACGGGTACACCGTGCAGCGCGTGGAGCGTCGGCCGGCCGCGGCGGATCTCGCTCTCGTCCTCGACGTCGTCGTGCACGAGGAAGGCGTTGTGGAGCAGCTCGAGCGCGGCGGCGGAATGGGCGGCGTCCTCGATGGTTGCCCCGAAGAGTCGCGCCGTCGCGATGCACAGGCTCGAGCGCAGCATGCGTCCGCCGCGCCGCGGATAGTCGGCGGCGAGGCGGTAGAGATGCCGATCAGGCGGCCGCGGGGCGAGATAGCGGGCGAGGACGGTGCGGGTGACCGCCCCGTACTCGGCCAGCACACGTGGAACGACGTCGGAGGCCGCCATGGCCGCCGTCGCTTACCACAGACGCAAGCTGCCGGAGAACATTCACGCCGTCGTCGGACGCGGGCCCGTGCCCCGCCGCCCCTGGAGCGCGTAGAGCTGCCACTCCCCGGGGAGGCCCCTCAGGCGGTGCGTGCCTCGCCTGCCGAAGAGCAGGCCCGCCCCGGACACGAGCTCGGTGACCGTGCGCGACACGAGGACCTCGCCTGGCCCCGCGAGGTCCATGACCCTCGCGCCGACGTGGAAGACGATCCCGCCGATTCGATCCCCGCGCCGCTCCGCGTCGCCGGAGTGCAGCCCGGAGCGCACCTCGACGCCGAGCGACCGGCTGTTCTCGACGATGCTGGCCGCGCAGCGGACCGCGGCGGCGGCGCTGGCGAAGGTCGCGACCATCCCGTCGCCGACGGCCGCGAGGCAGGACCCCGCGAAGCGGGCCACCTCGAAGCGCACCATGGCCTCGTGCGCCTCCTGGAGGACCAGCCAGTCGGTGTCGCCCAGCTCGACGGCGCGCCGCGTGGAGTCGACGACGTCGACGAAGAGCACCGTCGTCAGGAACTTGCGCTCGACGCTCGCGCTCGGCCGTGGCTCCGACACACCCCACTCGGCCGGCTCGGACGGCGCCGAGCGGACGAGCCCCACTGTCCGGTCCCCCTGCTGCATGAGCAGGATCTCGTGCAAGGCGCGTGCCTGGCACGGACGCCCGGATTTCCGCGCGGCACCTGGGCTCGGGGTCCGTACCCGCGGACGACCGTCCGCGCCTAGAGACCCTACTTCTTCCCGCGCTCCAGGCCGTAGGCGTGGATGAGCTTGTAGACCTGCGACCGTGCCAGATCCAGCCGCCGCGCCGTCTCGATCACGTTCCATCCGTTCGCCTCGAGCGCCTTCCGCAGGTGCTCCGCCTGAAAACGTCGCGTCGCTTCCTGCAACGTCTCCCCATCGGCGCCGCCGGGCGTCGCCGCGGGCTTGCCGTTCGGGAACAGGTGCGCGGTCTCGATCTGCGCGGCGCGCTCGCCGGTCGC
>Ga0111539_10011266_pt1 | contig 11235 bp, 13 predicted proteins | sample RhiMethybrSRZTD1_FD_79667 | JGI IMG/M metagenome (GOLD analysis project Ga0111539, IMG submission 79667) | Populus rhizosphere microbial communities from Tennessee, USA - Rhizosphere MetaG P. TD hybrid SRZTD1 (version 2) (version 2) | ecosystem: Host-associated > Plants > Roots > Rhizosphere >...
CAAGGAGTCGCGGTCTCCTCATGCACCGCGGCGCTCCATCTGGCGCTCATCGCGGCCGGCGTGGGCGAAGGGGACGAGGTCGTCACCTCGCCCTACACGTTTGTCTCGACCGGCGAGACCATCCTCTACCTCGGCGCGAAGCCCGTGTTCGTGGACGTGGAACGGGAGACCAAGAACCTCGATCCCAGGCTCCTCCCCGCCGCCATCACGCCGAGAACGCGCGCCATCGTGTCCGTATCGATGGCGGGCCATCCCTGCCGCGCCGCGGAGATCGCGGCGATCGCCCACGAGCACAAGGTCCCCGTCATCGAGGACGCCGCCCATTCGCTCACCGCGCAGATCTGGGGCGTGCCCGTAGGATCTCAGGCGGACATCACCTGCTTCTCGTTCTACGCCACCAAAGGCGTGACGGCGGGAGAGGGGGGCATGGCGGTCACCGCGCGCCTGGAATGGGCCGAGCGCATGCGCCGCCTCTCGCTGCACGGGCTCTCGGCGGCGGCGTGGAGCCGCTACGACGAAGGCGGGTGGTGGGAGTACGACGTGACGGAGCTCGGCTACAAGTACAACCTGACCGACATCCAGGCCGCGCTCGCCTTGGCGCAGATGCGGCGCGCCGATTCCATGCGAGCCCGGCGCGAAGCAATCGCAGACCGATATTCGGGGGCGTTACGCGGCGTGGTGGGCGTGCCCTCGGTGGCCGAGGGGATGCGGCACGCGTGGCATCTCTACCAGATCGCGGTTCCGTCGCGCGATGGACGGCCGGGGCGCACGGCTCTGGCGCACGCCTTGAAAGAGGACGGGATCGGCACGAGCGTCCATTTCAAGCCGCTCCATCTCTTCCCCTGGTACCAGGAGCGGCTCGGTCTACGGACCGGACAGTACCGCGTGGCTGAGAGCTGCTACGAGGAGAGCCTCTCGCTTCCGATCTGGCCGGACATGACCGATGCCGACGTGGATCGGGTGATCGAGCGGGTGAAGCACCACATGGGCTAGGCGGGACCGCGTAGCCGTCGTTCGCGCCCTCAGCCGACGCCCAGCATCTCCCGGATCACCGCCACGATGCGCTCCGCGGCGTGGCCGTCGCCGTAGGGATTCACGGCCGCCGCCATCGAGCGATAGCGTGCGGGGTCGTCGAGAAGCTCCGACGCCGCACGGACGATCGCCTCGCGATGGGGCCCCACCAGCTTCACCACCCCCGCCTCCACCGCTTCGGGGCGCTCCGTCTCATCGCGCAGCACGAGCACCGGCTTCCCGAGCGACGGCGCCTCTTCCTGAATGCCTCCGGAGTCGGTGAGGATCAGCGTCGACGCCGCCATCAGATCCGCGAACGGTTTGTACTCGAGCGGATCGATCAGATGCACGCCGGCGACGCGGCCGAGCTCCTTCCGCACCGGTCCGTCCACGTTCGGATTCCGATGCACCGGGTAGACGAGATCCAGATCGGGATACCGCTCCGCCAGATCGCAAAGCGCACCCGTGATCTCGAGGAGCGGCGCGCCGAAGTTCTCCCTCCGGTGCGCGGTGACCAGGATCATCCGCTTCCCGCGAAGCGGGAGCTTAAGCGTGCGCTTGGGTTCTTGCTTCACGACCTCGAGGAGCGCGTCGATGACCGTGTTCCCGGTCACGAGAATGGACGCCGGCTCCACGCCCTCGCGCAACAGATTCGCGCGCGCCCCCTCGGTCGGCGCGAAGTGGCGCGATGCGATGACGGTGGTGATGCGCCGGTTTACCTCTTCGGGGTACGGGTACATGTTGTCCCCCGTCCGGAGGCCGGCCTCGACGTGCGCGACCGGGATGCGCGCGTAGAACGCGGCGAGCGAAGCGGCCATCGTCGTCGTGGTGTCCCCTTGCACGAGGAGGAGCGATGGCCTCTCGCGCTCCAGGTAGGGCGTGAGCGCGCCCAGCGCGCGCGTCGTGATCTCGGTGAGCGTCTGCCCGTCCCGCATGAGGTCGAGGTCGTGATCGGGGCGGATCTCGAACCAGCGGAGCACCTGATCGAGCATCTCGCGGTGCTGGGCGGTGACGCAGACGAGGGAGCGAAGTCCGGGCTCCTGTTTCAAGCGCCGGATCACCGGGGCCATCTTGATGGCCTCGGGGCGCGTCCCGAAGACGCTGAGGACGGTCGGCTGGGAGGTCACGCGAGGGGATAGTACGGCGCGCGCGGGGGCGCGTCTACGCCGGGAGCCGGAAGGCGAGGGCCGACGTTAGGCCGTGGGAGCGCCGGCGTCCGCCCGGAACCGCGGCAGCGAGAAGGAGAAGGTCGAGCCTTCGTTGAGCGCCGACTCCACCCAGATGTCTCCGCCGTGCTGCTCTACGATCCCCTTCGAGATCACGAGGCCGAGTCCCGTGCCGCCCGCCTTGCGCGTGGTCGAGGAGTCGAGCTGGGCGAAGCGCTGGAAGAGCCGGCTGATGTCGCGCGCCGAGATGCCGCGGCCGTAATCCTTCACCGAGACCGTGATCTTCTCCGGATCGCCCGAGGCGAACACCTCGATCCGGCTCTTGTCGGGAGAGAACTTGATCGCGTTTCCGATCAGGTTCGTCGCGACCTGCCCCACGCGCATGGGGTCGGCCTCGATCTTCCCCGCCGACCCGTCCACGACGAGGTCGATCACCACTTCTTTCTGCGCGGCCAGGCTCCGGATGTTCTCCACTGCCTCGGAGAGGACGCCATCCACCTCCATCGCCTCGATGTTGAGCGAGAGCTTGGAGCTCTCGAGCTTGGAGAAGTCGAGGATGTCGTTGATGAGGCTGATCAGGCGCTCGGTGTTGGCCTGGCAGATCGAGAGGAGCTCCTTCTGCGGGGCCGGCAGCTTGTGGAATCGCTCGTCCGAGAGGAGCTCGAGCGATCCCTTGATCGACGTGATCGGCGTGCGCACCTCGTGCGAGACGACCGCCACGAACTCGGACTTGAGGCGGTCCAGCTCCTTCGTCCGCTCGTAGAGGATGGCGTTCGTGATCGCGATCGTGGCCTGGCTCGCGAGCATCATGAGCACGTCCATGTCCTCGGTCGTGAACGATCCTCCCTCGTGATCGAGGCAGGTGATCGTTCCGAGCACGCTCTCGCTCGACCGTAGAGGCACGATGAGCGCGCTCGAGGCCTTGAGCCTCGAGAAGAGCGGCTCCGCGCCCACCTTGGTCTCCAGCTCGTCGACGAGGAGCGGCTTGTCGGTCTGGACGACCTGGCCGTGATAGCCGACGCCCATGCCGAAGCGGAGCGACTGGAAGCTCTCCCGCTTCACGCCGATCCCCGCCTCGGCGGAGTACTCGTCCGTTGCGGTGTCGTGCAGGAAGAGGAGGCAGGAGCCGGACGCGGTGAGCCGCGCCGCCTGCGCGACGACGACCTCGAGCGTGCTCTGGAGGCTGAGGCTCGTCGAGATCGCCTTGCCGGCCTCGTAGAGCGAGGCCATGCGGTGCGTGGCGCGCTCCACCTTCCGCTTGAGGATTTCCTCGTGCTGCTGGAGCTCGGCGTTGGCGTCCCCGAGCTGCTTCAGGAGCCTCGCGTTCTCGCGGCTCAGCGTGCGGGTCTCGAGACCACGCTCGATGGCCTTCGCCGTCTCCCAGAGATCGAACGGTTTCGTGATGTAGTCGTAGGCCCCCTGGCGGAGGGCGTCGATGGCCGTGGTCGTCGACGCGTAGCCCGTGATCAGGATGACGCAGGTATCCTTGTCGGCGGCCTTGGCGGCGCGGATCACCTCGAGTCCGTCCACGCCCGGCAGATTGATGTCCGTCAGGACCAGGTCGAACTTGCCGTTCGTCACCTTGAGGATGGCGTCGTCCCCGTTGTCGCAGTCCTCGACCTCGTAGCCCTGCTGCGTGAGCAGGTCCCGGAAGATGTGGACGACCTGGATCTCGTCGTCCACGACGAGGATTCTCGCGCGCGGCGCATCGGTGCCGGAGGACGCCGCCGGCGTCATCGTCCGTTCCGTCATCGTCCCCTCAGTTCTCCTGGGTCTCACTCAGCTCGCGGCCGCTTCACTCGGACCGGCTAGGTCGATCGGCGGCGCCATCACGGCGTCGACCGCACGCTCGAGATTGGGGGTCGTGACCGGAGCCAGCGCGGAGTCCGTCGGATACGTGGCAATGCCGATGTGCACCGTCGGACGGCGGCGGCGCGGGAAGGCGTGCTTCTCCACCACGCCGCGGATCCGCTCGGCCGCGACCTTGGCGCGGATCTCGTCGGTGTGCGGCAGGAGGATCCGGAACTCGTCAAAGCCGTACCGCGCGATGCAATCGGTCGTGCGCGCGGAGCGCTTCAGGAGGCGCCCCATGTCGGAGAGGACCTGCTCGCCGGCGGAGGCGCCGATCTTCGTCTTCGGCTCGCGAGGACGGTCCACGTCCAACACGAGCACGGACACCTTGTGGCCGTAGCGCTTGGCACGCCCCACCTCGACCTCGAGCGACTGGTCGAAGTGGCGCTTGTTGTAGAGCGAGGTGAGGGCGTCCGTCGTCGCCATTCGCTCGCGATCCTTGCGGAGCACGGTGCGCATCGCGACCGAGGCGATGAGGAGGCCGAACATCGCCACGCGCGTCACCATCTCTTCCTCGAACGCACTCGGACGGGAGTGGGCCATGTTGATCACGCCGACCACCTCGTTCTGCACGAGGAGCGGCACCGAGAGGAAGGACCGGAGCGCCACCGCATCCGGGCCGCCTTCGCGATGAAGGTCGTTCAGAAGCACCGGCTTCCGCTGCTGGGCCACCCACGAGGAGAAGCCTGCCCCCTGGCCGAAGCGCACGTGGCCGATCAGGTCCACGCGCGAGCCGACCGTGGCCGCCTCCTCGAGGCACTGCGTCTCGCGGCTCCAGAGGAAAAGGGTCGCGTTCTCGTACGGCACGACCGCACGCATCTGGATGAGCGCCTGCTCGAACGCGTCGGCGGGATCCGCCACGGTCTGCGCGATGCGGCCGAGCTCCGCCAGCACGTCGCTCTCGGACACCGCCTTCGCCGCCACGGAGCGGGACTTGGACAGCACGCCCATGAGCTTTCGGTTGATCGAGATCGCGCTCGCGAACACGTCGGACGAGCGCTTCTTCGCCGCGGAGAGCGCGAGATCCTTCGCGAAGTGATCGCATTCGGTCTTCTTGAGAATCCGACGCCCGCCGAGCACCTCGAGGAGCTTCTGCTCGGACTTGATGAACCGCTCGGTCGCCTCGACGAGCCGCTTGGACCCCGCACCGTTGCGCTGCTTCATGGCTCCCTCCCTGGAGTTAGCGGCCGACCGCGTTGTTGGACGACTCGGGGATGCCCGGGACCACGGCCGACTCGACCGTGGCGACGCGCCGGCTCGCGCTCCGTCCATTCGCGCCCACCGGGGCGAGGACGAGCGGAGGACCGAGCTCCTTCACGTAGACCGAGAACGAATCCCCCACCTTCCAGTCGGGCGCCCCCTGCGCCATCAGCGTGAAGCCGTGATAGCGGAGGAGAGAGCGGCCGCGGCCCAGGTTCTTGGCCACGGTCACGGCTCCGACCTCGCCGTCTCGAAGCGAGGCGTAGAGCGCGGCTCCCAGCCCGGGCTCGAAGCGAACCCGGATCTCGATGTCCCGATCGTGTGCGGATTTGGTGACGGCACTGCCCATGAACGTCAGTCCTCCTGCGATCCGCGGAATTCAGCGAAGAGCTCCTGCTCCCGCTCCGTTTCGCGGACCACGTCTTCCACGAGCGTTTCGAGGAGAGCCTCGCGCTTCCGCTCGTCGGCATCGACCACTTCGAACGCGGAAGGAGCGATGGGTCGGCGCGCGACCCCCCGGGGCCAGGCGAATCCGGCCCGTTCCGCGAGTGAAGTGGCCACGTGGACCAGTTGGGCGAGCTCGGGATTCCGTCTCGCCGTTTCCGGCCGGTGATGGCAGGCGATGGCTTCCACCAGATCGGCGGGAAGCCCCCAGTGCTCGGCCAGCCACGCGCCTACCTCGGCGTGGCAGGACCCGAAGAGACCGCGCTCGGCCTCCTCGATCGTTTCACCCTGGTCCCGCACCATCGCGATCACCGCCTGGAATCGAGCGGGATCGGTCTGGCGCAGCACCACGGTGCCGATGTCGTGAAGCAGCCCGGCGGCGTAGGCTTCGCTCTCGAGGCGATAGTGCGTGCGGTCCGCGAGGATCCGCGCCGCAACCCCCGCAGCGAGCGAATGGCGCCAGACGTCCTCCATGAGGGCGTCGGCCTCGCCGATGGTGCGGAACACGGACGCGGACAGCGCGAGATCCCGGATCGGGTTCGCGCCCAGGACCACGACCGCGAGATCGACCGAGCCGACCCGGCGCGGGAACCCGTAGAACTCGGAGTTCGCGAGCCGGAGCGTGCGCGCGGTGAGCGCGGGATCGAGCGAGAGGATGCGGGCGATCTCGTCCGGGGCCGCGTCCGGCTGCGCGACGGCGCGAAGGAGACGCGTCGCCACGAGCGGAAGCGTCGGGAGCGCCACCATGCTCTCGGTGAGCTTGAGAATGGACGAGCGGTCGAGCGTGCCGGGTGCGGCCGCGTTCGTCCGCGCGGGCTTGGTGCTCGCGGGGCGGGTGCGGGCGGCGTTGGCGCCGGTGCGGGACGCGTTGGCGCTGGTGCGGGACGTGGTCACGATCAGAAGAGCCGGCCGAGGCGGCCCTTGAGCGTCTTCACGGCGCGCGTGTGAATCTGCGACACGCGCGACTCGGAGATGTGGAGCGCTTCGCCGATCTCCTTGAGCGTCATCTCCTCGTAGTAGTAGAGCGCGACGACGAGGCGCTGCTGCTCGGGCAGTCCGTCGATCGTCTCGAGGAGGACCTCGCGCGCCTCGTCGCTCTCGATCACCTCGAGCGCGTCCTTGTGGGACGGGTCGTCGACGATGTCCTCGAGCTGGATGAAGTCCTGATCCTCGTCACTCGATACCGACTTGGAGAGCGAGAGAAGCGCCGTCCCGTGCACCTCGTCCATGAGGCGGGAGAGCTCAACTGGGCTCAAGTTGAGCGCGTCGGCCACTTCCTCCTCGGTCGCGGCCCGGCCCAGCTTCTGCCCCAGCTCCCGTGCGACCTCCTCGACATTCCTCGCCTTCCTGCGGATGGACCGGGAGGCCCAGTCGAGCGAGCGCAGCTCGTCCAGGATCGCTCCTCGGATTCGCCAGATCGCGTACGTCTCGAACTTGGTTCCCTTCGAGGCGTCGTACTTCTCGAGCGCGTCGAAGAGACCGATGATGGCCGCGGAGATCAGGTCGTCCCGCTCCACCGACTTCGGCAGGTGCAGCGCTAGACGGTCGACGACGTACTTCACGAGGGGCGCGTACTTGCTGAGCGCCACCTCCTTCTGCCGCTCCTTGCGATTGCGCGAGCGCGGCGTGCGGTGAGCCAGCGAGTGGAGCACGGACGGGCTAGGCATGATCGAGATCCTCCGCTACCGGTCCGTGGGGACGCGGCGGCTCATCGAGACCGGGCGGTTCGTGGAAACCGGGTTCGTCTTAAGCCTGCCGTCCCCGGAGCGGCGCCCCTGCTCGTAGTACCGACGCAGGGCGGTGCGCATGACGACGAGGCCCACGCCCGCACCCGCGAGGAGCACGATGGTGAAGGCGAGGAGCGCCCTGAACATCACGACGTGCGGCTGCGTTCCCGTCGCGATCCCGAGAATGGTCGCGGCGAGTCCGGCGAGCACGGACGTGATGAGAGTGAGTCGGATCACGAGGCGCCGCACGATCACGCCTCCTCCGACGGATCGACGATCGAGAGGGTGGTTTCTGCGTGCTCCTTATGGTGGCCGCTGTCCTTGTGGGGGCCGCTGCCCTTGCCGTTGTAGGGGCCCGCGGGGTTCTTGCCCTGCTGTCCCATGACCCGGCGCGCGAGCTGGTAGATGCAGCTCGAGGCGGGCGAGTACGGATAGGTCGAGAGGAAGGGCTCCTGGCGCAGCACCGACTTCGGCACCGACTCGTCGTCCAGGATGTAGCCCCAGTAGTCGACGTCGAGATTGAGGAAGCGCTTCGCCACGTTCTTCACGCGGCGCGCCACGGCGATCGCGCTCTCCTCGGAGTCGGCCTGGTTCACGAGGAGCGCCGGCGTGCACTTGAGCGGGCGGCGCACGAGGACCTTGATCATGGCGTACGCGTCGGAAAAGGAGGTCGGCTCCGGCGTCGTGACGACGAGGATCTGATCCGCCCCCTGGATGAGCGAGGTGGCGTGCGTTCCGATGCCCGACGGGGAGTCGATGAGGATGATGTCGACGTCGCCGTCGAGCTCGGCGAGCGAGCGGAGGAGCACCTCGGTCCGGTACTCGTCGAGATTCGCGAGCTCCTCGACGCCCGAGGACGCGGGCACCACGCGGATCCCGTCCTGCCCTTCGAGCACGACGTCCCGCAGGTTGCGTCCCCCCAGGATCACGTCCTGGAGATCGAACTGAGGCGCGACGCCGAGGAGGAGGTCCACGTTCGCGAGCCCGAGATCGCCGTCGAGCACGAGGACGCGGATTCCCTGGCGCGCGAGCGCGATCGCGAGATTGGTGACGATGTTGGTCTTGCCGACGCCGCCCTTGCCACTCGTGACCGCGATCGTGCGGCGCCTCGGCCGGGACGGTGGCGGCGGGACGACCGGCTTGGACGAGCGCTTGGACCTGGAGCCGGGATTGCGGCGGGGCGCGCTCTTCGAACCACCGATCGGGCGGATCGTGGGCGCCGCCTTCGCGGCCGGCGTGGACTTCGACTTGTTCTCGATGTCGCTCATCGGGAGGACTCCGGATTCGGGTTGCGGGCGGCGCGTGCGTCGCGCGTCGTCGTGCACCCCGTGCAAAGCAAGGCCGGTGCCTGGGAGTGAGTGCATTGAACCGCAACGAGTTGGAGCGTTTCGTCCGGCGATCCGGCGACCAAATCCCGGTGGACCAACCGCGGGCTGCTCAAGATCTGGCCGGCGCGGACGAGGGCCGCGGGCGCGATGCCCGCGGGGGGCGCGAGCGTGGTGGTCGCAGCGAGTGCGGGCATGGTGCCCGTGAGGGACGTGGGCGCGATGCCCGCGAGGGACGCGGGCGCGGTGCTCGCGAGGGACGTGGGCGTCGTGCCCACGAGATCCGCAATAAGGGCCCGGCGTGCGGAGGCGGCGCAGCGCTCCATTAGTTGTTGCTCCGCTTGGATCGCGAGGCCTGGATGGCGCGGGCCAGCTCGGCGTCGATGGGACCGAACGGATCGTCCGAAACGGCGACCGTTGCTCCGGCCGGGCCTAGATCGGCGAGAGCGGTCCATTCGGACGACGTGGATCCGAGGAGGAGCCGCTTCCCTTCCACTTCGACGACCACGAGCGTGCGGCCGCGGCCGAGCCGCGTCCGCGAAAGCACCTGGATCTCGCACGGGGGACCGAACGGGACCTCGTCGTTCTGGGCGTCCCGGCGGCCGAGGGTGCGCGCGATGCCATAGAGCGTGGCGGCAGCGATCCCGACGGCGATGGCATAGGCGAAGGTGGGATTCATCGCGGGATCCTTTCTGTGGACGCGGCCGTGGGGCGCCGCTCGAGAGAGAGGACGCGGACGGCCGCGCGCCCCTCGACATCGACGAGCACGCCCCGCGCGACCGTGACGGCGTTGGCGACGATCTCGACGGGATGTCCCGCGGAGCGATCGAGCGTGATCACGTCGCCCGGCTGGAGGCGGTCGATCTCCTCGGGCGTGAGGTCCGCGTGTCCGGCATCGACGACGACGTGGAACCGCTCGCGCGGCGCGGGCACGTAGGGCGTATCCGCCCGAAGGGCTTCGATCTCTTCCTTGGTCAGAAGTCGCGACACTTGGGCTCCGTTAGCGCGAGGAGTTGCGGCTGCGGGCGGCACCGATGACCGCGCGAACGAACGCGATGTAGCGGCGATTGCGGATCGTCTCGAGCTCGAGCTGACGCTTGTCGATGCCGGTCCGGGTACGGGTCTTCCGACCGCGCTTGGTGGTGCGGGCCATCGTGGCCTCCTCTTCGTCCCTGGTTTGTTTGGGTGCCCGGTCGCGAGGGTCGAAGGCGACGTTGTCGCCCCGACAGCAAGCCGGTTCGAGGGCTGGAAATGGCAACCGACGTGCCGCACATGGCGGTCTTGGGAAGGTGGCTCGAAAGCCTTTGTCGCTGCGGTGCTTAGGTTAGGAGCTGCGGCGGGTTAGGAGGGGCAGCGGTATCGGCTCGCGTGGCGAAAACTTGAGCGAAATGCGAGGCACCGTGCAGAACGAAGCCGCCGGGCTTTTTGGGGTGACTCAGGGGCGGGTTGGGTTGCGCCGGAGCGAACGCCGGCGCCATTTCAACTGGCCCCGGGGCCAGTTGTCTTTGGCGGGGCCGAACGCTCGCGCGGCTGCAACAGGCCCCGGGGCCAGTTGTCTTTGGCGGAGCCGAACGCTGGTCCGGATGCAACAGGCCCCGGGGCCAGTTGTCTCCAGCGGACCGAACGCTTGTGCGGCTGCAACAGGCCCCGGGGCCAGTTGTCTTTGGCGGAGCCCAACGCTCGTGCGGCTGCAACAGGCCCCGGGGCCAATTGTCTCCGGCGGAGCCCAACGCTTGCGCGGATGCAACAGGCCCCGGGGCCAGTTGTCTCCGGCGGAGCCCAACGCTTGCGCGGCTGCAACAGGCCCCGGGGCCAGTTGTCTCCTGTGGAGCCGAGCGCTCGTGCGGATGCAACAGGCCCCGGGGCCAGTTGTCTCTAGCGGAGCCGAACGCTTTGTGCGGCTGCAACAGGCCCCGGGGCCAGTTGTCTCCTGTGGAGCCCAACGCTTTGTGCGGCTGCAACAGGCCCCGGGGCCAGTTGTCTCCGGCGGAGCCGAACGCTCGTGCGGCTGCAACAGGCCCCGGGGCCAGTTGAACCCCCGTCAGGCGATCAGCATTGCGTCCCCGTAAGAATAGAACCGGTAACCCCGCTGGACCGCCTCCATGTAGGCCGCGAGGATGCGGCGACGTCCCTCGTCCCCGGGCCCGGCTAGGGCGCTGACGAGGAACAGGAGACTCGAGCGCGGCAGGTGGAAGTTCGTGATCATCCCTTCGACGACCTGGAACTCGAAGGGAGGGACGATGAAGAGATCGGTCTCGCGCCAGACGCCGTCGTCGGGGCGTCCGGCGCGGGCCCAGGACTCCAGCGTGCGCACGGCCGTGGTTCCGACGGCGAGGACGCGCCCTCCACGCTCGCGGGTGGACCGGATCGCCACCGCGATCTCCGCGGGCACCCGGTACGGCTCCGGGTCGAGAACGTGCTGGCGCGGATCCTCGGTCGCGACCGGACGGAAGGTCCCTGGGCCGACGTGGAGCGTGACTGATGCCGTCTCCACCCCACGTTCCCGGAGAG
>Ga0111539_10011269_pt1 | contig 11231 bp, 9 predicted proteins | sample RhiMethybrSRZTD1_FD_79667 | JGI IMG/M metagenome (GOLD analysis project Ga0111539, IMG submission 79667) | Populus rhizosphere microbial communities from Tennessee, USA - Rhizosphere MetaG P. TD hybrid SRZTD1 (version 2) (version 2) | ecosystem: Host-associated > Plants > Roots > Rhizosphere >...
CAAGGAACGCTCGGAGCGCCGCCTGCTGGCGACCGAGGCCAACCTCACCCGCCTGGGCGACCTGCTGCGTGAGGTGCGACGCCAGCTGCGACCACTGGAGCGGCAGGCCGAGGCCGCCCGCCGGCACGGCGACCTCGTGGCCGAGCTGCGGGCGCTGCAGATCTTCGTGGCCGGGCGTGAGCTGGCCACGCTCAAACGGCGCCTGGCCGACTCCACTGCGGCGCGGGCCGAGCAGCGCAACGAGCAGACGCTGCTCACCCGGCGGCTGAGTGAGCTCGACACGTCGGTGATGGCGGCCGAGGCCGAGCTGGGCACTCTGGGCGGTGGCGAGGTCGGCGACGTGCTGGCGCGGGCGCAGGCCCTGCGCGAGAAGGCCCGCGGCCAGTTGGCGCTGCTGGCCGAGCGCCGCCGCGGCGTGGAGCGCGAGCGGGCTGCGTTCGTGGACCAGGCCGTCGTGGCCAGCCTGGAGGCCGACTCGGCGCAGCTGCGGGCCGACCTCGACGGGCTGGCCGGCGAGTCGGAGGCGCTGGCCCCCGAAGCCGAGGCCCTGGTCGCGGCCGAGGCCGAGCTGGCCGAGGCCCGCTCCGCGTTCGAGTCCGAAGAGGACGCGAGCGGGCCGGCGCCGTCGGGCCGGGCCGCCGAGGTGCGGGGCGAGCTGGGCGCGCTGCGCGAGGCGCTCGCCCGCGCCGGCGTCGACGCCGAGCGCAGCGGCCGGCGCACCGCGCAGCTGCGGGAGAAGCTGGCCCGCCTCGACGCCGAGGCGGCCGAAGCCGGCGACCGGCTGGCGGGCCTGGACGACGAGGCCGCCCTGGTCGCTTCGCTCGACGCGGCGCGCGCGGCGCGGGAGGCAGCCGAGCCCGTGGCGGCGGACGCCGAGTCGCAGCGTGACAGTGCCGAGGCCGAGCGCCACCGCTGGGCTGCTCGCAGCGACGCGCTCGCCCTGGCGCTGGACGAGGCCCGGGCCCGAGCCGGGGCCGAGCGCCTGGCCGGGGTGGACGGCGTGGTCGGCACGCTGCTCGACCTGGTCGACGTCGATCCCGGGTGGGAGCCGGCGGTGGAAGCCGCGTGCGGCGAGGCGCTGGCCGCCGTGGTGGTCGACTCGGTCGACGCCGGCCGCCGGGCGCTGGCCGTCCTGGCCCAGGGTGACGTGACCGCAGCGGTCCTGGCGCTCGGCGCCGCGCCGGTCCGCCGGAACCGGCCCCCGGTGGGCGAGCCGGTGCTGCACCACGTGCGCCCGCGGCGTCCCGAGGTCGGGGCCTTGCTCGACGGGCTGCTCGGCGCGGCGGTGGCGGTGGACGGAGGCTGGCCCGAGGCGGTCGACGCCTCGCTCGCCCATCCCGACGTGGTGGTCGTCACCCGCCAGGGCGGGCGCTTCGGGCCCGGAGGCTGGCACGTGTCCACCCTCACCACCGGCGCCACCGGTGCCGCCCTGGACGAAGCCCGCGCCCGTGCCGTCTCGGCACGGGATGCGGCCGAAGCCGCCTTGGACGAGCACCAGCGGGCCCGGTCCGCGCTGGCCGAAGCCCGCCGGGCCGAGACCGCGGCGCGCGAGGCGCTCGACGCCCGCCGGCGGGCCGCGGAGTCCGCCATCACCGCCCGCGATCGCGCCCTGCGGGATCGGGACGACGCCGCCGCCGAGCTGGGTGCCGCCGCCGACCAGCAGGGCGAAGGCGCCGATCGGCTGGCCCACGACGAGGCCCGGGCCGCCGGGCTGGCGGCCGAGCTGCCCGCCCTGGAGGCCGAGGAGGCCGAGTGGCGCGCCCGGGCTCAGGCCCGCACCGAGGCGCGGGCCCGGCTCGACGACCACGCCGCCGCCGTGGTCGCCCGGCGCAGCGCGTTCGAACGGCGCCGGGCGGCCGTGACCGATCGCAACGCCTTCCTCCAGCAGCGCCTGGCCGAGGTCGAGGAGAGGCTGGCCGGGTCGGTGGCGGCCCGGCAGCGGGCCGAAGAGCGCCGGGTCGAGCTCGACGCCGGCGAGCAGGCGCTGGACCGGCTGCGGGCCTTCGTGGAGCGGCACCTGGCCGACCTGGAGGCGCGCGTCGTCGACCTGAGCGCCCGCCGCGAGCGGGAGACGGTGGCCCAACGCCAGCTGTCGGGCCGGCTCGACGGCCTGCGCCGCGACCGGGCCACGGCGGAGAAGACGCTGACCGAGCTGCGCGAGAAGGCGCAGCGCACCGAGCTGGACGAGGCCGAGGTCCGGGTGCGCCTGGAGCAGGCCATCGAGACGTGCCGCACGCAGCTCGACGTCGAGCCCGACGCCGCGGTCAACGCCGAGGCGCCGGAGCTGGCAGACGGCATGACGCCCATCGTGCGGGTCCGGGAGCTGGAGCGCGAGCTGCGGGTCATGGGCCCCATCAACCCGCTGGCCCTGGAGGAGTACGAGGCGCTGGCCGAGCGCCACAGCTTCCTCACCGAGCAGCTCGACGACGTCAAGGCCAGCCGGCGCGAGCTCAACAAGGTCATCCGGGCCATCGACGAGGAGATCGTCCGGGTCTTCGCCGCCGCCTATGCCGACGTGAGCGAGAACTTCGAGCAGCTGTTCGCCACGCTGTTCCCCGGCGGCCAGGGTCGCCTGCGCCTCACCGCCCCCGACGACCTGCTCAACACCGGCATCGAGGTCGAGGCCAAGCCCTCGGGCAAGAACGTGAAGAAGCTGTCGCTGCTCTCCGGCGGCGAGCGCTCGCTGACCGCCCTGGCCTACCTGTTCGCGGTCTTCCGCAGCCGGCCGTCGCCGTTCTACGTCATGGACGAGGTCGAGGCCGCGCTCGACGACGTCAACCTGCACCGGTTCCTCGACCTCATCGCCGAGTTCCGCCAGGAAGCCCAGCTGATCATCGTGAGCCACCAGAAGCGCACGATGGAGGCGGCCGACTGCCTCTACGGCGTGACCATGCAGACGGGCGGCTCCTCCAAGGTCATCAGCGAGAAGGTCGGCGCGGGCGCCTAGGCATCCTCATGCCGCGACCAGTGGACAAGTATGTCTTCGACCATCCCGAGATCTGGGAGCAGAACAACCAAGCCAGGTTCGATCGGGAGCCAACGTTCCTGGCTGAGGTGTTCCGGCGCCACGGCTCCGTCCAGCGCGTGCTCGACGTCCACCGCGCGCTGCGGGCCGGAGGCCTGGTCGTCATCGATCTCGAGCACACGTCGTTGGACGGCACTCGCTTGGTCGCTGTCGCGCAGAAGGCGTAAGTGGCGGTCCTCCGGGTGGACACCGCGCCGCTCCTGCCGGAGCTGCGCGCCGGGCTCGTGGACCTGTTGCGCGGCCTGGACCCGCCGGACTGGTCCCGTCCCACGGCCTGCCCGGGCTGGACCGTGGCCGCCGTCGCCGCCCACCTGCTGGGCGTGGAGCTCGGCAACGTCTCCCGCCGCCGGGACGAGCACCGGATCGACCCGCCGCCCGGCGGCGACCTGCCGTCCTGGCTCGACGGCTTCAACCAGTCGTGGGTCGACTCCGCCCGCCGCCTCTCGCCGCGGGTACTGGTCGACCTGCTCGACACGGCCGGCGCGTGGTTCGAGGCGTACGTCGGCGGCCTCGACCTCGACGCGACCGGCCCGCCGGTCTGGTGGGCGGGCCCGGCCCCCGCCCCGGTGTGGCTCGACGTCGCCCGCGAGTACACCGAGCGCTGGGTCCACCAGCAGCAGATCCGCGATGCCGCCGGCCGCCCCGGGCTCGACGGTCCCCGCCATGTGGGCCCGGTGATCGCCACCTTCGTCCACGCCCTGCCCCGGTCCCTGGCCGCGGTCCCCGCTGCCCCCGGCACCACGGTCGACCTGGTGGTCACCGGCGAGGGCGGGGGCACCTGGCACGCCGCCCGCGAGCCGGACGCCGCCGGCCTCGGCTGGGATCTGCGCTCCGGCCCGTCGCCGGCCCCCGCGTGCCGCCTGAGCGGCCCGGTGGCCGACGCCTGGCGGCTGTACGCCGGCTACCCCGGGTTCGGCCTCGCCGCCGAGGGTGACCCGGCACTGGCCGCCGCCGCCCTCGACGGTCGTGCCGTCATCACCTAGCCCGCGGCGGGCCCGTCGTAGCGCCAGATGTCGACCGGGAAGCCCCGGAGCGTGCGGGACTCGACCACCTGCCCGCCCAGCCGTCGGGACACGGCCTGAGACGCGTGGTTGTCGGGGTGGATCACGCTGCACACCCAGTCGGGCTCGAGCCGGGCCCAGGCCAGCGCCAGCGCGGCCCGGCCCACCTCGGTGGCGTAGCCGCGCCCCCAGAAGGCGCGGCCTAGCATCCAGCCCACCTCCAGCTGGGGCCACCCCAGCGGGTACCACAGGCCGCCGCGGCCGACCACGGTGCCTGTGCCCTTCTCGATCCAGGTCCACATGCCGTAGCCCCGCAGCTCCCAGTGGCCCACCCACGAGCACAAGCCGCGCCACATGTCCTCCCTGGTCGGCACCAAACCGTCCAGGTAGCGGACCACCTCGGCGTCGAACAGGGGCTGCAGCGCATCCACGTCGTCCTCGATCGGGCGCCGGAGGACGAGCCGCTCGGTCTCGTGCTCGACGGGGATCAGCGGGTCCATCCGCTCAAGGTAAACGCTGTGACCACAGCAAGGAGAGGGACCCGGCGAGCGCCAGCAGGCCGATCCCCGCGCCCACGAACCACGCGCTGACGTCCCGCTCGACATCCTCGAAGGCCGCCACCTTGGTGATGTCGGCGTACGCCGCGCTCAGCTCGTCCAGCGATCCCGCCTCGAAGGCGTCGCCGCCCGTGGTGCCGGCCAGGTCCGCCAGCGGGCCGGGCGCCACCGGGACCTCGACCGTGTCACCGAGCTCGTCGACGATGGTGCCCTCGGGGGTGCCGAAGGCGATGGTGTCGACGGGCACGCCGGCGGCGGCTGCGGCCGCCGCGGCTTCCTCGTTGGAGATGCCGGCGGTCGTCTCGCCGTCGGACATGACCACAATGCGGGCCGGCGCCGCTTCGCCATCCTCGCCGGGCGGCGCGGCCGCCACTGCGTCGAGCGAGGCCATGACCGCCTCGCCGATGGCCGTGCCCTCGCCCAGGTCGAAGCCCTCGATGGCCGGGCCCAGCGCCGCCCGGTCCCGCGACGGGGCCACCGCCACCGAGGCCGCGTCGTGGAACGTGACCAGGCCCACGTCGAGCTCGTCGGGCAGGTCGGCCACGAAGTCACGGGCCGCCTCGCGGGCCACCTCGAGCCGGCTGGGGGACACGTCGGTGGCCTCCATCGACCGCGAGACGTCGACCGCCAGGATCACCGTGGCGCGCTCGTCCGCCACCTGGACGGCCCGCACCGGGCCGGCGAAGCCCAGCACCAGGGCGGTCAGTGCCACGAGGAACAGCGCGGCGGGGACGTGGCGCCGCCAGCGGGGCCGGCGGGGCGCCACCACGTCCAGCAGCTCGACCGAGGTGAAGCGCACCACGTGCTGGCGGCGCTGGGAGGCGACCGCCAGCCAGGCACCCGCCATGACACCCACCCCCACCAGCAACCACAGCCGCCACACCACGAGGAAGTGCATCGCTCAGCCCACGCCCGTCCGGGCCCGCCGGCCGGCACCCGCGGGGTGGGCGGCCCGGGCCCGGCGCATGGCCGCGAGCCGGTCGGGTCGGTGGGCCAGCCAGCCCACCAGGTCGGCCACCGCGTCGCGATCCGTGCGCAGGACCAGGTGGTCGACGCCCGCACCTCGCAGGGTGGTGGCGCTGGCCTCCCGCCGCTCCCGGGCCAGTGCCGCGTAACGCCGCCGCAGGCCGGAGTCGCCGGTGGCTACGTCGCGCTCCTCGCCGGTCTCGGCGTCGACCACGGTGAGCAGCCCGACATCGGGCAGCTCCAGCTCACGGGGGTCGAGGACCTCGACGGCCAGCGTCTCGTGGCGGGCGGCCACGAGCCGGAGCGCGGGGTGCCAGGTGCCGGCGGGCGGGAAGTCCGACATCAGGACCACCAGCCCGGGGCGGATGTGGGGCCGGGCCAGACGCCCGAGCGCCGCCCCGAGGTCAGGCCCGGCCCCGTCCGCCCGCGGGGAGCTCAGCAGCTTGTGGAACAGCACCATCAGGTGCACGTGGCCCGCCCGGGGCTCGATGACGACCACGCCCTCGCTGGTCAGCAGCACCGCGCCCACCTGGTTGCCGCCCCGGGAGGCGAGCACCGCGAGTGCTCCGGCAGCCGTCTCCACCAGCTGGCGCTTGGTGCAGCGGGCGGTCCCGAAGTCCAGCGAGGCGGTCAGGTCCACCACGAGCCAGGTGATCAGCACATGCTCGGCCGCTGTGTCCCGCACGTGGGGGGCGCGGGTCCGGGCCGTGACGTTCCAGTCGATGCGGCGGGGATCGTCGCCCGGGGCGTAGGGCCGGGCCTCGCCCGGCTCGGTGCCCAGGCCCACGACGCGCCCGGCGTGGTCGCCGTGAAGCAGCCCGTCGATGCGGCGGCTGAGCGTGAGCTCGAAGCGGCGGACGGCCTCGGCCGGCGTGGCCGGGGCGGGGAGGGGGTGCACGCTCATGCCGACCACGCCAGGCGGGGCCCGGATGCGGGCGGGGCGGGACGGGGATCGGCGCCGGCCGGCGCGGGCGGCAGCGCCCGGGCGCTGGGGTCCTGCGTGGGCGTCAGGCGAGGCGCGGGGACCGTGGCCAGGATGCGGGTCACCAGCTGGGCGGGCTCGATCCCGGACGCCAGCGCGTCGTAGGTCACCGCCAGCCGGTGGGTGAGCACGTCGGCGGCCACGTCGTACACGTCCTGGGGCAGGGCGAACGAGCGCCGCCGCAGCAGCGCCAGCGCCCGGGCCGCCGCCACCAGCCCCAACGTGGCGCGGGACGACACGCCGCCGTCCAGGTAGGGCACCAGGTCGGCCAGCCCATGGCGGGTGGGGTCGCGGGTGGCGCTCACCAGGTCGACCGCGTAGGCGAGCACGCCGGGGTCGACGTAGACCGCGGTCCGGGCTGCTTCCTGCAGCCGCACCAGGTCCTCCCGGGTGAGCTGCTCGTGGGCGGTGGGGCGCTCGGTCCCCATGCGCCGCGCGATCTCCAGCTCCTCGGCCGGGGAGGAGTGGTGCACCGTGAGCTTGAACAGGAAGCGGTCCCGCTGGGCCTCGGGCAGGGGGTAGACGCCCTCGGACTCGGCCGGGTTCTGGGTGGCGAGCACCAGGAACGGCGCCGGCACCTGGTAGCTGTGGCCGCCGATCGACACCTGGCGCTCGCCCATGACCTCCAGCAGCGCCGACTGGACCTTGGCCGGTGCCCGGTTGATCTCGTCCGCCAGCAGCAGGTTCACGAACACGGGGCCCAGCTCGACGTCGAAGCTCTCGGTCGAGGCCCGGAAGATGCGGGTGCCGACGATGTCCGACGGCAGCAGGTCGGGCGTGAACTGCACCCGGGCGAAGCTTCCGCCGACCACGGTGGCCAGGGTCTCGGCCGCCAGGGTCTTGGCCACGCCGGGCGGGCCCTCGACCAGCACGTGGCCCTCGGCCAGGAGGGCGACCAGCAGGCGCTCGACCAGGTGCTCCTGGCCGACGATCACCTTGCGCACCTCGAACAGCGCGTGCTCGAGGAGCGTGGCGTCGTCCACCAGAGCGGTGGGGGGTGAGGCGGGGGCGGACATGAGGGGAACGTAGGGTCACGCCCCCCGAGGGCGGATCGGGGACACCCCCCGCCTGCCGGGGCGCCCGGGGGGGACCGGTAGGCTCCGATCCGCCATGGAGATCCTCGTCCTGCTGCTTGCCATCCTCGCCGTCATCGTGGTGGTGGGTGGCACCTGGTTCGTCGTCGCCCGCTCCCGCCGGGGCACCGAGCTGGAGCCCCCGCCTCCGCCCTCCGCCCCCCCAGTCGAGGTCGAGCCCGCCCCGGAGGCCGAGGTCGAGGTCGTGCCCGAGGCCGAGGCCCCGGCGGCCCCGGTCCGGCCCTCGTTGCGGGAGCGGCTGGCCAAGGCGCGGGGCGCGCTCGGCGGCTACCTCGGATCGATCCGGTCCCGTTCCGTCGACGCCACGACTTGGGATGAACTGGAGGAGGCTCTGATCCGGGCCGACGTGGGTGTCGCCGCCACCGGCGAGATCCTCGAGGAGCTGCGGGACACGGCCAAGGCCGAGTCCATCAGCGACCCCGACATCCTGCTGGACCGGTTGAAGTCCCAGCTCAAGGACCTGCTGGCCGAGGGCGACCGTGGCTTGCGCTACGAGCCTCCGGTCCCCAACGTGTGGCTGTTCGTGGGGGTCAACGGGGTCGGCAAGACCACGACCATCGGCAAGATCGCCCGCCAGCAGCAGGCCGAGGGCCGTCGGGTGATCATGGCCGCGGGGGACACGTTCCGGGCGGCAGCCGCCGAGCAGCTGGGCCAGTGGGCCGAGCGCACCGGGTCCGAGATGGTGCGGGGCAACGAGGGCGGCGACCCGTCGGCGGTGGTGTTCGACGCGGTGGAGCGGGCCTCGGCCCGGGGCCACGACCTGGTGCTGGCCGATACGGCCGGCCGCTTGCACACCAAGACCAACCTCATGGAGGAGCTGCGCAAGGTCCGGCGGGTGGCCGACCGCGATCCGGGGAACGTGACCGAGGTGCTGTTGGTGCTGGACGCCACCACGGGCCAGAACGGGCTGGCCCAGGCACGCCAGTTCACCGAGGCGGTCGACGTCACCGGCGTGGTCCTGACCAAGCTCGATGGCTCGGCCAAGGGCGGCATCGCCCTGGCCGTGCAAGCGTCGCTAGGCATCCCCATCAAGCTGGTGGGGTTGGGCGAGACGGTGGATGATCTGGTGGAGTTCGATCCCGACGAGTTCGTCGAGGCGCTCTTCGCCTAGGAGGGAGGTACCCAGTGGTAAGGACGTTGCTGTTGCCGGTGCGCCTGTCCTACGGGGTGGGCAAGGCCGGCGTGAAGACCGGGTACTACGCGGGCCGTCTGTCGGTGGGCACGACCTACCGCGCCACGCGGTTCGTGGGCCTGTCCCGCCTGCTGGCCATCGGCGTGGGCGTGGCGATCGGCCTGCTGGTGGCCCCCAGCTCGGGGGCCGAGCTGCGTGAGCGGTTGCGCCGCCAGTGGGAGGCCCGCAACGCTCCCGCCAGCGACGAGGCCGTCGCCGAGCGGGTCCGCTACGAGCTGTCCCACTCGCCCCGGACCTGGCACCTGCCCCAGCCCGCGGTCGACGTGGTGGGCGGCACGGCCATCCTCACCGGCGGAGCCCCGCACGAGACCGGCAAGGCCGACATCGAGCGCGCCGCGGCCGCGGTGCCCGGCGTCGCGGAGGTGGACAGCCGCCTGGTCGTGGGCACGACCGGCAACGGCGAGAACCGCCCCTGACCGCTCCCACCCCCTAGCCGTCGACCCCTGCGCCTGCCGGCTCGCCCCCCTTGCGGGCGCCCCGGCACGCCGTCGCCTTGCTGCGCGGCGGCTTCGCCCCCGGTTCGCCCGCCCTCACCCTCTGGTGGGCGCTCTCGCACTCGGTCGCCTTGCTGGCCCCCAGGGGTCCGTAGGGGCATCCCCGGGTTCGCTCTCGGCCGGTCTCCTGCGACTTTGACGGCATGGTCGACATACGCCGTGCGCTGCCCACCCTCCCCGCCGCCCTGTGCCTGGGCACGATCGCCGGCTCGGCCGCCACCGAGATGACCCGATCCGCCCTCGGCTCGTACTTCGTGGCGCCCTCGCTGCTGGGCCTGGTGGCGGTCCCACTCTCCGCCGTCGCCATCTACCGGGGAATGTCGTGGTGGCCCGAGCGCTCCCAGCGCCAGCTCGGCTACTTCTGCTCCGTACTGATCGGCCTCGTCGTCGCCGCGGTGAGCTGGCTCATGGCCCTCGGGACGGGGCTGTGCGCCAGTTGGGGTGAGCAGTGCTCGGCCTCGGAGCAGGCGGCGATCGACCGGTGGGTGGCCTTGGGACTCGTCTCGCTCGTGGCCGTCCCGGGCCTCTACGGCGTCCTCGACCTGGCCACCCGGAGGCGGTGACCGCCCCAGCCGCCGGGTAGCCTGGTTGGCTCATGTTCGAGTCGCTATCCGAACGGTTCGAGGGCATCTTCGCCCGGCTGCGCAGCAAGGGAACGCTGCGCGAGGCCGACGTCGAAGAGGTGCTGCGCGAGATCCGCATGGCTCTCCTCGAGGCCGATGTCAACTTCACCGTGGTCCGGTCGATGCTCGACCGGATCCGCGAGCGGGCGGTGGGCGCCAAGGTCCATGAGGCCCTCAACCCCGCCCAGCAGGTCATCAAGCTCGTCAACGAAGCGCTGGTCGAGGCGCTCGGGGGCGAGTCCATGCGCATCCACTACGCCTCGCGGCCGCCGACCGTCGTGCTGATGGCCGGCCTCCAGGGCTCGGGCAAGACCACCAGCGCGGCCAAGCTGGCGCGCTGGTTCCGCCAGCAGGGACGCAACCCGCTGCTCGTCGGGGCCGACCTCCAGCGTCCCGCCGCGGTCGAGCAGCTCCGCACGCTGGGCGGGCGCATCGGTGTGCCGGTGTTCAGCCAGCCGGGTGACCCCGTGGCCACCGCCAAGGCCGGGGTGGACGAGGCTCGGCGCCTGGGCCGCGACGTGTGCATCGTCGACACCGCCGGCCGCCTGGCCATCGACACCGAGATGATGGAGCAGGTCCGCCGCATCTCGCAGACGACCAGCCCCGACTACACGTTCCTCGTCGTCGACGCCATGACCGGCCAGGACGCGGTCACGGTGGCCGAGTCCTTCGACGCCACCCTGGCGCTCGACGGCGTCATCCTCACCAAGCTCGACGGCGACGCCCGCGGTGGGGCGGCGCTGTCGGTGAAGGAGGTGGTGGGCAAGCCCATCGCCTTCGCCTCCACCGGGGAGAAGGTCGAGGACTTCGACCTGTTCCACCCCGACCGCCTGGCCAGCCGCATCCTGGGCATGGGCGACGTCCTCACCCTCATCGAGAAGGCCGAGCAGGTCTACGAGAAGGAAGAGGCCGAGGCCGCCGCGGCCAAGCTGCTCGAAGGCAAGTTCACGCTCGACGACTTCCTCGACCAGCTGCAGCAGGTGCGGAAGATGGGCCCGCTGCAGAACCTCATGGGGATGATGCCGGGCATGCCCAAGGAGGTGCGCAACGCCGAGATCGACGAGGCGCAGGTCAACCGGGTCGAGGCGATCATCCGCTCGATGACCCGCGACGAGCGCAACGACCCGACGATCATCGACGGCTCCCGGCGCCTGCGCATCGCCAGCGGCAGCGGCACCCAGACCGCGGACGTCAGCCAGCTGGTGAAGCAGTTCCGGGAGATGCAGAAGCTGATGAAGCGCATGCCGGGCATCTCCGGCACCAAGGCGCTGCGGGGCCGCAAGGGCAAGAAGGGTCG
>Ga0111539_10011270_pt1 | contig 11231 bp, 12 predicted proteins | sample RhiMethybrSRZTD1_FD_79667 | JGI IMG/M metagenome (GOLD analysis project Ga0111539, IMG submission 79667) | Populus rhizosphere microbial communities from Tennessee, USA - Rhizosphere MetaG P. TD hybrid SRZTD1 (version 2) (version 2) | ecosystem: Host-associated > Plants > Roots > Rhizosphere >...
AAATGAAACTGAACGTTCTGGCGGGTCGTGATGTGGCCGAACCCACGGGAGTACCGATCGGCGACGTCGGCGAGCGCCTCGAGCTGATCGCTCGTGAGCGCGCCCTGCGGAATCTTGACGCGAAGCATCTGCGCGTCTTCGGCCTGCCGCTGTCCGTAGGTGCCGCGAACCAGCCGGAACGTGCGCCATTGATCGGGAGTCAGCTCTCCGCGTTCGTAGCGTTCGAGCGTCGTCACGAACTCGTCGATGTCTGCTTCGCTCGCGAATGACAGGCGCGCGCGCCCGTATGTCTTGGGATCGTCTACGACCGACATGTCAACCTCTCACTCTTCGCGACCCTGAACGGGTCGCGCTACGTCCGCCTACCTCGGCTCCAAACGCCTCGTTGTCGGCCTGCATGCCAATCGCCACGACATCGCCGATCACGAGCGTCCCCGGACCGTCGCCGTCGAATACCGCGGCCTCAAGAGCCAGATGGTCGAGCGTGCCCCGCCACACCTGCTGTTGCGGCCGCGACGCATCCGTGACAATCGCCGCCGGCGTGCCGCGCGACCAGCCGCGATCGATCAGCTCACAGGCAATGGCCGCGGAGCGGCCGAGGCCCATCAGCACCACGACGGTGACGCCGTTCGGCTGGAGTTGGTGAATTGCTGCAGAGAAGGTTTTCTCGTCGTGGCCCGAGACAACGAGGAACGCCGAGGCGACGCCGCGATGTGTGACGGGAATGCCAGCGGCCGCAGGTGCCGCAACGGCGCTGGAAATCCCCGGGACGACGTCGTACGGAATGCCGGCATGCTGGAGCGCCAGGACTTCCTCGCCGCCGCGGCCGAACACGAACGGGTCGCCACCCTTCAGCCGCACGACCTTGCGTCCGCGCCGGGCCGCCCGAATCATCAACGCGTGGATCGCTTCCTGCGACATCGCGTGACGGCCGGCGCGCTTGCCGACGAAGAACCGCTGCGCCTTGCGCGCGTACTTGAGAATCCCCTCGCCGATCAACGCGTCGTACAGCACGAGGTCCGCCGCGCGCAGCCGGGCGACCGCGGTTCGCGTCAGCAGGCCGGGATCGCCGGGCCCAGCGCCGACGAGCGAGACATGTCCTCTTACAACCACGAGTCCTCCGGTCCATTGAGCCAGGGAATGCGCTCGGCCACCGCCGTCGTCGTCCAGTTGTCCGCGCCCATCACCCCTTCGGCAGAGCGCTTCAGCCGCGCGGCGTCATACAACGCGTTCAACGCGCGCAACAACCTTGGCTTGCGCTCGTCCATCGGCACGCCAGTCCGGCGCCAGTCGACGCGCTCGCGCCGGGCCTGCGCCACCCACGCGCCGAGATCGCCTGGCAGTTCCGCATCGAGCGCCTCGCGCAACAGCGCGGTCAGGGCCGGGGCCTCGCCATGGGTGGAAATGGCGAGCGTCACGCCGTCTCGCCTGACGACGCCGCTCAGATAGGCGCTGGCATTCGCCGGATCGTCGACGGCGTTCACGAACAGCCGGCGTTTCTCGGCGGCCTCGGCAACCTCGGCATTGGCCTCGGGCGTGGCGGCCGCGACGACGAGCCAGGCGCCATCGAGGTCCGACGGGACGAACCGGCGCGGCACGATTTCGACGCGCGGCACTCCTCCCGAGAGCACGTCCACCGTCGCCGGCGAAATGTCGGGTGCGACGATGCGCACGCGCGCGCCAACGGCGAGGAGCTGCTGTAGCTTCCCCGCGGCGACACGGCCGCCCCCGACGAGCACGACGGCCCGTCCGTTGAGATTGAGGAACAGCGGCAACAGCTCCATCGTGTTTCTGCCGACTTTCGTGCGCCCAAAAAGCAAAAAGGCCCGGGAAGCATGAGCCTCCCGGGCCTTCTGGTCGTCTGTGGGTTCTGAGTCTAGATCACGGTGTGATCGTCGACGCGCACGCAGCCAGACCATTGGCGCAGGGGCTCGTGGAGAGCCCGCCACAACAACAGCAGCTACACATGCAGGTCGAAAGACCCATTGATACCGGCCACCTTTGTACAGCCGTTCCCGCTCCGCGTCAAGGCTTCGGCCTGGTTCGACGTTTCAGGGCACCCCGCGAACCTGGTCCCCGGGAAACGGCCGGATGCGCCGCCACCCACGCCCGCCAGGGATGTTCCGTCCCGACATTGATCCCGATGCGCGGGCCCCATTCAAGGGCTCCGATGTCGAGACCGCGGTCTTCGAGGTAGAGACGCGGCCCGAGGAGGTCGGCGCCATTCTCGGCGAGCGTGATCCGCATCGCCTTGGTCAGATTGCCGGGTCCGCGACACAGCTCGTGATCGCCCGCGGCCACGCCGCGCCTCCGCCGCATCGCCTCGAGCCCATCAATCGGCGCGAGCGCGCGAATCAACACCGCCGCCGGCGATCCCTTCGCCTCGGTGACGATGTTCATCATCCAGTGGATGCCGTAGTTGAGATACACGTAGGCGTGGCCGGGTTCGCCATACATCGGCGCGTTCCGGCGCGTGGGACCGGGCGCCGCGTGACACGCCGGATCGTCTTCGCCGATGTACGCCTCGACCTCGACGATGACGCCGCTGGTTCGGACGCCGCGCCGCTCGTGAACGAGAACCGTCCCCAGCAGATCGCGAGCGACGTCCAGGGTGGGGCGATTGTAAAAGGATCGAGGGAGCTTCACTCAGCTGATCGGCTTGCGGTTCGCCGCGCGCAGCCGCGCGACGGCGCGCTCGGCGGCCCTGACTACCTGCGGATCGCGGTCGGCGAGGAGACGTTCGACGAGCGGTAGCGCCGCGGCATCACCCGCCAGCCCCAGGACGTCGATCGCGTCCGCCCGCACCCGCGGATCCGGATCCTGCAGCTGCTGCGTGAACAGCATTGAGCGGCCGGGCGCAAGCTCCACCAGATACTGGTACGCCTGGTCGCGGAGCTTCGGCCTCGTCAACGCTTCGGCGATCGGCGTCAGCGGCGCGTTCGACAACATCGAGGATGCAAAGGCGCCGGTCAGCAGCAGGCTGTCGGCGCGCTCGCCCGCGAGCGCCGACTGGATGGCCGCGAGCTGCGACGCGTCGCCGAGCCGCGCGAGACCCTCGGCGGCGATGCCGCGCAGCGCCGCGCTCTTCGCCGTCAGCTGTGATGTGAACAGCGGCGCGCTGGCGCCGTAGGCCACCCGCGCGATGGCGTCGAGAGCGGCTTCGGCGGGTTCGCCCTTGCCGTAGTACTGAAAGAGCTCCGTCAACGCCTGGACGCCACGCGTATAGCGCAGCAACCCGAGCGACTCCATCGCGGCGCTCTTGACAGCGCGGTCCGGATCGTTGAGCGCGGTAATCACCGCGTCGCCGAGCGACTCATCGATCGGAGCGTCATGCAGGCGCGGCGCGAACACGCGGCCGATGACGCGCACCGCGCCGAAACGCATGGCCGGGTCGGGCACGCCGAGAAGAGCGGCAAACGCCGGCGCGCTCGTGTTCAGCAGCTCGCGCCGCGCCTCGCCGCTCGGCTCGACCGCGAGGACACCGAACGCGTAGATTGCCTCCAGCGCCACCCGCGGCTGTTCGTCGCGCGATGCCGTCCGCAAGGCGGTCAACACCTCGTTCGGAACGGGCCTCGCCCCAATCGCCAGCGGACCGGACGAAAAGGCCGATTCCGCGAGCACTTGGTTGCGCACTTCGATGACGAACCCGATGCGTTTGCGGGGAACGATGCGCTCTTCGAGGAAGATGTTCAGCTCCGCGGCAATCGCTTCGAGCTGCACCTCGTCGGCCGGATCGGTGACGAGCGCGGCGAGCGGCACGGCGGCCTCCGGATAGCCCGCCTGCTTCAGCATCTGCGCGGCTTTCAGGCGGGTGCCAGCCTCCGGGCTGGCCAGATCGCGCGTCGCCTGCTCGAAGGAAACCTGGGCAGGATAGGCGGGAAGGGCGGGAAGGGAAAGCATCGCCAGCGTCAAGAACGCCTTCACCATCCCGACTTTCCTGCCCGTCCTGCCCATCCAGCCCATCCCGCCAGTCCTGCCCATGCCGGCCTCCTGCCTTCCCTTACTTATCGGCCGGTCGCGTAGGCATGAGAGCGGCCCTCGGCCAGCACGGGCCGAAGGTATTGACCGGTGTAGGACGTTTCAATCTGCGCCACCTGCTCCGGCGTGCCGGTCGCCACGACCACGCCGCCGTCTTCCCCACCTTCGGGCCCCAGGTCGATCAGATAGTCCGCGGTCTTGATGACGTCGAGGTTGTGCTCGATGACGAGCAGCGTGTGCCCCGCCTCCAGCAGCTTCCGGAACGCGGTCAGCAGCTTCGCGATGTCGTCGAAATGCAGACCCGTGGTCGGCTCGTCGAGGATGTACAGGAGCCGCTCACCGCCGTGAGACGAGAGGTGCGCCGCGATTTTGATCCGCTGAGCCTCTCCGCCGGACAGCGTCGTCGCCGGTTGACCCAGCCGGAGGTAGCCGAGGCCGATCTCGTCGAGCACCTGCAACCGCCGCAGCACTTTTGGCGAGCTGCTGAAGAAGGTGAGCGCCTCTCGGACGGTGAGGTCGAGCACCTGATGGATCGAACGTCCGCGGTAGCGGACCTCCAGCACCTGCGGCTTGAATCGCTTGCCGTCGCACTGGTCGCAGGGCACGAAGACGTCGGCGAGAAACTGCATCTCCACGCGCACTTCGCCTTCGCCCTGACACGCTTCGCAGCGGCCGCCGGGCACGTTGAAGGAGAAGTGGCTCGACGTCAGGCCGCGCGATCGCGCGTCCTTGGACGCGGCGAAGAGCTCGCGGATCGGATCGAACGCCTTCAGGTAGGTGACCGGGTTCGAGCGCGGCGTGCGACCGATCGGCGCCTGATCGACCAGCACGACGTCGGAGATGAACTCGGAGCCTTCGAGCGTGCGGAACGTCCCGACACGCTTGTCCCAGCCGCCCTTCGCGCGCTTGATGGCCGCGTAGAGCACGTCGTGCACCAGCGTGGACTTGCCCGAGCCGCTGACACCGGTGACGCATGTCAACGCGTTCAGCGGGATGGCGACGTCGACGTCTTTGAGGTTGTGCTCGGTCGCCCCGGTGAGCTTGATCTTCTGGCCGCTACCACGGCGCCTGGTGCCGGGCACGGGAATCGCCAGCTCGCGGCGCAGATACTTCGACGTCAACGAGCGTGGCTCCTGCATGAGTCCGTCGAGCGCGCCCGAGAAGACGACGCGGCCGCCCTGTTCGCCGGCGCCGAGCCCGAGGTCGACGATGTGATCGGCGACCTTGATCATGTCGGCGTCGTGCTCGACCACGAGCACGGTGTTCCCCTGGTCGCGAAGTTGACGAAGGATGGCGATGAGCCGAAGGTTGTCGCGCGAGTGCAGGCCGATGGACGGCTCGTCGAGGACATACAGGGTGCCGACCAGCGCCGACCCGAGCGATGTCGCCAGGTTGATGCGCTGCGCCTCGCCGCCGGACAGCGTGGACGACAGGCGGTCCAGCGTCAGGTAGTCGAGGCCGACATCGCTCAGAAACGACAGTCGCCGCCGGATCTCCTTCAGCACCTTTTCCGCGATCGCCTCTTCTTTCTCCGTGAGCTGGAGAGTGGCGAAAAAGCCCTGCGCCTCACGAACGGTCAGCGCGGCCACGCGATCGATCGTGCGGCCGCCGACCTGGACGTCGCGCGCTTCGCGACGCAGCCGGGCGCCGCCGCAGTCGGGGCACGTCAGGTAGCCGCGATAGCGGCTCAAGAACACGCGCACGTGGACTTTGTATTTCTTGCGCTCGAGCCAGCGGAAGAACCCGCGGATCCCTTCGTAGTCGTCACCAGCGCCGGCGGCGGCACCCTCGACGACGAAGCGGACTTCGTCTTCCGTCAGCTCCGACCACGGCACGTCGAGACGGAGCTTCGCTTTGCGAGCGGCGCGCTTCAACTCGGCGAGCTGCGCGCGATAGTGCGGCTTGCTCCACGGCTCGATGGCGCCCTGCTGGATCGACTTGGTGCGATCCGGCACGACGAGGTCCATGTCCAGTTCGATGATGTTGCCGAACCCGTGACAGGTCGGACAGGCGCCGAAGGGATTGTTGAACGAGAACAATCGGGGCTGCGGATCCTCATAGGGAATCCCGCAGGCCCGGCACTCGAAGCGTTCCGAAAACAGATGGATCGTCGGCGGCTGATCCGCCGACGGCTGCTGGCTGGCGGCCGGCGTTTCCACCGCCCACGCCGCGCCGCCGCCTTCGAGATACGCGGTCTCGATCGAATCGGTCAGTCGCTGACGAAGGGCGTCTGCATCCGATCCGCCATCGATCTGCAGGCGATCGACGACGACCTGGAGCAGCGTTCGATCGCGGAGGGCCGCCGGATCGACATCGTCGATCGTGACGGCCCGGCCGTCGATCAGGAGACGCGCGAAGCCTTTCTTGCGCAGGTTCGCGAGGGCCGCCGCGATGGCGTCGTTGCCAGTCGACGCGGCGACTCGTGTGCGGTCGAGAGGCAGGCTCGCGCGTGCATCACCGGCCGACGCTTCACTGTCCTGGACCTCGGTCAGTTCGTCGACTTCCGGCACGTCCGACGCGACGGATGTCTCGACGACCGGGAGATCGAAGCCGAGCAGCAATCGCGTGCCCGGCGGCAGCGCGCCGAGCTGACGCGCGATGACCTCCGCGGTTTCGCGGACGACTTCTTTCCCGCAGTTCCGGCAATAAGTTCGCCCGACGCGAGCGAACAGCAGCCGCATGTAGTCGTGGATCTCGGTGGTCGTCCCCACCGTCGACCGCGGGTTGCGGACGCTGTTCTTCTGCCTGATGGCGATCGCCGGAGAGATCCCATCGATCCGGTCGACGTCCGGCTTCTCCATTCGTTCGAGAAACTGCCGGGCATACGCCGAGAGCGATTCCACGTACCGCCGCTGACCTTCGGCGTAAATGGTGTCGAAGGCCAGCGACGACTTACCCGACCCGCTGACGCCCGTAACGATGATGAGCTTCCCGACTGGAAGCGTCAGATCGATGTTCTTCAGGTTGTGCGTGCGTGCGCCACGCACGACGAGATCGGTGGGTTCCCCCACCGCTGTAGTTGCCACAGTCAGCTTTCCTGCAGGAGATGTAAACCACCATCGTAGCGCAGCGCCGTACGCGAGGCAACCGGCTCAGTCTCGACGTCTGGCCCACGCAATCGTCGTCGTCGCGACGAGCAGTGCGATGGGAACTGCCGGAGTGCCGCCGACGATGAACACATGCGTGAGGATGGCGCCGACCATCGTCACCGCGAGGGCGAGCGCGCCAAATCGAGCGAGCGACGGCACCAGCAGCAATACCGCCGAGATCACTTCAAGGCCTCCCGTGAAATAGCGAAACCACTGGCCGAGTCCGATCGCGGCGAATAGCTGAACCATCATCGGCGCGCCGGTCAGCTTGAGCGTCCCCGAAAAGAGGAACATCGCGGCGCTCGCGATTTGCAGCGCCCAGAGGACCGCCGTCAGAGCGCGTCGTTTCGTTGCGTTGCGGTTCAGCGTGACTGTCGTCATTGCGTTCTCCTTTGATAATCGATGGACTGTCTATAGATGAACTAATGGCTATAAAAAAAGTCAGTTCTGAAGCTTGGCGAGAAGCTCGTGAAGCTTCCGGGACTCTTCAGCCGAGAGCACACTGAACAGCTCCCTTTCCACCTGAAGCTGAATCTCACTCCCCTTTGCATACGCCTTGCGGCCGGATGCCGTCAGCACAGCCAGGCGCGAGCGCCGATCGTTTGGATCCGCGGCGCGACTGACGAAGCCATCCGCCTCCAGTCGATCGACCAGTTGTGTGACGTTGGACTTGACGCAGGAAAGGCGCTCGGCCAGTTGCCCAAGCGGCAGCGATTCCCCCGCCCGCGACAGCTGATGCAGCGCGGCCAGTTTGGCGAGCGAAAGACCAACTTCCGAGAGCCGGGCCTCCACGCGACTCTCCAGAACGCCGGAGGCGTGAAGCACAGCGAAAAGGCCCGTCCGTTCGGTGTCAGGCATCTAGTTCAGATATGTAGTATATCACAATGTTGACCATGCACAACCGTTCCCGGCGCCGGTTTCTGGGGTTGGGCGCCGCGTGGAGCGCGGTTCTCGTCGCCTGTCGTCCAAGAACCGCCGCGCCAGTCGCCGAACCCCGAGCGCTCGGTGCGGCCGTCAGCTCCTACGGATCGCGATCGCCCTTCGAAAAGACCACCCGGTTTTTCAATCAGAACACCAAGGTCCCGCTCGAAGAAGCGTCGAGCCGGACGCCGCTTCACGACACCTACGGGATCATCACGCCCTCGTCGCTCCACTTCGAGCGGCATCACTCGGGCGTGCCGGTGATCGATCCGGCGACGCATACGCTGACGATTCATGGTCTCGTCGATCGCCCACTCGTCTTCACCGTGGACGAGTTGAGGCGGATGCCGTCGGTCTCGCGGATTTACTTTCTCGAGTGCTCGGGCAACAGCGGGAGCGAGTGGCGCGGCGGTTCGACCGATTCCGACGTGCAGCGCGTGCACGGGTTGACCAGCTGCAGCGAATGGACCGGCGTCCCGGTCGCCGCGCTGCTGCGGGAGTGCGGCATTCAAGCGTCTGCCACGTGGCTGCTGGCAGAGGGGGCGGACGCCGGCAAACATGCGCGCAGCATCCCCATCAGGAAAGCGATGGACGATGCGCTGGTCGCGTACGCGCAAAACGGCGAGCCGATTCGTCCCGAGCAGGGCTACCCGTTGCGACTCTTCCTTCCCGGCTGGGAAGGCAACACCAACGTGAAGTGGCTGCGCCGGCTGAAGGCGCTCGATCAGCCGGCGATGACGCGAGAAGAAACGTCCAAGTACACCGATTTGATGTCCGACGGCACGGCCCGGCAGTTCACGTTCGACATGGAGCCGAAGTCGATCATCACCCGCCCATCCGGCGGCGACACCATCGCGAAGGGCGCGCGCCATCAGATTACCGGCATCGCGTGGTCGGGCCGCGGGACGATCGCGAAGGTCGAGGTCACCACCGATGGCGGCACGACGTGGAACACGGCGGAATTACAGTCGCCGGTTCTGCCCCGCGCGCACACGCGATTCCGCTGGTCGTGGACGTGGAACGGCGACGAAACCGTCATCGCCTCGCGCTGCACCGACGACACGGGCTATACGCAGCCGCGGCTCGCCGAGCTGATCCAGGTTCGCGGCATCAACTCGCAGTATCACAACAACGGCATCCAGGCCTGGAAAGTCGCCGCCGACGGAAAGATCACCAATGGCAACCGCGCGTAACGCAACGTCGCGCTCGGGCGTCCTGGTGTCCGCGACCGTTCTGGCCGGTGTACTCGCAGCGCAGGCATTCGTGCCTGCCGTGCGCGCGCAATCGCCCGCCTCCGGCTTCGGCCGCGCACCGACCGCCGAGGAACTGCGCGCCATCGACATCGAAGTCACCCCTGACGGCAAGGGCCTGGCGACAGGCAGCAGCACGGCAGCCGCCGGCAAATCGGTCTACACCCGTCGCTGTGAAACCTGCCATGGCCCGACCGGCAAGGAAGGTCCGCAGGATGTGCTGGTCGGCGGACAGGGATCGCTCGCGACGCCAACGCCGCAGAAGACCGTCGGCAGCTACTGGCCGTATGCGACGACCCTGTGGGACTACATCCGGCGCGCGATGCCGTTCGAGCATCCGGGGACTCTGACGGCGGACGAAGTCTACGGCGCGACGGCGTATGTGCTCTACATGAACGGCATCGTCGGCGAGAACGAGGTCCTCGATCAGACGACGCTGCCGAACGTCAAGATGCCGAACCGGAACGGATTCACGAGCGATCCGCGTCCGGATGTTCCCGTCAAGAAAAAGTAGCGCAGGCGTTTAGGCTTGCCTTGTTGCGCGGGCCCGCCAACCATGCAGATTTTTCGCGGCGACGCGGCTCCGTTCGCACCCGCTGACGCCAAGTCGTTCACCGGCCTGGCACAGACCAAACGCCTCGCGTCCGATGATGTCGGCGTGCCGGTGCACGTGTATCGCGTCGAGTTCGAGGACGGCGGCCGCACCAACTGGCACAGGCACACCGGGCCGCAGTGGCTGTTCATCGTCGACGGCCGAGTGCGCGTGCAGAAGTGGGGCGAGCCGGCGGTGGAGGTGACGGTCGGCGACGCCATCGTCATTCATCCGGGTGAGAAGCACTGGCATGGCGCCGCGGCCGGTGGAGGCGGGGCGCATATCGCGGTCAACGTGTCGGCGACGACGGAGTGGCTGGAACCGGTGTCGGACGACGACTTCAGGAAACCTGTCGGGGGCTAGGGGCTAGCTGTTCAGAGAACAAGAGGTGACATGTGACTTCAGGTGTGGTGACGCTTCATCGCTGGGACGACATCCCGGCGGAACAGATCAACCCGACGATTGCGCGCCAGTTCATCACGGCGGAGCGCGTTACCGTCGCGCGGTTCGAGATCAAGCGCGGCGGCGTGGTGCCGCAGCATTCGCACGAGAACGAACAGGTGAGCTACATCATCAGCGGCGCGCTGAAGTTCATTTTCGATGGTCGCGACATCGTCGTGCGCGGCGGCGAGGTTCTGCAGATTGCGCCGCACGTTCCGCATGCGGCGGAAGCGATTGAGGATACGCTCGCGATCGACGTCTTCTCTCCCACCCGTCAGGACTGGGTGAACAAGACGGACAATTACTTCCAGAGGTAGCCGGGACCAGGGGCTTGCTGCCTGCCTCGCCGACTTGTCTCGCCGAAGCGCATAGCGCGTAGGCGGAAGCTCGCGAGAGATGCACTGCGAGCGGAGGCGGGGCTAGGGGCTCGCGGTCATGGGCTAACTGTCACTCGCCCAGAACCTGGATCACGATCTCGCGTTTCCGCGGACGTGTGTCCAGTTCGAGCAGCATGATCTGCTGCCAGGTGCCGAGCAGCAGCTTGTGGTCTACGAACGGCACCGTCAGCGACGGTCCGACCAGCGCCGCCCGCACGTGGCTCGATCCGTTGTCGTCGCCCCATCGCAGGTGATGACGGTACTCGTCATCGCGCGGCGCGATCTCTTCCAGCAGACGGTTGAAGTCGGCGACGGCGCCCGGTTCGAACTCGATCGTCGTCACCGTCGCCGTCGATCCGACGACGAAGACGGTGGCGATTCCCGCGGTGCAGGAGGAGTCGGCGACCGCAGCGCTCACAAGCTCCGTGATGTCGTGCGCGTCGCCCTGCCCCCGCGTGGAGATCTCGCGTCGATGGGTAGCCACCATGGCGTGCTAGAATAATCGTTCCTGCCTGGCCGGCGTAGCTCAGTTGGTAGAGCAGCTGATTCGTAATCAGCAGGTCACCAGTTCAAGTCTGGTCGC
>Ga0111539_10011274_pt1 | contig 11227 bp, 12 predicted proteins | sample RhiMethybrSRZTD1_FD_79667 | JGI IMG/M metagenome (GOLD analysis project Ga0111539, IMG submission 79667) | Populus rhizosphere microbial communities from Tennessee, USA - Rhizosphere MetaG P. TD hybrid SRZTD1 (version 2) (version 2) | ecosystem: Host-associated > Plants > Roots > Rhizosphere >...
TCCTCGCGGTCCATCGCCTGCGCGCTGCCGCCGTGGAACTCGGCGATAAGGCGCACGATGTACAGGCCGAGGCCGAGGTGCGGCTCGCTGCCGTCGGGCTTGCGGATCGAGATCATCGATTCGAAAAGCTTCCCCGCCATCGCCTCGGGCAGGCGCGGGCCGTGGTTGCTCACCGTCAGCACTGCTTGTGCATCTTTGACCGACAGCCGGACGCGAATCGGCTCTGCGCCGGTCGAAAAATCGACCGCATTAGCCAACAGCTTGTCGAGCATCTGCGCGTACAGGTCGGGCGCGCCGGAAAGCCAGACCGGCGTTTCCGGTATCTCGACTTCCACGGGCTTGGACATGCCGTGCACGCAGCCGTGCACCACCTCGCGCGCATCGAAGCGCTCGCGCTCGCCGCTGCGCACCACATGCTCCAGGCGGGTCGCCTCGCTCATGCGCGTGAGGATCGTGGTCAGGCGCTGCAGGCCCTCGTTGGCGCGGGTGAGATACACCTCTGCGTTCGGCGGCAGCGGCTGCAGCTTGAGGTTGTCGAGCGAGGAGCGCACCACGGCGATCGGCGTGCGCAGCTCGTGCGAGAGGCGCCCGGCCATGTTCTCGAGGTAGGTCGTGTACTGCGCGAGGCGCTCGAGCACGGTCGAGAAGCTGCGCGACAGGTCGCCGATCTCGTCGCGCGCGTTCGAGCCCGCGATCAGCTTGCCGACGCGGCCGCGCGAATCGATGGCGGCGTCCGCCTCGTCGCGCAGGCGGCGCAGCCGGCTCGACAGCCGCGAAGCGAAGGCGAGGAGCGCGAGCGCGCCGGCGAGGAAGGCGATCAGCGTCACCGCCACCACCTGCTCGAGCGCGCGGTTGGCGATCGAGCGGATGGCGTTGGTGGTCTCCTCGGCCACCACCGCCGCCACCACCTGGTCCTGCGACCAGATGGGATATGACGCGGACAGGATCACCGCGCGCGAATCGGAAGAGGTGCGCCAGCGGCGCGCGGCGACGCCCTGCAGCGCGCTCGCCGCCACCGGGTTGACGATCTCCGATTCCGGCAGCGCGTCGTCGAAGTCATTGGTCGGCCGCTCGAGCATCCGGTTGGTCACCGGGCGGATGAGGCGCATGGTGTAGTCGAGCGGCGCGGGCGGCGGCGTGAGCGGTTCCGCGTCCTCGCCCGACTTGAGGCTGCCGGCGAGCGCGATCAGGCGATGGCGCTGGTCGACGATCCAGAGGCGCGAGTCGGCGCGCGCCAGGCTCTTCAGGATCAGGTCCATCTCGTCGGGGCGCAGGCGCAGCGGATCGGCGCGGCCGCTCAGCGCCGCAGCGACCGCGCGCGCGGTGGCGAGCAGCGCCTGCTCCTGGTTCTGGCGCAGCAGCGCTTCCATCTGCTGCACGTGCAGGTAGCCGACGAACGGAATGACGGCCAGCACCAGCGCCACCAGAACGACCTTGCTGCGCAACCCGATTTTCACGAGTTCCAGCGGTAACCCAGGCCGTACACCGCGTCGATCGCCGTGAAGTCCTTGTCGAGCACCTGGAACTTGCGCCGGATGCGCTTGATGTGCGACGTGATGGTCGAGTCGTCGACCACGATGTGCGCATCGCGCATCAGCTGCTCGCGGTCCTTGACGTGCCCGGGGAAGCGCGCAAGCGAGTGCACCAGCCAGAACTCGGTGAGCGTGAGGTCGACCGTCTGGCCGCGCCAGGTGGCGAGGAAGCGCTTCATGTCGAGGCGCAGCTCGCCGCGCTCGAGCACGTCCTCGACGGAGCGCGGCTGCGTCAGCAGGTCGGCACGGCGGAAGAGGGCGCTGATGCGCGCCAGGAGGTGCGGCAGGCCGACGTCCTTGGTGAGGTAGTCGTCCGCGCCCATGCGCAGCCCCGAGACGGTGTCGAAGTCGCTGTCGCGCGCGGTGAGGAAGATGATCGGCAGCGCCGCCGACATCGCGCGCAGCTCGCGGCACAGCGCGAAGCCGCCGTCGGGCTCGTCGCCGAGGCCGATGTCGAGCAGCGCGAGGTCGGGGAGCTGCGTGCGGAACGCGTCGGCCGCGGAGCGGCGGTCGGCAAAGGCGCGCACCTGGTAGCCGTGCTTCTTCAGCATGTCGGCGTAGTTGGCGCGGATGGCGGCGTCGTCTTCGACGATCGCCACGGTTCTTGGCATGGCGGGCAAATATACCCGCGGCTGCGCGACTGGAGCGCCAACGAATGCCCATTGCCATCGCTTTGCCACTATTGAGCGGCGCTTTGCCTCCCGCGCGCCCCGGCGCCTTCCCGATCGGCTGCTGGAATGCCGGCATGAATCTGACCCTCAAACAATTCCTGCGCGACTTCGCCTTTACCTGCGCGGCCGCGATCGGCACCGGCATCGCGGTCGGCGGGGTATCGGCGATGGTGGTGCTGGTCCTCGCCAGGTAGCCGACGCTGCGGGCTGGTGGCTGGGGCTAGCCTTGTTGCTCCCCGCCAAGGACGCGCCGCGTTCCTCCCACGCGGCGGTCCCCACGCCACTAGCCCCGAGCGCCGGCTTTGAAAGGCTCTCGACAGCGTAGCCTGTGATAGTGGGCGCATGAAGAAAGCGCTCCTCGTCTTCGCTTTGCTCCTGCCGCTCGCTGTGGGTGCGCAGGATCTCGACCGCACCCTGATGCTGGTCGCCACTCCCGATCTCGACGGCGCCTACCGGCACACCGCGCTGATCGTCATGCCGGCGGGCGAGGACCGGCACATCGGGTTCATCGTCAACCGCGCCTCGCCGAGGCGGGTCGCCGCCTCTACGCTCTATTACGGCGGGCCGGAGATGGTGGGCGCGATGTTCGCCATGGTGCGCAAGGATCCGGGGGAGCCGTCGCTGCATCTCTTCGGCGACGTCTACGTCACCGGCGACCGTGTGCTGATCGACCACATCCTCGAGGAATCGGCCGACAACTCGCGGCTCTTCGCCGGCTTCGTCGGCTGGGACTCGGGCGAGCTCGCCGACGAGATCGCTTCCGGCTACTGGTACGTCGCCGAGCCCGAGGTCGCTCAGGTGTTCAGCAAGGAGCCGGGCGAGAACGTCTGGACCGACCTCGTGAAGCGCGTCGGCCGCAGGCTGCAGACCCGCCTATACTGAGGCGATGAGAGCCTCCATCGTCGCAGTTCTCGTTCTCGCCGGTTGCGCAGCGACCGGTCCTTCCCAGGAAACAAAAACCCAGCTCGCACCGACCGGCACGCTGCGCGTCGCGGTGCTGACCTCGAACCCGATCATCGGCACCAGGACCGGCGGCGAAGTCGGCGGGACCACGGTGACGCTCGGCAGGAACCTCGCGGCGAGCGCCGGATTGGGCGCGCAGATCCTCGACTACGCGGCGATCAATCGCCTGATGGAGGACGCCGGCAAGAACGTCTGGGATGTCGCCGTGGTGGCCATCGATCCCGCGCGCACTGCGATCGTCGACTTCGCGCCGGCGCACCTCTCCGCCGACGGCTTCCTCACGGTGCTGGTGCCGCCAGGCTCCGGCGCGCGCACCATGGCCGACATCGACCAGCCGGGGAAGAAGATTGCCGCGGTGCGGGGCGCGGCGCCACTCATGATCCTGCAGCGAACGCTGAAGAACGCGACGGTGCTGCCGGCGGAGAACGAGAACGCCGCGTTCGCCTCGATGCAGCAGGGCCAGGCCGACGGCTACGCGCAGAACCGCTTCATGCTGCGCGCCCGCGCGGCGACGCTGCCGGGCTCGCGCCTGCTGGACGATTCCTTCGCCGGGCTGCAGCTTGCGTTCGCCGTGCCCAAGGGACGGCCGGCGGCAGCCGGCTATGTCGCGAAATGGGTGGAGGAGGCGAAAGCCTCCGGCGCGGTGCAGCGCGCGATCGATGCCGCCGCGCTGCAAGGCGAGGTCAGCGTCGCTAAGTAATGTGCCTGCGCACGGCCTCGATGATGGCCGTGTGGTACGCCTCGCCCTGTCCCAGCCTGACCGTCTCCTCCAGCAGCTTCTTCACCGTGCCGGCTGATTGCAGGTCGAGCCCCGCGTCGCGCGCGAGCTCGAGCGCATAGGTCACGTCCTTCAGCATGTAGCTGACGGGGAAGGCGCGCTCCGGGTGCGACTCGGGCAGCAGCGACTTCATGCCGTGGTTGCGCAGGGCGAAGCTGTCGGCCGAGCCCTTGGCGAGCGCGTCGAACAGCAGCTTCGGCTCGACGATGCCGCTCGCCTTCGCCACCGCCAGCGCTTCGGCGAGCGCGGTGACGGTCGCCGACAGCACCATGTTGTTGAGGAGCTTCACCGCCTGGCCCGCGCCGGGCGCTCCGCAATGCAGGATGTCGGTGCCCATCGTGCGCAGCAGCGGCTCGATGCGGTGGAAGAGGAAGGCGTCGGCGCCGACCATGAAGGCGAGGCTGCCGTCGATCGCCGCCTGGCGGGTGCGCGCCACCGGCGCGTCGGCGAAGTGCGCGCCGCGCGCGGTGAAGGCGGCGGCGAGCTCGCGCGCCAGGCTGACCGGCGCGGTGCTGCAGTCGACGATCGCCTGCCCGCTGCGCGCCGCGAGCGAAAGCTCCAGGCCGACCGCGCGCACCTGCGCCTCGCCGGGCAGGGAAAGGAAAATGATCTCCGCCTGCGAAGCGAGCGCGGCGATGGAGGGTGCGGCGACGACGCCGTCGACCGAAAGGCGCTTCAGCGGCTCGGGCCGCAGGTCGTGGGCGAGGACCTTGCCGCGTTGCTTGACGGCAAGGTTGCGGCACATGGGCTCGCCCATCACGCCCAGGCCGATGAATCCCAGCTTGTCCATCCGCTCCTCCAGGACAGGTCGTCCCGGAGGAGCTTAGTGCATAACTAGACCAGCGGTCCCGGTCCAGGCCCGCGGCCGCGGCCGCGCAGGTGCAGGACCAGCGAAACGACGAAGCCGATCAGGAACAGCACGAACAGCACTTTCGCGATGCCGGCGGCGCCGGCGGCAAGGCCGCCGAAACCGAACAGCGCCGCGACGATGGCGACGATGAAGAACGTGATTGCCCAGCTCAACATAAAGCCTCCTGGCTTGGTTTGCAGCCCGGAGGTAGCTGCAAGATGCGCACCTATGCGAAGCGCAGGTCCTGAGCCGAAAGGGGCAGGGTGCGCACCGGCTTGCCCTCGAGGGCGAAGAGGGCGTTGGCGAGCGCCGGGGCGATGACCGGGGTCGAAGGCTCGCCGGCGCCGGTGGGATTTTCTTTTGAAGGAACGATCGCGACTTCAATGCGCGGCATCTGCGCCGCGCGCAACACCTGGTAGTCGTGGAAGTTCGACTGGTCGACCATGCCGTCGCTGATGGTGATCGCGCCGCTGAGGGCTGCCGAGAGCCCGTAGGCGATGCCCGATTCCATCTGCGCGGCGACCACATCAGGATTCACCGCGACGCCGCAATCCACAGCGCAAACGACGCGCTCGATTTTCAACCCGGCCTTTCTTCGCGACAGCTCGACGACCTGCGCGACGACCGTGTTGAACGACTCGTGCACGGCGATCCCGCGCGCGACACCTTTCCTCGGCGGGCCCGCGCGCTTCGCGGCGAGGTTCAGCGCAGCCAGATGGCGCGGGTGCTTCGCCAGCAGCTCGCGACGCAGCGCCAGCGGATCCTTGCCCGCGGCCCGCGCGCATTCGTCGAGGAAGCACTCGGTGGCGAAGGCGGTGTGCGTCGAGCCGACCGAGCGCCACCATTGCACCGGCACGCCGACCTTCGGCGAGTGCAGCGTCACCAGGAGGTTGGGGATGGCGTAGGGCAGGTTGGCCGCGCCCTCGACCGAGGTGGCGTCGATGCCTTCCTTCACCATCATCGGCTCGAAGGCGGTGCCGGCGAGGATCGACTGGCCGACGATGGTGTGCTGCCAGGCGACGATGTTGCCTTTCGCGTCCAGCCCGGCCTTCAGCGCGTGCACGTACATCGGCCGGTAGTAGCCGGCGCGCATGTCGTCCTCGCGGCCCCACACCAGCTTCACCGGCGCTTTGCCATGCGCTTTCGCTATGGCGGCCGCCTCCAGCAGGTAATCGGATTGCGGATTGGCGCGCCGGCCGAAGCTGCCGCCGGCGTAGAGCTGGTTGAGCCGCACCTGTTGCGGCTTCAGGCCGAGGAACTGCGCCAGCGCCGCCTGGTCGACGGTCTGGAACTGCTCGCCGTTCCAGATTTCGCAGCTGTCGGCCGAAAGGCTGACCACGCAGTTCATCGGCTCCATCGCCGCGTGCGCGAGATAGGGGAATTCGTAGACTGCCTCGAGCGTCTTCGCCGCGCCGGCGAGCGCGGCATCGACGCTGCCTTCCTTGCGCGCAGGGAGGCCGGGCGTCGCCGCCAATTTCCGGTACTGCTGAGCGAGCTCCTTGCAGCTCCCTTTGAAGGCAGACGAGTCATCCCACTCGGCCTTCAGCGCGTCGCGGCCCTTCCTCGCGGTGAAGTAATCCTTCGCCAGCACCGCGACGCCGTTGGTCGCCGGCGTGGAGAACGCCACCGCGTCGACGACGCCGGGAATCGCCTTCGCCTCGGCCGCGTCGAAGCTCTTCAGCTTCGCGCCGAAGCGCGGCGGATGCAGCACGACCGCAGTCATCATTCCCGGCAGCTTCACGTCCTGCGTGAAGCGCGCGCGTCCGGTGGACTTGTCGCGCGCATCGGTGCGCGGCGCGCTCTTGCCGATGTAGACGTAGCGGGCGGGGTCCTTGAGCTTCACCTCGGCCGGGACTTTCTGCTTCGCGGCGTCGCCAGCGAGCTGGCCGAACGTCGCTTTGTGGTTTTTTGAGGAAACGACTCCTCTCGAGACCTTGATCTCCGAGGCCGGGACTTTCCACTTTTCCGCCGCGGCGGCGACGAGCATCGCGCGCGCCGTCGCGCCGGCCTTGCGCAGCTGTTCCCAGGAATTGGCGAGCGCGGTGCTGCCGCCGGTACCCTGCGCCGGGCCCCACAGCAGGTTGTTGTACTTCGCGGCGTCGGCCGGCGCGCCCTCGACGCGCACCTGCGTCCAGTCGGCGTCGAGCTCCTCGGCGACGAGCGTCGGCAGGCCGGTATATGTGCCCTGGCCCATTTCCAGGTGCTTGACGATCACGGTGACGGTGTTGTCGCTCGCGACCCGCACGAACGCGTTCGGGGAGAAGCCGCGGTGCAGGAACAGGCTTTCTTCCTGCGCGAGCGCGGGGCGCAGCCCGACGGCGAGAACGAGGCCGCCGGAAGCCTGCAGGAAACGGCGCCGGCTGACGTTCCGCACGGCTGGTACGCCGTTTGCTCCCTTCTCTTCGTTTCTTGCGAAGTTACTTTTGAAAAGGGATTCCATGGAATACGCTCAGCTTAATCCGACCGAGACGAACATCCACCGCACGCCGGAAGAAATCAAGGCCGGAATGCGCGCCACGATCGACGAGACGGTGACGCAGGTGACCGAGAAATCGCGCCAGGCGGCGCGCTACGCGGACCGCAGGGTCCAGGAAAACCCGTGGACGGCAGTGGGCATCGGCTTCGGCGCCGGCGTACTTTTCGGCGCCTTGGTGACGCTAGCCGCCTGCCGCTAGTAGCGCTGCTGGCCCTTGATTGCCCAGGGGATGGTGGGTCCGGAGGACTCGCCATCCTTGTTTTCGCCACCGGGGTTCGCGTTCTTCTTCGGACGGCCGGGACGATAGGTGACCTGGAAGATCTTCAGGGGCGGCACCACCGGCGGGCTCTCGAGGAATCGGCAGTCCGACTCGGTCGGCATGCTCAGCAGGGCGCCCAGGCGCTTGCCGTTGAGCAGTACCGTGTAGCGCAGCATGTGCATCGAGCCGCTCGCCGGCTGCGCGAGGATGTCGTATTTGCCGATCTTGAATTGCCTGCGTTGCTGGGGCGAAGGTGCCATGGGCTCCTGAATAGCCTGTAGGGGTCGTTCGGGGAAACCAGCATTATAAGTTACGGCAGGACATAGAGAAAGATGCATGATCGGCGGTCAAAACCGGCCATCTCCCCTGCATCTCCGGCGATACCCCTCGCCATCAGGCGCGCGTCCCGGCTGGCGTTGCGAATCTCTGGCAATTGCTCGGCGGTCGCGCCCCGCAGGGTCAGGTCATCGACCAGCAGCCAGGTCTTGCCGCCGTCGCCCCTGAGGTAGTAGCCCCCGCGATATTCGAGGCGTCCTTCGACCTGGAGCGGGGTGCCGCCCGTCCTCGACTCGCCCGAGGGGGCGATTGCCCATAGAAGTTGCGGCACGTCCGGAAGTTCGAGACCGCCTGGCACGCTCTCCTGCAGCGCCTGCAGCGTGGCGAGGCGCTCGAGCCGGGCGCGCTTCAGGCAAGCCGCGTCCTTGCAGGCCTTGATTGTTCGCTGCCACGCCTGCTGGTCGTCCTCCAGGCAGGGCGCGTTTTCGGCGAGCGAGACCTTGGCGCCGAGATGGAAGCGCTCCACCAATGCCTCGAGATCAGGATCGGCAGCAAGGAAGAGGAGGAGCAGCAGGGCTTTCATGGCTCCTGAGTCAGCCCGTGCGCGCCGACGCCGAGCAGGCGCACCGGCCGGCGGTCGGCCTCGGTGCGCTCGAGCAGCATCTGCGCGCGATTGACGATCTCGGCTTTCGAGGCGGTGAAGCCCTTCGCGGTATGGCTGCGCGTCACGGTGGTGAAGTCCGAGTAGCGCACCTTGATCGTGATGGTACGCGCCCGCAGGCTCTTCTTCGCGAGGTCCTGCGCCAGCTCCCGGGCGAGCCGCGCGATTTCCTCGTTCACTTCGGCGAGGCTGTCCAGGTCCTGCGCGAAGGTGGTCTCGCAGGAGACCGACTTCGTCTCGCGGTGCGGCTCGACCGGCCGGGGATCGTCGCCGTGCGAGAGCTGCACCAGCCATTCCGCGAGGCTGCCGACCGCCTTGGTCAGCACCTGGAAGTCGGCGTTGCGAACATCAATCAGGCTCCGGATGCCCGCGGCATGCAGCTTCTTCGCGGTCACGGGGCCGACGCCCCAGAGCGCTTCGACCGGCAGCTTCTGCAGGAAGCTCTCGACCCGCTCGGGCGCGATCACCGTCAGCCCGTCGGGCTTCTGCCAGCCCGAGGCGATCTTGGCGAGGAATTTATTGGGGGCGACGCCGGCTGACGCAGTCAGTTTCAGATTTTCGAAAATCAAATTCTTGATACGCCGTGCAACATTGGTCGCGAGCGGCTCGCCCCAGAGGTTCTCCGTGACGTCGAGATAGGCCTCGTCGAGCGACAGCGGCTCCACCAGCGGCGTCGCCGAATGCAGGATTTCCATCACCTTGTCGGAGGCTTCGCGGTACTTGCGGAAGTCGGGCCGGACGATGACGAGCTGCGGGCAAAGCCGTACCGCCCGCGACATCGGCATCGCCGAGCGCACGCCGAACTGGCGCGCCTCGTAGCTCGCCGCGGCGACCACGCCGCGCGACTCGGGCGAGCCGCCGACCACCACCGGCTTGCCGCGCAGCTCCGGGTCATCGCGCATCTCCACCGACGCGTAGAACGCGTCCATGTCGATGTGGATGATGCGGCGCGGCGGCTCGGTCAATTCAAGTGGGTGGTGAGGAAACGAAGGCGCGCGGCAAGCGCGCTCAGGAGCGTCGCGGCGAACTCCGGGCTGATTTTCACCAGCTGCAGGAACGCCGGCCGGCCGATGGCGAGCAGCTCGCAGTCGGTCTGCGCGGTCGCGCTCGCGAGGCGCGCCGACTCGGTCACCAGCGCCGCTTCGCCGAACACGCCGCCCGGCCCCAGCAGCTCGACGATGCGGCCGTCGATCGAGACCGCTACCTCGCCCTCGATCACGGCATACATGCGGATGCCGGTCTGGCCCTTGTCGATGATGTGCGCGCCCTGGCGGAAGAAGATCGGCGGATCGTCGGCCAGCCCCTCGACGAGCTGCGCCAGCTGCTTCTTGTCGAAGACGATGGCCTCGTCGAAATCCTCGATGTGCGCGAGCGCGCCCGAAACCGAGAGCTGCGCGATGGTCTCGCGCAGGCGGCGGATCAGCATGCTCATCAGCATCAGCGCGAACCCCGGCTTTTGCCCGAGCGCGGTCTCGAACTGCTCGGGCTCGAGCGCGATCACCTTGCATTCGCTCTTCGCCACCGCCCCCGCGCTGCGCGGCGCGTGCGCCATCACCGCGATCTCGCCGAAGATCTCGCCGGGCTTCACCGTGCCGATGGCCTTTTTCTTCGCGCGCAGCTCGACCTCGCCCTTGAGCAGCAGGTACATCTTGCTCTTGCGCAGCAAGGGGATGGCGCGCTCGCTCTCGCTGAAGATCTTCGCGCCCTCGGCGAAGGACTCGGGCTTGCCGGCGGACTTGAAGAAATCGAGCGCGACCGCCGGATCGTAGGCGACCTCGGCTTTTTGCGGCGCTTTCGTGGCCATCACATCTCCCTCGGATAAGATCGCCTGAATTCTCTGCGGAGCGGCGCATGAAAGGCAAGATCGGCCTCGAGGAACATTTCGCGATTCACGACACCCTGAACGATTCGAAAGGATTCCTGGGCGATTCGGTCTGGCCGGAGCTGGAGAAGCGCCTGCTCGACACGCAGGACTACCGGCTGGCGCAGATGGACGCGCACGGCATGCAGATGATGATCCTGTCGCTCAATGCGCCGGCCATACAGGCAATTCCTCACACTCCTACCGCTATTCAGATCGCCCGCAAATCCAACGACTTTCTCGCCGCGGAGGTGAAGAAGCGCCCCGATCGCTTCCAGGCGTTCGCGGCGCTGGCGATGCAGGACCCCGACGAGGCGACCCGCGAGCTGGTGCGCTGCGTGAAGGAGCTTGGCTTTCGCGGCGCGCTCGTCAACGGGTTTTCTTCCATCGAGAAAGAAGCGATGGTGTATCTCGACGATCGCCGCTACGACGGATTCTGGGCGGAATGCGCGAAGCTCGACGTTCCCTTCTACCTGCACCCGCGCAACCCGCTGCCGAGCGCCTCGCAGATCTACGAGGGCCATCCCTGGCTGCTCGGCCCGACCTGGGCGTTCGGCCAGGAGACGGCGGTGCACGCGCTGCGCCTGATGGCTTCGGGCCTCTTCGATCGCCATCCGAAGCTGCAGATCGTGATCGGCCACCTCGGCGAGGGGCTGCCTTACAGCATCTGGCGCGTCGATCATCGCAACGCCTGGACCAAGACGCCGCCGCGCTACCCGGCGAAGAAGAAGCTCGGCGACTATTTCCGCGACAACTTCTATCTCACCACTTCGGGCAACTTCCGCACCCAGACGCTGATCGACGTGATCCTCGAGGTCGGCTCCGACCGGATCCGGTTCTCCACCGACTGGCCGTTCGAGAACGTCGACCACGCCGCGATCTGGTTCGACGCCTGCCCCA
>Ga0111539_10011275_pt1 | contig 11226 bp, 7 predicted proteins | sample RhiMethybrSRZTD1_FD_79667 | JGI IMG/M metagenome (GOLD analysis project Ga0111539, IMG submission 79667) | Populus rhizosphere microbial communities from Tennessee, USA - Rhizosphere MetaG P. TD hybrid SRZTD1 (version 2) (version 2) | ecosystem: Host-associated > Plants > Roots > Rhizosphere >...
AAATCATGTAACAGAGAAGGAAAAATACAAATGATCTGAATCTCATTTATCGCTTACCGAGACTGGTTCAGCCGCAACTGTTTGCGACCGCGTCTTGTCAAATTTGTTTGGCACGCGACCGGCTCCGATAAATGCAAGACCGACGAGTGTTGTGACAACGGCATAAATTCCGACGATCAAACGATCGCGCCCCGGGGAGCTCGCAGCGACGAGAAGAAAACACGCCACACCCATTCCCGTCGTCACCTTTCCAACGAGAGCGAGTTGACCTCGCCCCGATACACCCGTCGGTCCTAACTCAGTCTCGGGATCGACTGGTGTCTTCAATTTCTGAAAGAAAGCATCGACTCTTCGCGCAAACTCACCTTCAGGCGAGAGCAAAAGAACCGGAACGAAAAATGCGATCGTTGTAGTTATCGCGGGAATGCCGATCAGGTAGGTCTCGTTCAGACCCATCCCGAGGTACCGGTTTAAGTAAAGATTCACGATAAGTGACGTGATGGCGCCCACAACATAGGCGCAGACTGCCGACCACCATGGTCCACCTTTCGCAATAAATCCGTAAAGAAGCGGAAGGCCGAGTGGAATGAGAAACATCGACTCGAGGATGAAAAGCAGTGTGAAGATCCCAGTCGCCCCTTGCGCAAACAGAAGCGCAACGCAAATCATCACGAAGCCAACACCGAGCGAAGTCACGCGACTCGCCGTGAGCATGTGCCGATCAGAAGCATCCCTGCGCAGATAACCTTGATAGATGTCCTTCGCGAAGATGCCGGTGATGATGTGGTTGTGAGCTGACAAAGAAGCCATCGATGAAGCGAGCATCGCCGCCAGCAGGACACCGATCATGCCGGGCGGTAACACACGCAGTCCCATTGCGATGAAAGCGGCTTCGGAGGGCTGCTTCAAACCGTTTGCAGTTGTGCCGAGTTCAGGTAGCGCGACCCGCGCGATCAGAGGAGGCAGGTAAAAGATCGCACTGCCAATCGTAAAGAGAACCATGCAAAGAATCGCGATTCGTTTTGCTGACCGCTCGGTGTCGGCGCAGAAATATCTTTGTGCGTTGCCGAAGTTGTTGTAACCCGTCGTCTGAGAGATCGTGTAAACGATTAGGAACAACCAACCATATTCGCCTGCAAACGGATTGAAATAACCTACCGGCGCCTGGGCAACGAAGTTGTTGAAACCTCCCACATTCGCGAGTGACAAAACCATTAATACGCAGGCAATCGGAAACAGGAACATGAACTGAAACATGTCCGTGAAACACACCGCCCAGTAGCCGCCGAGCACCGTGTAAGCCAGGACCACCAGACCGCAAATGATCACCAGGTACTCCACCGGCACGCCGAGCGCGATCGACATGAAGCTCGATAATGCGAAGAGTCGAACTGAGCCAAACATTAACTGGCTTGGTCCGGTCAACCACGAAAACATCTTGTGAGTGCCTTCGCCGAAGCGACTCCGAATGTATTCAACGACCGTAGTCACACGCGAGCGACGCCACGCCTGAGCAAAGAAAATGTATCCGAAGAAAAATGCAGGCACCGCGAGAAACATGAGGAAGACACCGATGACACCGTGCCGGTACGCGAATCCCGCTCCGCCTGTGAAGGTCCACACTGAAAAGCCGGACATGAATGAGGCCATGCCCGCCACCCACCACTCAACACGATTGCCACCCTTCAAAAAGTCCGCGCCGACTCGCATGAAGCGCATGAAGTAGGCGCCGATTCCGGCCATCAGCAACAAGTAACAGACAAGCACAACGTAATCGATTACGTTAACTGAACGGTGCATGCTGTTCTCCTTTTACTGGTGACCTATGAACGCGGGGGAGAGTTATGCGGTTGTCAGCGGTTCAGATACTCCGCCGCCACAACGTCGATAAATAAATGTGCGTTTGGATGCGTGCGCAAAATCGACGCCGGGCAACTGGTGCTGACCGGTCCTTCAACAGTGCTCTTAATTGCCTGCCGCTTGGCGGGTCCCGGTGCGATAGCGAACAGTTTTGGCCGGGCCATTAACGTAGGGATCGTCAATGACAGGGCGTCTCGGGGCACTTCGTCGAGTGAAGCGAATGCTCCATCGTTAACCTGCTGGTTTCTACAGACTTCGTCAAGTTGCACCACCTTGACGCGTTCAGGATCGTTGAAGTCACAAAACGGCGGATCGATAAACGCCAGGTGACCATTCTCTCCAATCCCGAGCACGGCAAAATCAGGTGGAGTCTCCTCCAGGAGTTTGGCGTAGCGCCTCGCTTCTGCGTTGCCGTCCGGGGCATCACCACGCAGACCATGAAACTGACCGAGCGGCACTTTGTTCACCAGGCGATCGATTAAGAACTTTCTGAACGATTGCGGCGCCTGATCGTTCATGCCGAGGTATTCATCGAGGTGAAAAGCGGTCACGCGCGACCAATCGATATCGGGCGCCTCGGCGAGGCTCGCCAAAAACTCATTCTGAGACGGCGCAGATGCGAGTATCAGAACAGCGCGGCCGCGTTCTTCAATTGCCCGCCGGATCTCGGCTGCAATCACTGCCGCTGCTGCCTGGCCCATCGTCGGCCGTGATTCATAAACGTAGACGTTGAGCTGATCAGCCCGAAAGTTTTTTTCCAATCCGTCCTGCACCATAGCCGTTGATTCCATACGCCTCCAAGCCCGTAGATTTGTACGTCAGCCAGTTTCGGGACCGGCGATTGCGATAACGAAAGGCGACGTTTTCGCAGCCCGCGCACCGGCACTCATTCGAATTAGGTCACGTTCTTTAACGAAACCGCGATCCGATAACACAGTCGTGCTCGCGCCGCATTCTGTGTTGAAGTCGATGTAAACACGACGTCCCGGCATTTCACTCAACACCTGGTCCAACAACGGCTCGACGTGCTGTGGACCTTTTGCTACGACCGGTCCGACGTAATCTGCGTTCGTACCTCTTCTCGCTAATGCATACCCGTTCAGAGCTCCATTTGCGGCTCTCAGCAAAACAGGTGGCACATTCGCATCGTCAATTACCTTCTCAATCAACTTCGAACGATCGGCGGCGAACGCGACTAGATCCAGCGCCAGCAATTCACGAAGTGCATCGCGATCCAGCACGTTTAGAGTCTCAGCGTGACGTGCTTTGGTCGCTCCATTCCATCGTTCGACCACCGACTCAACCCGGAATCCAAACCTCTCGTAAACAGGCTTGCCCTGCGCTGTCGCATCGAGCTTCACGGTAGCCACTTTGTCTTTCAGATAATCGATCGCGACATTCATTAACTGCGTCGCGATTCCCTGTCGCCGCTCTTGCGGGTCAACCAGCACCATTCCTATCCACGCTAGATCACTGCCGTACGTAGTTGTCGTGGTTGTACCGACCAAACGGTCATCTTTAACCGCAGCAAAACAACCGTTCGGCTCGAGCGCCAGCAGGCGATGCCAATCTTTCTCAGTCTGGTTCCAACCCGCTGCATCTTTCAGTTGCATCGCCGCGGGGATATCAGATTCAAACAACAACCGAATGTTTATTGCCGGCTCGCGCATCCTCAATTCAATGCCGAGGCAGGCTCCGCCCAGACGTTGTTCGCCGGCTCCATGCAGAATTCAGCCATCTGCTTAATGTTCCACTCCACCGGCCAATCGAATACACGACGCAGGTGGAGCAGCCATGCGAGTAGCCCTTCGGCGGGATGGAAATAAAGCTCCAGCAATGCTCTCGCTGTCTTCCCGCCCGTCTTCATTGTGTACTCACCGCTGGGGAGCTGAAAAAAGGTGTGGATTTGGAAACTGCTTGCACCTCGCAGAAGGTATTCAGCCGCGATTCGTCCAGACACAATGTTGCCGGTGGCGCTAATCGGTAGCCTGCAAACCGGAATCGCTCCTTGTCGCTCGAGTAAGCGCAATTGCGCGAGCACATTCAAATTGCGCGCACTCAGATCGGGACCTCCGTATGCGGTACCGCGCACACCATCGAATACGCGGTCCGGATCGAATAACCGATTTGCGTAGACCAGAAAATCAGGAACTGCTTCACCCGAACATTTTTCGTTTATGGCACGCAACATCTCGAGTTGAAACGCATCGTCGAGAATTGCGTTGAAAACTTTCAGACCAATCTTCACCGATGACGGCGCCGCTCCCTGCCTCATCAGCGAAGTCACTCGCGTCAGCCACTCAATGATCATTTCAGCCTCGGCCGCGCGATCGGAACCAGCCAGCGTTGGGCTGAAGTCTTTCTCAATCAACATCGGCATGTCCGGATGATGGCGTCGCCACACGTCGATAAGACACCGAGTCGTGTACTCATACTCGCCGGTCTTCCAGAGATGTTCCTCAGCACTGGGCAAATGGTACTTACACGACGGCACCACCAATACTGAAGCGGGACTTGCAACCGATAACGCCTCATCGAAAAACTCGAGGTACTTAGCGAACGTGTCGTACCAACCGCGTCCCTTCCACGACACGGTCCACCCTTCACTCTGATCCTGACCAACAATTCTTTCGACAACCATTCGCGTTTCTTCGATCGCCCATTCGCGCATCGACTGTGCGCCGGCGGCGTCTTCAGCAATAATCGACTTCAACACAACGAAGCCCAGTTGCTCTTCACAATCGCGACGTACTTGCGAAAGATTCAGTGAGAGTTGACCTGACGCTTTACCGAAAGGGTTCTTGATCGCGTGATCGCCGTAGGCAGTAGCTAGATCAACTTGATATTGCCGGCGAACATAGTCTTCCAGGTCTTCAGGTAAACCGTCTCGAAAACGTTCGTAATCGCAAACGAGCGACGCGTGATCGCCGGAGTCGATTTCTGGATGTCCACTCACCAGGGAAAACATTATCCAACTTGCACATTCAGGGCATTGAGTACGTTTGTGATGTTGTCGAGTTCGTGCGGAGTCAATGCTGGTCCCCACGGATCGTTTGCGGCCTCGACTGGAATTACGCCAAGCTTTGAAAGAGCAAAAAGAATGCGGCCGATGTAGCCTTCCATCGGGTGAATGAAAAGCACTTCGGCAAGCTGATCGACGATGTCAGACAACTCGAGAAATCGCTCAGCTCTGCGTTTGATATGCGCGATCATTAACTCAGCCTGTAGATCAGTGTACACAGCGGCCATTCCGATGAGTGCTGCTTGTGCTCCTCGACGTAAGCTGTAACCAAGAAAACGATCTTCACCGGTGATCAGCAGTTTGTCCGGATGTCTAGATTGAATGTGACGGGCGACGTCCTGATAAGTCATTACGCTGTCGAGCGTCGCCATCTTGATGCCGATCACATTCGGGAGGGCCAGCAGATCGTCCAATACTTCACTGGTATAACAAACGCCACCCGCTGCCTCGTAGAGATAGAACAACACGAGCGGTAAACCGAGATCTGCAAGCCGTTTGTGGTGTTCGACGATGAGCGAGTCTCTTTGCTCGTGATCCTTCAACCACGATGGTGGGTAAACGAGTAGTGCATCGGCGCCGGACTCCGCTGCGGCCGAGGCCATCGAAAGCGTTGCACTTGTTGCCTCGCTCGGATTTGAGTGTTTACCGCGAGTACCGGCGCCGGCGATCAAAGGCTTGGCGCGGAGAGCTTGTCGCCACTGCTGCATCACAACCCGCGCCGGCTCATCGTCGAGAAGTAATCCTCTTCCGGTATGGGCCCAGATGGCAGCACCGGCGATGGGCTGGGAACTCATAAACGCGACGTATGCCTCGTGACCTCGTTCGTGAAAACGCCCTTCACGATCAAACATCACGGGCATTGCGGGAATCAGCCCTCCCGCAAGCGTGGTCTTGAGGTCGTCCGGAGTGTAATTCCCTTGCTGCATCTGCTGCTTAGCCCATGTGTGGTACTGACAACAAACTGTTTTGAATCAACGTCAATGCGCCTTTCAGACTTGGCCTAACTTCAAATGCTGAGGGTCTAATCGCAATGTTGTGTGAGCGCGGCGCCAGCAAATTTCGCTTTGTTTCCTCGACAATGATCCGTTCGATCACTCCCCAGGCCTTTGTGATCTCACCGCCTATAACGACGATCTCAGGATCGAGTCCGTTGACAAGCCCGGTGATTCCGATGCCGAGATAACGAGCAGTTTCACGGACAGCTTCTGTTGCAGCCGCGTCTCCCCCCTCAACCAGCTCTACCAATTTGCGCATGGTCGTAACTCTCTTGCCGCTTGGACCACGCAAATCTGCGTAACGTTTCAGGGTCGCTTTGTCCGAGGCGTACAGATCCCAACAACCTTTTTGCCCGCAGCGGCACTCAGGACCACTTAGATCGATGGGAATGTGTCCGAATTGGCCCGCTGTATTGTTACCGCCACGGTAAAGACCGCCATCGATGACGACGCCGCAAGCCAGGCCGGTGCTGACGCTGACATACAGTAAATTGCGAACGTGCGCATATTGCGCTTTGCCATGCCAGATCTCAGCGAGTGCCGAACAACGCGCCGAGTTGTCGATGATTACCGGAAGATTCGTTGCCTTCTCCAAAAGGTTTACGACAGGCACATCGCGCCACGGCAGGACCACTGAGAGAAGGAACTTTCCGCTCTGATTATCGACCAGGCCTGGCAAGCTCACGCCGATGCCGGGAAACTCGATGAATGAATCATGCTTGAGTTGAAGCTTGCGAATCTCCTTACCGACCTTGCTGAGGAACGACGTCGCAACGGATCCTGTCTCGAAACTGACGCGTGAGACGATGCGATTGTTGAAGTCGCTCAGCGCCAGGATCGTTTCATCGGCCCGAATGTCAACGCCGAAAAGCCCGAACCGATTCGCATTGAGCCGTAAAGGCGTTGGCGGTTTGCCACCGATGGGAGTGGTTCTTCCCGACCCTTCCTCGATGATGCAGGCGTCCTTCAATAATTCGCCCGTGATCGTCGAGATCGTAGCTTTCTTGAGACCACTGATCTTCGCGATCTCCGCCCGCGAAATCGGCTGCCGATCGGAGAGGATGCTCAGCAGGATACGACGGTTGACCAGCCGCAGCATGTCATGTCCGGCAGCGGTTACATCCGCAAGATTCGGTTTGCGCGTGAAGTTATGACGCGAAGCGCTGCTCATGATACCCGACAATTATGACCTTGCCATTCCTTTAGAACGTGAGCCGTAGTTTGGCACGAATCGATCGACGATTATCAATTCCCTCTTGCGTCCAACTGATTTGATTGCGCCCAAAGTTCGGGTTGGGGTTCACGCTGTCCGGCAAGATTACCGGCTGACCTGACGAATTCAACGCTACGTCGAAATCGCCGAGGTTCGCGAACTGCGTATCGAGAGGTGAAAGTAACGGATGGTTGAAGACGTTGTTGAAATCTACGCCCACCTCAAGTCTTGTAGTCTCACTGAATCTGAAAAACTTGCGGAGACCCAAATTCACTCCCCACGTTCCCGGCCCAATAAGAGAATTTCGCTTCGCGACATCGGCGTGGTCGAAAACATCAGCGCCTGTCGTCGGCACCGTGAACGCAGCAGGATTAAAAAATCTGTCGCCACTTACACCTGCATACGGGTCACCAACAACTCGCGGACGAAAAGTCGGACCACTGAAGTCACCGACTGCATCGACAAAGCCGCTGGCTATGTTGCCAGGGAAGACAGGACTACAGTTGTTGCAAAACCAGAACGGCGTGAAGCCGGTACCGCTCTTGGCAAACATGTTCCACGAAATCTGAAAGCCACCCAAAACCGCATCAGTCGCTTTCGAGAGTGAGCTGCCATACCTGCGCCCACGACCGAAGGGAACGTCGTACGCACCGTATGAGACCAGCCGGTGGCGTGAAACAAACGAGTCAGTGGATAGATCCGTATCGGGATTGAACTGATTGTAAATCGCGCCGCCGAGACTCGAATTACCGATATCGAGACCGCTCGACTTCTGATCGAGCAAAGTATACGAGACATTGAAAGTTAGACCACGAGCAAACCTGCGGTTAACTTCAACCTGGAAAGCATGCGAGCGACCGCGGCCGATGTTTCCATAGCTTGCAAGGAAGTCGCCGAGCCCGTTCGGAAAGGGCCGGCGCGCCTCGTCTTCGGCGGACTCAACACAGTTGCCTAAATCAGTTGTGAACGCGCCCGGTGTCGTATCGTAACAAGGATTTCCTTCACCATCGGTGATGCCGAAAGGCGTATTGCTTGGCGCTAACTCATTCAGATCGAACCCGCCGATCAAACCGTGTTGGCGAGCACCGATGTATGAAACGCGAATTCCGAGATCGTTCGACAACTCTTGTTCGAACGTCGCGTTGAATTGCTCGATGCGCGGACTCTGGAGATCAAACGGGATCGCATTAGCTGCGATTCCCTGAACTGATGCGAGTACCGCATTGTTAAATGGTGTCAGTCCGCGCCCGAAGTTTCCGCCGGCCGGGTTGATCCCAAGCGGAAGTCCTACCCTCTGGTTGGTCCTGACAGTTTGATTGAAGGTATTTGTCGCAATCGCGTCGCGCATTCCCTGTGCAGCGGATGTCGGAAAGACAACAGCATAACCGCCACGAATCACGCTTTTTTCGGTGACGCGCCAGGCTGCACCGAGACGCGGCGCAAAGTTGTTTTTGTCCGTGTTGGCGAGCCCGCGTCCAACCCCGGCTTCGGCCGCTGTCACGGTTCCGTAGGTAATAAAGAAGGGGTGAATAAGCGCCTTAACTGCTTCGGTTGGTACAACGAACCGGCCTTTTCTGCCACCGTTTCCGGTACCGTTCGGATCGAAATTGACCATCAAATCGTTCTTGTCTACGAATGGGGTTATCAACTCGTAGCGCAGTCCGAGGTTAAGAGTTAACCGCGGGTGAACTTTGAAGTCGTCCTGGAAGAAAACTCCCGATTCACTGTTTGACACGTCGAGAGCGGGACGAGCATTGCGAACGAAAAGCGCAGAGTTGTTCACCGTTGAGGGCATTCCCAAAAGGAACTGGGCGAAGCCGTTTAATGTCGCGCCCCAGGTTAGAGTTCCGCGCGGATTGTTTCTGTTAAGAGCAAACCCGTCGACGGCCTGGTTGTGGACAAAGTCGCCCCCCGCTTTGATCGAGTGCCTACCCTTGGTCCACGTAACGGTGTCGCCAAAGGTCGCTAATTTCTGGTCCAGTGGACGATCGGTGTTTCGGCCTCCATTCGGAATTCCGGAAAATGGTCCAAACGTAAACGCCACCTGTCCGGGAGTGTCAACGAGCCTTGATCCGACCACACTACCGTAAGCGGTGATTTCCTGATCGTTGAAACCGATGCTCGACAAAAACTCGCCCGCCGTCATGTTTGCACGGCGGTAGAGGAACTGGTAATTGATGCCGCCGCGTGCCTCATTGACCAGGGTGTTTGAAAACAGACGTGTGTAAGACAATGAGACCGTGTGATTCTTCTGGTGCTGCGAGAGTAGACCGAACGCCGGCAGAGGATTTGCTACGAGAGTGCGATTGCCGCTGCGAACCTGAAAGTTATACACCGCATAGAATTTGTCTTTGTCGGAAAAGTCGTGGTCCACTCGCAGCGTCGCAAGGTCACGAGTCAGCAACCCGCCAAAGCTTTGTGCGAAGTCGGCGATGCGGCCCGTGGTGTTTTGACCATTTGAATTTGCGTTCAGCAAAGGGGCTGCAGGATTTGGGTGCGGGTAGTACCCGTTGAGGAGATTGAGCGCGAACGGATTCAGTAACCGCGACGGGATGCTCACAAAGCGTCTTACACAATTCTCCGGGTGATTCACACAGTCGGTGCCAGTCAGAATCGTGTTGTTCGTGAGCTCCTGAGCCGTCAAGCGCGGGATAACAGAAGCTGGAACCAATGGTTTGCTGGTATTGACGATCTGAGTGAAGTTACCCGCCTGCACCAGTGAGCTCGGTAGATTGTTGGATCTCACGCGAACCGGTGCGAAATCCCAACGTCGCTCGTATGACATAAGGAAAAAGGTTCGCTTGGTGCTAAATGGAACTGGTCCACTGAAATATCCACCGACCTCATTTAAGTTGAAATAAGGTTTCGGGAAGCTGGGCACAGCGCTCGTCGGCAGGAAGTTCGCCTCGTCGATCTTCTCCTGAATCGTGCGAGCGGCAAGTGCTGAATTCTTATTGTTGTAGAACAGTGAGCCGTGATACTGCGCACCACCGCGCTTCGTCTCGATGCGAATGTTCGCGACACCCGAGTACTCGGCCGTAAAATTCTTCGAAAGCACGACCAGCTCACCGACGGTCTCGAGCGAGGGCTGACTCGAAGTCGGCTCACCAAAGATCCCGCCATTCGTACGCTGACCATCGAGCGAGAAAGTTGCGCCATAGCTCTGCGCGCCGATGAACTTGAAGGTGCCATCGCCGCCCGGTCCTTGAGTGATGTCCGGATTCAGGTAGAGAAACTCGAGAATCTCGCGACTATCACGCGGGATTTCCTGAATTTGGCGATTGTCGAGCGTGCCCGCGATCACGGGCTGGTCTCTCTGGATAAGACCGGCGTCAGCGCCACTAACGATGACGGTTTCGCTCTGAGTACCAATCTCAGCTCTCACATCGGCTCGAACAGTTTCCGATCCACTGATAACTGCTTCGACGACGGACTTCTTGAAGCCTGGGGCGGTTACTGCTACCTCATACGCCCCTGGCTTCAGGGCGGCGGCTTCATAATTTCCCTCACCGTTGGTGGTAAGGTCTCGCGTCAGACGCGTCGCTTTGTCAGTGATCTGGACTGCGGCATTAGGAATCACGGCGCCATTCGCGTCCGTGACGGTGCCACGAATAGTTCCGAGGTTTGTGCCTTGAGCCTGGGCATTCCCGATACAGCACAAGAGAAAGCCGGTCATCAAAATACCCATCATGACTGTGCGTGCGATTTTCATCTCTGACTCCTTAGGAACTGATCGCGTTCGCAGGTGCCGGCATCCGGGCGAGCTCAAGCACCGCGATTCGATTCAGTGAAGATGTATTCAAAACTTCGAGGGGTTTGTTCACGTTTCAAACGAACCTTCTGCTCTTCCGTAAGACCCTGCTCGGGTGACGGGTTAGTCCGGAACTGGAACTAACCGGCCGTGTTTTTACTGTTTTCGTTTTGCGCTACGCGTCTGAGCTGTTTCGCTGTATTGGACTCGAACTAGTCCGCGGCTTAACCAAATCTGGCGCGCTTATAACATTCAGCCTCGATCGTTTGCAAGCGGAAACTGCTCACTCACCGGTTCGCGGTTTCACCGTGCCGCGGGATCAGCGGCAAGATCAATGCCGAGCTGTGCTCACGATCGTGATAGACCTTCTGCTGTGCTCGCACGA
>Ga0111539_10011276_pt1 | contig 11226 bp, 7 predicted proteins | sample RhiMethybrSRZTD1_FD_79667 | JGI IMG/M metagenome (GOLD analysis project Ga0111539, IMG submission 79667) | Populus rhizosphere microbial communities from Tennessee, USA - Rhizosphere MetaG P. TD hybrid SRZTD1 (version 2) (version 2) | ecosystem: Host-associated > Plants > Roots > Rhizosphere >...
ACCGGCGTGATGTAGAGCGTCAACAGCTGCGACAGGATCAGCCCGCCGACCACCGCGACGCCCAGCGGCTGGCGCAGCTCGGCGCCCTCGCCGGTCGCGAACGCAATCGGCAGCGCGCCGAAAATCGCCGCAAAAGTAGTCATCATGATCGGCCGGAAGCGCAGCAGGCAGGCCTCGCGGATCGCGGCCTCGGCGGAGAGCCCGACGCGACGGCGCTCGATCGCGAAGTCGACCATCATGATGGCGTTCTTCTTGACGATGCCGACCAGCATGACGATGCCGATCATCGCGATCACCGAAAGTTCCATCTTGAACAGGATCAAAGTAAGCAGCGCCCCGATGCCGGCCGACGGCAGGCCGGAGATGATGGTGATCGGGTGGATGAAGCTCTCGTAGAGGATGCCGAGCACCACGAAGGCCGCGAAGATCGCCGCCAGGATCAGGATGCCCTGGCCCTTGAGTGAATCCTGGAACACCTGCGCGTTGCCTTGGAAGCCGGTCGAGATCACGGCGGGCAGGTTCGACTCGCGCTCGATCCGCTGGATCGCCGTGACGGCGTCGCCCAGCGAGAATCCGGCGACCAGGTTGAACGAGATCGTGACCGACGGCTGCTGTCCCTGGTGGTTGACCAGCAGCGGTCCGACATTCGCCACCGGCTTGGTCACGGCCGAGAGCGGGATTGAGGTTCCGGATGGAACGCCAGCACCGGCGATGCCGGAGCCGGGCTGCGCGTTATTGGCGGGCGCGGTCGCCGCACCGGGCGTGTTGGTCTTGACGAAAATGTTTTCGAGATTGGAGGGGTTCTGTCGGAATTCGGGCTTGGCCTCCAGAATGATCTGGTAGTCGTTGTTCGCGGTATAGATCGTGGCCACCTGCCGCGCGCCGAAGGCGTTGAACAACTCCTGCCGGATCTGGTCGATGGTGACGCCGTAGACGGCGGCCTTCTCGCGGTCGACCTCGACCGTGACCTGCGGATTGGTGATGTAGAGATCGGCGTCGACCTCCAGCAGGCCGTCGACCTTCGCGATCTTGTCGCGCATTTCAAGCGCGACCCGGTAGAGCGTCTGGGTGTCGCTCGATTGCATCGTATATTGGTATTCGCCCTTGCTGATGCGGCCGCCGACGTTGATGTTCTGCAGCACCCGGAACGACGTTCTCAGACCCGCGACGCCATTGGTCGCCCGGCGCAGCCGGCCGAGCACCTGCTCGATCGGCCCGCGCTCCGCCTTGGACTTCAACGCGAACGAGATGCGGCCCTGGTTCAGCGTGTTATTGGGCCCGCCAACGCCGACCGTGGAGTTGGCATAGGCCACCGCAGGATCGGCGCGGATGATGTCGGCGATCTTGCGTTGCCGTTCGACCATGGCGCCGAACGAAATGTCGGTCTGGGCCTCCGTGGTCGCCAGCACGAAGCCGGTGTCCTCGCGCGGGAAGAAGCCCTTGGGAACGATGACATAAAGCCATATCGTGCCCGCGATAGTCGCCAAGGTGATGACCAGCATCACGATCCGGTAGCGGATCACGCGGTCGAGCGACCATTCATAGGCCCTGAGCCAGCTCTGGAACACGCGCTCGAACATCCGCAGGATCCAGGCCTGCTTCTTCTCATGCGCGTCGTGCCCCTTCAGCACGCGTGCGCACAACATCGGCGTCAGCGTGAGCGAGACGAAGCCGGAGAGCACGATTGCGACCGCAATGGTGACCGCGAATTCGCGGAACACCCGTCCGACGATGCCGCCCATCAGCAGCACCGGGATGAACACGGCGATCAGGGAGAAGGTGATCGACACGATGGTGAAGCCGATCTCGCGCGCGCCTTTGAGCGCCGCCTCGAACGGCCGCATGCCGCCCTCGATGTGGCGGACGATGTTTTCGAGCATCACGATGGCGTCGTCGACCACGAAGCCGACCGACAGCGTGAGCGCGAGCAGCGTCATGTTGTTGATCGAAAAGTCGAACGCGTACATCGCCGCGCAGGTGCCGACCAGCGAGATCGGCACCGCAAGCGCCGGAATGATGGTCGCCGTGCCCGACCGCAGGAACAGGAAGATGACCAGGATCACCAGCGAAAATGCGATCAGCAAAGTTTCCTGGACTTCAAATACCGCTTGCCGGATCGACACCGACCGGTCGAGCAGCGTGTCCATGTTGATCGAAGGCGGCAGCAGCGCCCGGAACTGCGGCAGTTTATCTCGCACCGCGTCGACCACGTCGACCGTGTTGGCGTCGGGCTGACGCTGGATCGCAAGGACGACGGCGCGCTGGTTGTTGAACCAGCTCGCAATTTTGTCGTTCTCGACGCTGTCGACGACGTCGGCGATCTCGGTCAGCTTGATCGGGGCGCCGTTGCGCCAGGCCGCCACCACGTCCTTGTAATCCGACGCGCGGCGCATGGCGCCGCTCGCCAGCAGGGTGACGTTGCGGTCGGCACCGCTCAGCGTGCCGACCGGCGTATTGGAGTTGGCCTTGCCGAGGACCGTGCGGATATCGTCGAGCGAGATATTGCGCGCCGCGGCCGCGACCGGGTCGACCTGAACGCGGACCGCGAACTTCTGTGAGCCGTAAACCAGCACCTGCGCAACGCCCGGCAGCTGCGAAATCTGCTGCGCCAGCATGGTCTGGCCGTATTCGTCCACCGTGGACAGCGGCAGGGTGGGCGAGTTCAGGCTGATGTAAAGGACCGGGAAGTCGCCCGGATTGACCTTGCGGAAGAACGGCGGCGTGGTCATTTCGACCGGCAGCCGGCGCGCCGCGACCGCAAGCGCGGTCTGCACGTCGAGCGCCGCGCCGTCGATGTTGCGGCCGAGGTCGAACTGGACGGTGATGCGGGTTTGGCCGAGCGTCGACGTCGAGTTCATCGACGAAATGCCCGCGATGGTCGAGAGCTGTCGCTCGATGACGCCGGCCACCGACGCCGCCATGGTTTCAGCGCTCGCGCCGGGCAGCGTCGCGGTCACGGCAATGGTCGGGAAGTCGACCCGCGGCAGCGCCGCCACCGCCAGCAGCCGGTAGGCAAAAATACCGAACACAATGATCGACGCCGTGATCAGCGTCGTCATCACGGGTCGGCGAATGCAAACCTCGGAAATGGTCATGTCAGGAGCCAGCCCTGCGCGGCGTTACCCGGGTGCCGTCCGACAACAGCAGTTGGCCGTCGGTGACCACGACCTCGCCATTCTGCAAGCCGCTCTCGATCGCGGCCAAGCCATCGACCACGCGCTCGACCTTGACGGGCCGCACCTTCGCGGTCTCGTCCTGCACCACGAACACGAACGTGCCGGCCTGGCTGTTCTGCAGCGCCGTCGCCGGCACGGTGACGCGGTTGTCGTGACGCAGCGTCATCACGGCGTTGACCAGCGTGCCGGGCCACAGCAGTTCGTCCTGGTTCGGCATCGCGGCCCGGATGGTGACCATGCCGGTCGCCGGATCGACCGTATTCTCGATCACCGCCACCTGTCCGGAGGCGGATTTGTCGCTGCCCGGAATGGTGGCCTCGACGGTCGCGGTCTCGGCGGCGAGCGCATTGCGCACATCGGGCAGGCTGCGCTGCGCCACCGCGAAGGAGACATAGATCGGCGAAATCTGGTTGATGGTCGCGAGCGGCGTCAGGTCGGCCTGCCGCGCGAAATTGCCGACCTTGACGGACGCGGTACTGATGCGGCCCGAGATCGGTGCCCGGATGGTGCAGAAGCTCAATTGCACCCTCAAATTCTCGAGCGTGGCTTTGTTCGATTCCGCTGTGGCGCGGGAAATGTTGACCTGGGTCTGGGCATTGTTGAGCGTCACCAGCGTGGTGGCGTTGCGGGCAACCAGCTCGGTGTAGCGCTGCACGTCGCGTGTCGCCTGCTCCAATTGCGCCTCGGCGCCGGCAATCACAGCCTCGACGCGCTTGATTTCGGCCTCGATCTGTCGGCTGTCGAGGGTGAACAGGATGTCGCCCTGCTTGACCCGGGCGCCGTCGGCGAAATGTACCCCGGTGATCTCGCTGTCGACCCTGGTCTTGATGGCGACGCTCGCCATCGCGGTGACGCTGCCAAGGGCCTCGAGCCGGACCGGAACCGGCTTCAGGGTCGCGGTCGCGACCGCGACCGGCACGACGCGGACTGCATTACGGGGCGCCTGCGCGACCGCCCCGGTTAGATTCCACGGCCCGCGCAACGCCACGACGGCGCCTGCGAGCACCAGCACCAGGGCGCCCCCAACGACCCATGTCCGTCTTTTCATCTGCCGGTATACCTTGTCGGCCAAGACCCTAGCTCCCGGGCTCCCGCCGGGATCAAGCCGCCATCCCCCTATTTGCAGCGGTTTTAGCATACTGGCGAGGGGGGTGCACGCCGCCTTTACGCCATCTTAACACCGCAGCACCGCCCTCGCTTCACGGCCCGCGACGTGTTCCGTATTGGCCGGCAATTTGGTTAATCTCGCGGGCTCGCACGTGCTCGAAGGCCGCAATGCGCATTGCCACCTGGAATATCAACTCCATCCGACAGCGAATCGAGCCGCTGACCGCCTGGCTCGCCGAGCGCAGCCCGGACCTGGTCTGCCTGCAGGAGACCAAATGCCTGGACGAGGCCTTCCCGCGCGATGCGTTCGAGGCGCTGGGCTACAACGTTGCCGTGCATGGTCAGAAGACCTTCAACGGCGTGGCGATCCTGTCCAAGCTCAAGTTCGACGAGGTGACGCCGCGGCTGCCGGGCGACGACGAGGACGACCATGCCCGCTTCATCGAGGCCGCGGTCTCCACCGGCCGCGGCGTGATCCGACTGGCGTCGATCTATTTGCCCAACGGCAACCCCGCCGGCACAGACAAATATTCATATAAGATCAGATGGATGGATCGACTTCATCACTACGCACATGAACGACTTCAACTGGAAGAGCCGCTGATTTTGGCCGGCGACTACAACGTCATTCCGACGCCTGCGGACGTGCATAACCCCGCCGCCTGGGCCACCGACGCGCTGTTCCTGCCGCAGACCCGGGACAAGTTCCGCACGCTCACCAGCCTTGGCCTGACCGACGCGATCCGCGCGGTGAGCGACGATCCCGGTCTCTACACCTTCTGGGACTATCAGGCCGGCGCCTGGCAGAAAAACTGGGGCATCCGCATCGACCACCTGCTGCTGTCGCCGCAGGCCGCCGACCGGCTGACGGCGGCGGGCATCGACAAGCATGTGCGGTCCTGGGAGAAGCCGTCCGACCACGTCCCGGTCTGGGCGGATTTTGCGATCGGATAGCCGCGCGAAGGCGCGGTCAGCGGCGGCCTTCGACCCAGCGCTCCAACATCGCAAGTGCCGAGTTGCGTTCGCGCTCGCTCGCCTGCTTGAAGGCGCCGTCGCGCAGTTCGGCGATCCAGGCCACATTGCCGCCCGGGCCATCGCAGGCGATCGTCAGCCACATCAAGCCCGATGCCGGCTGGCGGGTGCCGTGTTCACCGCGGAACAGGATGCGGCCGAGCACCGCCTGGGATTTGTAGTGACCCTTGTTGGCGGCGAGCACCAGCCACGGCACCGCGCGCTTGGCGTCCCGGGTCACACCGGTGCCGTCGACATAAAGCATCGCCAGGCGGTACTGCGCCTCGGGATCGCCGAAATACGAGGCGGCGTGATAGAACATCCGCCGCGCCCGCTCCGGATCGACAGTCACCTGGGTGTTCGGAATGCCGTTGAGATAGTAGGCGCCCAGCGACACGAAGGCGTCGGCGACGAAGCGCGAGCGCGGCAGCGCCGGGCTGTCGTCGGCGTGGCTGTCGGCGAATTTGCGGAAGTATTCAAAGGCGCGCAGATCGTCACGCGTGACGCCGTCGCCCTCGGCATACATCCGGCCGAGCTGCCACAGCGCGACATTGTTGCCGTGCTCGGCGGCGTATTGCAGCGAGTTCAGCGCGCGGGTGCGGTCGCCGGCGCGCAGCTGTTCGGCGGCGGTGCGCAGCGCCTCGCCGGGCGACATGGCCGCGGCCGGCGCCGGCGTGCCGTCGAGCGGGATTGCCGCGGTCGGCGCGAGCACGGCCGCGATCCCGATCACCAGAGTGCCCATCACGCGACTAGATGTCCGCATAACACGCCTTTTCGGCCGCCCCGCCCGGATGGGTCACTGCGCCATTGAGCGCGGAGCCGACCTGCGCCGCGTATTTCCAGAGACAGCCGGAGCCGTATTGCGTCTCGCGCGGCTTCCAGGCCGATTTGCGCTTGGCCAATTCGTCGTCGCTGAGCTTGACCTCGAGCGTGCCCTTGTCGGCATCGATCGCGATGATGTCGCCATCGCGAATGAGCCCGATCGGGCCGCCGACCGCCGCCTCCGGCCCGACATGGCCGATGCAGAAGCCGCGGGTCGCGCCCGAGAACCGGCCGTCGGTGATCAGCGCAACCTTGCCGCCCATGCCCTGGCCATAGAGCGCCGCGGTGGTCGCCAGCATCTCGCGCATGCCGGGGCCGCCTTTGGGGCCCTCGTAGCGGATCACCAGCACCTCGCCTTCCTTGTAGCTTTTGGTGCGGACCGCCTCGAAGCAGGCCTCCTCGCCGTCGAAGCAGCGCGCCGGCCCCGTGAATGTCAGTTTGCCCATGCCGGCAACCTTCACGATCGCGCCCTCGGGCGCGAGGTTGCCCTTCAGACCCACCACGCCGCCGGTCTTCGACAGCGGCCGATCGGCGGGCAGTACCACGTCTTGCTTATCGTTCCACTTCACCTTGGCCATGTTCTCAGCGATGGTCCGGCCGGTGACGGTCATGCACTCGCCATGGAGGTAGCCGTGGTCGAGCAGAGTCTTCATCAGCAGCGGTATGCCGCCAACCTCGAACATGTCTTTGGCGACATAACGGCCGCCCGGCTTCAAATCCGCGACATAAGGTGTCCTTTTGAAGACATCGGCGACGTCGAACAGATCGAACTTGATGCCGCACTCATGCGCGATCGCGGGCAAATGCAGCGCTGCGTTGGTCGAGCCGCCCGACGCCGCTACCACCGCGGCGGCGTTTTCGAGCGCTTTCCGGGTGACGATGTCGCGCGGCCGGATGCCGAGCTTGATCAATTCCATCACCATTTCCCCGGCCGTCATGCAGAACCGGTCGCGGATCTCGTAGGGCGCAGGGGCGCCTGCCGAGTACGGCAGCGCCAGACCGATCGCTTCCGACACGGTCGCCATGGTGTTGGCGGTGAATTGGGCGCCGCAGGCGCCGGCCGACGGACACGCGACCTGCTCAAGCTCGTCAAGGTCGTCGTCCGACATCGCGCCGACCGAGTGCTTGCCGACCGCCTCGAACATGTCCTGCACGGTCACGATTTGGCCACGAAACGTGCCGGGCAAAATCGAGCCGCCATAGATGAAGATCGACGGCACGTTGAGCCGCACCATCGCCATCATCATGCCGGGCAGCGACTTGTCGCAGCCGGCGAGCCCGACCAGGGCGTCATAGCCATGGCCGCGCATCGTCAACTCGACCGAATCCGCGATCACCTCGCGCGACGGCAACGAGGCGTACATGCCGGCGTGACCCATCGCGATCCCGTCGGTCACCGTGATGGTGCAGAACTCCCGCGGCGTGCCGCCGCCGGCCGCGACGCCCTTCTTGACGGCCTGGGCCTGGCGCATCAGCGCGATGTTGCACGGCGCCGCCTCGTTCCAGCATGAGGCCACGCCGACGAAGGGCTGGTGGATCTGCTCTTTGGTCAGACCCATCGCGTAATAGTAGGAGCGATGGGGCGCGCGCGCGGGCCCTTCAGTCACATGCCGACTGGGCAGCCTCGCCTTGAAATTCGTCTTGGCGTCCATCGACGTTCCAGGGCCCCCCGGCCCGTACGCCGCTTGCTTCCCCCCGCGGGTAGGCTTGCGGTGATTGGCGCTCCTGCCTTTGTTGACCCGGAGAAATCCGGAATTGCCACAACGGCTTGGAACGGCCATCGATCTCAGGGAAGGGTATGGCCAAATCGCGGCGCTCGACCGAAGATGCCGGCCCACGACTTAAATGTTCTAAAGATGTGGCCCGCCGGCCACACAGGTGGCGACTACTCCCCAATAACCATGTCCCCCACCCGGCTCGGCCCCACGTTCTTCGCCCGTAGCGTCCATGAGGTTGCGCCCGACCTGATCGGGGCGACCTTTATGGTCGACGGGGTCGGCGGCCGGATCGTCGAGGTCGAGGCCTATCACCACACCGATCCGGCAGCGCATTCCTTTGGCGGCCAGACCGACCGCAATGCCGTGATGTTCGGCCCGCCCGGACGGGTCTATGTCTACCGCTCCTATGGCATCCACTGGTGCATGAACTTCGTCTGCGAGCCGAAGGGCTCGGCCAGCGCCGTGCTGTTGCGGGCCATCGAGCCGATCGAAGGGCTGGCGCGAATGCGCCGGCGGCGCGGTTTGAAGGATGAGCGGCTGTTGTGTTCAGGGCCCGGCCGGGTTTGCGAGGCGCTGGGCGTCACCGTCGCGCACAACGGGGCGCGCATCGACCGGCCGCCGTTCGCGCTCTACGCGCGAGACGGGACACCCAATGTCGCGGCGGGCGTCCGGATCGGCATCACCAAGGCGGCGGAATTGCCGTGGCGCTATGGCGAGGCCGGCTCGCGGTTCCTGAGCAAGCCGTTCGCCAGCCGCTAGCGCGGTCTAGTTCTTCACCGCCGCAGCATTGCGGTCCTTGATCTCGGCGAACGCGATGCCGGGCGCGCGCTCACGGGTGTAGTCCAGCCGGAACTGGTTGGCGGCCAGGAACACCGGGTCGCCGTCGAGATCGTCGGCGATGCTCAGCGGATGGGCGGTGATGAAGCCCTCAAGCGCCTTCGGATCGTCGGCCGAAATCCAGCGCGCCAAGGTGAATTCGGCGGTGTCCCACATCACCTCGAGGCCATATTCGTCCTGCAGCCGGACCCGAAGCACGTCAAGCTGCAGCGGCCCGACCACGCCGACCAGCGCGGGCGAACCGTCGCGCGGCCGAAACACCTGCACGACACCCTCCTCCGCCATCTGCTGCAGCGCCTCGCGCAGCTTCTTGGCCTTCATGGCGTCGGGCAACCGCACCCGGCGCAGGATTTCCGGCGCGAAGTTCGGCACGCCAAGGAACTTGAGGTCCTCGCCTTCGGTCAGCGTGTCGCCGATTGAAATGAGACCGTGGTTCGGGATCCCGACCACGTCGCCGGCGTAGGCCTCATCGGCGACCGAGCGGTCCTGCGCGAAGAAGAACTGCGGCGCGTTGAGCGTGAGCTGCTTGCCGGTGCGCACCTGCTTGACCTTCATGCCGCGGGTCAGCTTGCCCGAAACCAGCCGCGCGAACGCGATGCGGTCGCGGTGGTTGGGGTCCATGTTGGCCTGGATCTTGAACACGAAGGCCGACATCCGCGGCTCGTCCGGCTCCACCAGCCGGATGTCGGCCTTTTGCGCCCGGGGAAACGGCGCAATGCGGCCGACCGCATCGAGCAGATCGCCGACGCCGAAATTCTTCAATGCGGAGCCGAAGAACACCGGGCTGAGATGCCCTTCGCGGAATGCACCGAGCTCGAACTTGCGACAAGCTTCGCGCACCAGCTCGAATTCGTGACCGATGGCACCGGCGTCGAGCGCCGGATTGAGCGCCGCGACCTCTGCCAGCGACATCTCCCGCAGCGTGCCGGCCTTACCGGCGTCGCCCTCGACCAGCCGCACACCGCCGCCTTCGACCGCGATGGTGGCAATGAAATCGCGGCCGCGCCCGACCGGCCAGTTAACGGGCGCGGTGTCCAGCGCCAAAGTCTTCTCGATCTCGTCCAACAGCTCGAATGGATCGCGGCTCTCGCGATCCATCTTGTTGATGAAGGTCAGGATCGGGATATCGCGCAGCCGGCAGACCTCGAACAGCTTGCGGGTGCGCGCCTCGATCCCCTTGGCGGCATCGATCACCATGATGGCGGAATCGACTGCCGTCAGCGTGCGGTAGGTGTCTTCCGAAAAGTCCTCGTGGCCAGGCGTATCGAGCAGATTGAACACACGGCCGTCGTACTCGAAGGTCATCACCGAGGTGACGACGGAAATGCCGCGCTCGCGCTCGATCGCCATCCAGTCCGACTGGGTTGAGCGGCGGTTCTTCTTGGCTTTGACCTGGCCGGCCAACTGGATCGCGCCGCCGAACAGCAAGAGCTTCTCGGTCAGCGTGGTCTTGCCGGCGTCAGGGTGCGAGATGATCGCAAAGGTGCGGCGGCGCTGGATCTCGTCGGCGAGCGGCGAGCGGTTGTGGCCTGCGCCGGGCGCGCGGACGGGGGCGTTCATGCGCCGCTATTTACAGGGTCGGACCCGAGATTCAAGGTCGCTCCGATTGCTGAACCCGTTTCCCTACGGGTGCGTTGTCATAGGGCTGGATCACGGGAGCAGGCCATGGACGCCCCCACTTTGGTACCCGCCACTACGCTCGCCAAACAGGCCAAGACGCCATTTCCCGGCGAAAGCGACGCCTATCGGACGGCGCGGGAGGCATTGCTTGTGGAAGAGATCGAGTTCCGCCGCCAGATGACGCGGCTGGCCGCGCAGCGCCGCGCGCTGCCGCCGGGACCGGTGATCGCCAAGAACTATCGCTTCAGGGATGCGAACGGCGCAGAGCTTGGCTTGGTCGACCTGTTTGGCTCGCGCGACACGCTGGTGACGTATTTCTGGATGTACGGCCCGCAACGCGAGCGGCCCTGCCCGATGTGCACCAACTGGCTCGGCGCCGTGAACGGCAATGCCGCAGACATCATGCAGCGTGTCGCGCTGAAGATCCTTGGCCGCAGCCGGGTGGAACGGCAGCTCGCGTTCGCGGTCGAGCGCGGCTGGCGGCACCTCGATTTCGTGCAGACGATCGGCGACGACTACGCCAACGATCTCGGCCTGATCAACAAGGATGGCTCGGAAAATCCCGCGCTCGTCGTCTTCAAGCGGGATGGCGACAAGGTCCGTCTGTTTTGGGCTGCCGAAATGACCAAGGAGATGGCCGATCCGGGCCAGGACCCGCGTGTCGCGCCCGACATCGCATCATTGTGGTCGATCCTCGATCTCACCCCCGGCGGGCGCGGCACCAACTGGTATCCAAAGCTGAACTACTGAGACGGCGGCGACAACGAAGGAGGTCCGCATGGCACCCGAAGACAAAAACCCCTTGCATCACACCCAGAACATGCAGCGCCGGCTTCACGAGCTGATCGATCATTTGCGCGCCGACATCAAGAAGGTCGACGAGCCGCAGATGAAGGCGATGTTCGAGACCTCGGCCGAAGTGCTCGGCGGGCTCA
>Ga0111539_10011278_pt1 | contig 11226 bp, 7 predicted proteins | sample RhiMethybrSRZTD1_FD_79667 | JGI IMG/M metagenome (GOLD analysis project Ga0111539, IMG submission 79667) | Populus rhizosphere microbial communities from Tennessee, USA - Rhizosphere MetaG P. TD hybrid SRZTD1 (version 2) (version 2) | ecosystem: Host-associated > Plants > Roots > Rhizosphere >...
AGCCGCTGCTCATGGGCGTCCTGCACGGGCTGGCGGGCGGCGGCGCGCTGGTGCTGCTGGTCATGGCGACCATTCCGTCTCCGGCGGCCGCCTTGCTCTACATCGCGGTCTTCGGTGTGGGCTCCACCGCCGGCATGCTGGTGCTCAGTGGACTCATCGGCCTGCCTTTCGCCCTCACCGCCGGCAACTCACGAACGATCACCATCGGGCTGCAGGCGCTCGTCGGGGCCGGCACCCTGATCGTCGGTCTCGTGATGCTCCATCGAATGACCAGCGGCTGAGCCCGCTGATTTCCCGGGCGGCGTCGGGGGCTCCGTATCTTGACAGGATGAGGAACGCTCTCGTATGGTCGCAACGATGCGCGTCCTGACGATGAGGGCGGCCCTGGTCACGATAAGGCGATGACCGGCGGCCCGGCCGTGATGAAGGAGCTGCGCGCGATCCAGCGCGCGAACGGCTACATCCCGGCGACGGCGCTGAACGAGCTGTCCGAGCGCACCGGCACCCCCCTCTATCAGATCCAGGGCGTGGTGAGCTTCTACCCGCACTTTCGCACCACGCCGGCGCCACCCGTCGAAGTGCTGGTCTGCGACGATCTCTCGTGCCACCGGCGCGGCGCCGCCGCGCTGCTCGCCGAGACGCAGGAGCGCGTGGCCGGGTCGGCGCCGGTCGGCTCCGTCGTCCGCGCATCCTCCTGCCTGGGCCGTTGCGATCGCGCGCCGGCCTGCGCGGTCAACGACGTGGTCGTGACGCGCGTGACGGGCGATTCGCTGATGGACGCCGTCGCCGCGGCGGCCGCCGGCACCCCGCTGCGTGGCGATGCGGTCGTCCGTGATCCGCGCAAGCTGGACGCCGATCCCTACGGGTCCGGTGAGCGGTACGGCGCCGCCCGCAAGCTGGCCGCCAGCGGTGACACCGACGCGCTCATCGCCAGCCTCAAGGCCAGCGATCTGCGGGGCATGGGCGGCGCCGGCTTTCCCACCGGCCTCAAGTGGGAGATCGTGCGCAACGCGCCGGGCGACCCGAAGTACATCGTGTGCAACGCCGACGAGAGCGAGCCGGGCACGTTCAAGGACCGCTTCCTGCTCGAGAACGTGCCGCATCTGCTGGTGGAAGGCATGATCCTGGCCGGCCTGGGGACGGGGGCCCGGCACGGCATCGTCTACGTTCGCCACGAGTACGAGGCCCAGATCGAGATCGTCGAGCACGAGATCGCCACGGCCAAGGCCGCCGGCCTGCTCGGGCCCAACATCCTGGGCTCGGGCCGCGCCTTCGAGCTCGAGACGTTCGTGAGCCCGGGCGGTTACATCTGCGGCGAGGAGTCGGCGCTGCTGGAGGCACTGGAGGGCAAGCGCGCCGAGCCGCGCAACAAGCCGCCGTTCCCCGGCACCCACGGGCTGCACGGAAAGCCCACGGCCATCAACAACGTCGAGACGTTCGTGATGGTGCCGTCGATCCTGGCGAACGGGCCCGAGTGGTTCAAGGCGCAGGGCAAGAGCGGCGCGGCCGGTCTCAAGTTCATCGGCATCAGCGGCGACGTCGCGCGGCCGGGCGTGTACGACATCGCCATGGGCACGCCGGCGCGGCAGGTCATCTTCGAGCGGGCCGGCGGCGTGGCCGGCGGCCGCCCGCTCAAGGCGTGGGCCCCGTCGGGACCGTCCTCCGGCTTCCTGCCGCCCTCCGCGCTCGACACGCCGCTCGATTTCAAGTCGCTGGCCGCCGCGGGCTCGATGCTCGGCTCCGGCGCGCTGCTGGTCCTCGACGACCGCGCGTGCATGCTCGACATGGCGCTCAACGCCGTGCGCTTCTTCCGCAACGAGTCGTGCGGCAAGTGCGTCCCCTGCCGCGTCGGCTCGGCCAAGCTGGTGGAGGTGCTCGGCCAGATCGCGCGCGGTGATGGGCGGGCCGAGCACCTGCCGATGATCGACGATCTCTCCCACGCGCTCACGCTCACCTCGATCTGTGGACTGGGCCAGGTGGTGCCGGTGCCGATCCGCTCGGTGCTCACGCACTTCCGCGCCGAACTCGACGACCATCTGCTGCACCGCCGCTGCCCCGCCGGCGTGTGCGCGCTGCCGGCATGACCCCGACCGCTGCCGCGGTGCGCCTCACGATCGACGGGCGCGAGACGAACGTCCCCACCGGCACGACCATCATCGACGCCGCCCGCGGGCTGGGCATCGACATCCCGACGCTGTGCCACGCCCAGCACCAGACGCCGGTCGGCGTGTGCCGCGTGTGCACCGTCGAGGTGAAGAACCAGCGCGTGCTGGCGGCGGCCTGCGTGCGGCCGGCCGAAGAGGGCATGGTCGTGACCACGGCCTCCGACGGGGTCCGGCGGGCTCGGCGAACACTGGCCGAGCTGCTGCTGGCCGATCACGCCTCACCCTGCGCGCGGCAGCGGGCCACCGGCGACTGCGAGCTGGAGGCGCTGGGGGCGGCCTACGGCGTGGGCGTGCCGCGCTTCGCCGCCCACCCCTCACCGCGGGGGCTCGACGACTCCTCGCTCTTCATCGCGGTGGACCACACCGCGTGCATCCTGTGCGATCGCTGCATCCGCGGCTGCTCGGAGGTGAAGCAGAACTTCGTCATCGGCCGGACGGGCAAGGGCTCCGGAGCGGGCATCGCCTTCGACACCGACGTGCCCATGGCGTCCTCCACCTGCGTGGGCTGCGGCGAGTGCATGGTCTCCTGCCCCACCGGCGCGCTCACCAATCGCAAGGTCCTCGACGTCGACCTGCCGCACGGCGACGACATGTCGGCCGACGAGCTGAAGAGCCTGCCGATCTTCGCGCGGATGTCGGGGACGTTCCTAGAGCTGAACCGCGGCGCCGTGGTCCGACGGCGCTTCCGTCCCGGCGAGGTGATCTGCCGCGAGGGTGAGTTCGGCTCCACCGCGTTCTACGTCCTGAGCGGCAAGGTCGAGGTCTCCATCGCCACGCCGCTCGGGCACTCCGCGGCGCGGGCCGGCGAGGGCCGCGGGCGCCGGGGCTTCTTCAACATGCTGACCGAGCTGGTGAAGACCCGGCCGGAGCCGACCGCGGTCGGCGCCCCGCGCTACATCCCGATCGACGCCACCGTCGACCTCGAGCTCGGCAACCCGGTGGCCCAACTGGGGCCCGGCGACCTCTTCGGCGAGATGACGTGCCTGTCCTTCTATCCGCGCTCGGCCACCGTGCGCGCGGTCGATGAGACGGAAGTCCTCGAGCTCCTGCGCAACGTCTTGCAGATGCTCCAGAAGGACAAAGTATTCAAGGCCGAGCTCGACCGGCGCTACCGCGAGCGCGCGCTCGATACCCACCTGCGCACGGTCCCGCTGCTGGCCGGTCTCAGCGATGCGTTCGTCCGGCGGCTGCGCGACAGCGTCGAGATGGTGCGCTTCGAGCCGGGCCAGGAGATCTGCCGCCAGGGCGACCCCGCCGACAGCTTCTTCCTGATCCGCATCGGCTTCGTCAAGGTCACGCAGACCTTCCCGGGGGGCGATCTCGTGCTGCGCTACCTCAACCGCCCCGACTACTTCGGCGAGATCGGGCTCCTCGGCGAGGGCGTGCGCACCGCGACCTGCACCGCCCTCGATCACGTGGAGCTGGTGCGCATTCGCTCCGAGGACTTCCACGCGATGCTCCGCGAGTTCCCCGACATCCAGACCCGGCTGGCCGACGCCGTGCGCCAGCGGCTGGAGAGCGACGTCAAGCGGCGGCAGACCCTCGTCATGCCTCCCCTCGACGACTACCTGGGCCAGGGGCTCATGGAGGCGCAGAACCTGCTGCTCATCGACCTGGAGCGCTGCACGCGCTGCGACGCCTGCGTGCGGGCCTGCGCCGACGCGCACGAGGGCGTCACCCGTCTCGTGCGCGACGGGCTGCGGTACGACAAGTTCCTGGTGGCCACCTCCTGCCGCTCCTGCCGTGACCCGCTCTGCATGGTGGGCTGTCCGGTCGGCTCGATCCGTCGCCACCCGGACTCGCTCGAGATCATCATCGAGGACTGGTGCATCGGCTGCGGGCTGTGCGCCACCCAGTGCCCGTACGGCAACATCAACCTGCATCCGTTCATGGTCGAGGGCGAGGACCCGGACCGCCCGGGCAAGCGCAAGGCCGTCGTGCGGGAGAAGGCCACCACCTGCGACCTGAGCCGGCAGTACCACGAGCCCGCCTGCGTCTACGCCTGCCCGCACGACGCCCTCAAGCGCGTCGAGCCCGCGAAGTTCTTCGGGATCCCGAAGTGACGCGCGTTCGCCCGCGATGCTGATCGACCGCACCCACCGCGGCTGGATCGTCGGCTGTCTCATCGCGTTGCTCGTCGCCACCGCGATCTACATTCCCTACGCGCGGGCCAGCCTCCACGGGCCGACGGGCGGCAGCGTGCTCGGATTGACCTACGGCATCCTCGGCTTCGCCCTCATGATCTTCGCCGGGCTGCTCGGCGCTCGCCGCAAGGTCCCCATGTGGCGCCTGGGACGCGCGGCCACGTGGATGCGGGGTCACATCTGGCTCGGGCTCCTGAGCCTCCCGCTGATCCTGTTCCACGGCGGCTTCCACTTCGGCGGCGCCGTGACGTACACGCTCATGATCCTGTTCATCGTGGTGGTGGTCAGCGGCATTCTCGGCCTCCTGCTGCAGCAGGTCCTGCCGCGGCTCATGCTGACCCGCGTGCCGCTCGAGACCGTCTACGAGCAGATCGACCCCGTCGTCGAGCAGCTGCGCGAGGAAGCCGACGAGCTGGTGGCGGCGGCGGCCGGGCCCCTGCCGGTCGGCACCGCGCGGACGGCCGAAGTCCGCCGGGCTGGCGGCGGCGCCGACGAGCGGATGGGCCAGCCCCGCTCCTCTCCGCGCGCCGCCCCGGTGGCGCTGGCCCCGACGCCGGAGAGCACCCTGCTGCGCGATGCCTATCTGCGCGACATCCGTCCGTTCCTGGATCCCGCGCACCGCCGCAACGGGGTCCTCGACACGGCGGCCACCTCCACGACACTCTTCCGCGAGATGCGCACGGCGCTGCCTCCGCTGCTGCACGAGACGGTCGCCGAGTTGGAGTCCATCTGCGAGGAGCGCCGCCAGCTCGCCGACCAGAAGCGCCTGCACCACTGGCTGCACGGCTGGCTCCTCGTGCACGTGCCGCTGTCGCTGGCCCTGCTGCTGCTCGGCGCGGTGCACGCCGTGATGGCGCTCCGGTACTGAGGCCGAGATGGCATCCCGCCCGCAATCCACGAAGATCCGAGCCAAGCGGATCGCGCTGTCGTACTTCAAGGAACCGCATCCATTCCGGCGCTGGAAGTTCATCCTGTCGGTGGCTGCGCCGGTGGTAGCCGGTCTCTGGCTGCTCGTGGTGGCGGTCCAGGGCAACCAGCGGGTCTACAACGCCGGTCCGGTGTCCACCGCCCACGCCATGTTCGAGAAGGACTGCACGGTCTGTCACGGGCCGGGGCCGGCCGAGGGCGGGCCGCTCACGCTCGCCGCGGCTGGCAACGCCCACTACTGGCTGAATGTCTCCGACCGCGCCTGCCAGGCCTGCCACGCCGGACCGCGCCACGCCACCGACGAGGCCTTCACCCCGGGCTGCGCGACCTGCCATGTCGAGCACTTCGGCCGCACCCAGCTGGGGCAGATCGGCGATCGCCACTGCACGCAGTGCCACGCCAATCTCGAGACCAAGGACAAGCGCGATCCCGCGTACCACAAGAACATCCCGAACCTCGGCCGGCATCCCGAGTTCGCCGTGTCGGTGCGTGAAGGCCAGGGCCAGCCCAAGCGCGTGCGTCTTGACCAGAAGGCGGAGCTCCGGGATACCGCGCAGGTGAAGCTGAACCACGCCAAGCACCTCAAGGTGAATCTCAAGGGCATCGAGGATCTGGGGAAAAAGCCGGGCGTGGTGGGGATCACCAAGGTCAAGGACGGTGCGCAGCTCACCTGCACCTTCTGCCACCAGCCGGACGAGCGCGGCCAGTACATGCTCCCGGTGTCGTACGTCAAGCACTGCGCCGCCTGCCACCCGCTCGACTTCGACGGCCGCTTCCCCGACACCGTCGTGCCCCACGACACGCCCGCGATCGTGCATGCGTTCCTGCGCGGCACGCTGAGCGAGGCGTTCGATCAGTGCCAGGCCATCCCGCCCGGCGAGGCGGGCAAGGCGGTGCGCGCGCGCTGCGTGGAGCTGGAGCTGGCCAAGGCCCCCGCGGAGCCCGCGGCCGACGCCGATCGTCCTCGCGGGATGCGGCGGGGCGCCGCCGAGGAAGCGCCCCCGGCGGACGAGCCGCGGGGCGGCCGGCTGCGCGGACGGGCGGCCGAGCCCGAACCGGCGCCGGCTCCCGACACGCCGCGCGGTGGTCGGCTGCGCGGCCAGGCGCAGGAAGAGGCGCCGGCGGCCGACACTCCGCGCGGCCGTCCCGGTCGCGGCGGCGAGGCGGCGGCCCCGCCCGCGCCGACGAGCTGGGTGGGGACCCAGGTCGAGGGCACCGAGCCCGGCCTGTTCAAGCAGCGCTGCGAGTACTGCCACACGGTGGCGAAGGGGGCAGGCTCGGTGCCCGAGATCGTGCCGACGGCGATCCCGTCACGGTGGTTGCCGCACGCGCGCTTCGACCACGGCGCGCATCGTCCCGTCGCCTGCGTCGAGTGCCACAAGGCCGCGACGAGCACCGAGACGAAGGACGTTCTGCTGCCGACGGTGGCCACGTGCCGCGAGTGCCACCAGCACAAGGTCGGCGCCCGTACCGACTGCGTGGAGTGCCACCGCTACCACGACAAGACCAAGGAACGGGATCCCGACGGCCCGTTCAAGATTCGCGAGCTGCTGTCCGGAACGTCGTCTCCGAAACCCGACCGGCCGAAATAGAGCGCGACGTCGCCGGGGACTCTCGGTGCCGCCCGGCGGCCGTCACCTACTCTATCTCCGCAGAAAATCTGCCACTGCCACCGGATGTAGGGTTGGGAACTCCCCTTTTTCCGAGGGGCCGCCACCCGACGCTGGGCTAAGATAGCTCGCACCGTGCGGTCCCCTGGGGTACGCATCAGAAGGTCGCGATTGCTGCTGGGGCTCGGCACGCTCACCGCGTGCTTCGGGAGCGGGCTCGTGCTCGCGCCCGCCCCGGCTCAGGCCCAGTGCGCGGTCGCCACGGACCCCTGCCTCACCGCGGCGGATGTGACCAACGCCACCGCGGCCGCGGCGGTGGCCATCGGCCGTGACACCATGGTCATCGCCGTGGTCGACCGCGGTGGCAACGTGCTCGGAGTCTTCCGCAAGGCGGGGGCGCCCGCGCAGGTGGTCGGCAACTTCGGCGTCATGGTCGACGCCAACGACTACGCCATCGGGCTGGCCCGCACCGGGGCGTTCTTCTCCAACGACCAGGCGCCGCTGTCCTCGCGCACGGTGCGCTTCATCAGTGGCATCCACTTCCCGCCCGGCGTGCGCAACAAGCCGCCGGCCGCGCTCTACGGGATCGAGAACACGAACCGCGGCTGTGACTTCGGCTTCGCGATCCCGAACGTCCCACGCGCCACCAACCTGGCGGGCGGGCCGTGCGCGAACGGAAACACGGCGGGCTGCGGCACCGGAATCAACACCGGCAAGGCCGACCTCTTCGACAGCAACCCGACCACGGTCGACGGCGGCGGCGTGCCGATCTTCAAGAACGGTCGGGTGGCCGGGGGAATCGGGGTGTCCGGGATTCCCCCCGAGGCGGGGGAGTACGCGGCCTTCGCCGGCAGCATCGCGGGACCGGCGTTCGGGCCGCGGCCGGCCTCCCCGGCGGTGATCTTCCTCGACGGCATCCGCCTGCCCTTCGTCAAGAACATCAACCGGCCGGGTGGCGAAACGGCCGGCGTGTTCCCGGGGACCGGCGCGTTCATCGCGGGCCCGGCCGCCAGTCCCCTCGGCCCCGTCGGTGTGCCGTCGGGCTATCTGTTCGGCCCCAATGCGAGCGCCCAGCTCACCGCCGCTCAGGTGAACTCGGTCATCTCCCGGGCCAACAACCAGGCGCAGGCCACGCGGGCCGCCATCCGCCTGCCGCTGGGCAGCACCACGCGGATGGTGATCGCGGTGGCCGGCCTGGACGGCACGATCCTCGGATTGTTCCGGATGCCGGACGCCACGATCTTCAGCATCGACGTGGCGGTAGCCAAGGCGCGCAACGCGATCTACTTCAGCAGCACTGGGCGCGATCCGCGGGACCTGAGCGGCATCCCGACCGGCACGGCCGTCTCGGCCCGGACCATTGGATTCGGCGCGATGCCGCTCTTCCCGCCCGGCATCAACGACACCCAACCCGGCCCGTACTTCAACAACTTCGTGCAGGACGTGGCCACGCCGTGCTCGCAGGGGCTCGATCCCAACAACCTGGCCAACCAGAGCGGGATCGTCTTCTTCCCCGGCAGCCTGGCACTCTACCAAGGCGGCCAGATCGTCGGTGGGCTCGGAGTCAGCGGCGACGGGGTCGAGCAGGACGACCTGGTGACGGCCGCCGGCGTGACGCCCGACTTCGTGCCTCCCGTCGGCATCCGGGCCGATCAGGTGTTCGTCGGCGGTGTCCGGCTGCCGCTCTTCAAGTTCCCGCGCAACCCCGAAGTCAAGTAGCGGAGCTCTCCGCTACTTCTTGAAGCGCTTCAGGAGATCGCGCAGGCCCTTCTCTGTCTTGTCCGGATCGACGCTCTTGAGGATGGACGATGTCGACACGCGGACCACCGGGGCCGACGCGGTGCCGGTCACCTTGGCCTTCATCTCGCCCTGCTTGTGGTTGACCACCAGGTCGAGATTCATCGCCCCGGTGCCGAGCCCATACTCGCCGGCCACCGCCACCTTCATCACGCGGCTCGTGTAGAGCAGATCCCGCGTTGTCACCAGCCCGTTGGTCACCGTGTACGTCCCGGTGATCGACTCGAACTCGAGCGGCGAACCGAGGCTGCCCGAGGGCATATCGGAGCCCAGCACGGCGGACAGGGCGCCGCCCACGCGGGCCAGGTTTCCCACCAGCGCCAGCGCGCGCGGACCCACGACCTTGCCGCTGCCCACGCGGAGCTTGCCGGGGCCGTTCAAGGTGTTGAGCACGTCACGGGTCTCGAAGCTCAGGGCGCCGGTGAGATCGAGCGGCCCGGTCACGGCGTAGCCCTCGCAGAGGTAATCCACCAGCACCTTGTCCAGCGGCAGCGCCTTGATGTCGAGATCGGCCAGCTGGACGTGGATCCCTCGATCGAGCGTCGCGGCGAGCTGCGCGGTGACCGTGCCGCCGCCGAGCGTGGCGGTGAGCGGCTTGCCCGTGAAGCGCGGGCTCTGCCAGGCCGCCTTGAGGGCCAGCGTGGGGATCGTCAGGGTCCGGCGCCTGGGCTCGGCGCACTGCGGGCTGTTCTGGGTGGCCGTGAGCGGTGACAGCTGGATGTCCCCTGCCGCCGTCGGCACGCCCACCGTTCCCGCCACGGTCAGCGTGCCCTTGATGGCGCCCCCGAGCTCCGGCGAAGGGCCGACCGCGACCGCCGTCAGATCGCGAATGTCCTTGCCGTCGATGGCGACCTTGGCCCGCACCGGCGCATCCGTCAGCGTGCGCCCGGGGGTGAGTGACACGATGCCGTCGGTCACCTTGAGGGCCACGGCGCCCGGCACCAGGCGCGCGTCGCCCTTGAACGTGATCTGGGTTCCACCGCTGGTGAGCTTGAGGTCGAGACCCTCGAGCCGGTATTGCGCGACCCGATCGCCGGCGCCGCGCGCGACGTAGATCACCGTGCCGTGGTCGATGCTGATCCGGGTCGCCAGCGCGGCGCTCGCTGCGCTCGATCCACCGCCGCTGCCTTTCCCCGGCCGGCTTGGACTTCGAGGCTCGGCCGTGCTGCCGAGCGAGGCGATGTTCAGCCGCCCGTCCGCGGTCTGCACGATCGTCACCGCGGGCTTACGGAGTACGACGTCGCCGAGCTCGATCCGCCCGGTGAGCAGCGGCATCAACTGCAGGCGGATCAGACCGCGCTCGAGCCTCAGGAAGGGCGTGGTGCCGAACTTGGGGTCTTCAGCAACCTCGAGATCGCGGAGCTCGATTGCCGGCAGCGGGAGGACGCGGATCGAGAGCCCGCTGAACCTGACCGGGCGTCCCAGGGCTTGCGACGCCGTCGATGCCACATAGGCCTGGATCCGCGGAGTGTCTACCAGGAGCGGAACCGCGACCGCCGCTCCGGCCACCAGCAGGAGCACCACCGCACCGGCGGCCAGTCCCCACTTCACCCATCGCCGCATGAAGCGGCCGTTGCTCCGTGGGTCACCCGGTCTGGATCGCCGTCAGCTGCCAGGGGCGCGTGCCGACGGACCGGGTGAACGTCCAGTACTCCGCGAAGCGCTCGGTCGCCGTGGACGAGCCGGCGACAATCCCCCCGGTCGCGTCGACCACGTAGTCGAGCAGCGTGCCGACGATCGCCACCGTGACGAAGTCGCGGCCGCGCTCCTGCCACGCCTCGGTCACCTCGGTACGATCGATCTGGATGCGCTCGAGCCGGTTGATCTGGCCGTTTTGCCGCAGCTCGGCGCACTGCCCCTCGAGGCGCTCGAGCAGATCGGGCGCGATCCGTCCGACCAGCGGCCGCACGTCACGCGCGGTGATCGCCGCCTGGACCGTCCGGAACGTCTCTGCGGCATCCGAGGCCAGCGCCGCGGCGTCGAATGACGCGTCCATCTGGCGGATGTGGGCCAGCCCTCGATCGAGATCCAGGTCGGCGGCCGACGGTTCGGCCACCGCGTTGTACCGCATGGGCTCAGGGGCCTGGCCGCGGGCCCAGCCGGGCGCACCGGCGTAGGCCGGCTGCGGCTGCTGCTGGCGACGGGCCTGCATGAACTTGAACAGGAGGAACACACCGCCGGCGATGAGAAGGATATCGAGCAGCCCGATGCCCGCCCCGGCGCCGAGACCGCCGAAGAGCAGTCCGCCGAGCAAGCCGCCGAGCATGAATCCGCCGAGCGCGCCCATCATGCCGCCGAACATGCTCGGTCGCGGCGCGTTCATCGGCGCCACCGGCGCCGGACGCGCGGGGCTCGCGGGCGTGCCGGGGGTGACGGGCGACGTCGGGCGCGCGGGAGGAGAGTACGAGCGCGTGCCGCGGCTGCCGCCACTACCGGCACGAGCCCACACCTCGGTGGCCACACCAGCCGATGTGAGCAGGGTCAGCAGCGCGATCACGGTCATCGGTCGAAGCTTCATGCGCATCGTCCTCCCGCCCACCGTCATGGCGTGAGCAACACCTTGCCGGTCGTCTTGCGCCCCTC
>Ga0111539_10011279_pt1 | contig 11226 bp, 10 predicted proteins | sample RhiMethybrSRZTD1_FD_79667 | JGI IMG/M metagenome (GOLD analysis project Ga0111539, IMG submission 79667) | Populus rhizosphere microbial communities from Tennessee, USA - Rhizosphere MetaG P. TD hybrid SRZTD1 (version 2) (version 2) | ecosystem: Host-associated > Plants > Roots > Rhizosphere >...
ATGAAATGAAAAAATACGGTGTGAAAGTTACTGCAGTTTTCCCCGGAGCTGCTTATACAGCATCCTGGGATTCGAGCGGTGTGGATCCGGATCGCATTATGACGGCGGACGACATTGCAGAAATGATCTTTACTGCTGCCAGTCTTTCGCCCCAGGCTTGTGTTGAAGAAATTGTGATACGTCCGCAACTGGGTGATCTATGAAAAATATTTTCCTGATATTTTTTTTGCTAATAAATAGTTTCTATGGCAACCTGTTTGCCCAGAACACTGGAATTGTTGAAGATAACTCAGAATTAGGCCCTGGAGAAAATGCCGATGAAAAGATCAGGAAGAATTTTTTCTTAAAAGCGGAAGTAAGCAAAACAGAATGTTATGTTGGTGAACCGCTGATGGCGGTTTTTAAAGCATACTCGCGTCTCGATGCGAATTCGCAGGTGCTGAAGAGACCTTCACTCAGCGGGTTTAGCGTAATAGAAATGGTAGACGCCTATAATAATCATCCCGATGTTGAGCAATACAATGGTCAGAATTATTTTGTTCACCTGATCAGGAAAGTGCAGTTATTTCCTCTGCAGCCAGGTTCATTTACTATTGAGCCTGCAGAAGTGGAAAGTGTTATTCATTTAAGAAAAAGCACCAGATCTAAATCCATTAGGAACATCCGGGATCTTTTCAGAAGAAACGATAATGATCCGGCGCTAGACAGGCAGATCATCTTTGAGACTCCCCCTGTTAATATTCATGTGAATGCTCTTCCACTGAAAGACCAGCCTGAAGACTATGCCGGAGCTGTCGGCGATTTTGTGGTGCATCTGCAGATGTCTGATACTTCATTTTCCGCACGTGATCCAAACATTGTAAAATTGATCATCAGCGGTACCGGAAATTTTCCCCTTGTTACAGAACCTCATGTCAACTGGCCTTCTTCGGCTGAGATCAACGGCCCTACTGTTTCCGAACAGGTAAATAAATATGTGTATCCGCTTTCAGGCGTCAAAACATATCAATTTAGTATTGAGCATCGTGATACCGGCAAATTCACAATTCCACCGGTTAAATTTTCATATTTCGACCCGGTTTCAAAAAGCTATAAAACGGCCCAATCAAAAGAATTGCATTATACTGTTGCTCCCGCAACTGAATCAAAAAGTAAGAAAGATCTGCTTGTATTTAAGAATGAAAAGCAAACTCCCATGCACTACTATTATTTTGCAGGTATTGCAATGATCATAACATCGCTGATCATTTATTTTATGCTGAAACCATCAAAACAAGATCAGTAATTATTCTGTGTACTTGTATCCTACTCCTCTTACAGAATGAAAATATTGTGGGTTCCGGCTATCTTCTTCAAAATATTTCCTGAAGTTGAGAATGAAATTATCAATGGTACGTGTGGTCGGGTATACGTTATAGCCCCAAATCGATTGAAGTATCTTTTCACGGGGCACCACTTCGTTTTTATTTTCTATCAGCAGTTTTAACAGCATAGCTTCTTTTTTGCTAATCTGAATGCGTTCTCCTCGCCTGGTGAAGATCTCCTGTGCCCTGAAATCGACAGTATTTTTTCCAAAGCTATAGGTGTCACCTACAGAATCCTTCTCCTGCATCTTTTTATTCTTTTCTATCAGTTTCTGCACCCGCAACAAAAGTTCTTCAAGATTAAATGGCTTGGTAAGATAGTCATCGGCACCTTTTTTTAATCCCGTTACCCGATCAGCGCTCGTATTTTTTGCGCTGAGAATGAGAATGGGAACATCGTTGTTATGCAGCCTGATATTTTCTGTCACACTGATGCCATCCACGCCGGGCAGCATTACATCCATAATAATGAGATCGAAATATTCTTCTTCTATCTTTTTCAAGGCCTCTTGTCCGTCGAATGCAGAAGTGATCTCATATCCTTCCAGTTCAAGGTTAAGTTTCAGGGCATCATGCAGATTTTCTTCATCTTCCACTAAAAGAACAGAAAGTTTTGGCGGAGTCATATTATTGCTGGACTGCTTTTGCTTTGACGAATTTTACAATGAGTTTTGTGCCCTGGGTTGAATGCTGGTCGATTTTTATAGTTGCGCCATGATCCTCGGCAATTTTTTTACAAAGATATAGACCCAGCCCTGTTCCTTTGGCTGAACGTGTTTCTTCATTACCTATCCGGTAAAATTTCTGGAATACCTTTTTGCGTTCTGCGACCGGTATACCGGCGCCTTCATCTGCAATACATAGACTAACAAGCAATTCATCGTTTGTAAGACTGCATTTTATTGGTGAATGCGGTGGTGAGTATTTAATGGCGTTTTCCAGCAGGTTGTTCACAAGGATCTGTAACAATAAAGCATCACCATACACTTCGCTTTCATCGGTGATGGAATATTCCCATTTTCTTTCAGGAAATCTTCTTTTGAAATCATTAATGCAGCTTTTTACCAGGTCAGAGAAATTCAGGTCTTCCTTATCTGATCTTTTTCCGGCTTCGAGCTGCGCGGAAACGAGTATGTTGTTTGCGAGCGAGCTGAGCCTGTTGGTTTCCTGTAAGGTCATTTCAATCAGTCGCTGCTGCTTTTGCTCATCGAGATGATGTTTCTGTAATGTTTCAAGGTTTAGTTTGGCAATAGCGATAGGTGTTTTGAGTTCATGCGTTATGGCCATCATCAGGTTTTCCTGCTGCCGCTGTATCGCGAATTGTCTGCGCACTGCCCTGTACATAAACGCCGCACCAAGAATTATCAACGCCAGAAATGTTGCTCCTTCAGAAATGTATTGAGTTGTTTTGCGTTGCTTTTCGTTAAGAATTGAAATTTGCTTTTTTGCTGATGAAGAATCAGAGGTAACAAGCTCACTGAGCTTATAATTGCTCATCTGATCGTTCTGATTCTGGAGTTCGATGAACCAAAAGACAAGTGCAACGATGATGTAGGTGAGGAACACCCAGTACGCTATTGTTATCAGTATCAGGCGTTTTTTTATCAGCATCGGAGTGGAATTAATCTGTCATCCTTTAACTTTTTCTACGCGGATGCCGACGTTCATTACATGTTGCAGTGGATCTTCCCTCATTATCTGCTCGAGCCGGAACATGTACATTCCTGGTTTGGAAAGTTTCTGTGGTTCGCCGGTAATGCGTATGCGATGCTCAAATACATCATCCATCCCGCTTCCCAACCAGCCTTTGTCGTCGGCTGCGAGTAAAAGGTCAAGACGTTGTTTGCGGAGAGTGTCTCCAGGGACCTGTGTATAAACGTTCATCCAGATATTTTTATACCTGTAAGCATCCGTATGGCGCAGCACTACATAAATATTGTAGAAGGAGGTTGTGTCATTAATTTCAAAAGCTATTTCCGGTTTAAAAGCTGTGTTCCATTCGTGATTGGGTATGCTCACATTTTTTTCAAAAACGCCGATAGTTTCGCATGATGTTACGAAAGAAATAAATACCAGTAGGCCAATCAACATTTTTTTATTTGATAACAACATTGTTATAATACATTTAATACCTGCTCTTTTGCTTTTTCAAGCTCATCCTTCATCATCACAACACATTTCTGAATATTCGAATCGTATGCTTTTGCACCTGTGGTATTGATCTCCCTGCCGATTTCCTGCAGGATGAATGAAAGTTTTTTGCCTTTTCCTTCTTCAGGTTCCGAAATAATCGTAATGAAATATTCACAATGATTTTTTAACCTCACCTGCTCTTCACTCAGATCGATCTTTTCTATGTAATAGATAATTTCCTGTTCCAGCCTGTTAGGGTCATAATTTTCCTTGCCGATATTTTCATCGAGGATCTTTACCAGCCCGTCTTTTATCCTCGTTTTTCTCAACGGCTCAAGCTTAATGATCTCTTCCTGCTGCTTCAGGATATTGGTGATTCTCAGCAATAGGTCAACCTGCAGGCTTTTACCTTCCTCGAGTCTGTGATTGTTCAGATCTTCTATTGCAGAATGTAAAGCCTTCTGAAACGCTGCCCATTCCACATCTGTTAAAGTTTCCCCGGTAGGCGTTATTACTTCGGGCAATTTCAATAAGGTGCTAAGAATATGCGCAGAATCCAGATTTAATTCCTTTGATAATGTTGCAATGGGTTTGAAATATGCTTTTGCAAGATCAATATTGATGCTTACGGGTTTTGCAGAGCCTGTTTCCTTTAAACTGATGGTACAATCAATGCTACCGCGGTTGAGATATTTGGATAGTATATTTCTGATCTCGAATTCAAAAGGTTTCAAAAACGCGGGCATCTTCAGATTCAGTTCAAACTGCTTGCCGTTAAGTGATTTTATATCGATGAGAAAAGTTTTATCTCCTACCACCTTTTCCACCCTTCCAAATCCCGTCATTGATTTCAGCATATACCTTGTTTATTGGGCAAGATAATTAAATACACCTTAACTATCAGGGATATATCCTGTCTATAGCGACGATGTTCTTTTCCATCACGACTTTTCTTTTGAGACTTAATTTAGGCGTCATTTCCCCGCCTTCGATAGTCCATTCATTTGCGAGTAGTTCAAACCGTTTTACCTGTTCCACATGATTGAAGTATTTGTTGAAGCTTTCCAGAAGGTCTTTATACAGCTCCTTTACCTTTGGATTTTTGATGAGTGAATCGTTGGAACGGTCTTCGATACCATGCTGCTTCGCCCAATCTTTAAGGTTAGGAAAGGAAGGAACGATCAGTGCGCCTACATATTTTTTATCCGCACCAAGTATCATTGCCTGTTCGATGAACATGGATTCCTTCAGTTTATTTTCAATCGGAAGCGGCGCTACATACTTACCGCCACTTGTTTTGAACATCTCTTTCTTTCTGTCGGTAATTTTCAGGTATTTATTATCCACGATGGTACCGATGTCTCCTGTATGAAACCAGTTATCCTTTATTACTTCTTTTGTAAGCTCTGGTTGTTTAAAATACCCCATCATCACATTAGGTCCCTTGCACAACACTTCCCCATCTTCGGCTATTTTAATTTCAACATTATCTATAACAGGGCCAACGGTCCCGAATTTACGGTCAACCTCGTGAAAGCGGTTCACACTGATCACAGGCGATGTTTCCGTCAGGCCATATCCTTCCATGACCGGGATTTTTGCTGCAGTAAATATCCTTATCAGCCGCACCTGGCAGGCTGCACCTCCCGAAACAACACAAAGAAGATTATTTCCCAGGGCTTCACGCCATTTGCTGAATATTAACTTATTCGCGAGAGCAAGCTGCATATTGTACCAGATTCCCTGGTTCTGGTTTATTTCAAACCTTGCAGCCAGGTCATGTGCCCAGAAGAAAAGCTTTTTTTTAATGCCGGTAAGATCTGAACCCTTTTTCATGATTTTGTCGTACACCTTTTCCAGTAAACGGGGAACAGTAGTGAACATATTCGGCCGAACCTCTTTCAGATTATCACCTATTGATTCAAGATTTTCCGCATAATAAATCGATGCTCCCTTATATAAATAGAAGTAAGAGATCATCCTCTCGAATATGTGATTGAGCGGCAAAAAACTTAAGGCGCGAAGTTCAGAAACAGGGAGGCAGGGTACGCATGAAAGCACGTTGCTCAAAATATTATTGTGCGACAACATCACTCCTTTAGGCTTGCCTGTTGTGCCGGAAGTATAAATGATCGTTGCAAGGTCTTCATTCCTGATATTATCTGAAATGTTTTTGATTTTGTTGACGACTGATTCAGTAACGGGCCTGAATAATTCTTTCCAGTGCCGTGCGTTTTTTACTTTTTCAAATGAATAAATTTCACCGAGCGATGGTACCTTGTTTTTTATTGAATTAACCTTTTCATATTCATTTTCGTCGTTCACGAATATGATTTTTACCTGCGCGTCATTCAGCACATACTCAAGCTCGTTGATATGAATGGTAGGGTAAAAAGGAGTTAATACAGCTCCTGACCGCTGAACTGCCAGGTCAAGTATTAACCACTCCGGTCTGTTTTTACTTAATACTGCAATTTTATCTCTTCCTTCTTCTGTGCCATTGCCGTAACCCAAACCGGCTTCGAGCAGACCGGCTGCAAGCTGATCCACAATGGATATTACTTCGGCTGTACTGTATTTTTTCCATACGCCGTTTTCTTTTGCGGCAAGCATGTCGGATTTACCGCCATTCTGCATTTGGAAATCCAGGCAATCGAACAATCGTTTAGGATCACTCATAGGAGTAAATTAGAGAAAAAAAGGGCAATCTGCAATAGTGATTGGTGAGGGTATTCTTCTCTCGACTCACTACTTACCACTCACTTATTATACCACTGCCCTTCCGGCACCTTATACACCCTGCTTTTCTGAAAAGTGGTGAATTTGTTGTACTCCTCGCTATGCGTTGTTGTCCATTGCTGGAATGTTGACAGATTGCTTGCTGCTCCGAAAATCCATTGGTTATATGCATCGAATAAACCGGCTTTTGCCAGCTGTTTATGATAATCAAAGAGCCTGAACGGAAAATCCGTTGACTGCTTTTGATACCATGAAAGAATAAATCTTGTCCGCAAAGCGGATAGTGCATCCGGAGTAACACCGCGGTCAACTACCTGTGAATGTGTTTTTATAATATTGAGGTATGCTTTTACAAATTCATTCCTGTTATCCTGGTTCTTGGTGATGTCGTTATCACTGAACAATTTTTTGTATCCTTCCACCAGCATCCCTTTTATTTCGGGAGTCCTTCTGCTGTAGCTTTCGAGGTTCAGGAAAATCTCACCATATAACAATCCCCATACTTTGTCTTCAGTCATATAGTAGTACCTGGCGGCATTATAATAATTGCCGGGGTAATTCTGGTCAGTCTGAATCCCCCGTAGCCAGAGTTTCGAAGCAGCTGAAAAATCATTCCTGATCCACTGCAATTCGCCGTAATCATTATATAGCACCCCGCTTTCCGGAAATTTGCGGAGGGCAGCTTTGTACATCCTCTCTGCTTCTTTATTTTCATCAACCGCCTTGTACGCCATTCCGAGTATCTGGTAGCTCTGAACATCCGCATCCCTGCTATCAACAACAGGTTTGATAGTATTAATGGATTTCTGAAATTCCCTTTGCATATAATAAGCAAAAGCAAGATCTTTTTTCAACTCAATATTTTGACTGTCATTTAATATTGCCCTGTTCAAAACAAGAATTGCATTATTGTAATCGCCATTCCTGATAAAAGCTTTTGCAGTTTTACCCGGAGTATCCTGCGCATTAACCTGTGAACACAATGCAATTATGAATATAAGTGCAAGAACGATTCTACTCATCAGAGATGTTATTTTATAGCTATTCACTTGTAAGATGTGTAAGGAGTCCATCGCGGAGTTTAGGTTCGAACCATGTGCTTTTAGGAGGCATAACATTTCCGCTGTCGGCAATATTGAATAATTGTTCGATGCTTACAGGATATAAGCTGAAAGCAACAGTCATCTCTCCACTGTTCACTCTCTTTTCAAGTTCCGCTAGACCCCTGATTCCCCCAATGAAATCTATCCGTTTGTCTATTCGCTGATCTTTTATACCCAGAATTTTGTCGAGTACATTGTCCGAAAGGATTGTTACGTCTAACACTCCGATGGGATCATTATCATACGAATTGGGTTTCGCTACCAGCCTGTACCATTTATTTTTCAGGTACATCCCGAATTCATGAAGCATTGATGGTGCGACTGCTTCCTCAGATTCCTTTACCTCAAAATTCTTTTCAAGTTTTTCTATCAACTGTGAAGGCTCCAGGCCATTAAGATCTTTAACAACCCTGTTATAATCGAGGATCTTTAATTCATTCGCCGGAAAAAGAGTGGTCAGAAAATAATTTTCTTCCACCTGCAAACGAACTTTTGCGGCAGAAGCGGCTCTATGATGACCATCTGCTATATAAGTAGCGGAAACCTTTTCCTTAAACAGTTTCATCAGGTTGTTACTGACCTCGTCTGAATTGATCACCCAGATAGCATGGCTCACACCATCCTCAGCAACAAAATCATAAACAGGATCATGAGTGGATTTCCAGTTGGTGATCACTTCGTCGATCTCTGGAACGTTCCTATATGCAAGGAAAACATTGCCTGTCTGTGCCCTTGTTGTTTTAATATGGTTGATCCTGTCGAGTTCTTTTTCCGGTCTTGTGAATTCGTGTTTCCTGATGATGTCTTTTTCATAATCATCAATCGAACTTACGCCTACAAGACCCGTCTGGCTCCTACCGTTCATGATCAGCTGGTAGATATAAAAACACGCTTTGTCTTCACGGAACAAAACTCCTCTTTGCATGAATGCATTCAGGTTCTGTTTTGCCCTGTCATAAACTTCCTGGGAATGAGAATCTGTTTTATCAGGCAGGTCTATTTCGGATTTAGTTATGTGTAAAAATGAATGTGGATTTCCACGCGCTTCAATTTTTGCTTCGAGGCTGTTCAGTACGTCATATGGTCTAGCCGCTACTTTAGGTGCAAATTGTGGTTGAGGTCGTAAAGCTTTAAAAGGATGAACGATCGCCATCTGAATTTTTTCGTTTGTTTTTAAGATTTTCTTTGCGCAAAGTCTTTCATCAGATCGGTGATGGCTTCTACACTCTCATAGGGAAGTGCATTATATAAAGAAATACGGAAACCTCCAATGATGCGGTGCCCCTTCACTCCAACCATTCCTTCCTTCTGGCACAGCTCAAGAAATTCTTTCTCAAGTTTTTCATCTCTTGCCACAAAGCACACATTCATTTTACTCCTGTCTTCCTTCACTACTGTGCCCCGGAAAATATCCAGTGAATCTATTGTATGGTATAGCAGTGAAGCTTTCCGGTTATTGATCTGTTCGATCTCAGCAACACCCCCCATGCTTTTCAGCCAACGGAGCGTTAGCATACATACATACACCGCAAAAACCGGTGGTGTATTCAGCATTGAACCATTAGCAATATGATTCCTGTAATCGAGCATTGAAGGTATACTCCTTTGTACCTTTCCCAGCATATTCTTATTAACGGCCACAAGGGTAACTCCGGCTGCACCGGCATTTTTCTGTGCACCGGCATAGATTACATCGAATTTGTTGAAATCTATTTTACGGCTGAATATGTCACTGCTCATGTCAGCCACAAGCGGAACCCCGGAATTATAAAATAAGTTAAGATCCTGCCATTGCGTACCATAAATAGTATTATTGGTGGTGATGTGCAGGTACTGTGCTGTTTTAGGAATAGTAAACTGTTTTGGGAGGTTACGGTAATTATCTTTTTTTGAACTGCACACTACTTCAACATGTCCGAACAGCTTGGCTTCCTTAATTGCTTTTGAAGCCCATACCCCCGTATCCGTGTATGCTGCAAGGTCGTTCTCGCCAAGCAAGTTCATCGGGATCTGAAGAAATTGTGTGGAAGCACCTCCATGAAGAAACATCATCTCATGGTCATCATCCAACTGCATAAGTTCCTTGGCCAAAGCTATCGCTTCTTCCATAACAGCCTGGAATGATTTGGTACGGTGACCCAGTTCAAGAATCGACAAACCTGTATTGTTGAAGTTCATAATAGCCCGGCTGGCTTCTTCAAAGACTTCCGCAGGTAATATGCTTGGTCCGGCGTTGAAATTATGAATCACATTCGTCACGTGCTGAAAATTTGCTGTTTAATAATTATTTAGGGTTTCAAAGATAAGGAATACCTCACCAGCGGCTTGGCCAAAACTCATTCACACGATCTTCCTTTGATTTTTTCATTCCGCCATTTCATTTCCAGGTCACTGAATGCTGCTTCATCTTCAGCAGATAATTCTTTCCTGCCCATGTTCCTGAGGTCGGGCTGGCCTGCATTTACCCATGCGGTGTACCAGAAAGAGGCCACTGCAAATACCGATTGAGTCAGTCTTCTTTCCACCATCCCGTTAAGCATGTCATGATAAGACTTTGAATACGCTGTGGAATACTGTTTAATAATTACCCCATTGCGGTTTTCAAATGCATATTTCCTGTCGGTACTAACCCGGTCGCTGAGCATCCTTTCAAACCTCAAAACCGAGTCGCTTGCTTTAGCACTCTCTTCAACCCTTTTCCAGGCAAATTCCAATGGATTCCTGATATACATTGCCTTTACTGAAAATAGATCCCATTCAGTTTCTGCAAATATTTCAGGTATCCTTGATTCCCAGAATCCGTGAATTCCCTGTTGCCCCGTAAATTGGCCATTATGATTGCTTGATGCATGCAAAGGCACGTGCGCGTCGCCGAGGTAGTGACCAGTTTCAGCAGACAGTTTCAAAATGGCATTTACATTTTTTTCCCTGAATGCTTTTGTAAGCCTCGCCAGCATTACCTGTATCCACCATGGCACTATTCCATGCGCTCGCAGTGAATCTTCAGAAAATCTTTCAACCGCCCTGGTCCATGAACGTGGTAAAGCAATACCAGCATACCTGTCAAGATCTATATAATGTCTCGGTCCCTCTTCAGCTACGGCATATCTTCTTTTATCCGGATCAACAGCATGAGAACTGATAAAATTTATATTCGGCTTATAAAAGGAGATCATTTCAGGAGGCAGCAGAAACACTGCCTGGTAATTTATCAGCCGGTGTCCGTAAAATCCCCAGCAAAATCCTTTATGGGTAAAAATCAATAGGGTAAGGATCAAACAACTTCTTTTCATTCAAGCATATTTAGATATAATTATTCTTCAATCTGAGTTACTCCTCCTGAAATTGCAAACTTCATGGCTTCCGCAGAGCTAATCCCGGTAAGTAATTTTACCCTTTCCTTTTTCAGAAAAAATAACTCACCGGTAAATGCATACGATTTCGGAACATACACAGCCACATAGTCATCAAGCCCAAACTGCAGAACTTCTTCCTGTGTAATAAACCCAATCTGCCAGACCTCTTTATCCTGAACACATACAAGCACGGCTTTATCGAATTTTCGCTTATTTCCTGCAAATGCTTCAAAAAAATCTTTTACGGTGCTGTAGATGATCTTTATGCCAGGCGTTCTTTCGAGTATAGTATCAAACAGATCCACAAGCCTTCCTACAATAAACGAGGACGAAATGTATCCAACAAAAACAACCGTAAGTATAAGAATAACAAAGCCTATCCCAGGAATCTTGAGGGTATTGCCATGTTCGTCAACTCCCCATTGCGGGAATATCTTTCCAAATGCTTCCGGCAAAATGTTATCAATAAAATTAAAGAGCGCCGTTACCGCATATATTGTAATAATTATGGGAGCGAGAATGATAAGTCCC
>Ga0111539_10011281_pt1 | contig 11225 bp, 8 predicted proteins | sample RhiMethybrSRZTD1_FD_79667 | JGI IMG/M metagenome (GOLD analysis project Ga0111539, IMG submission 79667) | Populus rhizosphere microbial communities from Tennessee, USA - Rhizosphere MetaG P. TD hybrid SRZTD1 (version 2) (version 2) | ecosystem: Host-associated > Plants > Roots > Rhizosphere >...
CACGTATTATGATGTGGCCATGCGAGCTGTACAGGCCGATGAAATTGGCTCACCCTTGATGGAATGTTTGGGCGCTGTGGGCGTGGCAGTCGTGGTCTGGTACGGAGGGCAGCAAGTCATCGCTGGGGGGACCACACCGGGCACGTTCTTTTCCTTTTTGACGGCCATTTTCATGCTCTATGAACCGATGCGCAAGCTCAGTCGGGTCAACAATACCATCCAGAGTGCGCTGGCAGCAGCGGAGCGGACGTTTGCGGTCCTGGACATACCCGACGAGTGGGTCGGTGACGCACACAAGCCAGTGCTGCCGCCCATGCGCCATCGCCTGATTTTTACGGATGTGGCATTGCGCTATCATGCCGAGGGTCCGCTGGTCTTACGCGATATCACGCTGACTGTTGAAGCCGGCGAAGTGGTGGCTCTCGTGGGAGCGAGTGGGGCTGGGAAAACATCTCTGGTCCATCTGGTGCCCCGTTTTTATGAGCCGACCAGTGGCTGCATCACTATCGATGGGGTGGATATCAGCAGTGTCTCCCTGGCGTCGCTGCGGGCACATATTGGCATTGTATCGCAAGATGTGGTGCTCTTCGACGATACCTTGTGGCAAAACATTCGCTATGGGAATCCGCACGCCAGCGATATGCAAGTCCAGGCCGCTGCCCGGGCAGCCTATGCGCACGATTTCGTGATGCAACTCTCCCAGGGGTACGACACCGTCATTGGTGAACGGGGCGTGCGGCTCTCTGGCGGCGAAAAGCAGCGCATCGCCATTGCCCGTGCGTTGTTGCGCAATGCCCCTATTCTCATCCTGGACGAGGCCACCTCCGCCCTCGACAGTGCCTCAGAGCAGGTGGTCCAGTATGCCCTCGCCAATCTCATGAAAGATCGCACCACATTTGTCATTGCGCACCGGCTGTCGACCGTACGCCATGCCAGCAAAATTGTCGTGCTGCACGAAGGTACTATTGTCGAGATCGGTCCGCACGCTGAGTTGCTTGCCAAAGATGGCTACTACAGCCAGTTATACAAGCTGCAGTTCAAAAGCCAGGAGTGAGGGAGGATCTGCGCTGTGCGGCTCCTCAGTCGTTATGTTTGTCGACATTTTCTCGGGTATTTATGTAGTGGCCTGGCTGCCTGCGCCGGGCTGTTGCTACTAGTCGAACTCTTTGACCGCATCGATACGTTTATTGGGCGTCAGGTGCTGTGGATCGATGCCGTACGCTATCTGGCCCTCAAGCTGCCCTGGATGGTGTATCAAATGATGCCGGCAGCCTGTTTACTAGCCTCTGTAGTGACCTTCAGCACCCTCAACAAACATCAGGAGACCATTGCCATACGGGCGCATGGCATCTCCCCCTTGCGTCTGACGCGTCCCCTCTTTGTCGTCGGTGGTATCGTGTGTCTCGTGTTACTTATGGCCCAGGAGTATCTATTACCCTATACCAATCAAGCATATAATCTCATCTGGCGGACGCGTATTCAACGCGTCAAGACGGATCCACGTTTGGGGTTATTTAAAAAAGGTCAGATTTGGTACCGCAGTGCCCAGCATATCTGGAGTGCCCAGACGAGTGTGCCGCTCGAGCAGCGTCTGCTAGGTGTGACTATCTACACTCTGGATGCGCAAGGCGTCATTCGCGAGCGCTACGACGCGGCAGAGGCGCGCCATGACGCACAGGGCTGGCTCCTGGTACAGGGCGTACGACGTACGTTTAACGAGGCAGGCATGTTCGCTGGCCTCCCAGACATGTTTGCCGAGCGCCGTGTGGCGTTTCCCGAACATCCCGAGGAGATCAGCGCGCTGCGCAAGGAGCCTGAAGAGATGGGCCTGCGTGAGACCCTGGCGTATGCCCACGCCTTGCAACAACAGGGGGTAGCGGATTCCCTCTACCTGGTCGCATTCCATGGCAAACTGGCGTATGCTGTGCTGTGCATCATTATGGTAGGTTTCGGCATGCCGCTGGCGCTGCACATGAACCGTAATGGTGGCCTCACCTTGGCCCTCAGCCTGACGCTCTTCTGTGGCTTTCTCTATGTGATCCTCCACAATTTTCTGCTCGCTTTGGGCCACAACGGGCGCTTACCACCAGCCGTAGCCGCATGGGCTGCGACTGGCCTGTTTGGCTGCGGAGGACTCTATATGGGCGTACGTCTGCGGTAAAAGAAATCCTAGCTTGTCGCCTCTTCTTACGCAATCAGGGCATCAACGATTCATACAAGGCGAGATGTGCCGAGGCACATGCCTCCCAGGTAAATTGTGCTGCCCGCGCACGCCCGGCCTTGCTGAACTGTTGCGCTAATGCTGGATGGGAGAGAATGGTGCGCATCGCTCTTGCCAAACCCTCGACATCGTCCGGTGCCACGAACAGGGCCGCATCGCCCAGTATTTCTGGTAGACTCGTCGTGTTACTGGCAACTACCGGTATGCCCTCTGCCATAGCCTCCAGGGGCGGCAAACCAAATCCCTCATAGTGGGATGCGAACACAAACAGGCTGCTCGCCCGTAAGAGAGCGAGGCGGGTAGCATCGTCCAGGTAATCCGTGAATACGACTTGGTGCTCTAGACCTAGAGACGCAGCGAGCCGTTGCGCCTCCGGGTACCGCGGATCGAGTTTTCCTCCGATCACCAGTGTCACCTCACTGGCACTCTCCCTCCAGAGATGCTGAAAGGCTCGAATCAAGCCGGCAAGGTTTTTGTATGGATCATGCCGACCGATATAGGAGATAATCAAGCCCTGCAAACCAAATCGGTTGCGTACGTCTTCCGCAGTCAATGTCGTCTTGCTTGGTTGCACGCCATTGTATATGCGATGCACTTTCGCCTGAGGCAGATGCAAAAACTCGAGCAGTTCCTGGCGCGAGAAATCGCTCACTGTGATGACGGCTCGGGCGCTGGCGCACTGTGTCCTAAACCATAGATTCCACAATGGGCTCAAACGCACTTTCCAGGCCCTATGGAGCATGTCCGGGCAACGATTGGGGATCAGGTCATGGACGGTCACTATCTTGGCCGTCCCTGGAGCAAACGGCGGGGCGTACACATAAGGACAGTGGTAGACTTGACAATGGAGTTCGTGCAGATACCTGGGGAGGAGGAGGAGGCCACGCACTGACCAAACTGACCAGTCGCATGCCAGCCGCTCAAGCCAGGGAGAGCCTTGTACCACCTCATCAATGAGCGCTGCGTCACCGCCGAGTACATAGATCTTTTGAGGTAGGTGCAGGGCAGCCAAACCGCTCAGCACCCCTAGTACGTATCGGCTAATCCCTGAAAGTTCTGGGGTAACACACCGGGCATCAAAGACGATCGTGGACGCTCCCACGTGGGCCTCACAATACGCCAAAAATCATCTACTTTTCCTAATAATTATGCCAAACGAGGTTGAGGCAAAACCATCGATCAGTAATTTGAGGTGGGCGTCCTGAGTATGAGCATATATTTTGCTATCATAGGGAGGCAGATCAATAAATCTATCTAAAAAATCGGAACCAACACTGAAGTCTAAAACTGCTACTTCATGATTGGCAGCGGTTAATCTCGCAGCAAGTTCTTCAAAATCACGTTTCCTAAAAAGAACTGTACCATAGTTATCAATAGTTTCTTCATCTTCTAAATAATTAAATTCCGTCGTGTGTATACTTAGCCCACCAGGAACAAGGGTTTTTAGAGTATTTTCAATAAACTGCAAGCCGTTTTTGATACTACCTAGATGCTCCAAGGCACAAGCTGACCAACAAAAATCATATTTACCTTCCAGATGATCAGGAATAGCATTCATATTAACATATTGTAAACTCACATTCTTATCAAAGAGATCTCGTGGACATAATCCTGGATGCCAAATTTTTTCGAGGGAGGACATATTTTGATTAGTTGCTATCCAGCCTTGAGCGGCTGACTCTCCTGGGTCTAAATCTGTAGCCGTAATCGCTATATCATATGCCGCCAGTAAGCTTGGCAACGGTTCTTCCCCACAGCCAAACCCTAGCCCCTTGCGTCCAGGAGTAAGGCACTCATGCTCATAAAGTGCCTGTAAAATATAGCAAAACTCCCATAGCTTCCTATGGTAGACCACAGGAGTTTGCAGCTGTTGGCACCAGTACAAAAACCAACCACATTCAATGTCGCGTTGCTGGCAAGCTTTAGATTTTAAACCAATCTTCTGTGGTGATAGATTCTCGGGGAGAATTAACTTCTCCCGCAAACCACGAGCGTACTCATAGCCTAAACTTTTGATGTTTAGACGGACAGCATCAGCAGTAAAAAGCAGTCGCTCATTTAAAAAATTCAGATCAGGTTGGTGTTGATCATTAGTACGTTTTATATTTGTGATTATCCTTCCTTGAGAATCTATATGACGACGGAGGCATTCGGCATTTTCTAACTTAGAGATTTCTACAGGCAATGTAGTTTGCCCTAACTTGTCGCAAGGCGTCAGATTACTGCTCGAACAAGCTTGTTCTGTGGGATGAGATGAGTGAAATATCCGAGCAATTTTACTAAACCAATAGAGGCCATTAGTTCTTTTTACTCTCTCTAATTTCTTGTACAAAGCCACTAGATGGGCTGAATTTGCTTTCACTTTAGGCAGGCTATATTTAGAAAATACCACAAAAACTTCATTAGCAAATACTGGGGCTGATTTCTCAATGAATTCTCTCAGAAAAGCAATGTTGATTTCTGGAATTCTACCTTTGTGAATAACTAGCCATTGAAATCTTTTCTCTTGAGCAGGGTGCGCATATGAGTAGTCAAAGGCATAGGGAAGTTTTTCAGTGAATTCAGCAGGCACGAGTAAAACGTCCTGGAGATGCATGTGAGATTGAACAAATGCCAAGGTATTTAACCAGTATACATCTTGTTGAGGAAAAGACATGAAGCCACCCTGATAGCGTGTAAATGTACCGTTATCCGCAAAGCTGCGCGCCGTATAGATCAGGCGAGTCAAGCAGAACTGGCGCTCAGCCTTCCAGGGGTGATAAACCCGTCGCCATGACGCACAGCAGCTTCGTCCAGCTTCACGGATCGACACCGCTTTTTATAGCAGTGAGGTAAGGGGATGTCCAGCTAAAAACACCCTGCGCTGCCGGTGCAGTGGTGCACCCACTAGGGAAGCGTTCATGTGGTCGAAGTACAGCAGGCTTGCCAGGAGGTGTCCTTGCAGCGTATGATCATGCTCCATGAACGCTTCCCCGCCATTGTCACCACTTCTAGCAGGAAGAGGAACCCCTCCCCAACGATATCTCTTGCGAGATATCTAAGCGATAATGGAACGTTAGAGGCACTCTCAGGAGAGCTAAGGTCATTATGTCTAAATAGGTCTATAGAACTTAGCATATTCTGGGTAGCGGCGCTGTGCGCCGCCAATTGGTAGCGATGCACACCCGTGCGCATCGCGCATGCTACCCAGAGATAGCTGGAGATACACGTGTACGAATCTCTTGTGACCTGATTTAGGCTGCACAATGAGGAACGAGAAGATATGTCGAAAGACAGTATGCCAACATATTCTGGAAAAGAACTGGAGATTCTATCTTTCGCGATAAACTATTATAGGTGGATTGTCGACGCATTTGAACCATATCTTGGAGAGACTATTGCCGAAGTCGGGGCCGGTATCGGGAGCGTCTCGAAGCTGCTCTTGGGCAAACGCATTAAGCGCCTATGTGCCTTTGAGCCCTCCCGTAATATGTATCCCTTGCTAGAAGAGGAGCTGCGCCAAGAAGAGCGTGCCAAGGCAATCAATGATTTCTTCAGCCCACGGTATGCGCAAGAAGGTTTCGATTCCGTTGTCTACATCAATGTTCTCGAGCACATACAAGATGATCGCACTGAGCTGACTCATGCACGAGAGATGCTCAACTCGCAGGGGCACTTACTGTTATTTGTTCCCGCACTGGCATGGCTCTATAGTGACTTCGACGAGCAAATAGGCCATTTTCGACGATATACAAAGCAGGAGCTGAGTGCTCTCGTAAGGGACGTTGGATTCATTCTTGTAAAGGCACAATACTTTGATCTAGCCGGCATAATCCCCTGGTATATTAACTTCGTTTGGCTTCGGAGCTCCATCGGCAGTGGGAGCGTGTCCTTGTACGATAAGCTGGTAGTACCAACGATGAGACTGATAGAGAGTGTAGTACCACCTCCTATAGGGAAAAACGTACTTTTAATCGGTAAAAAAGCCTAACCTTGCATATACTGCGGAGCATGTTGCGGTGCCATATGACTAGCGCACAGCTCGGCTAGGGGGTGGTACGGGTACCGAGCATCACCGAAATTTTACCCAAAGTCTTCTTCAATATCCTGCTCACCTCTCTACTCTTTATCGGAAAGGAGAGATTTTATGGAATGGTCGCAGATAAAGATAAAAATACTAAATAATAATTTAGATACATTCTCTAACATTATTAACTTTAATATAATTAAATTATTTTTTTCTAATATTTATATAAAATTACTACCTCAAGTAATTATATTTTTAGTATTTTTATTTATCTATATAATAATAGGATATTTTCCTAAAACTATAAATGGATTTTCCTATATTGCAGGAGATGAACCTCATTATTTAGTCATGACTCAAAGTATTGCAAACGATGGAGATTTTAATCTAGATAATAATTATAAGCTGGATATGCACAAAGAATTTTATAATGCTTATCTAGACAAGCATTATATTGATATCCATGGTAAAAACTATTCCCTTCATCCATTTGGCTTGCCAATTATCATGGCTCCTTTCTATAAGCTATTTGGATATAAAGGTGTATTTCTGGCTATTATCATCTTTAGTTGCTTCGGTCTTATATCAGTTTATAATATATGTAAATCTTTCAGCAATCCCAAGTCTGCGTTTGCTGCAACATTCCTTTTAGGTCTCACAGCTCCTGTGGGCATATACCTTTCCTCACAACTCTTCCCTGAAACAATAGCCTTTACTTTATTTGCTGTTCTCACTTCCATGGTATTAAGACTTGATTTCAAACATGTGAAACATTATTTCATATCAATGTTAATTACTTCAATAATATTATCGTTATTACATGTTAAATTTACCTTGCTTACATTTGGAGCAGGATTATTCTCTCTAATAATTTCTTTGAAAAATAGATCAATTAAATATGCTTTTGTATTTTGGATCTTAATAGGTTTCATGACTATCATTGTCATATATCTATTACTCTCAATAATTTATGATGGACATGTATTGGAGGCATTGCGTAAAGCCGCTCGTCCTGCAGGGGATGAATTTTCACCTTCTATGAATACTAAATATATCTTAAGAGGAGTATATTTAAATTTTTTTGAAAGAGAAAAAGGTATTTTCTGGTATATGCCAGCTTTGATTTTTTTTCTCAATCCTTTATATGTCTACAATATTATTAGATACAGATTCTTAAATTGTGAGATACAAATCTTAGGAGCGTTTATATCAAACATACCTTACCTTGTCGCCACATTTAGCTTTTTCGATTCATCGGGAGGATGGTGTCCTCCTGGAAGGTATTTAATACCTTCTATGATATTTGCTGCTATTTTACTCTCAGTATGTCTAGATATGATACCAAAATGGCTATTAAAAATTTCTATTTTTATAACATTTATATGTATTTTACAGCCTTTAATAATGTACTCTTATCCTAATAACTCCTTTGCATTTACCATATTCTACAATTCTATATCTGATTTAATAATTTCACAAAAGACAACACATTATGCTACAGCCATAGATACCTTGTCAAAAGTTAAATTTGTAGGACTCATTTTAGGAAGTATGTTTGCATCTGTGTCATACGAAATGATAATAAAAACCTTTTCACTGATTGAAATTAAGAAAAATAATGATTTTAGCAGAAGTTCTTAAAGAGAAAATTTGTTACTATCTGCATCTATTTCTTTAGCATATTCTAACAGATACCCTCTCCTAGGGGGATTATCTTATGGTTTCACCTGTATTGAGCTCCAAGAACAAGCCCGCTATCGACTCGTTGTTCATGCTGCTCGCACTTTGTGCAGGTGTTGCTACGTGGATCGATTTTGGCACTTTGCATCGATATCATAATGGGGACGCGCTAATCCCGGTACTGGTCAGCCTCTATCGCTGGACGCCTTTTTACTGGGGACAGGACCGCTTAGGAATGCTCCTCCCGCTGTTGGCGATGCCCTTTCGAAATCCGCTGACAAATCTATTGGTACAGATGGGGCTGTCGTCCTTTGCTACTCTTGTGTCGATGTGCCTTCTGGCGCGCTACACTCTGCCTCGGGGACTGTGGCAACTGGCAGCCCTGCTCAGCGCTATAGGCTTTCTCGCTCTCGCTCCTGCTTGGATGCGCTTCGAAACCTTGGCCGTTCATCAACCGTATGGCCTTTCGTTAGCCCTAGCTCTCAGTGGCCTCTCTCTCCTGGAGCACCCACATGGCTGGCAGTCGTGCTGGCGCGTCGTGACGGCATTGGTCCTCTTGCTCCTCGCCTATTGGGTCAACATCTCCGTGGCGGTACTGTGTCCTGCCCTCGTCCTGCTGCGATGGCGCATCCAGGCATCGGGGGTAGTGAGATCTGCGGCCCTTGCGGGGTTGCCTCAGCCCAGCCTTGGTCGGCGCCTCGGCAAACAATACGCGGAGCTTGTACAATCTGACGTCGGCAGAACTCTTGTACTCCTGGCCATCGCGACTGCTATCGGTCTCGCCTTAAAGTCCATCGCAGCCTCGGACAGCACTAGAATACGTTTCACCCCCCTACAGGAGTGGCCGATGGCCTGGGTCCGCTCCGCAGAATCTACCTGGCATATTTTTACATCCCGAGAGTGGCTGGTGCTCCAACTCATCACTCCTCTGACCGCTACTGCCCTTCTCATCGGCCTTCCGCGGCTCCGTGAAGCGGCGCGACCCGCACTGTACGCTGGCCTCGTCCTGGCGCTCGTAGCCCTTCTCTACGCCTGCGTCATTGCTGGCACCGACCATGTCAAGCAAAATGCCTATGCCTATCGGTATCTCATTCCATCGCTCTTGCTCTTGCAGAGTGCCAGTGCTGCCATCGCGGTCTCGCCTTTGGGGGCAGTCCTGCAGCGACAGGCCTGGGCAGTGCGCTGGCTCACTCCAATAGGTATGCTAGGACTCTGGGCAGCGGCAATCGTAGGCTTTGGGTTTCCATCCCTGACTGGCGTGCGCCAGGATATTGACCGGCAGCTCGGCCAACGCACGGCCGAGCTGCTTGCCGCCAATTGCACACACATTGCTGGCAATTATTGGGACGTCTGGCCGGCCATGTTCCACGGCAATCTCGTACTGCACGAGCGCGGAGAGATGCGCGTGCTCTGGGGACTTAGTCATCGCAGCCTCGCCACCCAAGCGCTGTGGTCACACATCCCTCTCGATAAGGTCCGCGTAGGGGTGCCGCTGCATGATAAGGAGGCAGACGGCTACCTCAAAGCGTACCAATTTCCTGCCATGGTAGAGGTAGAGCAGCACCGGACAATCGTCGTATTGCGGCCTACCTCTAGCCTCCCGATGAACGTGGCTCATTAACAGCCAGGCATTACTGGCTAGGAGTTGTCATCGAGGCAAAAGACGTTTAGAATGTTTCTCTGTCCTTGAGTATCTAGAACTGGTAATAATGTCGCGGCCACAGCTTGTTACACCCTGAAAGGGAGTCGTATGCCTCTCTCACCGCACAGCTACGATACTCGAGATCAGTCCAGATCAGCGGAAGTTGTGTTGAGCCTGCCTATCTTGTCTGTCGTGGTGCCAGCCTACAATGAGGAGGCAACCATCACCCAGGTACTCAAGCGTCTCCATGGTCTGAGCTGCCTTAAAGAGGTGATTGTGGTCGACGATGGTTCGACTGATGCCACCTGCCAGAAGGTACAGGCACTGCGTCTTCCCAGGATACGTCTCATCCGACAAGAGCGGAATGCGGGGAAGACAGCAGCAGTACGACGTGGTCTGCAAGAAGTCACGGGGGAAATTACCATCGTTCAAGATGCCGATCTCGAGTATGCCCCAGAAGAGATTAGCGATATAATATGGCCAATTGTCCAGCACCAGGCTGATGTGGTCTATGGCAGCCGTTTTCGCGTCAAAAAGGCGGCCCGCGTCCTCTATTTTTACCATTATCTCGCGAACAAGTTGCTGACCTTGCTGTCCAATCTGCTCACGAATGTGAATCTCACGGACATTGAGACGTGCTATAAGGCCTTTCGTACCCCTCTCATCAAAGCCATGCCGCTCTCGAGCAGTGGCTTCGGTATGGAGGTCGAGATCACGGCCCTGATTACCAAGACCAGAGCGCGCCTGTATGAGGTGCCTATTTCCTACTATGGACGCGCTTACGAGGAGGGCAAGAAAATCCAGGCGCGTGATGGTCTCTGGGCTCTTTGGTATATTTTTTACTATAACATCTTCGCATCTCGTACGATCAGCCGCCGTCAATATATCCGTGAGGCCAACACCTTTCTGGCCTCGTTGCGCGCCTCTGCAGAAGATGTGAGCGAGACTGCAGTAGAGGATGCCACCGGCTAGGAGGGAAGTCACAGCTTACAGGCGATTGTTTAGACGCAGAGCCGCGCATAAGCCATGAGCAACCGCTCAGCATAGTTCTCCATGCTAAAGAACTCCACCCGCTTGTACCCAGCGGTGATAAGCTGTGCCTGCAATTCCTGGTCAGCAAGCAGCTGTGCGATAGCTTCGGCTATCTGGGTCGGCTCGTGTGGATCGACATAGAGCGCGGCGTTGCCGCAGATCTCAGGCAACGAGGAAACATTTGAGGTGATAACTGGACATCCAAACCGCATGGCCTCAAGCGGTGGTAGACCAAAGCCTTCGTAGAGCGAAGGGAATACGAAGCAGGCGGCATTGGCGTATAGTGCCCCCAGCTCCCATGACGGTATGTTATCGAGCCAGTGCACCCTCTCCTCGTATCTACTCTGGGACCCGAAGAACTTCTCGGCCTCACCGACCAGCTCCTCCCACAGCCATGCCTTCCGACCAACGACCACGAGCGGCATATGGGTCTGTAGCATGCTGACGGCCCGCAGCAGCATCCGCACATTCTTCTTCGGTTCGATGTTCCCAACAAAGAGGAGGTACTCACCCTGCCGTAGACTATATTGCTCCAAAACCGCAGCGGCGAAAGCTTCACCCGGCCACTGGCGTAGGTTCGGCAGCGCCTGATACGTCACGATAATCTTTTCCTCTGGCACGTCATAGAAAGAGAGGAGATCGCG
>Ga0111539_10011282_pt1 | contig 11225 bp, 7 predicted proteins | sample RhiMethybrSRZTD1_FD_79667 | JGI IMG/M metagenome (GOLD analysis project Ga0111539, IMG submission 79667) | Populus rhizosphere microbial communities from Tennessee, USA - Rhizosphere MetaG P. TD hybrid SRZTD1 (version 2) (version 2) | ecosystem: Host-associated > Plants > Roots > Rhizosphere >...
ATTACGGTCACGCCGGGCGAGGATGTAACCAAAGGCGGGTTGAACATCTTCGATCGTGATTTCTGCCTGATGCGGCTCCTGGAAAAACCGAGCGCGGACGAACTCGCGAAATTGCGCAAGGAGCATTTGCTCGACACGGTCTGGTATAACGCGGGCATTTACATTTTTCGCCCGGTGGTCTTCGAGTTCACGGGCGGACTGCAAAAATCCCCGCGCGGCGAATATGAATTGACGGATGCGGTGAACCAGATGGCGCAGGCGGGGCACAAGATAGCCGGTCTGCGCATTCCCGGCCGCTGGGTCGACGTGCGCGATCCGGAAGTGCTGGCGGGATTGGAACAACAGTCCACCTGAGATACGTTAAGGGCGTGGAACAGAAAGGCATAGTTTATCTCGTCGGCGCCGGCCCGGGCGACGCCGGGTTGCTGACCATGCGCGGCGCGGAATTGCTCGCGCGCGCGGACGTGGTGATCTACGACGCGCTGGTGAATCCGGATCTGCTGCGCCTTGCGCCGCGCGAGGCGGAAATTATTTTCGGCGGCAAACGCGCGAAGGATCACGCGCTCACGCAGGACGAATTGAATGCGCTGCTCGTCGCCAAAGGACGCGAAGGCAAGACCGTTGTGCGACTCAAGGGCGGTGACCCGTACATTTTTGGGCGCGGTGGCGAGGAAGCGGAGCAATTGAAAGATGCGGGCATTCCCTTCGAAGTCGTCCCCGGGATCAGTTCGATCGTCGCGGGTCCGAATTACGCGGGTATTCCGCTGACACATCGCGAACATACCGCGATGGTGACGGTGTTCACGGGCCACGAAGATCCCACGAAGCCGGAAAGCCGGCTCGATTATAAACAGATAGCGCAACTGCCAGGCACCAAAGTCATCGTGATGGGCACCGAACGCATCAAGCACATCGCCGACTCGCTGATTAAGCACGGCATGGCTGCCGATACGCCTGTAGGCATGATTCGCTGGGGGACCACGGGGCGCCAGCAATCGGTGCAGGGGACCTTGTCCACGATCGCGGAAATCGCCGAGAAAGCGAAGCTCGCCGCACCAACCATTACCGTCATTGGCGACGTCGTGAAACTTCGCGACAAACTGAATTGGTTCGAGCATCGGCCATTGTTTGGGCAGCGCATCGTCGTGACACGCACACGCGAACAGGCCAGCCAGCTTTCGCACCAGCTTCTCGAGCTTGGCGCGAAGGTGCTTGAGATTCCCACGATCAAAATCGTTCCGCCCGACAACAAACAGGACCTGATGGATGCGTTGCTGGGCCTGGGGGAATACGACTGGATTGTGTTCACCAGCCCAAATGGCGTGGATGCGTTTTTCGATTATTTCTTCAAGGCGTTCGAGGACTTGCGCGACATTGGCGGGGTGCGCATCGCGGCGGTCGGCGCGTCCACGGCGCAAAAGTTGCGCGATCTGCATCTCAAAGTGGACCTGATGCCCGACGAATACGTGGGGAAAAAAATCGTCGCCGCATTTCGCGGCTATGAAAGTATCGAGAACCTCCGCATGCTGATCGTGCGCGCGCAGGTGGCGAATCCCGACCTGCCCAAGGGCCTTGAAGAAGCCGGTGCCATCGTCGACGACGTCGCCATTTACAAGACGGTGCCTGAAACCGAAGACCGCAACGGCGCTGCCGCGCGCTTCGCCGAAGCGGGCGCGGATTGGATCACGTTCACCAGCAGCTCCACCGTCCAGAATTTCCACGCGCGCTTCAATCTGCCCGCGCTCGTGAAGCAGCATCCAAATCTGAAACTCGCCTCCATCGGCCCAGAAACCTCGAAGGCCCTTGCGGAACTTGGCCTCAAACCCACCGTTCAGGCCCGCGAACACACCATCGACGGCCTTGTTCACGCCTTGCAACGGCACTCCAAGTAAGACTGCACCCGAAAGCGGTGGCAAGCCACACGCAACCGCCGGTGAACGGAATCTTCATCTCACATCTGATCTGGAATTTCGGCCTCGACCAGCTTCGCCAACAGCGTAAGTGATTCCTGCCAACCCATGTAGCACGCCTCAGCGGGAATGACGCCAGGCACGCCTTCTTGCGTGATGTTCAACTCGGTTCCGCAGAACACTTGCTTCAGGGTAATTGTCGTTAGCATTTCTCCCGGCAGGTTGGCGTCGTCGAACTTGTCCGTGTAGCGAATGCGCTCGTTCGGCTTCAGTTCCAGATACTTCCCGCCAAAGGAGTGGCTTTTGCCGGTGGTGAAATTGGTGAAGGACATTTTGTAAGTCCCGCCAACTTTCGCGTCCATCTGGTGAATTTTGCCCGTGAACCCGTTTGGTGGAAGCCATTTGACCATGGCGTCCGCGTCAAGGAACGCCCGGTAAACCCTCTCCGGTTTCGCCCGGAGCACGCGATGAAGTCGGATAGTATTGGTGTTGGTCGTCATATTTTCCCTTTTCAGTTCAGTTTTTGCACTTTCATTCTCTCAGTTCATTCTGTCAACGAACGGCGAATGCCGTTCAGGACAAAAATCCTCGCTATATCGTTTTCCGAAGAATTGATTCCAATTCCTGGCGGCTCAATACCACAGGGTTTGCTTTCATGCTGCTGGCGGTGGCAGCTTTTTCGCACAATACGGGAATGTCTTTTTCCGTAATCCCGTAGGCGCGGAGTTTCGGGATTTGCAGGTGGTCGCGCAGTTCGCGCACCCAATCGGCACTCACGATTTCCTCGTAGCGCTTTGAGGCGTGGCGATTGGCTTCCATCACTTCGGGAAGCAACGCGGCACACACCGCGCCATGCGGCGCGTCGAACATCCCGCCGATTGCGGCTGCAAATCCATGGACTGCGCCGAGGCCGGCGTTGGCCAAAGCAAGTCCGCCGCAGACACTCGCAAACGCCATGTCTTCACGGGCGGCTTTGTCATGTCCATCGTCGAAGGTGCGGCGCAAGGACCTTCCGGCGCGGGCGAGCCCTTCGCGGCAAATGGCGTCGGTCATCGGATTCGCTCGAATCGAGACGTACGGCTCGATGAGCTGCGTCAGTGCGTCCAGGCCCGTGCTGGCCGTGAGCGCGGGCGGCAAGTCATAGGTCAGTTCGGGATCGACAATTGCGACCTTCGGCAGCATCAGCGGACTGCGCAGGCTCACCTTCATCTTGTGTTCGGGTGAGCACAGCACGGCGTTGCGCGTGACTTCCGCGCCGGTTCCGGCGGTTGTTGGAATCGCGATCACAGGAAGCGGCGGATGCTTAACGGGCTGCGCGCGGCCGATCACTTCCAGGTAATCGAAAATGTCACCGGGATTCGTGGATAGCGCGGCGATCGCCTTGCCCGCATCAATCGCGCTGCCGCCACCGTAGGCGATGACCGTGTCGCAGTCTTGCGCGCGTGCAAGTTCGACGCCTTTCGCCACAATCTGCAGCGTCGGTTCGCCAGGAACCGAAAAGGTCGCATACGGAATCGTGAGCGGCTTGAGCAATGGCGCAGCGCGGCTCGAATCGCGACCAGTGACGACCAGCGCCTTCCGCCCGAATGCCGCTGCCATCGGCCCGGCTTCTTTCAGCGTGCCGGCGCCGAAAATGATCCAGCCGGCGGTCGCGAACTCAAAGCGGTGTGACATTCGTGTATTTCACGCTTGAGCGCGGCTCGGCCATCATCGGCGCCACCGTGTCGCGCCACTTCTGGTAATGCGCGGTTTCCTTATGTTTGGCCGGCGCATCGTCCGTTCGATAGACCTCGACCAGCACGAAGCGCGTTGGGTCATCCTGCTGTTGCGCGAAATCAAAGCGCGCGATGCCCGGTTCCTTTAGGCTGGCGCGCGCGTTCTCGATTGTCGCCGCCTTGAACGCTTCGACGGATTCCGGCTTCACGTGGACATGAACGTGGACGACGAGCATAAACTTAACGGGCCGCGGCGCGAGTGTCCGCGATGCACCACAGATGTCCGTGCGTGCGGATGAAGATTTCGCCGTCTGAAAGCGCGTGCGAAGCGTTGGTGAGTTCGTTGCCGATGCCGTTGACGGCGACGATCTCGAACTTCGGGGCGGCTTTCAAAATCGCGGTATCGCCAGATTGGTTCAGCACATAGATGTTGTCACCTGCGAGCACCATGGATGACCATGACGACGATTGCGGACCGATAGCCGTGACTCGCTCCTGCCACACCATTTTGCCGCTCTTCAGATCGATGCACTCGGCGATGCCTTCGGTGTTGAGGATATAAACATGCCCGCCCTTGATGACGCCGGAACCGAGCCGGTTGTTCGTGCGAACGCTAGTCCAAAGCCGGTGTGAATCGGTGACATCGCCTTTGCCGCCTTGCTTGACAGCGATCGTAGTGCCAAGGAAGCCGCCCATCGCGACGACCAGGCCGTCGCCCGCAACTGGCGATGTATAGATCAGTTCGTTCAGGCCATCGCAACGCCACAACTCCCTTCCAGTCTTTGGATCGAACGCGCAGACCAACTGCGGATAGACCATGATCAGTTCGCCTTTCGCGATGATGGGGCTGGCGAATGTGCCGACCGTGCCCTTGCTGTCCTGCCCGCGAAAGCCGTCGGTGCGCGCTCGTTTCTGCATCGGCGGATCTTTGACTTCCCATGCGGTTTTGCCGGTCTTTTTGTTCAGCGCCATGAGCCGGCTTTCTTTCCCCGGCCCGTGATACAGGATGCACAAATCGCCTTCGATCAGTGGCGATGAGCCGTATCCCCATTCGTGATCGATCTTCGGCAAGTCGCGTTTCCAAAGCTCGTTTCCTTCAAAATCGTAACAGTGGATTCCCGCTGATCCGTACCAGGCGATCACGCGTTCGCCGTCGGTCACCGCCGTCGCCGAGCAATATGGATTTGTTTCATGCGACTCTTCGGGCGCGTCCCATCGCACCGATTTTTGCCACAGCAGTTTGCCGTTTTTTCGATCGAGACACATCAACGTGCGTTTCTTTTCCTGCGCCAGCGGTTGCGTAATGAACACGCGATTGCCCCAGACGACCGGCGTCGAATTCCCGGCTTCAGACATCGGGATTTTCCAGCGAACATTTTCCGTTGCCGTCCACCGCGTTGGGAAGCCGCTCTCGTTCGCCACGCCTGTTCCGGACGAACCGCGCCACGCGGGCCAGTTCGCGGCGGACACGCACCAGGGCAGCAAAACTAAATAGCTGAAATACTTCATCATGGATTTGAGCCTATACCGAAGTTGCGGCGAAAGCATCCCTTCTGTTTACATCAGCGCGCATGGCAACCGAAGAGCGTTTCGAATATTGGCGCCGGATGGCGGGGTTGGTGGTTGCGCCGATTGTGTTTGTCGTGCTCTTGTGGATCCCGGTTGGGGGATTGAGCGCAGGCGCGCATCGATTGTTGGCGGTGCTGGGCGCGGTGGTGGTGCTGTGGGTGACGGAAGCGATTCCGCTGGCTGTGACGGCGTTGCTTGGGCCGGTGCTGTGCGTGATCCTGGGCGTTGCTCCGGCCAAAGAAGTGTTCCGCGGCTTCGCGGACCCGATCATCTTTTTGTTTCTCGGCAGTTTCCTGATCGCGGAAGCGATGCTGCGGCACGGGCTGAATCGCCGGATTGCGTTCGCGATCATGCGCAAGGTTGGCACGAGTCCGGCGAGGTTGCTGGCCGCTTTCGGCGCTGCGACTGCATTTGTTTCGTTGTGGGTCTCGAACACGGCAACCACGGCGATGATGTTTCCGATCGCACTGGCGATTCTGAAGGAACGGAAGGTTGCGCCTGCGTTTGCGACAGCGTTGATGCTGATGACTGCATTTGCCGCGTCCATTGGCGGACTCGGGACGCCGGTGGGCACGCCACCCAATCTCATTGGACTTGGGCTCATCGAAACCAACCTAAAAATCAAAATCACATTTTTTCAATGGATGATGTTTGGATTTCCGCTGACCGTCGCGCTCATTGTGTTTCTGTGCTTTCATTTTCGGAAGGCGGCGCCACAGACTGGCGAGGCACTTGAAGTCAAATCTTCCGAACCGCTCTCGGTTGGCGAGCGCAACGTGCTGATCGCATTCCTGCTGACGGTGGCCATGTGGATAACGCCCGGCATCATCGCGCTCGCGCGCGGCACAAACGACCCAGCATTCCGCTGGTTCAACGAACATCTACCTGAAGCCATGGCGGCGTTGCTCGGCAGTATTCTGCTATTCCTGTTGCCGACCGACCTGCGCCGAGGCGAATTCACACTGTCATGGCGCGACACTGCGAACGTGGATTGGGGAACGATTCTTTTGTTTGGTGGCGGGCTCGCACTCGGCGAACTCATGTTCTCGACCGGCGTCGCCAAATGGATGGGCGAAGGTATTGCGCACAGCCTTCGCGCTGACACAGTTCTGGGCCTGACGATGCTTTTCGCTGCAGTGGCGACGGTCGTGTCGGAGACGACGAGCAATGTCGCTTCAGCCGCGATGGTCGTGCCGGTTGCGATTGCCGTGTCGCCAGCCGCCGGCGTTCCGCCGCTTCAACCGGCACTCGCGGCATGTCTCGGCTCCTCGCTCGGATTCATGCTGCCGGTCTCCACTCCGCCAAACGCGATCGTTTACGGTTCAGGCCTGGTGCCGGTCAGGAAAATGATCCGTCATGGGCTTATGCTGGACGTCGTTGGCTGGGTCGCGGTGGTACTGACGGTGATGTGGATTGTGCCGCGCGCTATGAAGTTGCACTAACGACGGCGGGCAATTCGATCCAGAAGCGGCTGCCGGCTCCGAGTTTTGAATCGACGCCGCACTTGCCGCCCATGCGTTGGACGGCGCGGGCGACGATGGCGAGGCCAATGCCGGTGCCGTCATGTTCCTTGACGTTTCCGACGCGTTCGAAGAGGCCAAATACCTTCTCGTGGTGGGCCGGATCGATGCCGATGCCGTTGTCCTTAACGTTGATGCGCACGCGGTTTTCGCCATTGAGTTCGGTCCAAACCTCGACGCGCGGGGGCACGTCCGGTGCGGCGAATTTGAAAGCGTTATTGATAAGATTCGACAGGCATTGGCCGAGGAGCGTGGGATTTGCCAGGACGCGGTCCATGCCCTCGCGCAGAACCAATTGACCGCGCTCGGGCAATGCGAAATTGTTCATCGAAAGCACGTCTTTGAGCAATCCATCGACTGCGACGGGCTGCGGCGTCATGTCTTCGCGGGTGACGCGGCAGTATTGGAGGAGATCGCGGGTCAGCTGCTCCATCTGGATGGTGGCGGCCTTGATGCGCTCGAGATAGGTGCGGCCTTCGTCGTCGAGTTTGCCGGCGTAATCTTCCAGCAGCACTTCGGAAAAGCCCTGCAACGAGCGGAGTGGCGCGCGCAGATCGTGCGACACGGAATAGGAGAAGGTCTCGAGTTGTTCGTTGGCTTCACGCAATTCCGCGTTGAGTTGCTGAATAACTTCGAGCCTGCGCCGCTGTTCTTCGTTGTGGAGGGCCATGCGTTCGGCCTGGCGTTTGATGATCTGCGTCTGGCGCGCCAACTCGACGAAGACAGACACCTTGGCCTTGAGCACTTCAGCGATCACCGGCAGGAACATGTAATCGACGGCGCCGAGACGATAGCCTTTCAAACGATCGATGTCCGATGTGTTATACGCGGTGATGAAAATGATGGGCGTTTTTTCGAAACGCGGCCGTTGGCGGATCAACTCGGCGGTCTCGAAGCCGTCCATCCCCGGCATATTCACGTCCAGCAGGATCACCGCGAAATCCTGCTTCAAGAGGCATTCCAGCGCCTCGCGGCCATTCATGGCCTTCACGATAGTCTGCCCGAGCTCCTGGAGAATAGCTTCGTGGGCCATCAGCTTACCGGGCTGATCGTCGACCATCAGAATATTTACTTTGTCTTCGTGCATCAGTCGGCTCGGCGCGGACGCCTCGCCTGCCTTCTAACGATGCAGCCACACTCGCATGAGCGAGAGCAACTGGTCTGTGTTCACCGGCTTTGCTATGTAATCGGACGCGCCGGCCTCGAGGCATTTCTCGCGGTCGCCCTTCATCGCTTTGGCGGTGAGCGCAAGGATCGGCAGCAGCTTGTGCTTCGGCTCGCTGCGGATCACCTTCATCGTAGCATATCCGTCCATTCCCGGCATCATGATATCCATGAGCACCATGGAGACATCGGGCGTCTTTTCGAGCATGTCAATGGCTTCGCGGCCATTCGAGGCGCTGAGCACCTGCATCTGATGGCGCTCGAGCAAGCCTGTGAGCGCAAAGATGTTGCGGACGTCGTCATCCACGACCAGCACCTTGCGATTGGCGAGCGCTTCGTCGGTCTGGTGCAGGCGGCGGAGCATGTCCTGCTTTTCCTGTGGCAGATCAGTGATGATCCGATGCAGGAAGAGGGCCGTTTCGTCCAGCAGGCGCTCGGGAGATTGCACGCCCTTGATGATGATGCTCTTGGCCATCGTGCGGAGGCGCGTTTCCTCCTCCTCCGTGAGTTCCTTGCCGGTGAAGACGACGATCGGCAGATCGCGCAAGCTGCTTTCGCCCTGGATTTTTTCCAGCAACTCAAAACCGGAAATGTCCGGCAGGCGCAAATCGAGCACCACACAATCAAACGCGCGATCATTCATCAGCTCCCACGCTTCTGTGCCGCTGCCGACAGTGGTGATGTCGACGTCTTTGTGGCCTAGCAATTCGACGATGCTATCGCGGGTGACCGGGTCGTCATCGACGACAAGCAGGCGCTTGACCTGGCGTTTGCTGAATTCCTGGATGCGCGCGAAAGCGGCATCGAGGCCCTCGGTGGTGACCGGCTTAATCATGTAAGAGAAGGCCCCGCGCTCGAGCCCGTGCTGACGCTCCTCCTCCATCGTGATGATTTGGACCGGGATGTGGCGCGTCTCCGGATCCTGTTTCAGGTGACTTAACACCGTCCAGCCGAGCATGTCCGGCAGGAAAATGTCGAGGGTGATGGCTGACGGCTTGAACTGGCGTGCCATGGAAAGCGCGACGTTGCCGCGCATGGCGACGATGCCTTTCAAACCTTTGTCGCGCGCAAGGCCCAGCAAGACGCGCGCGTAATGTGGATCGTCCTCGACGATCAACACGACCGGATCGCCTTCCTTGATGATCTCGCGATCGTCCGGCACATCTTCGATGACCGGCGGCGGCAAGACGGTCACGTGCGATTGCTCGATTGTCTTGGGCTGCTTGTGCGCCGTCGGTCCGGCGTAGGTTTGCGGCAGATAGAGCGTGAAGGTGCTGCCCTGGCCGGGCGTGCTGCTGAGGCGGATTTCGCCGCCGAGCAAATTCGCCAATTCACGGCAAATCGCGAGGCCGAGACCCGTGCCGCCGTATTTGCGGCTGGTGCCGGCGTCCGCCTGGTGGAACGCCTCGAAGATGATCTTTTGTTTCTCGGGCGGAATGCCGATGCCCGTGTCCGTCACTTCGAACGAGATCACCATGGGAGCGCGCTTGAGCAGCGGATGCTCGGGCGTCCAACCGGATTTGGCGACCGACACCGCGAACGAGACCTTCCCATGCGACGTGAACTTGAACGCGTTCGACAACAGGTTCTTGAGGATCTGCTGCAGGCGCTTCGAATCGGTGATCACGCCGCGCGGCAGATTAGTGTCCGCGGTGATGACGAAGCCGAGATTGCGGCTGTCGGCCACGTGGCGGAAGTTCCGTTCGACCGCATCGCGCACCGAGGCGAGAGTGATCTCTTCGGCTTCGACCGTGACCGTGCCCGACTCGATCTTCGAAAGGTCGAGGATGTCACTGATAAGATTCAACAAGTCCGTGCCGGCACTGTGAATCGTGCGCGCGTATTCAACCTGCTTCGAAGTTAGATTACCCGTCGGGTTATCGACGAGCTGCTGACCGAGAATGAGGATGCTGTTCAGCGGCGTCCGCAATTCGTGCGACATGTTCGCGAGGAACTCGGACTTATACTTCGAGGTGAGCGCCAATTCGGCGGCCTTTTCTTCGACGGCGCGGCGGGCCTGCTCGATTTCGGCGTTCTTGCGTTCGACTTCGGCGTTTTGTTCGGCCAATTGGCGTGCTTTGTCGGAGAGTTCCTCGTTCGTGCGTTGCAACTCGATCTGGCGCGTCTGCAATTCGCCGGCCAACTCCTGCGATTGCTGCAGCAGGTTTTCCGTGCGCATCGTGGCTTCGATCGTGTTCAGCACGATGCCGATACTCTCGGTGAGCAATTCGAGGAAGGCGACGTGCGTCGCTGTGAATGTGCTGATGGATGCGAGTTCGATGACGGCTTTGATTTCGCCTTCGAACACCACGGGCAGCACGATGATGTTGCTCGGGTTCGCTTTCACCAGACCGGAGCGAATCTCCACGCTCTCGTCCTGCACGCCGCGAAGCATAATCGGCTTTTTCTCGATGGCGCACTGGCCGACGAGCCCCTCGCCGAGGCGGAGCTTCTCACCCGAATTCTTGCCTGCGCGATGCGCGTAACTCGCGAGCAGTTTCAACCGCGGATCGTTTTCGGCCGCGTCCATTTGATACATGACGCCCTGGTGCGCGTTAACCAGCGGCGCTAATTCGGAGAGCAGCAAGCGGCCGACGGTGAGCAGATCGCGCTGGCCCTGCAGCATGCGCGTGAACTTCGCGATGTTCGTCTTCAGCCAATCCTGCTCGGTGTTGCGCTGCGTGGTGTCGCGCAGGTTGCTGATCATCGCATTGATGTTGTCCTTGAGTTCGGCAACTTCGCCGCGCGCGTCGACCTGGATTGAGCGCGTCAAATCGCCTTTGGTCACGGCGGTCGCAACCTCGGCAATCGCGCGCACCTGCGTGGTAAGATTCGCCGCCAGCAGGTTGACGTTGTCGGTGAGATGTTTCCACGTGCCGGAAGCGCCAGGCACGTTGGCCTGGCCGCCGAGACGACCTTCGACGCCAACTTCACGGGCCACGGTGATGACCTGTTGCGCAAAAATCGCGAGCGTATCGGTCATATTGTTGATCGTGTCGGCGAGCGCGGCGATTTCGCCTTTGGCCTGGACGGTGAGCTTTTGGTTGAGGTTCCCGGTCGCGACGGCGGTGACGACTTTCACAATGCCACGCACCTGGTCGGTCAAGTTGTAGGCCATCACGTTGACGTTGTCAGTGAGGTCCTTCCATGTGCCCGCGACGCCCGCCACTTGCGCTTGGCCGCCTAGCTTGCCTTCGGTGCCGACCTCGCGCGCGACGCGTGTCACTTCCGCCGCGAACGCATTGAGCTGATCCACCATGACGTTGATGGTGTTCTTTAACTCCAGGATTTCGCCCTTAACGTCGACGGTGATCTTCTTGGAAAGATCGCCGCGCGCGATGGCAGTC
>Ga0111539_10011283_pt1 | contig 11224 bp, 11 predicted proteins | sample RhiMethybrSRZTD1_FD_79667 | JGI IMG/M metagenome (GOLD analysis project Ga0111539, IMG submission 79667) | Populus rhizosphere microbial communities from Tennessee, USA - Rhizosphere MetaG P. TD hybrid SRZTD1 (version 2) (version 2) | ecosystem: Host-associated > Plants > Roots > Rhizosphere >...
AAATATTGTTGCTATTGATACGGGTCAGGCGCCTGGATTGGATATTCACGAGATGGGTGGAGTACGCATGGGAAAAGACCCGAAGACATCGTTGTTGAATAAAGGGAATCAGTTTCATAATTGTAAAAACGTTTTTGTAACAGATGGTGCAGCAATGGTTTCAACAGGTACACAAAATCCTTCGCTTACGTTCATGGCCTTTACAGCGCGTGCCGCTAACTATGCCGTTGGCGAAATGAAGAAGGGGAATTTGTAAGAACGGTATCTGGTCTGAAACCTCATTCAACTCGGGTGGAAACGTAGCCGCTACTCAATCGCGGGTAGCTTCGCCGTAATGGCTATAATAAAACGCGTCGTCGTCGACCTCTACCAACTTCCCATCTTTATTCGTGTAACTATAAAGTGAAATCTTTCTTAAAAATAATTTAGCCTGGTCGGCGCAGAAGGGAAGACCCTGTTGGCATCTTGGCTTATTTGTTGCTGTTACGCAAGCAACCAAACCACTTCAATGAAGCGCTCAATAGTTATAGGTATTGTAGTAATTCTAATGCTTTTCTTAGCAAGTAGAATACTATTGAATACCGGAAATGAAATCGACCATGAAATGCAATCTTATGTGAATAACCTTAACTATGATTTCACAGCAAAAGTCGATTCAATTATTTTGGTGAACAGTAAGAAAGGAACAGGTTTTTTGGTTTGCAAAATAACAAGTGGAATATGCAATAGATTTGTAGAAGATAGTTTAAATCACCATCTAATAAACTACAAACGGATACGGTTTTTAAATTTCAAACCAAATGGTCAATTCCAAGTATTTCTTGGCGGTATATCTAAATATGAGCCAAATGATAGTATTACAGTAAATTCTAAGGAGGATAAATTCAATATTTTCAGAAGGGAAGAAGTTCTTTTAAAATCAGAAGTTAGCCACTCAACAACTCAGAAAGTGTATTTCGCGTTTTGGTTACGGGATTGATTTTCAAACGACTGGCAAGTCGTAAAAGTAGTCGAAGGTTTGTCGATAAAGTGTAAATCATTAAATTGTAGTGCCAGCACCCACTATAAAGTCAGAAAAAATGAAAACGACTATTCTTTTATTTGTTTTGATTTTTGGATACATAACCCCCACATATTCGCAACTAAACCATCACCGTAAAACGGACGTAACGGCTGAGCAGTTTCAAAATAAAAAGAATGACGATTTCGGCAATTATAAGTTCTTTGACAAATTCAATGGTGCATGGAGTGACAGAGCACTGGACAGTTTCAAAATGTTGCCAGTAAGACCCGCACCAAGCAAATTCACAGAGAAAATATATTCAAGGAACACTATGCCCTGTTTCCACCCAAAGTCAGGGGACGTTATGCCTTGTTTCAAACCAAAGGGTATATTCCCCATGAGAGTCTTCAAACCTGAAAATGTTATCTGGGGGATTTTATGGTAGCTTCAAACCAGAGGGCATATTCTCTGGGAGAGTCTGCAAACCAGATTAATCCGTTACAAATACGTTGTTATCTAAGAAGTATTGAGATTGCCTCCGTTTATATTGGCGTATAGAAGTCATATGTGGATTCATTTTGTAATCTTAGTTTCTGCCGTTAGCGTTATTCAGCAAGGTGGATTATGGTGTAGCTCCTAACCCGCAGACGCATCATACCAAGATCGTTGGCAGTAATACGCTAGTCTGCCCAAAATTACAATCGATATGGACAAGTTAATAGACATCGTGAATGATATTCCCCCCTACATAATTGTAATTTATATTGCTATTTTTCTCACGTTAGAACATTTTTGGCCGCATGCCAAAAATAGAAAAAAGAGAGTTGAGCACTTATTGAACAATTCTGGCTTATTAATAATAGCGACAGTGGCCAATTTTTTTATTTCGCTGGTCTTGATCAATTGGGTTCAGTATGTTGACAGATATAATATTGGATTAATGAATATTCTCAGTTTTTCAGCCGCAGTAAAAGCGTTTGCAGGTGTGATTGTACTTGACTTCACAAGTTATTTTGTACATCGTATAATACATAAATCGAAACTCCTTTGGCGATTTCATAGAGTTCATCACAGTGAGATTGAAATGGATAGCTCAACTTCCTTCAAATTTCACCCGCTAGAAGCAATTATTGTTTTTCCGGCATTATTAGCTGAGATCGGCCTTATGGGTATTAGCCTACCCGCGATTGTGCTATATAACGTAATAATATTGCCTGTTTTTTTCATCCTGCATTCCAACCTTAATTACCCAAAATGGGTTGAAACAATTTTTAGTCCGGTATTTGCAACGCCAGCGTTTCATCGCGTGCACCATTCTGATGAGCAGAAATATACTGATTCTAATTATGGAGATATATTTTCTCTTTGGGATAGAATATTTGGCACATTTCAAAAAGTTGATGCTCAGGAGATCCGATACGGTTTAAAAGAATTTAGTGACAAAAAAACTCAATCATTCTGGTACATGATAATTACTCCATTTAGGAAATAAAAGTACGGCAGCAAACAAAAACAGGTATGTACCATTTGCGGGGTACAGTGTTTAAATTAGTAGTTTAGCCTTACCGTTGCTAATGCAAGTTAAAGTTTACAAGGGTGCAGGAAACTGTGTTAGAATGCTGAGAACTTATTCGAGGTGATGGTGATAGGATTTGGCTACAAGACTGACTCAATGATAGGAACGAGTCTCCCTTACGCGCGAGCCAATGCAGGTCCGAAGGACTCCTTCGGAGAAGACTTTGCGCCAGGCAAGGGTATTGCTTTTTTAATCACGTCACTCTTTAGAGAAACCATGACATAACATATGCAATTCCCTTAGCTAAATAGACACCTACAAAGGCTGCCAACAATAAATATCCTATCAGATTGATTAACAAATTCAAATAGAACTTACCACCTGAATACTTAGACTTAGCATGAACGTAAGTCGATTGACCGGCCGTTAAAATTAATACTAGGAAAAACGAAATCATTACAGGTAAAACTAGCTCCTCAAATAGACTTTCGGTCGGTGATCGCGTAACAAGTTCATGCGGTAGTCCGGCGAGGCTTAGTTTTATTTTAAATCTAGGATACTTATCCTCATCAATGTTCACGATCATTGCGGTGAAAGAAATTGACGCTCGTGGCTCCAAAGCGCCCACCTTTATGATTAGACCATTTGATTTGGCTTGAGGTAGGAGTGCTGCTATTAAACCTTCTGGCTGTTTTGTCCAATCCATTACTTTAATTGCTGAGGAAAATGGGGCATCGATGAAAAGTGTCCAGGTTGAATCCTGCCTACCTATGGTGGTTCGACCATAATTGGAAACCTTAATAGCATACAAGTTTGCTGATTTAACTTGGATCCTAGACAAGTGATTGATCTCTAAGGGAAGGGATTTATTCCAGCTGCTTTCTGATGGATAGACTGACGTTTCTTTTTCAATCCAAACAACGAGGTTAATCTCATTTTTTGCAGTGATCGACAAAAGGATTGTCCATATAATTGTTCCAGCCGTAACAATATAGCCAATGAGCTTTGCTGCCCACTCAACAGTTGTTAAATCTATATTCTGTTTTAGCTTTCGGATGAAAGACATATTCATACCTACTTTAAGGGAGCCGTGATGATATCAATTCTCCCAGCAGCATCGTTATCCCATAGAAATCAAGACGAACGAAAATCTTATCCTGCGGCTGGAAAATATGCTAAGTTGCAGCAAAATGTTTTGGAGGTAATGTTATTATAAAATAAAGGGAAGTCAGTCGAATCGACTAAGGCCCCAAGTCTCTCATCCTATGCCATCACGCAAGACTTGAACCACCCCAAGGTTGATTTTTCTTTTTTGGGCAGCCTGGGGTGGCATTAGTCAATAAAATTATTTTGACCTCTTTTTAGCTGCTTTCGGATTTTTGGGCCCTGACTGCGGAGGCGGAACAAACCCTTCATCCGGTTGCGCTTTAGTGCCTTTCTGGTCCTGCAATTTATATTTTGGAGGCGGCGGAATTTCTCCTTCCAAACCAATGCCCATTATTGCCGAATCTGCCACGTTGGGAGGCGGCGGAAAAAATGCATTTTTATCCAAGCTAGCGCCAGCCTCATTTGCAGTGGGTGGGGGTTGCACAACATCTGAAGATGCATCTAGATTTTTTTCATCCTGTTGGCGTGGCGGTGGCGGTGGTTCTGTGGTTTCAAAAGAAGTTGAATAAGTAGCGCTTGCTCCATGGCCAGGAAAATTACCTTGAATAGCTTTTAGCCCTTCGATGGTATTTGATTCATATATTATTTTATAATACGCCATAAATGATCCTATTGAGGTGAATTTCAAAAACTAGGCCATGTAAACGGCCGTTATTGTATTTGAAGTAATTTCGACATTAACACTACGGCCACTTGCAACTGCTGCGGTTAAAATAGAAATCACGTTCGTTACGCCATCCGTAGATGTGGGCGTAATACTTAGCCACCCGGGCAATTCAGGAATACCGTTCATAATTGCATGACAATTCTTAGAGGATGCATACGCGGAAACATATTTTACAGTTTTACCATTGTACCACATAATAATCAAGTTTAAAAGTTAGAAATTGATTGAGAAATAGATTGAGAAATAGAAGTAGTTAGGACATATATACACCACTTACTTCACCAGTTGCTTCAAAAAGTATATTAACATTTTTGTTGTAGGCTAGGGCCGTTTTTAGAATTATTAAAATATTTGTCACTCCATCCGAAGAGGTGGGTTTAATTCTCCGCCAGCCATCGAAACCTTCGATTATGGTATGTGCCCACGTCGTGTTATCATCACTACTTACATATTTTACTTTTTTGCCAGAAACCCAGCCACCTACTCCCAGTGCCTTAAAGGTCATAATTGCTGCGGGGGCGGAGACTTCCGAAATTTGTAAATTTGAATTACTGCCGTCCCACCATTTACTATCTGGGCTGCTGCTATCATTAAATTGGGTATTTCCAGGTGCACCAAATAAATCATTTGCATCTCCAGAATTTGCATTATGTTCGAGGTCAAATCCATTGTCAGCCTGCTCTAATGAACATTCGTAGTGTTGCGCTGCTGTCATTTGTTCATTACTATTACTTCCGGTCTCATCGACATGCCATATTGCAAGTCCGGAATCCGGAAGAAAAATATCGCGCCCTGCTTTCTGCCTATTTTCAATAATGAAATATTCTGTCGCGCTTTTTGCATGAATATAAAAGTCGTTATTTGCTGCATTCAGGCTGGCAGTAATACCAGGACTTATAGTTGTTAAGCTCGTGCTCCAGCCTGCTTCATTCTTTAAATAGGCTCCGACTTGTACCGGGTTTAGATCATTTCCGCCATAACACATGAGACAGAAATTTCCAATCCCGCTGGATCCAATACTATCACTAGCATAATCATACAGGTCTGGAAAACTGCAAATCATGTGGCCATTCTCATGACAAAAGGTGCGCAGGGCAAGGCTGCTGCCCATATTAGTTATCTGATAATCGGAAAAGCTTTTGCCCCCACCCGCATCGAATGGACTCGCCAGGGCCCACTGATGAGGCCAAAGTCCTTCGTTCCAGTTATTAACCCTTTCGCCGGCATAAAACACATTCAACGCATAAATAGAGCTACTACCATCGGCCGTTAGCTGATTAAAATCGAAACCCTGTGCTTTGAAGTGATTCAATGCTTCAACGATGAGCTCGCGCGTCCTCGTGCCAAAAGCAACAGCCGGATCTGTGTAATAGGACCGATTCTGTGCTGCCGTGTAATATTGGGTCACAACGTTGGTGTAAGTTAGCTTCCCTCTTGAATTGTCGAAAAAATAGTCCTTAACGGAACCATTGTTTCCGAATCCTGAATACCCTGTTGTGTTGCAAAAATCAATCACTTCCTGCCTGGTGATGGATTGTGGTACATCAGGAAATTCAATAAGTATGCAAAGCCCTACATAATTTCCAACAGTTGGAGCCAACATCGGCCCTGGCCTGATGCCTGCTACTATGTTTTTTATTTGCAAGGCTTTTTTTTCCGCTCGGCGTTTTTTCCATCGGGGCTCAACAGTTCGAACCAAATTAGAAGTATTGGCTATGTCCCTGGCTGCACTTGCAGAAACATGAACGTGTTTTTTAAGGTTGAGCGACCCTGGATCGGCCTGACCCACAATAGCCTTTTTGACGGGCAACAGACTGTTGTTGTCGTTGGAAGTTTCAGCATAGGTATAAAAACCCGACTGCGGATCTTTGACAACAGTATATCCATCAGCTGTTTCAAAGTGTGCAAAAAATTGATTACCGCTACCTACTACCTCGAAGGTGCTGCCATCCGGATTGGTAAATGTAAATCGCTGTTTAACAAATGGAGTTGGCATTTGATCGTAGTTTAAAATGTTAGAAAATAATTGTAAACCGTAGCGCTTGTTAAAGCGTATGTAAAATTAAATTAAACCGCTGCGAAAAACACTCCCAGAATATGGGTAAAAATTTGAACAAGACTTATGAACACCATGGTAGATCAGGCGTAAGGGGTCGGTCGATGCTCTCGGAAGCATAGTCACCCCGTTGAGTAGAATACAAACGAAAGTTGGATCAACGCTTAGATGACCTCTCCACAATAATCCTGCAGAAGCCGAAATAGTAGAATCCGGAAGATTATGTTTGCAGTATTGCGGAAAATTATGAGAGAATATATACAAGTCTCCTTTACGCGTGAGCCAATGCGTTAGACATCAAGTCGGCTTTTTAAAAAATCAAATAGAAAACCTAAACACCACCGGTACATGATCGGAAATCATTAATGCGTCTTTAATTGAAGCAAAATTCAGATAGAAATGAATAATATCTGCTTTAATCAATTTGACTTTTCTTCCATCAAAAAAAACATTGTCGTATTCTGAAGCCAGGCAATCATCATTTATGCATGCTTGGCGTAAGGAAGTTTTCTGTAGTTCTAAGGCGGGCTTAAATCCCATCGATTTCAATGGATTAAAAACCGTATGGGATTGCGGTAAATTAAAATCACCACAAAAAATGATATTCTTGTCAGGATGGTCTTTAGGGATGAACTTAAAATATTTCACTTCAGTTTCCGGGTGCATTGATTTCGTTATCGCATGAAAGTTGCAAAGTGTAACGATTTTTCCATCGGCCTTGATCGTAATGAAAAAAGGTTCTCGTTCGATTTCATCGCCGTATTTAATGTCCAACCACGCTTTGCCTATTGACTGAATTCTGCTCGTTTTCCAGATGAATGCTATCGCTCCTTTTTATTACTTCCTGAAGTAGGATCACTTATAACATATTCCCAGTTAGCCCCCATTCGATTCAATTGATCGCTTAATCTTGCTACCGCCTGCGCTCCGCCATCACCTGCTACTACTTCCTGAATTGCGATGATATCGTATTCTTTAATTGTCGTTGCAATGAATTCTATTTCAGTTGGGTCTTTTGTCTTTCCGAAGTCTTTTAGATTCCAGGAACAAAGTGATATTTCCGCAGATGACTGGTAGAATGAGAATGAGAATAGAATTATGACTTTCCAAAAAACACTGTTCCTCTTAAATAACCGTTGATTGACAGTGAATACCAATTCATTAAAAATTAATTTCTTAGCGGTGTAGGTATGCACTCGGGTGTCATTAAACCTTACGAAAAGTTGAGTCGCAAAATCGAGCATTAGAAGTTATTTTGTTTTGCAAAGGCCGCACTTACCCAGGTTGACAGAACAATGCCGACATGCAGAACAATTTTTGCACGCAATACATGGAGTCTTTCCCGTACAGGTAGCTACAAGATAATTCTCGATCGATAATCCTTTCTCAATTGAAGACGGGCTTTTTTCAAAGGATGCCATCTCAACAATTTGAAACAAGACGAGGAATATTATTATCTTCATAGCGTTATTTTGGCTAAAGCTACAAAAGTTGGTTACCCGCTTGTTTGATCTTTCGGAAAGAAAATTACACGACCATGGTTGTAAGGTGATAGATATCATTCACGACCTAAACGCGCAGGCAAAAACATAGACTGAAATAACGATAGGCACAAGTCTCGCCATCGCGCGTCTCAATGCTGATCCGAAGAACACTCTTCTGAGAAGACTTGCGTCAGTTCGAGTACGTTGAATTTTCAGATGAACGTGGTCATCATTTAAGTTGAGTTAAGTGTAATAAGTTTTTATATTGAGTGGATTTATTTCAAATCGATTTACTATGGAAAATTCCAATTATTCTAAACTACAAATGACGGCGCTTGTCGGCCTCCGCCTGTTAATAGGCTGGCACTTTCTCTATGAAGGCGTTGTAAAATTACTCAACCCTAACTGGTCGTCCATGGGTTACCTGATGGGTTCCCAAGGCTTTCTAAAAGGCCTGTTTCAGGGAATAGGCACAAGTCCGACGATCGTTGGTATTGCAGATTTCGTTACAATTTGGGCCATGATCGCTATTGGGGTGACGCTCATCTTTGGTTTCCTTCTCAAGCCAGCAGCTTTCGCAGGAATGTTTCTTCTTGCACTTTTCTACCTTGCCTATCCGCCTTTTCCCGGAATAGAATCAAGTGCACCGACTGAAGGAAGTTATATCATTGTCAACAAAAACCTCATTGAGCTATTTGCATTGATGGTGGTGATGGCGTTTCCCACAGCAAAGTCCTATGGCATTGAAAGATTCTTTGTCAAATCAACCAGCGTACCAGCTACAACCTGAAAACATTTACAGCTATGAGCGAACAACAAGATAAAAAGGGATTCTCCCGTCGTGATTTGCTAAAAGGCCTTGTGGGCATACCCATCGTTGGTGGCCTGTTTACAGCAGCCTATGCAAAGTATACTTCTGATGCGAAAGTGAAGAGTACCATTCTCTCCGGACTTGACATCAAAGCGGTTGCACCACCGTCTTCCGGCCCAATGTCGGGCAATGCCATTCGTTTGGGTGTGATTGGCTTTGGTATTCGCGGCAAGCAACTGATGCGGGCTTTAGGATTTGCCGACAAAAAATGGAAGGAAGAAATGATAGAGGCCACAAAGAAAAATCCGAATGATACACGGCTGAAAGATTTCATGGGGCAGGAAAATTTGAATGTTCAGATCCGCGGTGTGTGTGATGTGTTCGATACTTATGGTGAAATGGCCGTTGAAACCGGAACTGTAGATGGGAATAAGCCAACACGTTATCGTACCTACGAAGAACTTATTGCTTCACCCGATATTGATGCCATTGTCATCGCCGCGCCTGATCATTGGCATGCGCCGATGGCCATTGCTGCTGCACGGGCAGGAAAACATGTGTATGTCGAGAAACCTATGACACATAATATTTCCGAGACGTATGAACTGTATAACACCATCCATGAAAGCGGCATTGTATTCCAGGTAGGACACCAGCACCGTCAAACGCAAAGTTTTCTCACGGCGATTGATGCACTTAACAAAGGGTCATTAGGTCATATCAGTTTGATTCAGACGAATACAAATCGTAATGATGATAATGGTGCGTGGCAATATGAAATTCATGAAGCGGCTAATCCCAAGACAGTAGATTGGAATCAATTCCTCGGTAATGCGCCGAAGATACCTTACAATGGCGAACACTTCTTCCGCTGGAGGAAATGGTGGGAGTATGGTACAGGACTTTCCGGCGATTTATTAACACACGACTTTGACCGCATTAACTGTTTGCTGAAAATGGGAATTCCCAAGACTATTGTTGCTTCCGGTGGAGTATACACACACAATGATGGGAGGGATGTGCCCGATGTATTCCAGGTGGTGATGGAGTATCCTGAATTTAAGATGACCACGAGCCAGGAGCAGGGAAAGGAAAAAGGAATGACCTTTATGTATAGTGCCACACTCGGCAACCAGTACAACCGTGGTACCATTCTCATGGGTCACGATGCTACGATGGAACTTGGCAACAGTATGATTATCTATGCTGATCCGCGTTCTACCCGCTACGCAGATTGGCTGAAAGATGGAACGGCAACTGCAGATGTTCCACTGTATAGCTACGATCCCCGCGCAAAAGGACTTGATGGTGTAACCTCTGCCACTGCGAAATACTTTGCAGATAAAGGACTCTTGTTTACCTACCGCGATGGAAAGCGCGTTGACTCTACACACCTTCACATGCGCGAGTGGTTAAGCTGCATACGCAATGGAGGCAAGCCAAGCTGCGGTATTGAAGAAGGATTCCAGGAAGCCATTGCTGCACACATGGGAACTCTTTCACTAAAAACCGGCCGCCGCGTAGAGTGGGATGCAACTGCCAGGAAGATTGTTGGTTTTGAAAACGCTGCGATTGATAATATCCTGGTGAGCACCGGAAAGATTTCGGTTTGATTGCTATCGTTTACAGATCGGATGACAGACCACAGTACGTGAATCCTGTGGTCTGTATATTCGCCCCATTATAGTGCAAGTCTTCTCGGAAGGTCCGAAGGACTCTGTTGGAGAGTCTTTCGGACTGATTTTATCCTAACATGCTCGCTATCGAATCTACGAACAGCATAGTCACACCGTTGGATAAACCACAAACTAAAAGTAAATACAAAAGGTAACCGTGCAATGATGTCAACTACCTGGGAATAAACCCTCCATCATTCGATGTGGAGGGGACTTCGAGGTCAGCGCGGTGGTAAAATGCCCCTTTGCCGGCCTGTATCCACTCCAAAAAAAGACGCAATTGCTGTGGAGAGAGATCCCGGCTCACGGGCATATACGTGGAATTTTCCCAGTTGTCAATGCTCATGAGTTGATAAATGTGATCCTGATTGTTTCTAAATAGCTCCTCTTCAAACGGAACGAGTCTGGACATAAACGGATATAAGAGGTCATAACGGTCAAATACTTCTTTTTTCAAGACCTCAAATGTGACTTTTTCTCGCCCTGATTTATGGAGGTTCAGATACTTACTATAATCCTGGTGTGGCAGTATGCGTACTCCAACATAACTGTTAAAATAGGTGTTGACGTAATACCAAAGCCAATCACCGTATAACCTCTTAAGCTCCTCGACAATGGGCGCGTCGATATTGGCATAGAACAGGTACAGTCCATTGAACTCATTTTCAGTCGGAAACGAAACGACGTCGCCATTTTTATAATGAAGAATACGATGGTTCGACGCGTCAATTTCCAGATTCCATGGTTTTACCTCGCATTGTAATATCGTTATTGGAATCGGCTCATGGCATTCGAAACCTCTTTTATAAACGTTGATTTTACAATTTTCCTTCTGACCAGTGTA